>Ga0272442_10005258_pt1 | contig 17370 bp, 14 predicted proteins | sample SSMForm2O_FD_200262 | JGI IMG/M metagenome (GOLD analysis project Ga0272442, IMG submission 200262) | Marine sediment archaeal communities from Little Sippewissett salt marsh, Falmouth, MA, United States - SSM-Form-2O | ecosystem: Environmental > Aquatic > Marine > Wetlands > Sediment ... | reverse complement strand
ATTTTTTGTTTTTTCCGTCAACCGTTAACCGTATACCGTCAACCACTCTTTTTTCCGACAACCGGTAACCGTACACCGACAACCGGTCTTTTATATTCGGTTTTCGGTTGACGGTTTATGGTTGACGCTATCCCTGGTTTTTGCTTTTCCCCGGGATTTTTTGTTTTTTCCGTCAACCGTTAACCGTATACCGTCAACCACTCTTTTTTCCGACAACCGGTAACCGTACACCGACAACCGGTCTTTTATATTCGGTTTTCGGTTGACGGTTTATGGTTGACGGTAATTGGTCTATGGACTATAGTCTATGGACAAAAACAAAAGATTAAAAAAACCCGGGGATTTCTCTTTTTCCATCGACCATCGACTATTGACTATCGACTAAGGTTATTACATTGCCTTGCTAGATGTTAACCGCTAGACGCTTATCAAAACTTAATCAGCGAGAAAATGTCGTAGCCTTTTAACTTCTCTCTACCTTTCAAGAATTCAAGCTCTATCAAGAATAGTATTCCCTCTATCCGACCGCTTAATTTAACTATAAGATCCACCACCGCGGAAGCCGTCCCTCCTGTCGCAAGAAGATCGTCTACTATAAGCACGCCTTCATCCTTACGGATAGCATCTTCATGCATCTCAAGAGTATCCTGTCCGTATTCAAGATCATATGTAACCGCGCATGTCTTATAGGGAAGTTTTCCCCCCTTGCGCACCGGAACAAAACCGGCTCCAAGTTTGTAGGCCAGCGCGGCGCCGAATATGAAGCCCCTGGATTCTATGCTTACCACCTTGTCTATATTCTTTGTTCGAAGCCGGTCCGAGAGCTCGTCCACCGTCTTTTTGAAAGCGTTTCCGTCGGCCAAAAGCGGGGTGATATCCTTGAAAAGGATACCCTTTTTCGGAAAATCCGGTATATCTCTTATCTTCTCCGCCAAATCTTTCATATAACCGTCCTTATTTAAATAGATGATGCGTTTGCGGGCCTACCTTTTTCTTCTTGTTTTCATGTCGGAAGAGATATTCTCCTTCTCGATCATCTCCTCCTCCTGATGCCTGATATGCTCCCTCAGCTTCTTCATGGCGGCATTCTCTATCTGCCTCACCCTCTCTCTTGTTATGCCGAATTTCTTTGCGGTAGCGCCCAGCGTTTGAGGAACCCCGTCTTTTAAGCCGAACCTCAGTATGAGAATCCTCTTCTCCCTTTTGGACATCTTTTCCAGAAGCGCATCTACATGCTCCTTTTTCAGGAAATCGATGAGTTCATCCTCGGCGGTAGCCACGCTTTCGTCCTCTATCAGGTCCATGAATTCCGCGGTCCCCTCGGTGCCTATAGGCGCATTTAAACTTGATATCTTGGCGGCCATCTTGTTTATCCTCTTTATCTTCTCAAGAGGCAACTTCATCTTTCTGCCTATCTCTTTCAGCGTGGGTTTTCTCTTAAGTTCCATCTGAAGATGCTCCGATACCTTCTTGAACCTCATTGCCGTCTCTACCATGTAAACGGGAACCCGTATGGTCTTCCCCTGATTGGCGATGGCTCTCGTTATGTACTGTCTTATCCACCAGGCCGCGTATGTGGAAAACCTATACCCCCTTTTGGGATTATATTTCTCCACCGCTTTCATCAGACCCAGGTTACCTTCCTCTATGAGGTCCATCATAGGTACGCCCAGATAGCTGTACCTTTTTGCTATGTTGATGACAAGCCGCAGATTACTCCTTATCATCTTTGCCCTGGCCGCCTTGCTGCCCTTCTTTATCCTTTTCGCAATATCAAGCTCTTCCTTTGCGTTAAGGAGAGGGATATTCTTTATGTCCTTCAGATAAAGTCTTATAGCATCCATATGGGCCTATCTCTTCTTTCTCCTGCTTTTTCCTTTCATTCTATTTTTCTTTTCTTTTATAAACACCTGTGCCGCCGCCAGACGGGCTATGGGCACGCGGAACGGGGAACAGCTTACATAGTCAAGGCCTACACTGTGACAGAATCCTATCGTGCGCGGATCGCCCCCGTGCTCGCCGCAGATACCCACCTTAAGGTTTCTCTTTGTCGAACGCCCCTTTTCCACGCCCATTTTAACCAGCGCTCCCACGCCGTCCAAGTCTATGGTCTGGAACGGGTCGTCGGCTAGTATATTCCTGTCGTAATAATCGGCCAGGAAATTACCCGCATCGTCCCTGGAAAGACCGAAGGTGGTCTGCGTAAGATCATTGGTGCCGAAGGAGAAAAACTCGGCGTTTTCCGCTATCTGGTCTGCGGTAAGAGCTGCCCTGGGAAGCTCTATCATAGTTCCTACCAGATAATTCACCCTGACGCCGTATTTGGATATGATATTGTCTGCGGTCTCGCGCACTATCTTCTCCTGGCTCTTCAGTTCGTTTCTGTGGGCAACGAGAGGTATCATTATCTCAGGCCTTACCTCTATGCCTTCTTTCTTGACTTCGCAGGCTGCTTCTATTATCGCCCTGGTCTGCATCTCGGTTATCTCGGGATATACTATACCGAGTCTGCACCCCCTGTGGCCCAACATAGGATTGGCTTCCTTTAAACTCGCTATCTTAGCGTCAAGCTTCTCTTTGCTGACTTCCATCACCTTTGCGAGTTTCTCTATATCTCCGGACTCGTGAGGCAAAAATTCGTGCAAAGGCGGATCCAGCGTCCTTATGGTAACGGGCTTGCCCTTCATCACCCTGAAGATACCCGCAAAATCCTTCTTCTGTATAGGCAAGAGTTTCGCCAGAGCCTTTTTTCTGCCTTCGGTATCTTCGGCCAGTATCATCTCCCTCATGGCATCTATCTTCCGGCCGCCGAAAAACATATGTTCGGTTCTGCACAGCCCTATGCCTTCGGCTCCGAAAGCCACTGCCGTGGCAGACTGGTCCGGCTGATCGGCGTTGGTCCTTATGCCGAGAGTTCTGATTTTGTCCGCCCATTTCATGAGTCTGTCGAACAGCTGGTATGTTTCGGATCTTCCGGCATCCAGCTTTTTATCTATTAGGACCTGGATGACTTCTGAAGGCTTCGTATTCACCTTTCCTTCTATGACTTCTCCCGTTGTGCCGTCTATCGAAAGGTAATCACCTTCCTTTATCTCCTTATCCCGCACCGTCATCTTTCTGCCGGGATAATCTATGTCCAGCGAACCGCAGCCGGCTACGCACACCTTGCCCATCTGTCTTGCCACCAAGGCTGCGTGAGATGTCATGCCGCCGCGCTGGGTAAGGATGCCGACTGCCGCGTCCATTCCCTTGATGTCTTCGGGGCTCGTCTCTATCCTGGTAAGGATTACGTTCTCACCCCGCTTCGCCCATTCCTCGGCGTCCTGGGCGTTGAATACAACCTTGCCGCACGCCGCCCCCGGTCCGGCATTCAGCCCCTTGGCTAGAAGCCGTCCTTCCTTCACCGCATCTTCCTTTTGCTTGTGGTCAAATATGGGCCTAAGAAACTGGTTCAGCTGCTCGGGCTCTATCCTGGAAAGGGCCTCTTCTTCGCTTATCAGCTTCTCCTTCACCATATCCACGGCTATCCTTATGGCAGCCATGCCGGTTCTCTTGCCGGTCCTGGTCTGAAGCATCCAAAGTTTCCCCTTCTGTATTGTAAACTCCATGTCCTGCATGTCCTTGTAATGCTTCTCGAGTCTCTTGTATATCTTCAAAAGGTCACTGTAGGGACCCTTCATGTCTTTCTCCAGCTTGGATATCGGCTGGGGGGTCCTTATGCCCGCGACTACGTCCTCCCCCTGCGCGTTCAGGAGATATTCTCCGTAGAATTTCTTTTCGCCGGTAGCCGGATCCCTCGTGAAGGCTACGCCTGTACCGCTGGTATCTCCCATATTGCCGAAGACCATCGACTGGACATTTACGGCAGTACCCCAATTGCCCGGTATGCCGTTTATCTTCCTGTATGCTATAGCGCGTTCGTTGTTCCAGGACCCGAAAACCGCTCCTATCGCCCCCCACAGCTGATGCATCGGGTCCTCGGGAAAATCTCTGCCGGTCTTAAGCTTTATCTCTTTTTTGAAAAGGGAAACCAGCTTCTTGAGATCCCCGGCGGTCAGTTCGACGTCCTGCTTCACTCCCTTCTCTTTCTTCACCTTGTCCATTATAACCTCGAAGGGGTCGTGCTCATCTTTACCTTTGGGCTTCAGTCCGAGCACTACATCTCCGTACATCTGCACGAACCTGCGGTACGCATCGTAGGCGAAGCGCTCGTTGCCTGTCTGTTTTATAACGCCCCTGACAGTGGTGTCGTTCAGGCCCAGGTTCAGCACCGTGTCCATCATTCCCGGCATCGAAACGCGCGCCCCGCTTCTTACGGATACCAAAAGCGGCTTTTCCCCGTCTCCGAATTGGGCCTTCATCACCTTTTCAACGAAGCGGAGGCTCTTCTCCACGCCCTGCCTAAGGGTTTTAGGATATGTCTTTTTGTTATCGTAATAATAGGTGCAGACCTCGGTTGATATGGTGAAACCCGCGGGAACGGGAATGCCCAGGTTGGTCATCTCGGCCAGGCCGGCGCCCTTTCCCCCCAGAAGGTCCTTCATATTCGCCTTTCCTTCGGCTTTTCCGGCTCCGAATTTATAAACATACTTCCTCGACCTGGCGCTTCCCGACTCTCTAGCCCCTCTCTTCTTCTTAGCCACTTTAACCTCCATTTTTACTCCTTTCATCTTAAAGAGCTATCCGTAACCTCATGTGTTCAATTTATCGTTCAGATATGCCCGAATGTTTTCTATCTCCACCCTGTCCTGTTTCATTGTGTCCCTATCCCTTACGGTCACCTTCTTGTCGCTTAAACTATCTACGTCTACGGTAACGCAATAAGGCGTACCTATTTCGTCCTGCCGCCTGTACAGCCTCCCTATGGAGGCGGTATCGTCGTATTTGATCTTGAAGTATTCCCTCAATGCGCCGGCTATGTTCTTCGCGGCCTGAACAAGCTCGCCTTTCTTTTTCAGCAGGGGAAAGACGGCCGCCTTGACCGGGGCAAGGTCCTTATGCAGAGCCAGATAGACGCGTTTCTCCCCTTTAACTTCTTCCTCGCTGTATGCGTCCGTCAAGAACGCCAGCACCGACCTGTCTACGCCGCCGGAAGGCTCTATGACATAAGGTATGAACCTCTCCTTCGTTTCGTCGTCGAAATACTGAAGATCCTTGGAGCTCAGGTTCATGTGCTGTTTCAAATCGAAATCCGTCCTGTTGGCTATGCCCTCAAGCTCGGACCATCCGAACGGAAAATTATATTCTATGTCAGTGCACGCCTTGGCATAATGAGCAAGCTCATCCCTTGCGTGCTCCCTCTTCCTCAGGTTCTCCTTCTTTATTCCGAGACCGGCATACCATCCGAATCTCTCATCTATCCAGCTACCGTGCGCTTCTTCGTCGGAACCCGGCTTCACGAAATACTCTATTTCCATCTGCTCGAATTCGCGCGAACGGAAAGTGAAATTCCCGGTGGTAATCTCATTCCTGAAGGCCTTGCCTATCTGCGCGATACCGAATGGAAGCTTGCGCCTCATTGAATTAAGGACGTTCTGGAAATTTACGAATATGCCCTGGGCCGTTTCGGGTCTGAGATAGGTAAGGTTACCTTCCCCCTCCACCGAACCCAGGTGGGTCTTGAGCATCAGATTAAACTGCCTGGCTTCCGTAACGGCGCCACCGCACTCGGGACACCTGCCTTCCCTGAGATGTTCGGTTTTGAACCTTTTCTTGCACTCTTTACAGTCCACAAGGGTGTCTTCAAAACTCGTCACATGGCCTGAGGCATGCCAGGTAGTCGGATGCATCAATATGGAGGCGTCCAGTCCCTCTATGTCGTCCCTCATATAGACGTTCGATTTCCACCAGGCTTTTTTGAGGTTATTCTTGAGTTCCACCCCGAGCGGCCCGTAGTCCCATGTGCTTGCAAGGCCGCCGTATATCTCGCTGGACTGGAATATAAAACCCCGTCTCTTGCAAAGTGATACGAGTTTATCCATTAGATCCTTTTGCATAAGCAATTCCCCGTGTTAAATTTCAAGAAGTTAAATGGTAACACAGAAAGGCCCATTAATCAAGAAAAATCAGAAGTCCGCATCAGGCCCAAAATCCCCTGCTGCATTGACAACCTTATATGCGTCAATCCTTTATATACTCAAGAAAGGCCAGGCTCCTTATCTCCTTGTCAAGCTGGTAACTTATGAACTTCTTCATGATGTCTTCCAGTTCGGCTCCCACATCCCTGGACACCTTGATGCGCTCAAGCTGTTCGTACGGAGCCCTTCTGACGTGTTCGATGAAATGCACCGTACCTGCCATTATCCTCCTTGCGCTTCTGTCTTTCTCCACGCACTTTTCGCATAAGAGCCCGCCTGATTTATAGCTGAATTTCACTCCCTTGTAGGCATCCTTTCCGGGACCTACGGATTTACCGCACATCACGCATCTGTCCATCCCGGGCATAAGTCCCGAGAGCGCCAAAAGACGAATCTCGAATATACGCGATACCCTTTTTATACTCGAATCGCCCTTCAAAAGCTCAAGCGCAGCAAGCAGAAGATCGAAGATCTCCTCGTTGGTATCCTTGTCCTGCGTTAAGGCGTCTACCAGCTCGACGTAATAACAGGCATATCCGGTCTTGACGATGTCGCCCCGGATAGATTCGTAAAAATCTACCAGATCGCACTGAGAAACTGTGTGAATCCCCGATCGGCGGGGAGTGTAAAAAACAACTCTATTCAGGCTAAAGATCTGTATGGGGTCGCCCAAAGGCCCTCTGGGGCCTCTGACACCCTTGATGAGACCTCTCACCTTACCGAAATCACGTGTAAAAAAGACAAGGAGCAGGCTCGTCTCTCTTACATCCTGCGTCCTCAATATTATCGCATCCTGAGTATGTATCATATGAAGGGGACGTTTCACTTTGACGCAACTACCGCTTACAAATAGACTTACAAGCGGTGTTGGACCAAAATGCACATCTCTCTAAGCGGAAATCAAATGAGACAAGTTAAATAATTCGGACCAACGCATGTCACAACTCTTTCAATGGCAATAGGTTATATTAAAGAGAAACGTCCCCTTTATTTTAACAGTTGGAAGACGATGGTGGTCACGAGGAAGCCTATAAGGGAACCGCTCAAGACCTCCCAGGCATTGTGAATCGAACTCACTACCCTGCTTCTTGCCACAAAAAAAGCCAGTATAAATGTAAGTATCGCGATGAAATTGCTTGAGGTAGTAAAGAGAATGGCGGCCCATATGGCAAATGCCATGGCCGCATGGCCGCTGGGCATACCGCCGCGCATCGGCGTACCGCTGCGCAAGAGCACCTTGCTGATTATCACCAAGACCAACACCAGGATAAGGGCGATGAATGTTATGTGCCAGGAAGACTGGCTTATTTTAATCATCGCGTTTTCGAGGGGCGTGTTGAGACGGCGCGAAAATATGAGATAGCATACTATGATCGCGTTCACCGCCGACACCAGGACTGCGCCGGCCGACACGTCCTTGATGATCCTGGCCAGGGGGTGGACATTACTTTCTATGAGATCGACGGTCACCTCTATGGCCGTATTAAACATCTCCGAGCATAAGAGAAAAGAAAGGGAAAGTAATATAAGCATAAGTTCATTGCCGGTAAAATTAAGATATATGCCTACCAGAAGTATTATCACCGCAAACATGAAATGCAGCCTCATATTGCGCTGGCTCTTCAGGACATGCATAAGTCCCTCTACCGCAAAATTTATGGAATCGGCTAATCGCTTTTTCCCCATATCCTTTCCAGGATCTCCCTTTCCTTCTCCCTCATTCTGGCGCGCTCCTCACTCTTTTCGTCGTCATATCCCACCAGATGCAAAATGCCGTGTATAATATAAAGATATATCTCCTTCTTAAAAGTATTACCGTAAAGCCTGGCCTGCTTTCTGGCTCTCTCCACCGATATAACCACATCGCCCAGGTACCACCGGCTGCCGGGGAATTCCTTCCCCTCCTGTATGGCGAACGATAGGACGTCGGTTGCGCGGTCCTTTTTTCGGTATTCCCTGTTGAGCTTTCTGATTTTGCGGTCGGTTACAAAGGAGACGGAAAGGGCGGCTTTCTTTATGCCTATTTGACGGAGTATATCCCTAACCAGATCTTCCAATTTTCTTTTGTCCAGGAAATAGCATCTGGAGGCGTTGTAGGAAAAGACACGGATCATGATCCCTTGGTCCTGTTCTTCTTCCTGTTGTTCTTGCCTTTGTTTTCGTCCGGATATTCAACGCGCGTATGGAAGGTGCCGGTGAGTATTCTGACAAAGGCAACGGCAATCTTATTAAGGTCCTTAAGGGTGAGATCGCATTCGTCGAGCTGATTATCTATGAATTTATTGTTGATTATCTTCTGAACGAGCCCCTTTATCCTGGAAGGTGTGGGGTCCGTGAGAGTGCGGCTGGACGCCTCCACCGCATCGGCCAATAGCACTATGGCCGTCTCTTTCGTCTGGGGTTTGGGGCCGGGATACCTGAACGCCTCTTCCTTGAGAGTGTCGTCATCCTTCACCTTCTCCAGCGCCCTCTGGTAAAAATAGTATATAAGACTCGTCCCGTGGTGCTGCGCGACAAAATCTATTATGGCCTGATTCATATTGTGCTTCCTGGCAAGCTCCACGCCGTCCTTTACGTGGCTCTGTATTATGAGCGCGCTCATGGAAGGGGCCAGTTTATCGTGCGGCGAACTTTCGGAAGCATTGTTTTCGCTGAAATATTCCGCTTTTTCGGTCTTGCCTATATCGTGGTAATAAGCGCCCACCCTCGCCAAAAGGGAATTAGCCCCTATGGACTCCGCAGCGGCCTCCGCAAGGTTTCCCACTATCAGACTGTGGTGATAAGTGCCGGGGGCATTGAGTATCATATCCTTTAGAAGCGGGTGATTCAAATCCGACAGTTCCAAGAGGGTTATATCGGTAGCTATCTTGAAGATAAATTCAAAGACGGGAAGAAGCAGCATTACGATACCGGCCGAGGCTATGCCACTAACAATAGCCCAGGTTCCGTCCCTAAGGAACGCGTCCGGCTCCGCTGCGCTCAAAAGCCCCATGCCGCATACGACCGAAAATTTCGTGAGTCCCACCAGGAGCCCCGCCTTCAATATGTGAGACCTCCTTCTTGCGCCCCGTATGAAATATATGCCGGAAGTGCTGCCCACCAAAAGAACTATAAGCGTATCGAATCTGTTGCCCGTTATAACGCCTGCGAATATACTGAGCATTATGGCCAGCATGAAGGCAACACCCTGCTCAAGTAGAATGCATACAAGCATCGTCGTCGCGGCCAGGGGTATAAAGAAGGAGGGGAGAGGCGAAGCCGCTACGATCTTGGCCAGGAAAACCGCAAAGAGTATAAGTATGCCGATAAGATAGATGTTCTTAGGCTCGCTCGAGATATTCTTTCTGTAGGTGTTTAAATAAACCGGGATCATCACAACAAATGTAATGAGAAGTATTATTACTCCCCCGAGATATGCTATCTTCCCTCTGCCGGATTCCCTCTTGGTCAGCTGTATAAGCTTGGCCAAGTGAGATTTTACCACCTTCTGCCCCTTGCCTACTATAAGCTCGTCTTTCTTGACAAGTATCTGCTTATACACCGGGGGGATCTTATCCAGCATGGATTTTCGTCTGGTCTCTGTAATCTCCCTGTTATAATCCAGGTTCGGCGTAAGTATGGAGGCAAAGACCGAAACCATGGCCTCCGCCAATCCTTCGTCCTCCAATCCTCTGCTAAAGAACTCTTTTGCCACAAGGGAGTTTAACTGCTCGCTGGTATAGAGGTCCGAACGGGGTATCTCGGCCTCCACGTCAAACTCCTTATCATAAACGATTATATCCTCCTTATGGCTCATCGTAAGCTCGTTTATCGTGTTCTCGCCCACGATGATCTTGGAAGATATGGCATCGAGCACTTCGAATGCCGTCTTCTCCAGCAACTCGACTTCGGCATCTAAAAGCGGCTCGAGTTTCGAACCTTCTATGCCTAGCTCCGCCTCCGCGCCGAGTCCCTCAAGCTTCTCCGCCGCACCAGGCCCTTTCGGATCTGCAATCTTACCGAGCGCCGAGAAGAAAATCTTAAGACGTTCTCTTTTTCCGTCCCAGTAACCGGTCCTCATCTCGTAGATAGGAATAAAATCCTCCAGGGCCTTCTTCTTAAGTATCTCCATCTTTGACTCGTCTATATCTCCGGGATAGGTAAATTCGTGCGGCGCGTATATATCCATCTTCGATATATCGCCTTCGTTTAGCTGCAGCTTGTAGGGTCGTCTTCCCGAAAAAACCAGTGTTATCAAAGATAGAAAGAGAATAACGAAAACCGCCGTCTTTATAAACGACACCGAGAAAAACCGTTTCCATCTCTCCCGAAAAGTATTGACCGAACCCTTAACCATCATTCTCCCCCCGAATCTTTTCGTAGGCCCTTATTATATCCTGCACCAGTTCGTGACGGACGACGTCTTCACCCGAAAGAAAAACGAATTCTATGCCGCTTATATCCTTCAGAATATTTATGACCTGCTTAAGCCCGGATTTTCTGCTGTCGGGCAGGTCGCTCTGTGTGATGTCTCCGGTTATCACGGTCTTGGAATCGAACCCGAGGCGCGTCAGAAACATCTTCATCTGTTCGGGCGTGGAGTTCTGCGCTTCGTCAAGTATGATAAACGCATTATTGAGAGTCCTCCCTCTCATGTAAGCCAAAGGCACCACCTCTATTATCCCCCTCGTTAGGTATTCCTGAATACGCGTAGGCTCCACCATGTCGTATAAAGCATCATAAAGGGGTCTTAGGTAAGGGTTGACTTTTTCGTAGAGGTTGCCGGGTAAAAAGCCGAGGCTCTCCCCGGCTTCCACCGCCGGGCGGGCAAGTATGATTCTGGAGACAAGCTGCTTCCTAAGGGCGTTAACGGCCATTGCCATTGCCAGATACGTCTTGCCGGTTCCCGCCGGGCCTATCCCGAAGACGATGTCATTACCCCTTATGGCATCCACATACCCCTTCTGTCCTTTGCTCCTGGGCGTTATGTACTGCCTTTTGGAAGAGACCTCAACCCTGTCCAAATATACCTCGCGGAGTCCTTCCGCGTTGCCATTCCCGGCGGCCCTGGCGGCGTAAGTAATATCCCGTCTTCCGATTCGGCCGCCTTTTCTTATCACGGCGAGAAGCTCCTCGATTACCTCAAGGGTCTTTCCGACGGCCTTGCCGGTTCCTTCGACGGTAATTTTATGGCCCCTGGCGAATATCTCGACGCCCGCTTCTTCCTCTATCGTTCTTAGATTACCGTCGCGGGGACCGCACAGAAGCCTTGCTTCATCGGTAGAATTGAGTTCTATATTTCTTTTCATCCGCTTGCCATAAAACCGCTATCGGGCCGGCCGGCTTCCCGGGCGCCCTATTTATAATCGCTTTCTCCGGCTCCCTTCTCCTCTGGAAGCGGCGGTATCGATATCTCCTGCCCCGGATAAATCCGGGAAGGGTCCTTAATGCTCTCTTTGTTTGCCTCGTAGATGAGCGTCCACCTGGAAACGCTTCCGTAGAATTTCTTTGCTATCTTCTCTAACGTATCGCCCTTTTGTATCGTGTATTTTGTCGATGTCGCCTTCGCCTCTTCAGGCCCTTCGCTTACCTTTTCCGCCCTTTTTTGAACGGGCTCCGGGCGCAACTCTTCCGGCTCCGCCTTCTCCTTCACCCATTCCTCGTTCACGAAACCCCTCTTCTTATCTTTCTCCTCAATCATCTCGCGCCTTGTCATTCTCGGCTCAGTCTCCGCGGCATCCCGTTTATAAGCCTCCTCTTCCGCTTCATAGACCGCCTTTTCCTCATCCGGTTTCCGGCTCACCTCCGGCAGCCCTCTCTCAATCGAGCTCCTCTTCTCCTTATATGCCTTGGAAGGAGGCATCTCTATGTCGATAACCTTTACGGTCCTCGTCTTTTCTCTGTCGGGATCCTGCGGCGGTACTTCACCCATTATCACTCCCCGGTTTCCCACAAGGGCCTGATCCTTCCTCCTCACCTGCATCTCGTGGGTCTTTATGCAGCCGGATACCGTCACCAATATTACAAGGCATAACGCCAATCCTAAAGCCCTTTTCATAGAAACCTCCTTTTTCGGCAATTTAATCATTTTATAAGCCGTATCTTAAGTTCCCTCAACTGTTTTTCGTCGACCTCAGAAGGGGCCTCGCTCAGAGGGCATATACCCTTTTGGGTCTTTGGAAAAGCTATAACATCCCTTATCGTATCGCTTGCGGTGAATAATGTCAACCACCTGTCCAGGCCGAAGGCTATGCCGCCGTGAGGAGGAGCTCCGTAGGTAAAGGCCTTCAAGAGGAAACCGAACCTCGAACCGGCTTCCTCGGCGGAGATGCCTATGGCCTTAAAGACCTTCTCCTGCATCTTTCGGTCATGTATCCTTATGGAGCCCGACCCCAGCTCTATGCCGTTTATTACAAGGTCGTAAGCCCTCGCCTTTGCTCTTTCGGGTTCTTTCTCCAAAAAATCAACGTCCTCCGCCTTGCAGGACGTAAAGGGATGGTGCTCGCTCTCCCACCTCTTTTCCTCTTCATTGTATTTCAGCAAAGGAAAGCCCACGATCCAAAGGGGATTGAAGCCTTTATCCGGCCTCATCTTGAGCCTTTCGGCGATATGAAGCCTTATCTCTCCCATAACCTGCTGGGAAATCCTCTTCTTGTCCGCCACAAAAAACGCCAGATCGCCTTTTGCCGGCTTTAGAAGATCAGTAAGGCCCTTTAGCGCGGCGTCACCGAAGAACTTCTTTATGGGGCTCTCGACGCCGTTTTCGGTAAATTTGAAGTACGCCAGCCCTTTGGCTCCGCACTCCCTGGCAAATACCGTAAGGTCGTCTATCTCTTTTCTCGATACGGAGGCCATACCCTTAACGTTCATCCCATAAATGCTCCCCCCGTTTTCGAGGACGTTTCTGAAGACCTTGAAATCCGAGTCCTTAAAGATATCCGCGGCTTCCACCAGCTCCATGCCGAATCTGGTATCAGGTTTATCCGTACCGTATCTGGCCATAGCCTCCTCGTAGGAGAGGCGCGGAAAAGGCACCTTGAGATCTTCTCCGCAGGCCTCCTTGAAGACATGCCTAAGGAGCCCCTCGCAAAGTGAATAGATGTCTTCTTCATCCACAAAGGACATCTCCATATCGAGCTGAGTAAACTCCGGCTGTCTGTCAGCCCGAAGATCTTCGTCCCTAAAGCACTTCGCAATCTGGAAATACCTGTCGCAGCCGGAAGTCATAAGTATCTGCTTGAAAAGCTGAGGAGATTGAGGCAGAGCGTAAAAAAGCCCGGCGGAAAGCCTGCTCGGCACAAGGAAATCCCTGGCGCCTTCGGGTGTGCTTCGGGTGAGAATGGGCGTCTCCACCTCCAGAAAACCTTTGTCGCTCAAGAAATCCCTTATGGCCTTAGCCGTTCTGTGACGCAGGCGCAGGTTCTTCTGCATCACGGGGCGGCGGAGATCGAGGTAACGGTACGCAAGTCTTATCTCCTCCGATATCCTGGAATCATCCCTTACTTCGAAAGGAGGGGTAACGGCCGCGTTCAATATCTCCATCTCCCCCACCACCACTTCTATGCGGCCGGTCTTAAGTTTTTCGTTAACGGTCCCCTGGGGCCTCGCCCTAACCAGCCCTTTTACGGATATGACGAATTCGGCTCGCAATCTCCTGGAGCGGGCGTGCAGATCTTTATCCTCGTCAGGATTAAAGACTATCTGGGTCTTTCCTTCGCGGTCCCTCAAATCTATAAAAACCACTCCGCCGTGGTCCCGCCACGTATCCACCCATCCGGAAAGCGTAACCTCTTTACCTATAGCCTGGTCGGTCAATTCACCGCAGTTATGCGTTCTTTTAAGCATATCTTTCCTATCTTCCTTCTTCGGTAAGTTTCCTCATCCGGGCACGGAGAGTCTGTCGTACGTCCCTAAGCGGGATCCCGCGCTGTTCCTTCGTCCCCATATCCCGCACCGTAGCTTCTGTCCGTTTAAGTTCATCCCCGCCGATTATGACTGCGATCCGCGCCCCTTTCTTGTTGGCCTGCCTCATCTGAGCCTTCATCGACCGCTGCTCAAGGTTCATCCAGGAGGCGATGCCGTCCTCCAAAAGGGACTTCCTGAGTCTGAATGCCTCGGCGTACGCTTCGTGGCCTGCTTCGGGTAAAACGAAAAAGACCTCCGGCCGTTCTGCTTTACCATATCCGCCGTTCTCGTGGTTATATGCCATTATCAGTCTTTCGATACCCACGGCGAAACCAAAAGCCCCCGTAGGTTTCCCGCCAAAATCGGATATAAGGCCGTCGTACCTGCCTCCGGCGGCTATTGCGTCCTGCGCCCCCAAGCCGGGATGGACCACTTCGAATACGGTATTCGTGTAGTAATCGAGCCCCCGCACCATATAAGGGTCTTCGGTAAACTCTATTCCAAGTTCTCCGAGGGACCTCTTCACTTCGTTGTAATGAGTTAAGCACTTATCGCAGAGATGGTCCTTGGCTTTCGGCGCATTCCTCAAGAGGGCCCTACAGCTCTCCACCTTACAGTCAAGCGTCCTCAATACATTCTTTTTCAGTCTGACTTTGCAGTCCGGGCAAAGCCTGGCCTCCTGGGGTCCGAGAAACTCTTTCAGACTTGCGGCCAATGCCTCCTTGTCCCTGCTGCAGCCCAGGGAGCACAACTTTAGTTTGAAATCTTTCAAAGGAAGCCTTTCGAAAAAGAGCTTCAAAAGCTGTATAACGGAGACATCTATATATGGGCCGGAGGAACCTATGGCCTCCGCCCCAATCTGGTGAAACTGCCTGCTTCTGCCTTTTTGGGGACGCTCGCTCCTGAACATCGGCCCGATATAGTATAGCTGCGACAGACCCTCCCCGCCCATCTTGTGTTCTATATACGCCCGCGCGATAGGCGCCGTACCCTCGGGCCGCAGCGTAACGGATCTGCCGCCCCTATCCGTGAAGGTGTACATCTCCTTATTAACGATATCGGTCCCCTCGCCTATAGCCCTCCGGAAAAGCGGCGTCTCCTCCAGGACGGGCGTCCTTATCTGGCTGTATCCGGAGAGGCGGAAAAGATCCCTGGCCGTCTCCTCAATATACTGCCATAAAAAGACCTCCGGCGCCATTATATCGCGCATGCCTTTTATAGAAGATACCTTCAAAGCGCCTCCGCCGTTATAACTGGTGTTATATAAGATTTTATATGCGTTTATAATATCATAAGAAGAGCAAAAGTCAATAAAAAAGGCCATGGGCCTTTAGCCTATTCATGGCCTTCTACCGTAAAATTTAGCCACAACCCCAAAAAAGGACTGTGGCTAAATTGGCTCTCTCAACCCGTAATACGGCCTATTTTACCCGGTCTTTCATGATCAACCCGGGCTTAAATGTCACTACCTTCTTCTCCGGTATTCCAACGGTCTCACCCGTCCTGGGATTGCGTCCTATTCTCCCTTTTCTGGTCTTGACCTTGAATATGCCGAAATTTCTCAGCTCAACGGTTTCGCCCCTGGCCAGGCTCTCGATTACGTCATCCAAAACCTTCTGAACCACCTTCTTGACATCTATCTGCTTTATACCCGTATCATCGGCTATCTTGACTATAATGTCTTTCTTTGTCATGTAAACCTCCTTGGCAAAATAGTGAGGATTTACTTCATCTCTTGCTTGAACTCGATTTTGCTCTCTGCGGGTTTCTCTTTGCCGCTGTCTCCGTAAAGACTTATATCGTAATTTCCTCTCACGTAGAGAATGAAAATATATAGGATGAGAATCAGTAAAACAATAGCCATTAAATTAAACAACGGACTTGAGGTTGCTTTCTTTATCTGAAGTCCCAGCCAGCTGACCTTGCGCAGCGTGTCCTTCTTGCCTTCGAGCTCACCGAGCATCTTATTAAGCAGAATATAGGAATTATGCCAGTCGTTTTCGATCTTATTCAAACTAAGATCCGATATCGTGGCAACGCTTTTAAGCGAAAGGACTTGAGTGATGACGTCAAAGGTCTTGTCCTCGTATGTATTTGCAAGTCCGAGAAAATCCTTAAGGGCCTGGTATCTTCTGGCGATAAGGGATTTCGTCTCAAGAAAGGCGGCTTCTTCTTCAGGGGTGATTGTATCGCGGCTAAGCGCATCCTTATACATATCGTGGAATTTAATCCACAACTGCATAAATTCCTTGACGCGCTTTATCTTAAGCTCAAGCTCTCTGTCTATCATAGTTGTAACGTATTATACCACAACAAATTACGTTTGTCAAGAGCAAGGCAGAATGAAGGGGACGTTTCACTTTGCTGCAACCTATTCCACAACAAGGAATTGAAAACTGCGCTGGACCGTTTTTCGGATAATCGTCATGATTCCTTTTTCTGAAAAACGGAAAATAAAAAAGCAGAAGATATGAATCCTCTGCAAAAATATAATTTTACACTTCTGAGCCATAAGCAAACTAACTCAAATGCAGCCCGTCAGTCCAACGCGCTTCGTAACTCTTTGCGGAAAAAACACTTGCAGCAAAGTGAAACGTCCCCTTTATTTAAAAAGAAGGGCAGGCAGAATCACGCTTAAGCCGGGGGGCGGCCGGCGTGATTTTAACCCGCCTGCCTCCTTCTTTTTACATCGCGCCTAAATTGTCAACTCCCCTAGTAGAGTATCGATGTGATACATAATTCAAATCAAAGTCCGGATCCTCCGTGTCCACATAGACCTTCCTCGTCCTCGGGGGCAAGTCATCATGCCCTATGGTGGTCTCATAGAGGTATATGTCCACTGCGGAGGTATCTATTAAGTCTATGTCTGAGCCTTCGTTTAAGTAGAGTATGGAGTACCTTACATCTATGGTGTTCGAGGCCCTTGCCCTTATGGCTGAGTGGTCATATTCTGTGTATTTTACGCCGTAGCCTGTATTTATCCTTAAGGGCTTTGAGTTGTCTATGTTGGCTGCTATGGTAGAGTCCTTTATGTATATATCGGCGTAGGTATCCAGATATATGGCCTGGGTAGTGACTAAGCCGGTCCTCTTTTCGGTCTCTGTAAGGAGGGTCTCATCCTTTATGGTGGTTATGTTCTCGGCTATGAGGGTATCTGTGAGGTAGAGCTTGGAGTAGGGCTGTGAGTAGATAGCCGAGGTCCTTATGCCGTGGCTCTGGATGATCCTACAGTTCTTTAGCCTAAGGTATTGGGAGTGGTTTAAGATTGCCGTGCCGTATCCTGACTGGTAGCCTTTTATGGTTATACCCTCCATCGTGACATCCCTTACGCTTCCGAACGGGAACCTCCCTGAGAATGTATGTGCTGGGTCTTTTATTACTATGGAGTGGGTTCCCAGGATGAAGGTGG
>Ga0272442_10005257_pt1 | contig 17375 bp, 9 predicted proteins | sample SSMForm2O_FD_200262 | JGI IMG/M metagenome (GOLD analysis project Ga0272442, IMG submission 200262) | Marine sediment archaeal communities from Little Sippewissett salt marsh, Falmouth, MA, United States - SSM-Form-2O | ecosystem: Environmental > Aquatic > Marine > Wetlands > Sediment ... | reverse complement strand
TATTGGCAAGGAAGTAGAACTTTGCGGCCGTCATCGGCTCCTGGATTCGTTGATAGGCGGCGTCAATCGCAGCGATCTGCTGCTTGCTGAATCCGCGGTACGTGGCGGCGTGGACGTTTTGCAGGATTCGGACAAGATAGTCGAGATCCTCCTCCATCTCGCCCACAGTAAGGATCGTCTGTCCACCGGCCGGAAGCGCCGCCGGCGTCTTCGGCATTTCAACGCCGAGACTCCGAGCGGCCCAAGCCGCCAACAACAGGACGAGCAGTCTCAGGTGACCTCTATCTGTCTGCATCGTGTCCATGCTGTGTCTCCTCTTGCCCCGCGTGGGTTCAAGTCTTCTTCCCCGGCCCCGGCCCCTCGTACTTCCAGTCGAAGAAGGGGCTGTACTCGTGTGCGTTTTCCATGATTTCGCCGGCCTTCTCGACGAGTTCGGGGTGCTCGCTTGCCAGGTTGTCGTTCTCTGCGATGTCGGTGCCGAGGTCGAACAGCTCCAGTCCTTTCTTGGTCCGCACGGCTTTCCAGTTGCCCATGCGGACGGCCCGGTTGTTCTTCAGCTCCCAGTACAGGTACTCGTGGCGTGGCTGTTCGCCTTGTGCCAGGAGCGTCGGCACGATCGAGATGCCGTCGGTCGGCTCGCCGACGGTGACGCCGGCCAGTTCGGCGAAGGTGGGCATCATGTCCTCGAAGCAAGATGGATGGTCGCTGGTCGTGCCCGGGGCGATCCTGCCGGGCCAGCGGGCGATCAGCGGCACTCGCAGCCCGCCTTCGTAGAGCGTGCCCTTTTGTCCCCGAAACGGCCCGGCTCCCTGGAACTTGCCGAGCAGGTCGCCGCCGGCGCTGCCGTTGTCGCTGGCGAACATCACCAGCGTATTGTGCTCGATGTCCAGTTCTTTCAGCAACTCCAGGAGGGCGCCGATGTCCCTGTCCATGCGCGAGATCATCGCGGCGATCGCCTTCTGCGTGTCGGTCCAGGGCTTCTCGGCGTAGTCGCCGAGATCGGGGACCTGGAATTTCGCGTGCGGAATCGTGTACGGCAGGTAGAGCAAGAACGGCCCGTCGCAATGCCCGCGCACGAAGGACAGGGCTTCGGCGGTCAGCAGGTCGTGCGAATACTCCTGCTGCTTGCCGTTGGCATTGCCTTCGAGGATGACCTTTTCGCCGTTGCGCCATAAGTGCTCGGGGTAGTAGCTGTGGGCCTGGCGCTGGCAGTTGTACCCGAAGAAGTGGTCGAACCCCTGCCGGTTCGGGTCGCCCTCGGAGCCCGGATAGCCGAGCCCCCACTTACCGATGCACGCGGTGGCGTAGCCGGCCTGCTTCAGCAATTTCGGGATCGTCTGCGAGTCGGCGGGGATGGGGACATTGCCCTCGACCGGCAGCGGCTTGTTGTTGCGGATGAAACAGTGTCCCGTATGCAGGCCCGTGATCAGCACGCAGCGCGACGGCGCGCACAGGGCCGAGCCTGCATAATGGTCGGTGAAGCGCATGCCCTCGGCCGCCATCCGGTCCAGGTTCGGTGTCGCGATCTGCTCCTGCCCGTAGCAGCCTAAATGCCCGTACCCCAGGTCATCGGCGAGGATGTAAATAATGTTGGGCTTGTCGTTGTTCCGGCCGCCGGCGTGCGCCAGGGAACGTCGCACTACCGCCGCCGCGCTGAGAGAGGCTATGGCTTTGAGGAAACTGCGTCGCTTCATACTCGTTCACCTCCCGTGCCTGATGATGGTTCCCGATAGCAGCACTGACGACATGCAGTGAATATACCGTTTCCGCCGCAGAACGCAAGGCCACTCACCGGCTCGTGTCCCGGAAGGAGCCGTGTGCGGGTTGCAGAGCGTCTGTCAGATATCCTGCCCTGCGCTTGACGCTGCCACCGTAGAGGGATGAACGGTGGTGGAAGTTCCGACAACAGGTTATACTCGCGTGGTTTCATTGAAAGGCGATTCTATGGGTACGCGTCATTTGTCGTTCGCTCTACTCGCAATGGTTGTCACGTGCCAGGTCTCATCGTATGCCGCCGAGAGCGGTCTGCTGGAGGGCTTTCGCGATCCGCCGTTGTCGGCTCGGCCTTCGGTGTATTGGGTGTGGGTCAACGGGCTGACGGACAAGGCCCGGATGACCCGGGAGCTGGAGGAGTTCAAGGCCAAGGGCATCGGCGGCGTCTATATCTTCGACGTCGGCGCGCAGGACCCGCAAAAGATCGTGCCGGCCGGACCCGCCTTCATGGGCCCCGAATCGCTCGACGCCATCGGGCACGCCGTCCGCGAGGCGACGCGTCTGGGCCTGGAGGTGGGGCTGGTGACGTCGAGCAGTTGGAACTGCGGCGGGCCCTGGGTGACACCCGAGCACGCCAGCATGGGACTCTATCATTGCCGGCTCGACATTGAGGGGCCGAGGCGCCTGACCGATCCGCTGCCCATACCGGCGCTGCCTGCGCGGGCGCCGCGCGACGCCGAGGGCAAGCCCGCCTATGCCAGGGACGTGGCCGTCCTGGCGATCCCGAAGCCAAGGCGCCTGCCCGGCCACGAGTTTCTCTTCGAGCTGTCGCCGCCGGGCATGCACACGATCCAGCGCGTCGTGCTCTTCAACACGCTCAGCGGTAACGAGAAGCGCTACGGGAAGACGCACCTTTTCGCCAAAGACTTTGCCGTTTCGGTCTCGACCACGACGACCGAGCCGGATGCATTTCGCCGGGTCCTGCGCGGGACGCTCCAGCCGCATGCGGAAGCTCAAGAGTTCAAGCTCGATTCCGTCCGGGCCCGGTACGTCAAGCTAATCGTGTTGTCGGGCTACCATCCCAAGCTCGACCGGGTGCAATTAGGCGAGTTCGAAGTCTACTCGACCGACGGGCGCAACGTCGTCTCGGCCTATCACCCGGACGGCAGCAAGACGGCCGCAGCGCTGTTGCATTGCAGCTCGGCCCTCGGCACCGAGACTCAACGTGACTGGACCGCCGCCAACATCCATGACGGCAAGACGGCCGACCCGGACGGAAGCTGGGATTCGGGCGGGCCGCCGCCGCTGGTCATCGAGGACCCCGACGCGGTCGTTGACCTTACGGACGAGATCGACGAGTCCGGACGTCTCGACTGGGACATCCCGGCCGGCGACTGGACGATCATGCGCTTCGTCTGTGCCAACACGGGCCTGGCGCTGAGACTGCCCAGCCCCAACTCGGCGGGCTTGGCTATCGACCACTTCAGCGCCGAGGCGACGCAGTTCCACTTCAAGTACCTGCTGGACGCCCTGCATCGGGAGTTAGGCGATTTCAAGGACACGGCGCTGCGACAGATGTATGTGTGCAGCTACGAGCTGAGCGGCTCGACGTGGACGCCGGACTTCCTGACGCAGTTCGAGCAACGTCGCGGCTACGATATGACGGACTACCTGCCCGTGTTGGCCGGCTGCGTCGTGGGAGGTCACGAGGCCACCGCACGCTTCCGCTACGACTATCGCAAGACGCTGGGCGATTTGCTGGTCGATGCCTTCTACAAGACCGCCACCGAGATGTCCAACGAGCACGGCTTGAAGTTGTGCGCCGAGGCGGGAGGGCCCGGGCCGCCTTTGCATCAGGTCCCCGTCGATGCGCTCAAGGCCCTGGGGGCGCTCGATATTCCGCGTGGCGAGTTCTGGAAGGAGCACAACGTCTGGGTCGTCAAAGAGACCGCCTGCGCCGCGCACATCTACGGCAAGAAGGTCGTGGACATGGAAGCGTTCACGAGCTGGCGTCACTGGCAGGACGGTCCGTTCGAGCTCAAGGGCATCGCCGACCGCGCGTTCTGCGGCGGGACGAATCACATGACGTTCCACACGTCCGCCCACAACCCCTCGGCGACCGACCGGCCCGGCTGGGTCTATCACGCCGGCACGCACATGAACCCGAGCCTCGCCTGGTGGCCCAAGGCAAAGCCCTGGGTCGATTATCTGTCACGCTGCTCGTACCTGTTGCAGCAGGGCGTGTTCGTCGCCGACGTCTGCTACTATTACGGCGACCAGGGCTTCAACTTCGTGCCGCCCAAGCGCATCGATCCGTCGCTCGGTTACGGCTACGACTATGACGTCACCAACGCCGAGGTCCTGCTCACCCGCATGGACGTCAAGGACGGCCGCGTGACATTGCCCGACGGGCTGAGCTACGAATTGCTCGTCCTGCCGCAGCGCGACGACATGGATCTGGCCGTACTGCGCAAGATCGGACAGCTTGTCCAAAAGGGCGCCACTGTCGTCGGTCCCAAGCCCACGCGGTCCAACGGTCTGGCTAACCGTCGGGCCAGCGATGCGCGCGTCAGGAAGATGGCCAACCGGCTGTGGGGGCCCTGCGACGGCAAGTCCTGCACCGAGCACGCGTACGGCAAAGGCAAGATCATCTGGGGCAGGAGCCTGCGCGATATCCTGAAGTCGCGCGGCATTGGCCCCGACTTTTCCGCCTTTGGCGAACGTAGCGACGTGCAACATCCGCTGGACTACATTCACCGTCGCACCGCCGGTGCGGACATTTATTTCGTTTGCAACAAGCTGGACCGCTCGGAGGAGGCAAGCTGCGTCTTTCGCGTGGCGGACCGCACGCCGGAACTGTGGATGCCGGACATCGGCGAAATCCAGCCCTGTCGATTCGAGCGCGACGACGAGGGTAATACGCGAGTGCCACTGCGTCTGGCACCCTGCGGGAGCGTATTCGTGGTCTTCCGCGACAACGCCGACGCCGGGATGCCGACCGACAAGGCGCATGCACCTGAGCAAGCTCGTGACATCGAGGGTCCATGGCAGGTCCGCTTCCCGCCGGGCTGGGGCGCGCCGGCGTCGAAGACCTTCGAGGAACTGGTTTCGTGGACGGACGTTGAAGACGAGGGAGTGAAGTACTTCTCCGGTGTCGCGACCTACCGCAATGAATTCGAGGTTGCCGCCGACCAGCTTTCCTCCGACCACCGGTTGTGGCTGGACTTAGGTCGCGTGCGCTTCGTGGCGGAGGTGAACGTCAACGGCCAGAACGTCGGCATTCTCTGGAAGCCGCCGTTTCGCGTGGAGATCACGGACGCGGCGAAACCCGGCGCCAACGAGCTCGTCGTCGAGGTGGCCAATACCTGGTCGAATCGCCTGGTCGGCGACGCTTGCACCGAGGGCACGGACTACTGCCGCACGAACATCGCCAAATCACTGACCTGGCAGGTCCCCTGGAAGGACACGCCCCTGCTCCAATCCGGCCTGCTCGGCCCGGTAACACTGGTGATGGCACGAGCCTCGGCTGGCCCTCGATCACGGTGATGATTGCCAGAGGACGATGGGGCGATCATCTTCTCCTTGGCCAATCGTCGTTCCCCCGGCGACTCTCTTACCGTCCGGGCTGATTGTGAGCGACTCGATGTGGTTTTCCTTGTGCCCGAAGGGCGTCATCAGTTGATCGCCGGTGTTGACATCACAGATCCTGATCGTGCCATCGTACGCTCGGGAAACGACGCGCGTGTCATTCGGACTAACGTGTTATACGTACGCGTTTGATCTCTGCGAAAGGGAGTGGTCTTGGCTCATGGCTAGCGTCAGTCTCCTCCCACAAACGACGCAGGATCCTCCGCCAGCTTATCTTGCCAGAGCCGAGCCTGGGCTATTTGCAGTGCGAGTTCACGCACAGATTCGTCGGGTGTTTGGCTATCTCGAAGTTGTTCTTGCACCTCAGAATAGAGACCAAGTTCAGCATGCATAGACTCAACAACTCGTTCTGCCCGGATTCCGATCCGGCGTGCTTTGTAGCCATCTGGCGGTGCTTGAGACTCCCATAGGGTAATGCCGGTGCCAGTGGTCGCCGCCATGACCCGACCGTCCGGGCTAAAGCCGATTCCAAAGCCGGGGCGTCGTAAGGTCATTACCTCGGCACCAGTCGCGGCATCCCACATTTTCATTACTCCAAAATGCCCACCAGAAACTATGCGTTTTCCGTCTGGACTGAACGCAATGGCGTAGACCATTCTCTCGTGTCCCTCAAGAGTGCTCAGCATATCACCCGTATTCGTGTCCCAAACCCTAACAGTCTGGTCCCCACTGGCCGAAACGAGACGCTGACCATCCGGACTAAATGCGACCGCTTGTACTCGCTCACCATGTCCGCGAAGAATCATCTCTTGCTCCCCGCTTCGTGCGTCCCATAATCTGACGGTGTGATCCCGTCCCCCTGAAGCGATCTTCCTCTCATCGGGGCTGAACACCACAGACCTAACCCCATCGTCGTGGCCGTGGAGCGTATTCAGTTCGCTGCCGTCTGCAGCGTCCCAAATCTTGATGGTCCCATCAAAGCTTCCTGAGACAATTCGTTCACCGTTCGCACTAAACGAAGCTGAGGTGACGGCATCGGTGTGGCCATCCAAGGCCATTACTTCATCCCCTGTCTTCACATCCCATACTCTGACAGTGTTGTCATTGCCGCCTGAGATGATCCTTCTTCCGTCTGGGCCAATGGCAACTGATATGATGTACTTGCCACCATGTCCGTCGAGCGTCCTTACTTGAGCGCCGCTAACTGCGTCCCACACGCGAATAAACTGACCATTTGGCCCACCTCCTGTCGCGATAAGCGCACCGTCAGGACTGAACGCCAAAGGATAGACCCCAACATGATCGTCACCTAAAACCATCTGTTCACGATTTACGACGGCGTCCCACACCTTTAGGCTTTTATCACCACTGCCCGAGATGATTGAGTTGCCATCCGCGCTGAATGCCACAGAATAGATAGCGTGCGTGTGCCCGTGAAGAACCATAACCTCCTCACCGGTCTGTGTGTCCCAAATCTTCAACTTTGCCCTGCTGCCTGAGACAAGGTGACGCCCATCTGGGCTAAAGGCAATCGAGAGCACAAAGAAGCTATGCCCCTGAAGCGTCATGAGCTCAGAGCCTTTCTGTGCATCCCAGAGCTTGATCTTTCTGTCGTAACCACTTGAAGCAATGCGTGTGCCGTCTGGGCTGAACGCAACACAGAACACGGGACCTATGTGACCGTGGAGACTCATCTCATCAACACCAGTTTCGGTATTCCAGACCTTGATAATTCCGTAACGGTCGGACGAAACGATCCGGGTACCGTCCGGACTGAAGGCGAGACCTAACGCGTGGGCCTTATGCCCACGCAAAGTCATTAGATCGGCGCCGGTTTGTGCGTTCCAGATCTTGACCATACCCTGTGAGGCCTTATCGGCGGAGGCAAGTTGCGTTCCGTCCGGACTGAACGCAACTGATCGGACCGTACCTTCGTGCCCCTGGAGTTGCATCACTTCGGCTCCAGTCTTCACATCCCAGACCCGGACGGTCTTGTCCTTGCCACCGGATGCAATTCTCTCGCCGTCTGGACTGAACGAGACGGGGCCGGCTCCGCCTTCGTGACCTCTAAGCGTTATCAACTCTGCGCCGGAGTCAAGATTCCATATTTTGACTGTTCCATCGAAGCTGCCGGAGGCTATGCGTTCACCGTCCCGGCTGACTGCTATCCCGACAACCTGTTCCGTGTGTCCGCGCATGGTCTTGAGGGAGGCATCTGACGCGATGTAGTCGAGCCGATCCCATTCCCAGCCACGGAGGTCCTCCGGACAAGCCTCCAGCAACTCTTGTACTCGCTTCACACTACCGTCCTGATACGACGCATCGGCCAGAGCAATCCTGTGAGCATACAATAGCCTCCGGTATTCTTCGCTTTGTTCTTCTGCGATGGCGCGGGCGTTCTCGGCCTGGCCCCGGGCCTTCGCCTCCTGCCGGCGGGCCCGTTCGGCTTTGTAAGCCATCGCCGTACTGGCCAGCAGGCCGATGATCAGAGCGATACCGACGAGGGCCACGGTGGTGACCGAACCGGCGTGCTTATGCATGAATTTTCGGGTTCGATAGAGTCGTGATTGCGGTCCGGCCAGTAAGGCCTCTCCTTTCAAGTAGTTGGAGATATCCTGGGCCAGGTCCGAGACGGACTGATAGCGCTGTTCGCGTTCCTTGCGCATCGCCTTCAGCGGAATCCACTCCAGCTCGCTCTTGAGTCGTCGTGCCAAAGCGAAGATCTGTGTGCGTCGCATGGCTGCTACCTCCTTTGCCTTCTCGCCCAGGGCCGTCAGGCGAGCGCTGGGTGTTTTCGGTTCCTCGTCCCGGATCGTCTGTCGAATGTGCTCCACCCCGCGTTTGCGAAGGGTCTCGCCCTCAAAGGGCGGCTCCCCGGCCAATAGCTCGTACAGAACCACACCGAGCGAATAGACATCCGAGCGGGTGTCGACTTCGGAGTAGGCCATATCCGCCTGCTCCGGGCTCATGTATTCGGGTGTGCCGAGCAACTGGCCCTGTTCTGTGATCGAGGTCTGTTCCGTCAGAGGCTGGTGCACGGCCTTGGCGATGCCGAAGTCGATGATCTTGGGCAGCGGCGCATGGTCGTTCGCCGATACGAGGATGTTCGAGGGCTTGATGTCGCGATGGAGCACGCCCTTCTGGTGGGCGTGCTGGACGGCCGCACAGACTTGGAGGAACAGTCGCAGACGCTCCTCGATGCTGAGCTTCTGCTGGTCGCAGTACTTGGTGATGGAAACCCCCTCGACGTACTCCATGACGAAGTAGGGCCGGCCTGACTGAGTCGTGCCGGCGTCGAAGACTTGGGCGATATTGGGGTGTTCGAGCATCGCCAGCGTCTGCTGCTCGGCCCGAAACCGGGCGACCACCCGGACGGTGTCCATGCCGAGCTTGAGGATCTTGAGGGCCACCTGACGTCGGACGGGCTCGCGCTGCTCGGCCAAGTAGACCAGCCCCATACCTCCCTCGCCAATGAGGCTCAAGAGCTTATACCGGCCGATCTCCGACCCGGGACCTTCAATCTTATCCTCTGCCGACGGCCGCAGCCCCGCGTCCATCAGGCAGCGAGGGCACAGGCCGTGCGGGGCGTTGGGCGACAGGGCCACGTGACATCGGGGACATGTTCTTTCGTCAGCCATGGTCGTATCTCCTCTTTCAAGGCCTCGTGGCCTTCATCAAGTACCTACGGAAAAGGAGGCGGAGGTAACAGAAACAAGGCGATTTTGTGTCTGTTGTCTGCCCCTCCGGTTGAGTCAGTAGCACAGCGCGCTGAGAAGGTCCCGTATCTCCTCGTCGACCTCGTCCCGGGCAGCCACCGTCTGGGCGACTTCATCACGCAAGAGGGCGCGATATCGGCTCCGGAGTCGCGAAACGGCCATCTTCACCGCGTTCTCCGTCATATCCAGGAGGACCGCCGTCTCACGATACGGTCTCGATTCCCCCTCCTGACCGAGATAAGCCTTCAGGTGGTCGAAAAGTACCTGTTTGTCGTCCGCCGCCAATTCCCGCTCCAGCCGCTCCATCGTTCGTTCGAGCACCGCAAGGGCCCACGACTTCTCAAAGAGCTTGTCCGCAGACAAGTCATGGGCCGGCTCGATATGATACCGGTGTTCCGCATCGGCGGCGTCGAACGAGATGAACGTGTGGCGGCCGCCACGTTTGACGGCTCCCGCCCGCTCCCGTTCATTTGCCAGAAAGCGTTTGAGGGCGGTCAGTATGAAGGAGCGGAACTTACCCGGTTTTGGATCGACGCCGCGCAGATACTCCTTCTCCAGCATTCGGGTGAAGAAGGCCTGGACGCAGTCTTCCGCATCACTGGCTTTGTGCCCCCGGCGGCGCAGGAAGGCATAGAGAGGAAACCAGTAGGTTCGGCATAGCGTCTCAATGGCCTCCTGGTATTGCGGCGATCCGGGGCGGCTGGCCCTCAGGATCACGCTCCAATGTGTCGTTGGAAAGCCGGCGTCGCCGGACCTGGTCGAATGTCCCGATGGATGCTGCATGGGTAGACTCGAACATGCAAAAGCCGATCGACTGTGTTCTCGTTCGTCGAGTATAGAGAATTCGGCTCGTCGGTGCAACCGTCAGCCGAAGGGCCGCGTAGACATAACGGCGTCTTCCGGCTGCAGTATCGTCTTGTGCATGGGCGCCTCCGGCCCACGCCCAGGACAATTCGGTGCAATGTCCTGACCGGTGAACCAGCGGGCCGCAAGTCTGCTCATTTCACTACAAAGGCCAGCGTCGGGTCGAGCGGGTAGCGGCCGAAGCGTTCGCCGTAGATGGCCAGGCCGCCGGCGACGGCGTCGTCGACTTCCAGTCGGATCGGGATCGTCCCGGCTTTTGCCGCCCGGCGCAGGACAGACGCCGGGATCTCGGCGGTGACCAGGTAGCCGTAGGAGCCGGCCTCGGTCAGCGTGTTGTCGCGCTTCTGGGCCTGCCACGAGAGGATGCCGCGATGGTCGGCCGGGTCGTCCGGCAGCTCGAACACGCCGACGACCTGCCCGCCGATCCGCACGCGAACGGCGCTCGGATAGGTCGTTTCGTCCGTCATGGGATACGCGTTGGGGTTCAGGCTCGGATCGTGCGTGCCTCGGCCCCGCATGAAATCGCCATCCTGCTTGCCCGCTCCTTTCTCGTCCTTGCCGAAGAGCTGTTTGGCCGATAGCTCCGCGCGGAAGGTCGCGACCTCGACGTCACCGGCCCTCACGTCACTCGGCCAGGGGACGTGGTACTCGAAGTAGCCTGCGCCGGCGCCGTTGACCTTGAGCCCGTCGAAGACGTTCCACTGCTTGACCGGCCAGTGGGCGTCCTCGAAGCTGTTTGGCACGATGCGGACCAGCTTGATCTTCCGGCCGCGCTGCTCGATCATTTGTTCGCGCGGCTGCTGCCCGTCGCGCACGGCGAAGGTCGTGAAGTTGCGTCCGAGCACGGTCTCGGTCTTGTCCAGGAACTGTGCGCCCAGGACGACCACGGCCGGGTGGTCGGGCATGGTGACTTCAACCGGCTCGAGGGCCCCGGTCTTCCACGCCTGGTAGGGGACGTTCCGATGGAAGCGACCGTACATGCGCTGGCGGCCGAGGCTGTCCCATCCGCGCACGGTGCCGCGCAAGATCAAGTTCCGCCCGGCCTTGCTGTCGGTCATGAAGGAGACGTACAGCGGGACCTCGACGCTCTGGCCCGGCTTGACTTGCCGGCACATCGACTCGCCTTCGCCTAGCGCGACGAAGAAGTCTCCGTGCAGATCGCGCAGGCTCATCCCCGGCATCAGCTCGTCCATGCCCGTGAATTTCTCCGAGCGGTCGTAGCGCCAGTAGCCGTTCCATTCGTTGATCACATCGTGATGCTCGGTGTAGAGCCAGCCGCCGATTTGCGGATGCCGCCGGAACGCGTTCATCATGATGTGATAGTCCCAGCTCCAATCCACGTCGCCGGTACTGCCCTTATAGCCCCAGACGTTGCCGCACTCGCTGTTGAGCAGGGGCTCGGTCCCCTGCGTGCGGTCGCCGATGTAGTTCCACTTCGAGCCGGGGTGGGTGTTGCGGCAGACCGTGTCGAGATGCTCGGTCCACTTGTAGCCGGGCAGATAGCGATGCCAGGTGTTGATGTCCGTCAGGACGTGGTCGTCGTTGCAGGGCGAGTTGTCCTCGACGAGCCGCGTGGGGTCCAGGCCCTTGGCGGTTCGCACCAGCGACGCCACCCATTCCTGCGTCTCGGGCGTGTAGCCTTTCTTGCCGGTGCGCAGGCCCCAGGTCTCGTTGAAGATCACCCAACTGAAGATGCACGGGTGGTTGAAGTCACGCCGGATCATGCCACGCAGCGCCACCTCCGCTTCGTTGCGCATCTTCGCGTCGGGCTGGCCCCAACTGTTGGGTACGTCGGCCATGATCAGCATACCCAGCTTGTCGGCCCAGTAGAGCTTGCGCGGGATGCCGATCTTGACGTGGATGCGCTGGCCGTTGAGGCCGATCTGCCGCGAGCGGAGGATCTCGTCGCGCATGAACCGGTCGCTCGGGAACGTGTAGAAACCGTCGGGGTGATAGGCCTGATCGAGAGCCAGCTTGAGATAGATGGGCTTGTTGTTCAGCGTGATGTACGGGAAGTCGGTCCCGGGCAGCTTGGCCACGCCGATCTTGCGCATGCCGAAGTAGGTCGAGACGATGTCACTTTGTCCCCGGCCGGAGAGGACGACCTCGGCGTCGTAGAGGTGCGGGTCTTCCAGCGACCACAGTCTCATCCGTTTCAAGGGGACCTCGAGTGTGAGGTCGCGTCTGTCTTTCTCGACGTCCGCGTCGACAACGGTCTGGGCGGCTTCCGAGTTGATGCGGAGCGTGAAGGTCATCGCCGCCGGCGCCGGCTGATCGAATCGCACCTTGACGGTGACTGTCTTCTCGTCGATGTCGGGCAGGAACTGCACCGTTTCCAGCGCGACTTCCGGTCTGGCTTCGAGGTAGATCGTCTGCCAGATGCCCTTGGCCGGGCCGTAGCCTTGTTTGCCTTCGAGCTTGAACGGGTGCGGCGTGTCGTCGACGCGCAGGACGAGCTGCTGGTCCTGCCCCCACTTGACGCAGTCCGTCAACTCGAACTCGAACGGCGTGTATCCGCCCTGGAAGGTGCCGACCTTATGGCCGTCGAGCCAGCCGGTGGTGAGCCAGTCGCAGGCGCCGACCACGACGAAGACGCGCTGCCCCCGCCAGTCGGACGGCACGCGAATCGTACGCCGGTACCAGCCGATGTCCGCTTGGCTTTCAACGCCCGAGAGCTTGGAGCCCCACGGGAACGGCACCGTGATCGACAGCGGGAAATCCGCATCGGCGCCGGCCCAGTTCTGGTCGATTCCGACATTGTCCTTGTCGAATCGAAATTCCCACGTGCCGTTGAGATTCAGCCATTGAGCCCTTTGGAAGTCCGGGCGGGGATGCTCGGGCAGCGGAATCTGCCCCGGCGCCGAAGAGACGCAGCACAGGACCAGCAGGGCGACAGCAGCGACTCGGAGTGGTTTTCTACTGATGTTGTTCATGCGACCATCCTTTCCGGCAAAACGGGCGACTATCGCGTGCCTCCAAAATCGCCCTAAGCTTACTCATTGGCCCGGCTCCTGTCCACCCCGGCCCCCGATCCAAGCCGCAGCGGTTCGGTCGTCACGGATTGCCCATTTTCAAGCGGGACAATCTCTGGTCTTTGCCTATATTGAGATTGGCTTCGTTTGGCGCATTTCGGCCTGAGCGAGAATTGGCTTCGTTTGACACAATGCGCTTCGGCGATCCGCAGTCGCCCATCGCGGGCCTCCGCCGGCGCACGTTGGCTTCGTTTGATGCGGCAAGCCTCCTGCCTCCGCTGGGCCGGCTGCCCACCCCCGAGACACCGAGCACCCAGAGAGAAGATCTTAAAATCTTTACAGCGTTGCATTTACATTCACCTCCGTGCCCTCGGTGCCTCCGTGGTGCATTTTCGCCCGGCGCAGATTGGGTTCGTTTGACAGGGTCGGCGCGCCGAGTCGGCGCCGGCCCGGCCTGGAATTGGGTTCGTTTGGCGCATTGAGGCGCGCGCCTCGCCGGCGGCAGGCCTCGGATTTGGCTTCGTTTGGCACACTCGCGTCCCTGGATGTGCGCCCTGGGATTCGAGGCGAGTGCCGGTGCACTGGCGAGTGTACGGAACGGTCGAACGCACCGGCTTGGGGCCGAATGCGAACGGTGAAGCAGGCCAAGTCCGGGCGTCGGGCGGGCATTTTCGCTTTGACAGGCATCATTGGCGGTTGCCTCCCTCTGGTCTGGCGCGCGGTTATTCGTTCTCTATGTATCATACCTCGTCGGGCGCAAGCGGTCAAGCAAAAAGTGGCGCATTTTTCCACTCGACGCCAGATTGCGTTGGTGCCGTTTCTGGTTTGCCTCTTGCACTCGGGGGGGCCGTCGCTGTTGGCTGTGCGCAGTGGTCTGGCCGGCGGCATTCCGGCTGTGGGGGCGTCAGTTCATGGCCGCCGGTGTGTAGTGGAGGGTGCGATCGGCGGCGGGATCGTCGAAGAGCGCAGGGGACAATTCTGGGTTTGACACGGTACGGCCGACGCCGACGAGGCCGATGGGATGGCGGCCTCCGGCGAAGTAGTTCTCGATGGCGAAACGCACGGCCGGGGCCATGCCGGCTGGGTCGAGGATCGCCAGCGCCAGGATGTATCGCCCGCCGGAAAGGCTCGCGGGCAGCGCGAACTCGCCCGAGGCCTCGTACGGCTTGGGCCCGACCATATATACACGCCTGCTTTCGTTCCACTCGTCGCCCGGCAGCCATGTTCGGATGTCCACGTCTGGGAACGTGTCGCGCCATACGATGTCTCGGGTTTTCGCATCGAGTAAGCTGACCTGCACGGGCCAGTCGTAGTAGAACGGCGCCGAGCCTGTGTTGCGGACGGTGAATGTCACGGCGAACGGCTCGTTCGGCGAGATCTGGTCGGGGTAACGAACCTCGTCGATCACGAAGCGATAGGCGAAAGCCTTCTGCACCTCCTCGGCGCCGGCGCGCACCAGCGGGTCGCTCGGATCGTAGCTGGCCACCCACCCCAGATTGCTGCCGTGCAGCCAGCGAATCGTATGGATCAGCCAGTCGCGATGGTGAGGATCGCTAAGCGTGTCGTTGGGGTTGTCGCCCGGCTGTACGTGCCAGCGGCCCCAGTTGTAGGCGCATTCGCCTCCGATGGGACAGACCTTCCAGCGCCCCTGTTCGGCGTTGAGTTCCGCGATGGCCCGGCCGTGCGTATCCACCTGTTGCGTGTGCGCCCACGAATCCCAGTAGATGCCGAATTCATAGTCGGTGAACTCCCACGGGTGGCGCACCGTCACTTTCTTGTGCAGGAATGCCTCGGTGAACGCGTCGCCGAGCAGCTTCTGCATCTCGGCGTCCGGCGCGGGGTGGTGGTGCTCGCCCCAGTAGCCGATGAGGCCCAACTGGACCCAGGCGACGCGCGGGTCCTGGTCCCAGCAGAGCCCTAGCCGGTGCACGAGCCGCGTGACGCGCTGCTTGAATTGCTCGCTGCTGTAGTCGCCCGTCTGCATGTCCGCCGGCCAGTACTCGTTGCCTTCCTTCTTGTCCCAGTCGAGATAGACGCGCGGAATGACCTTGATGTTATGCTTCTCGACGTCTCTCCAGCGCTCGTTGCAGACGCGTACGATCTTATCAACGCCGTCGCTGGCGTCGTTCTCCAGTTCGTTCCATTTGAGGTAGCAGCGCGTCAGTGTCGCGTACTCGTGCTCAAACGCGCGCGGATTGACGTCCGGCCGAAAACCCTTCAGCGGATTGCGCAGCGCGTGGCCATACTCAACCGGCCGAATCACCGCCTCCGCCGCAGAGGCAGCCGCAGGGAACAAAACAACGCTGGCAAGCACAAAGGCGGCAGTCCACATCCAACGGATTGATGCCTCAATGGTCTTCATGGTCGTCACCAGATAAAGGGGTCAGGGCTTTTCGGGGGCGGTTTCGGCCAAGGGTTCGTAGAACTGCGGCGGCGCAGGGCCGAAGCGGTTGGCCAGGGTGCCGAGGTTTTGGATGGTGCATTCGATCTGGTCGCCGGCCTGGAGGAAGTTGCCGGTGGCGACGCCTACGCCGGAGGGGGTGCCGGTGGAGATGACGTCGCCGGGTTCGAGCGTCATGAGGTGGCTCAGGAACGAGACGATGTCGGCGACCGGGTAGATCATCTGCGCGGTGTTGGCGTTTTGGCGGACCTGGCCGTTGACCTTGAGCGTCATGTGGAGGTTCTGCACGTCGGCAATCTCGTCCTTCGTGACCAGGTAGGGGCCCATCGGGCAGAAGCCGTCGGCCAACTTGCCGTTGAGCCAGTCGTAGAATTCGTCCCAGGGGCGTTCCTGGCGGCCCTCGGCGAACGTCACGGTACGGGCGGAGACGTCGTTGGCAATCGTGTAGCCCGCCACATACTCCGGGGCCTCGGCGGCGTCGATGCACTTGCCTGTTTTGCCGATCACGACGGCCAGCTCCAGTTCGTAGTCGATTTGCTTGCTGTAGTCGGGCCAGCAAAGGGTTTCGCCCGGTCCGATAACGACGGTGGGCGGCATCAAAAACGGTCGCGGGACGGTCGTCTGGCGGGGCGAGTCCGACAGGCCCAGTTTGTAGCCGTGGTGCACGGAGGCCTCCTTGATGTGCTCGCTGTAGTTACCGGCCAGAGCGAGGATCTTGCTCGGCCGGGGTATCGGGGCCATGAGCTTGACCGATTCAAGAGACGCGGCGGGTTCGGCTGAGCCGGCCACCTGCCACAGTTGTTCCAGGCAGGCCTGACCGCGCTGGAGCACTTCGATTATGCTCTGAGGCGGGTCCGCTCCCTGCCAGGAAGACGGAATATCGACGATGCCGCGTGCAGTGAGAAGGCCGCACGAGACGACTTTGTCACGAGAGTAAGTCACCAGCTTCACGTTCGTATGTCTCCTTAAGATAAGTGATTATCTGCCCAAGCGGTATTCTATCGGCTTGGGCCGGCAGGGCAAGCGTGCGATACGCCGTCGGTTGTGACGTCCCGAAAAATCCCCTGCGGCGCCAGTGGCAGCGGCGCCAACGTTGCTGGGGGCCCGGGAACGCCTTTGTCACCGAAAAGGGCGGTGTCCCCGGCCGCAGTAGCGTCCCTTTCAAGCCTGAAAACGCCGCTTTTCTCGCGACCGGTGGCCGTGACGTCATTTCGCTCAAGCCCGGCGCGACGCCGGTCCGATGACACTGATACCGGCGATGTCCCTTATCGCCCGATAAAAACGACAGTGAGGTTTTTCTTCTTGAGGATGGCTGACGAATGACACTGAAGGAAATTCTGACCGGGACCGGCAGTTGGTTGCGTTCGCATCGATATGAAGAAGTGAGCCCGTGTGTGCCTGCGCTGGACGAGGACGGCCTGCTGATGGAAACGAGGGATGGCGAAGGGGGCTTCGGCGGACGCACCAGCAATACGGCGCGGGACCCGGTCATGATCAATAGCGTGACCTCGCTGGAGAGGCGGGAATCCGTGGAGAAGCTGGAGGAGGGGTTCAACCAGCTCGTGGGCCAGCTCGCGAAAATCAACGAGCACTTGAATCAGCAACTCACGCAGCATGAAGAACTTATGAGCCGGGTGCGAGAGCTTCCACAGTTGCTGGACAGCCTGCCGACGGCGGTGGAGAACCAAAAGGCGCTGACGCAGGAACTTCTGGAGCAGCTCAAGAGGACCGCCGCCAAGGACCGCCAGTTCATCGAGGCGGTCGAGCAGGTCCCCGCCGAGACGGCCCGCCAGACGGACGTGTTGACGACCATCAATCACCAGCTTGCCGCCGCGGCCGAGACGGACGTGCAGTTTACCGGCAGCTTCAACAAGTTCCGGGACACGCTCGACAGGCTCAACCACAATACGGTCAGCAACACCGAAGGCATCCTGCAAATGAGCAAGACGTTTGCCGCCAGCGACCGCTACCTCAAATACGTCATTTCCAAGCTTAACAAGCGCTACGCGTGGACGTTCGCCATGGCGCTGAGCGTCTGCACGGCCGTGATCGCCTCCCTCATCGGCATCATTTTCTACTTGGCCCGGTAGACAGGGTATCTACGAAAGTCTGCGGGGCCGC
>Ga0272442_10005255_pt1 | contig 17384 bp, 12 predicted proteins | sample SSMForm2O_FD_200262 | JGI IMG/M metagenome (GOLD analysis project Ga0272442, IMG submission 200262) | Marine sediment archaeal communities from Little Sippewissett salt marsh, Falmouth, MA, United States - SSM-Form-2O | ecosystem: Environmental > Aquatic > Marine > Wetlands > Sediment ... | reverse complement strand
GTGGTTGTCCCCGTAAGGCATTGATCCATCGTGTGTTACAGGTCAGGCACGGTGCGCTGGTGAATAATTCAGGCTAGAGTTCAGGGCGAGATGCCCGATGCACCAACAACGCCCGTGTCCCACGACATTGAAAGCCTGGCCCTCTCCGACCGCATCGTGCGGCTCAAGGACAAGGCGCTACCCGACGGACGCGTCGTCTCCATCGAGCAGGCGCGAATTATCACGGAGTCCTACCGCTGGAACGATGGCAAGTCCCGAATCCTGCAACGGGCCGAGGCGCTTGCCGCCGTGCTGCACGGCATTTCCATCGATATCGATCCCGACGAACTGATTGTCGGCAACCGAACCACCCGGAGCCGGGCCGGGGTCATCTTTCCCGAAGCCGGCCTCTCGTGGCTCGACCGCGAGATCGAACAGCTCCCCACCCGCCCGCAGGATCGTTTCGATGTCTCGGAAGACGATATCAGGGAATTCCGCGAGGATATCCTGCCGTTATGGCATGGCAAGACACTCGAGGACCGCGTGGCAGAAGAGTGCGGGGCGGAGATCGAGGCTATCGCCAAGGTCGTCAAGATCAACCAGACCGACCACGCACAGGGCCACGTAATCCCCAACGTCTCCAAGTGGCTGGCGTTCGGTCCACGCGGCATCTCCGCCGCGGCACGCGAATATGCAGCAACGGCACAGTACCACGAGAAGGACTTTTTCGAGAGCGTCGCGATCGTTACGGAAGCCGCCTGCGATTTCATAGTGCGGTTCCAGTCACTCGCCGAGGAAATGATTGGCGACGCGGACAGCAACTCCGTACGGAACCTGAAAGAAATCGCCGCATCGTGCTGCCGCATCGCCAACGGCATACCGCGAACGTTCCGCGACGCCGTCCAGTCCGTCTGGTTCCTGTTCGTCATGCTCCAGCTCGAGTCCAATGCCTCGTCGTTCTCGCCCGGGCGACTCGATCAATACCTCCTGCCCTTTCTCGAAAAGGACCTCGAAGCAGAACGAACCGGCCTGCACGAGGCCCTCGAGCTTGTCGAAGCGCTCTGGCTCAAGTTCAACCAGATCGTCTACATGCGGAACTCGAGCGGCGCCCGCTACTTCGCCGGTTTCCCGATCGGCTTCAATGTCTGTATCGGCGGACAGACGGAAGACGGCGAGGATGCAGCAAACGTTCTCTCCCACCTCTGCCTCAAGGCCCAGGAACACCTCGGCCTTCCCCAGCCCAATCTCTCCGCCCGCCTCCACGAGAACACGCCGGCCGAGTTCCTGGATGCGTGCACCCGTGTGATCGGAAAAGGCAGCGGGATGCCGCAGGTGTTCAACGACGAAAGCATCGCTCCCGCCCTCGAGGGACAGGGAATATCGCGCGCCCACGCCATGGATTACGCCGCGGTGGGATGCGTCGAGCTTTCCCCGCAAGGCAATTCGCTCGGCTGGAGCGACGCCGCCATGCTCAACATGGTCAAGGCCCTCGAGCTCGCCATCAACAACGGGAAGTGCCTACTCACCGGCGACCAACTGGGCCCCGACTGCGGCTCTCTCGACCATTTCGATTCATTCGAATCGCTCGAAAAAGCCTACAGCAAACAGCTCGACCATTTCTTCGAGCGAATGATCAAGCTCTGCGAGAAGGTGGACGCCATCCACGCGGACATGCTCCCATCGCCCCTGCTCTCGTCGGTCATCGACGACTGTCTTGAAACGGGGCGGGACGTGACTGCCGGCGGTGCCCACTACAACCTCTCCGGCATACAAGGCATCCAGGTGGCCAATGTGGCCGATAGCCTGGCCGCCATCAAGAAGCTGGTGTTCGACGAACGGGCCGTCTCCGGCGCCGAGCTGCTCGAGGCGTTGCGCGACAATTTCGACGGACAGGAGTCCCTCCGCAACCGGCTGCTCTCGGACGCGCCAAAATACGGCAACGATGTCGAATGGGTGGACGAGCTGGGCGCGAAGTGGGCGCGCGCATTCGCGGAAAAGCTGGCGAAACAACCCAATGCAAGGGGTGGACCCTACCACGCCGGCTTCTACACCGTCTCCGCCCACATGCCGATGGGAAAGAACGTTGGCGCCACGCCGGACGGCCGGCTCGCGGAGACACCGCTGGCCGACGGCGGGCTCTCACCCGTTTACGGCCGTGACAAGCGCGGCCCCACGGCGCTGTTGAAGTCGGTCTCGCGGATACCGTCGGTCCATGGCAGCAACGGAACGCTGCTCAACATGAAGTTCCTGCCCGATGTCTTCCGCACCCAGGCCGACCGCAACAAGTTCGTCGACCTGCTGCGCACGTTCGTGAAGCTCCGCATCCATCACGTTCAGTTCAACGTCGTGGATACCGAAGATCTCTTGCGCGCGAAAGACAATCCCGACGAATATCGGGGCTTGACCGTCCGCGTCGCCGGCTACACAGCCTACTTCGTGGACCTCGCATCCGACCTCCAGGACGAAATAATCGCCCGAACAAGCTATGAAGAGCTTTGACGCGGGCCTCGCCCGCTTGCAGAGTGTGTGGGTTTGTGGGTGTGTGAGTAGTGATCAGCAACTCACACACTCACACACTCACGCACTCACACACAGATAATTACATGCAGGAAGCTCAGAGCAAGGCCACCAGCGTTGGAGTGGACATTGGTGGCACCAAAACCAAGATGGCGTGTCTTGACGAGTCTGGCCCGGAGGTGTTCTTCCATGAGCCGACACCCCAAAGTCCGGACGATGCTCTGCGGATGCTGATCGCAGGGCTGAAGGACGCGGAGCTTCCGGCGCCGCTCGGGGCCGTCGGGATCGGTTGTCCCGGGCCGCTGGACCAGGAAGCCGGCATCGTCCATTCCCCCCCTAACTTGCCGGGATGGGACAGCTTCGCCCTGGGAGACTCGCTTGCCGAGGCACTCGGAGTGCCCGTGAAGCTGGAAAACGACGCCAACTGCGGGGCGTTGGGCGAGGCCGTGCACGGGGCCGCGAGAGACTATGACCGCGTGTTCTATATGACCATCAGCACCGGTCTGGGGACCGGCATCGTGTTCAACAGGAAGGTCTACCGGGGCGCATTCGGCCTCGCCGGCGATATTTGGGCCTATAACCCCGCATCGCTCGCAGATGCGCCGCGCGGCAACAATCTCACTGAACTCGCATCCGGTAACGGCCTCATTCACCAGGTGCAACGTCTCGTCGCCGGCGGCCGCAATACCTCGATACCGGCGGCCGACATCACCACGCACACAATCCTCTCGGCATTCGAGTCCGGTGACGAGTTGGGCATCGAGGTGGTCGAAAATGCGAGACACGTTCTCGCGGGAACCATATGCTTCGTGCTGCATCTGCTTGCGCCGGACATAGTTACGCTGGCCGGCGGGCTGTGCACAGATCCGAAATGGTTCGTCGATCCGGTGACAAAGCTCGTGCATGAAGAAGTCGGAATAGAGAAGCTCAAGGAGATACCGATACAGAGAGCAGAGCTCTGGGACGACGCTGTCCTGTACGGGGCGCTGAGCCTCTTTCCGTAGAACAGGCTCTCACCCCACCACAGGTTCGCCCTCCATTCCTTGACAACACTCCAACACTCCAGTACTCCATTACTCCAACCCACTCCCAAGGAGTTCAAATGCCGGACATTACCCAAGACTACGAAGTCTACGAACTCGCAGGTACCTTCCGCGCGCGCGGCCGCATAGACAGCTCGCAACTGAAAGCATCCACGTCCGCGAACGAAACCATCCAGGCGGCGGTCGACGCGCTGGGCGCCGGTGGCGGCGAGGTCCGCCTCCATCGCGGCGTCTACCCGCTCGACGCTCCGCTCACACTCGCGGACAGTGTCACACTCCGCGGCTGCGGCCGCGCGTCGCGCCTCGCGGTAACGGAAAAGAACGAGGCAGGGATCGCCGTCCTGTGCGAGAAGCTGACCGGAGCCCTCGTGACCGATCTGTCCGCTGCTCCGCACAAGGGCGCGAAGAGCGTGGCAGGCGTCGTCCTGGACGACTGCGGTGACTGCAAGGTGACGGATGTCTTCTGCACGTCCTTCGACCAGTACGGCATCTGGATGCGGAACAACTCCTTTCTCTGCGAAATACGGGGCTGCACGCTGTCCGGCAACGCCGACACGAACCTCCATCTCGACCACCTGCGCGAAGGACGCTACGGGCAGTATATCCCGAATCTCGTCACCAATTGCATCGTCTACGGCGGCGGCAAGGGGATCGTCTGCGACAACGCGATCGTCGCGAACATAATAGCCTGCGCCGTCTACCAGACGGGCGGCTACGCCTACCACGTCCACGGGAGCAGCAACAGCGTGCTCATTTCCGGGTGCCGGTCGTTCCAGATCAGCAACGACTGTGTCGTCATCGAGGATACTCACGAGTTCAACTGTTCGAGCAACGTCTTCTGCTGGCATACGGGCCACGGTATCGTCGTGCGCAACGCGCACTGGGGCACGATCTGCGGGAACGAAATCATTGACACAGGGAGCTACAATCCGGACTGTCCCAACTTCACGCGCAAGATCCAGGAGGTAACGGACAGAACGCCGTTGTTCAACGGCATCGAACTGATCAACACCCACGGCTATTCGGTCAGCGGGAATACCTTGTTCAACTGGTGTGTTGCGCCGCCCATGCGTATCGGCATCAGGGAGGACAGTGACTGCTTCAAGAATATCATTGGCGGCAACAACGTAAACTACTACAAGGAGGACGCCGTCCGCTCGGAAGGCAAGGAGACCGTCATCGGCGAGAACGTGAGCTATGCCGAACATCCGCACCAGGGCTGGGACCACGACAGCAATCTGCAGACATATCACACCCAGCTCACCCGCGACTTTATCGCACTGCAGGCCGACATCGAGAAATGACAGACGCCATTGACGTACTCGTGATCGGAACGGAGCCGCCCTGCCCGCGTTGTGACCTGCTCGGCATTCTCGTCAAGGAATGCGCGCCGGCGAACGTCGAGCTGAATCTGAGTCATTGCGCGTTCGATGCGGAAGAAGCAACCGCGCTTGGCAAGCGACTTGGGCGGAAGATCGGCACTGCAAAGCATGTGTCGAAGGATGCGGATATACCAATGGATTGGGATGCCGTCTACGGCCTGATCGAACAGCAAAAGGCATCGGCGCGACCGGACTGCCGCCCGGCCGACCTGTGGACGGCGGAGCTTGATGCGCTCCTCCGCCCATGCGGGGAAGCTGCGGAGTCGACGGGCTATCTCATGACACCCGTACTGGTCGTGAACGGCGAGGTCGTCCACCACGGCAGCATCCCGTCCCGCGGCCAGATCATGGGATGGCTGTCATAGCAGCAGGTCGCCCTGTTTCGTTCCTGAGTGTCACAACAAGGCGCACAGGCAAGTGCCCCGGGCATTCTTGCCTGCGGCTCCGGCCGGTTCGACGCACTCGTTACGGTGTGATGACAACCTTGACGGCCGATGGATCGGACCGCGCTGTCTCTACCGCGGCCGCCATCTCCTCAAGCGGGTACCGATGCGATACCAGCGCCTCGCCGTTCACCACGCCTTCGCACAGGTACCTGATGGCCTTCGGCCCGAACAGCGCCGGCGATGCAAACGACGCCCGCAACTGCAGCTTCTTGAAGTGGAACGCGTTCGCGTCGAACGTGCAGTTCCCGCCCTCGCCATGCTCGATACCGATAAACGACACTATCCCGCCCTTGCACGCGATCTTGAAAGCATCGACCAGCGTTCTCGGCGGCGCGGTCACCATCACACGGTCGATCCTGCATCCGAAATCCGGTTTCTCCGGGTCCAGCTCGTCGGCTTCCACGAAGTGGTCCGCCCCGAAATCCTTCGCCAGCTCCACCCGGCGTGTCCGGCGCCTGTGGCCCGACACGAAGATGCGCCTGGCCCCTGCCCGCTTCGCCAGCGCGACCGCCATCAGCCCGATTGCTCCCGGGCCGATGACCAGTACGTTCGAATCGATGCCGATGTCCGCCAGCCTCACCATGTCAATCGCCACGCCCAGCGGCTCCTGCAAACAGGCAACCTCGGGAGAGACGCCCTCGAAGGGCACAGCGCTGATCGCCGGCGCAATGGTCTCTTCGGCCATGCCGAACAGGCCCGACTTGAACAGGCTCTGCACATTGGTGCACAGCTCCTGGCGTGCATTCTTGCAGTTGGCACATCTTCCGCATGGGGTTGACGAATCCAGCGCCACTTTCTGGCCCAATTCCAGGCCGGTAACACCTGCCCCCAGGGCCACTATCGTTCCCGCCACCTCGTGTCCGAACCGGCGCTCCTTGACATCGCCTTCCTTCTTGTGCAGGTCCGTGCCGCAAATGCCGGATGCGTCGACCTTCAGCCGTATCTCACCGGCCTCGGCGTCCCGGATTTCGGTGTCCTTGATGAGAAATTCTTCACCTTTCTTGAATACTGTCTTCATAGTGTTCGTCAAAGTATCATAATCCACAAATGGTTCAGATGCCGGACTACCTTGTTCGCAGGCCCATGGCTCTCCGAATCTGCGTTCTATGGGCGTGCATGATGCGCATGGAAGCAGACAGCATCAAAGTTGCAGTTCATCAACGTATCGCTCGATGCCCCTTCGGGCAACCATGCCGTAACTGTACCATTTGCGAACCAACCCGCTCAAGGCCCTTCACACAAGAACACCGACAATCACACCGCGAAGTGATGAATGATGGACATGCCGTGCCCCATCCGCTATTATCCGGCCATGATCCCGGCAGATCGTCATTACACATCCACCCATCAATGGGTGAAGATCGAAAAAAGCATCGCCACCGTCGGCATTACCGACCATGCGCAGAAGGAACTGGGCGACGTCATATTCGTCGAACTGCCGCAACCCGAAAAGGAGGTCGCCAAAGGCGATGAATGCATCGTCGTGGAATCGATCAAAGCGGCCAGCGAGATAAGCGCCCCGATCAGCGGTCGCGTCGTTGAAACCAACACCCTCCTTGATTCCAAACCCGAGGTCATCAACAAGGACCCCTACGACCAGGGCTGGCTCGTCAAGCTCTGGCTCACCGACGGCGGGGATCTGGATGCACTGCTAGACGCCGACGCATACGGGAAGTTGCTCGGCGATGATTAACAACTCGAGCGCCGCCGCCGGCCTGCCCGGATTCATCAAGCTGGCCTGATCTATTCGTCAACTTCGTAACGAGAATGTGCAGGTTGCGTCATATCAAGGGCTTCTCGCCGGATGCCGGACGAAGGCGTGCCAAGGCACGTCGAGATCGGCATTCGGCGAGAAGCCCTTGCCTGCCAAGCCGTAGCCGCAAGGCGAAGGCTGGAGATGGCGTAAGATGTGCATTCGCAGTAGACGTTGATGAATAGATCAGGCCAAATGAAGCAGGGCCAACAGCTCTTTCTCCGATTTGGCGCCGTCGCTCTAAGCGGAAGCATTCTGCCGCTGTGCTTCCCGCCCTTTGGATACTGGCCTTTCCTTTTGCTCGTCTTTCCACTCCTCTTGCTCGCCCTGAGAAATACCACCCCGCGGTACGCATTCTACCTCGGGATGTTGCACGGAATGATCGGATACGGTGTTGCGTTGAACTGGTTTTTCCATATCTTCGGAACCGCGGCCGTACCGCTTTTTGCTATCATGGCGCTATTCACCGCCCTATTCGGTGTTCTGTTGAACTTCGTGGCAAGCCGGACCCGGTCAACCATTCTGTACGTATTCGCTGCCGCGATACTGTGGACCGCCGTGGAGTTCTACCGTTCCGAGCTCTTCTTTCTGCGTTTTCCCTGGATCACACCTGGTTCGGCCCTCGGACCGACCCGGCTATCCCCAATCACGGGCGTCTATGGAATGTCGTTCCTCGTTGTCGCCGCTTCGGCTGCATTGCTGCACCGCAAAACCATCGTCACTGCAGTCGGCCTGTCACTCTGCATCCTTTGTCTGGGATTCTTCCGCCCGCATCCGGTTCCGCCGGATCAGGACAGAAGCATCACCGTCACAATCGTGCAGAGTGAAGACAGTTCTCTGCAATCCTATGTTGCACTGACACAAGAAGCACGAAATGAATCACCGGACTTGATCGTTTGGCCGGAATACGCCCTGCCCTACGATGTGCGAAGGAACGAGACCGATCTCGCCGTGCTCACCAACCTCTGCGCCGAAATGGAAGCCGTCCTGGTTGTCGGCACCAAGACCGTTGTCGGCCCAGGCGACAGGGAATGGCACAATACGGCTCTTGTCCTGGATCATAGCTGCGTGCTCGGCGAGTATTACAAGGCGCGTCCCGTTCATTTCTTCAATGACGGGACACCCGGACACAACTTCGCACCAATCAAAACCGCTCTCGGATCTTTCGCAACTCCAATCTGTTTTGACTGTGATTACAGTGAAGTAGCGCGACGTATGACGTTCCTGGGAGCAGAGTTCTTCGCCGTGCCGAGTTTCGATGCAAAATCATGGTCGGCCAAACAGCATTTCCAGCACGCCCTTCTTTTCCAACTGCGAGCTGCGGAAAACGGACGCTGGCTGGCCTGTGCCGCAAGCTCCGGGGTCTCCCAGGTAATCGACCCGCACGGCAATGTGAGCGCCGCCCTGCCGATCATGGCGCCGGGCACACTTACACATCGTATCGACCGCCGGCAGAACAAGACTTTCTTCACACACTCGGGCTGGCTGTTTCCCTGGCTGGCGCTCTTGTCGTCGGTGGTTCTACTGTTGTATGCCGTCGTTTTGCACATTGGCGCCGGGCATTCCCGATTGACCCCGCGTGAACGCGGCCTATAATTCTCGGGTCTATGGCATTCCAGATCCAGAACCCGGACAACGAACTCAGCCCGTTCACCGGTATGGCCCGTGAACATTGGGTCGAGAGCGGCAAATTCCTTCTGAACGGCGTGTTCCAGCACATAGCCGATCTCGACAAACCGATCGTTATGCCGCGCCAGCACGAAATAACCTATCCCCAGCCAGACGATCCGCCCTGGAAGTTCAGGTCACAGGAATTCGAGGGGCTGGCACGTACGCTGATGCTCGCAGCACCTGTCCTGAAGGATGAACCCGACCTCACTCTAAACGGCAAAAGGGTTTCCGACTATTACGCCAACCAGGTCCTGCGTGCCACCGACCCCAAGTCGCCCGGCTACCTGATGACGCTCACCGACATCATTAACCAACACGGCGTCCGGCAGTACCAGCACACGGTCGAGGGCGCGGCCCTGGCCATCGGGCTCATGTTCTCGCGCGACCTCATCTGGAACAAGTTCTCCAGGGCCGAGCGCGACCAGGTGGCCGCGTTCATATCGGATATCGCGCATCATCGCACCATCGGCAACAATTGGCGATTCTTCAACGTGCTGATGATGACCTTCCTCAAGGTCAACGGCTACGAGATCGACGAAGCGGCCCTCAAGGACCATGTCCAGCACCTGATGGCTTTCTACGTGGGCAACGGCTGGTACCGGGACGATGCCACGTTCGACTACTACAACCCCTGGGGCTTCCATTTCTATGGCCCGATCTGGTGTTCCTGGTACGCCTACGAGCACGAGCCGGAAGCAGCCACTATCATCGAGCAACGCCACGGCGAGTTCATGAGAACCTATCCCCGCATGTTTGCCCGGGACGGGCGCCAGCTCATGTGGGGCCGCAGCATAATATACCGTTGCGCTGCGGCAGCGGCATTCGGCGGCGCGTTCCTGCTCAAGCACACCACCGTCGAACCCGGCCTGGCAAGACGTATCGCGTCGGGCAACATCATGCAGTTCATCGGACGGGACAATGTGTTCCTCAACGGCGTCCCGTGCCTGGGCTACTACGGCCCGTTCGCGCCGCTCGTCCAGTTCTATAGCTGTGCCGCCAGCCCGTTCTGGCTCTCAAAAGCCTATATAGCATTGACGCTGCCCGCCGACAGCCCGTTCTGGACAGCCACAGAGTCGGAAGGCGACTGGGCCGACATCGGAACCGAAACAAGGTCGATTTTCCTGGAAGGACCGGGCATCCTGGTTGTCAACCACGGCACCGCCGGAACAACGGAACTCCTCCCGGCGAAAGTGCCGAAACGCGACCCGTACTACGCGCAGCTGGCATATAGCACGCATTTCCCGTGGGAAGCCGAGGCGCCGGAAGGCGCAACGGCAATGACCTACTCCATCAGGGAAGCGGACGAGAATCTCCCCTTCATCACCCCGCTCGAGCTCGGTTTCATCCGCGAAGAAGACGGCATAGTCTACAGGCAGTTCAACACCAAGCCGGAAGGCCTGGGTGATCCCAACAAAGGCGGCATAAACAAGGGCTCCGAGAAGATCGATCTCGCCGAGATCATCGTGCCCGGCGGCATGGTGAGGGTCGATCGCCTGCGCCTCCCCTACAAACACGAGATCCATCTCGGCCACTACGGCCTGCCCCGCATCAACGGTATCGAAGCAAAGGTCTCCCGGCTTTCCGCAGGCGGCTGCGATGCCATCACCGCTGCGATCGACGGACGGCAGGTCGCCCTCGTGGCCTGCCACGGCTGGGACGGTGTCGATGCCATGGTCCACGAGAAACGGCACGCGGAATCGGACCGCAGCACCGTGATATACGCGCACCGCCGCCGCGACAAGGACTACCGGGGCATGGATGTGCTCGTAACCGTGCTGCTGCACAAGACAACCGACGAGCCATGGACCGAACAGGAGTTGAGCGTAGTCAAACAGTGCGAACTCCTCCCGTGGACAGAGACAGGCAGTCCGTGCGGAATGAGAATCACTTTGACGAACGGAACGACAATAGAGATAGACTACAGGGAAGCAGACAAGAGCGTAGTCCACTGACCAACGCCCGGGAACCGGCCTCTCCAACACTGGAGCCGCCGGTCCTCCGGCGCCAAGGAGCAACACAATGAGCAACGATAAATCGGCATGGGTTGATGATCTAATCGGAAAAATGACACTCGAGCAGAAGGTGGGCCAGATGATGGTCTTCGGCCTCTGCGGGACAGTCATCACACCCGATACCATCGAGATGATAGCCAAGTACCACCTCGGCGGCGTGAGGATCAGCCAGGGATATAGAGTTATCACGCTCCTGAACGACGTCAAGCCGGGTGAAGAGCCCGACGAGATGACGCTCAAGTCAATGCACCCGCCCCGCGGGCTGAACAAGGATTACGCCTACCCGCTGAACCCGCCCACGGCAAACCCCGGCGAATACGCGGCGATCCTCAACAAGCTCCGGCAGATTTCGCTCGATCGCGAGCTCGGCATCCCGATCCACTTCACCGTTGACCAGGAAGGCAGCGGCTCCGACGACCTGCTCGGCGGACAGCGCCTCTTCCCCCACCCCATGGGCCTCGCCGCATCGGACGACCCGGAGATCGCCTACCGGGTAGGCGCCGGCATCGCGAAGCAGGCCCGGGCCGTAGGCGCGAATATGATCCACTCGCCGGTCCTGGACGTTAACACGAACCCGAAGAACCCGGAGATCGGCACGCGCGCCTACTCGGACAACGCCGAGGACGTTACCCGCTTCGCGCTGCAAACGATCAAGGGCTTTGCCGAACACAAGCTCATGGCCACGGGGAAACACTTCCCCGGCCGCGGCGAATCCATGGCCGACGCGCATTGGGGCCTGCCCATCATGGACGTCGATCGCGACACGATGATGAACGTCCATATCGCGCCGTACAGGACACTCATCGAAGCGGGAATCCCGTGCGTGATGACCGCGCACTCGCTCTATCCGGCGCTCGGCGAAACCGAGGTCCCGTCAAGCATGAGCAGGAAGATCGTGACCGACTTCCTGCGCGGCGAACTCGGCTTCAAGGGAGTGATCACCACCGACAACATGATGATGGGCGGAATACTGAAGGAGTACGAGATGTCCGAGGCCATCGTTCAGACGCTCATAGCCGGGAACGACCTGGTGCTCTGCCGCGACGAGAGCCCTATCCGGTTCACGATCCTCGAGAACGTGAAACAGGCGATCAAGGACGGACGCCTGCCGGAAAAGGAAGTCGATGAAAAGATGCAGCGGATCCTGGGCATGCGCTGGGACATGGGCCTCGCCGAAAACGGCGGCATCGTGGATGAAACCAAGGCTGCCGACCCGATCAACGACCCGTTCGTTCTGTCGGCGGCCGACGATGCCGCCGATCGCTCGATCATCGTGATGAGCGACAGTGACAGCATCCTTCCCGTGGACCCATCGAAGAGGGTCCTGCTAGTCGAGCAGATCTTCCCGACTCACGCGGCCGCCAACAACATGTACTGTCACCCCGGACTGCTGTGGGACGAAATGTGCGGGATCTCAGATTCCGTGGGTTCAGTCGAAATCCAGAACGTGCCCACAGATCAGGACAAGGCCAGGATCAAGCGCCGCCTGGACCAGGACGATTTCGACGTAATCGTGACCACGAACTACTACTACCACAAGGCCGCGGCATCCATCCCGGAAGTAGTGGAAATGTGCATGGCCACGGGCAAGCCTGTGATCGTCGTGACAAATACGCCCTACGAATTCGGTGTGGATCCGAAGTACTCCACCGTCCTGACCTGCTTCCAGCCGGGCGGCAGGGAGAACATGCGTGCCGTCGCAAAGATCATCTACGGCAAAATGAAGCCCTTGGCAAAACTGCCCGTGAAGGTATAGCACAGGTTTCGGGTTTCGTGACCGGGGTTGACGTGGATACGATGCAGAACCAGCCGGGCACACCATTGATACGGCTGCCGGCCGGAGGATGCTACCACGGCGCCTCGGGCTGGTTCCACGCCTCGGTTGCGCCCGATTCACCTCGGCCGGACGTGGGAGCCGGCGCCTCGTCGTCCCTTGCCTTCGCTGCGAGCCATGCCCGGACCAATCGCGTCTCGCCGTACGACACCTCGTACCGCGAGGCAACGACTACGTCTCGCACCTCATCGGTTCCAAGACGGTTGAACAGTTCTTCGATGCGCAGCCGCTTTTCAGCCGGAACAAGACGGTCGATATCAAAGGTCATACCCCTCTCGACGAGTTGCGAGACATGCCCCATGATTGTGCCCAGAGTCAACTGCCGCCGCTCCGCAATTTGCTCACAGGACAAACCGCTTTCCAGCATTTCACGGGTCGTGATGACCGTCTGACCTCGCACCCGCGATGCGCGCCGTTTGCGATCCGGACGCGGTCCCGGGATTTCGGTTGCCGTTACCGGATGCGCCGCCACAATGCTCGCCGCGTCCGGATGGCGGCTCAAGTAGTCCTCGATCGCCCCCATGAAGGTCTCGCCGTACTGCGCCATCTTCTGTTCGCCGATGCCGGTGATGTTCATCATCGCCGACTCTGTAACCGGGAAAAAGTACGCCATTTCACGTAAGGTACGGTCCGCCAACACGACGTAGGCCGGCACATTGCGGGCGGCAGCAAGGCGCCCTCGCAACGCGCGCAATTCCTCGAACAGCTTCGCGTCGTGAGGCAGCGTGTCCGTCGTCTTCGCGGCACGGCGGGGCCGCGTCTCTTTCTGCCGCAGCACCAGCACTTCGCGCCGGCCTTGAATCACATCCCGGGCAGTATCACCCCACATCAGGCCAGGATACTCCGTGTCGGTCTGACGCACATGCCCTTGCGCAATCAGATCGTCGATCACGCGCCGCCAATACCGTTTATCTTTGTCCGCGCCCACCCCGTAGGTCTTGATACGGTCATGTCGCCACTGGCGTATCTTGGCAGTCTTCGCTCCGCACACCACGTCCGCAATATGTGCCGCGCCGAACCGCTGGCCCGTACGGGCCATTGCGGACAATACGATCTGCGCGTCGCGCGTGGCGTCGACCCGTTCAACATCGCCGGTACACACATCGCACGCCCCGCAGTTGTCGGCCTCGTACTGCTCCCCGAAATAGGCCAGCAGTTGTCGACGTCGACACGAATTCACACCTGCGTAGGTTGCCATCCGGTTCAGCATACGCCGGGCGTGTTCCTTCTCGCCTTCATCCGTTATCTGCTCGATGAAATGCCTTATCTTCGGAATATCGCCTCGGCCGAAGAGCAGCAGGCAATGCGCCGGATCGCCGTCGCGGCCCGCGCGGCCGGTCTCCTGATAGTAGCTCTCGATGTTCTTCGGCAGATCGCCGTGGACAACGTACCGCACGTTCGGCTTGTCAATGCCCATGCCGAACGCGATCGTGGCCACCACGGTCCGGACTTTATCCCGGCTGAACATGTCCTGGTTTCTGTGCCTTATTTCATCCGGCAATCCCGCATGATACGGCACGGCTTCAATACCGTGCCGGGCCAGAAACCCGGCGGTGCTTTCCACGCTCTTGCGCGTTGTTCGATAGACGATCCCGGTCTCACCGGCATGATCCTCGAGAAAACCCAGAATCTGCCGGTCCACGTCTTCTTTGTGCTGAACCTGATAGAACAGGTTGGGGCGATCGAACGACGCGCGCACGACCAGCGGTGAACGCAGACTGAGTTTCTCGATGATGTCCTTCTGTACGCGTTCCGTCGCGGTTGCAGTGAACGCGCCGACCGCGGAGTCCGGCAGTTGGCGGACGAGCTCGCCGAGCAGAAGATAGTCGGGCCGGAAATCATGGCCCCACTCGGAGATGCAGTGCGCTTCATCAATAGCCACGAACGCGGGCCGCACCCGTTTCAAGTTGCTGAAGAACGTTTCGAGAGCCAACCGTTCAGGCGCCAGGTACAGCAGATCCAGCCGGCCTTCGTACAGCGCCCGCAACACCCGCAACCTTTCGCGCTCACTCTGCGTGCTGTTCAGGCAAGCCGCGCGCAGTCCGTTGGCCGCGGCGTCATCCACCTGGTCCTTCATCAGAGATATGAGCGGACTGATCACAACACAGGTTCCGGGCATCAAAACGGCCGGGAGTTGATAACACAGCGACTTCCCGCCGCCGGTCGGCATGACCACGAATGTGTCGCGCCGTTCGAGGATAGCGCGAACAACCGCTTCTTGGTTGGGCCGAAACGTCCGAAACCCGAATACCCGCTCCAGCGCCTGCGCAAGATCCCTGTCGCCGATCCGGTTCTCTGGCCGTCCAAGGGGGATCGGTTTCCCCGCCGGCGACGAACGCGGAGTACTCACGGTTACGGGCGAAGGTTGCGCCCCCAGCTCAACAACCCCGGCAACAAGCTTCCAGCAGGGCTCCCCGTCGCCCTGCCAATCCGGCGGCCGCCACGGCATGCTGAGGCTTACCGTCAACAGGCAATGCTTCGCGTGTCGGTGACCGCATTCGAGCTTCTCGACAAAGACCGGATCCGTTACAATCGCAGTGATCGGCGCTCCGCCGCCCACCGAGAACTCGGCTTTCCATTTGTGGCCGCCGGCGGCGCTCAGTCCGGCATTGAATGTGTGTACGTTCCGGGCTTCCACAAGGGCCAAGGTCTGTCTTTCACCGGCGGGCAAACGCCGTAGCTGTTCGATGGTCACGAAATTGTCCGTGGTGTGCAGGATATGGGGGCCGGGGACCGCATAGCGCGCTACCTCGCGGGGATCCACCCGCCCGTCCGAGTGCCAGGCCCCTTCAAGAATGGCCCGGTTCTCGCTCTCGAAACCGTAGTCGGGTCCGCTGTCGGCCAGTGGTACGCGCAGAACATCCAGCAGACACGGTTCCCGGCCGTCAACCAGCCGTGTCTGTTTGTTCACGCGTCCGTCTTGAAGCGTGGATACCGGGCGAATCCACTTGCCGGTTGACGGATCAATGCCCGCGATGCAGCGGGCGCCATGCTTGCGCGAGTTGGCCAGGCAAATCAGTCTTGTCGGCGTGGCGGCGCCCCAGCCTCGCTCGATGCTCTCACGGAGCAACCATGAAACGGCAACGGCAGCTTCGTCCGTCTCCAAATCCACGTAATGCAGACTATCCGTCGTCATTCCTTATCCCGATTTGCGCGGTTTCCGTTGTCACCGGAACCGCACGCATTCACAAATGGCGCACGGTCAGCGGCCCTTTCAACCGCTCCAGGTACTCCGCCGTGAGCCGCCGATGGCAATACTCGGGCGTCGCTTCGGAACACAGCAGGCATGCGTGGTCCAACTCAGCAGTTTCGATGGTGCGCTCGATCCGGCGCTCGGCGATCACGGCCTTGAAATCCCGCTCGAACCTGGTCCATTTGCCTTTCTGCTTCTTGTAGGCATCCAACATTGCCTGGGTGGGCGCAAAATCCGGGCGATGCACGTAGTCGATGCCGCCGAGGGCCCGCAGGAAATAGGCCAGATCGTCACGCTTGGCGAAGCCGGCCAGTTGCGACGAGTTGTTCAGACGGATATCAATGATGCGTTTCACACCCGCGTCGATCAGCGCGCCAAAGAACTGTTCGGCACTCTTCTTTGTGAATCCTATGGTAAAAAGCACGGGGCTCTCCGTCATGATCGCCCCCCGTCCGGCGCATCGGCGGGCACATTCCGATCCGTTTCCGCACATGCGATCCTGGCGCCCTGTAGCGTGTAAGCTTTTTCGAGCAATTCGTCCGGCCCGGCGAACAGGTCCGATTCGGGTACCTTGACCGCACGCATCAGGCGCCGTTCCATATCCTCGTGCGGCTCGATAGCGCCGTCTTCGAGGATGTGTCGTATTGCCAATCCGTTCCCGCGCATATGGCGACACACCAGAATTGTGCGATGACATGCGATGGGGTCTTTCTCCGCGCACAACAGGCAGACATCGTATGCCCGCAATCCTTTGCGCAACCGGTGGAGACCTTCCTGAAACACAGGCGTCTCTGCAACCAGGTCGAACCGAACCTTGCCGTCACGATAGCAGGCGGACTCCTCGCGTCGGGCGCCCAGCTCCCTGCCCAGGAATACGTATGTGACGGCCGCGCGTTCCAGCGCTGTCGTCAAGGGTTCCCTGTTGAATTGCGGATTGTACCGGCTGTACGGGGAGGAGCGTACGTCGGCAACCGCGCCGACCCGATGCATGGCCAGCAGTTCGATCAGCCGCTCCAGCGAATGCGTCGAGTGTCCTATGGTATAGAGCGTGTTCACCGGTGGTGCTTTTGTCCGTTCCCCGTTACGATGTTCTGGAGTGTATGCCCTGTCGGTAGGCGGATCAAACAGTATTCTCAGCCCGCGTTTACCGCATCATTACCGTTCATCCCTCGCCCTCGGACGGCATCTTCGGTGGGTTTCTTTCAAACAGGAAAAAGCCGTCTTCCTCTTGCAACCGTCCGGCTGTTCTGCTATCATTCCCCGCGTCGGCTGGGTTGGGCCACCGGCCGGTATCGTGCTTCGGCACGACCCCCAAGGCGCGCTAATCACGCGCCCCCCCCAGGCCCACTTCAGGCTTGTGCTTTCGAACTGCGTGTTCGGATTTAGATGTTCGGGAGGAATGTCGAACATCTCGGCACAGTGCCGGGATAGGGCGGATTCCCATTGGCTCTAGGGCGCTGAAACTCAACGAGTTGAAAGAAAGTACGGGACTTTTGCTCCGACATTTGTTTTCATGTGGGCATGAAAGCATCAAGGAAACCGAAATTGACGGCG
>Ga0272442_10005254_pt1 | contig 17386 bp, 14 predicted proteins | sample SSMForm2O_FD_200262 | JGI IMG/M metagenome (GOLD analysis project Ga0272442, IMG submission 200262) | Marine sediment archaeal communities from Little Sippewissett salt marsh, Falmouth, MA, United States - SSM-Form-2O | ecosystem: Environmental > Aquatic > Marine > Wetlands > Sediment ... | reverse complement strand
AGGGTCCGTACCCGTGGCAAGACGCTCAAATGTCGCGTAGGCCAGTTTACCGGGCTTCTGGCTCAGTAGACTCCAGTAGGATTCGGGCATATCTGCCGCCAGCCATGCTGCCACCTCTGCGACTTCAGCACGGTTGTGTACGTCATACGCCTCAGCCGCTTCGAGCACGCTGGCTACCAGGTACCGGCGTTCCTCGGCCAGCACGGTCAGCTGCCGTGCACAGTCGCGAGCCGACTCGAGCGATCGCGCCGGGTTGGCCGCCAAACCGGCTGACAACTCCTCGCTCGCCTCCAGCACGGCGGCGACCAGGTCGCCCAGAGCGGCAGCGGCTTCGTGCCGGACGCGCGAAGCGATGTCGCGCAGCGCCAGCGACAGAAGGTAACTCGCCCGGACGTTTCGTCCCCGGCGGATCAACTCAATCGTGTTGAGGCGAGTCTGGATCTGATCGGCGCGGATGCAGCCACGCATGGAGGAGAAGACCCCCGCCGACCCGTCAATCAGGCGCAACTGAAGACGCTCGTCCAACTGGTGAAACAGACCGATCAGCGAAGCCATGGCCTCGGGACGGGCGCGGGCCAACAGGGCCTCGACGATCGGGGACGCGTACTCGGCTTCGCCGGCAGCCAGACCGTCCAGCAGCGCGTGGTCGGCGGCAACGTCTTCGCTGTCGGCCAACAGTTTGTAGACGATTGGCAAGCCGGCCATGCGCGCACGTACTCCTGTCGGTAGTTATCGGTCGAAACGAGATGGCACGTTAGGTTCGTGTCGTGGCGGGGCGGCGAAAGGCACTACCAGGCGGTCAGCTCGCCCACGATTTCTTCCACCAGATCCTTGATGGTTACGATGCCGACAGCACGGCCGCCCCCGGTTTCGACCACGGCCATGGGCTGACGCGCCCGCTGCATGCGGACCAGACAACCCATCACCGACTCCTCCGGCCGAGCGCGCAGGGGCGGGTGCATCAGCTGCTCGACCGTGGTCCGGGCATCCGCCTGGAGCACGTCGTAGACGTTGAGGACCCCTACGATCCGACGCGGATCGTCCGTGCAGACCGGCAATCGCGAGAAGTCGTGCTGTCCGATCAACGCCAGCACGCGCTCCCGGTCGGCGTCGAGCCGCACGACGGCTGTTCGCGAGCGCGGGATCATCGCGTGCCCCACCCGGACGTGCTGCAACCGCATCACGCGCTCGACCGAGAGCGACTGCTGTTCCGACAGCACGCCGTGGCCCAGGCCTTCGCGAAGCAGGGCTACCACCTCCTGCCGGGGATGCACCAGTTCGCTTTCGTCCGCTTCCGATGGGCTGAAAGTCTGGACAACGATACGGCTGATCCCTTTGAGCAGTCCGATCAAGCCCAGTGCCCGACATGTGAAGTAACTTCCGACCAGGGGCCACGTCGAGCCCCGCACAAGCCGGTTGGCATGTCGCTGGTACAGGTTCTTCGGCAGCACCTCACCAAAGACGAAGATCACCGGCGCCACGATGAGCGTTGTGTACAGTTCGGCCCGGGCCTCGGCATAGTAGAGGGTTGTGAAGATGTAGGCGACGCACACGGTCGTCAGATAGTTCGACAGATTGGTTCCGATCAACACCGATACCAACAGGCCCTGCTCGTCGGCGAGCAGCCGGCGCAACATGACGGCACGACGGTCGCCGGTGTCGGCTTGTAGGCGAAGGCGAATCCGGTTGATGCAGTACGCGCCGGTCTCCGAACCGGAGTAGAAGCCGCTGGCCACAATGAACGCGACCGCCAGAATGACCCAAGGCACGATCATGGTACACTCTGCCCGGGCGCCGACGACACATCGACCAACTCGATTTTGAGCCGCTCGATCCGCCGTTTGCGCATCTGATGAACCGTTAACTGCACGTTACCGATCCGCACCACATCTCCCGGCTGAGGCACCCTGCCCAATTCGGCCAGTACCAGGCCCGCCAGCGTGGCGACGCTCGGATCGCGCAGCCGTCGTCCCAGTGCGTCCGCCCACTCGCGAAGGCTCAGGCCGCCGGCCACCAAAAACGTTTGATCGTCGATCTGCTCGACCGAGGGCACCGAGGGCGCCCGCTCCGGCGGTTCGATCTCGCCGACGACGCTCTCCAACGCGTCTTCGAGTGTGACCAGCCCCGCCGTCCCGCCGAACTCGTCGACCACAATCGCTATCTGTGTTTTCGTGTGCTGGAAGTGTTCGAGCAGTTGGTCCAGCCGCATTTGCTCCGGCACGTAGCGAACCGGCCTCAACAGTCGCCTCAGATCCTGCTGCTCGTGCAGGAAAAGGCTCTTGGCGTAAATCAGGCCCTCAATGTGGTCGATGTCGCCCCTGTACACGGGCGCCTTCTTGAGCCGATGTTCCTGCATGAACCGCCGCAGGTCCGCCGGCTTGCCGTCGATATCGAAGGCCTTCAAGTCGACGCGGGGAACCATCTCGTCGCGCACCTTGCGCTGACCCAGTTCCAGCACCTCTTGCAGCAATGCGCTTTCATCGTCGTCGATCACGCCACGGCGCTGGCTGACCTCGACCAGTAGGTGTAACTCCTGCGTCGTGACCAGCGCGGGCTCAGTCCGAGCGGGGGCCAGCAGCCGGGTCAGGGGCTCGACGATCATCCCGTCAAGCAGAACGCGAAGGGGGGTCAGCACGTAGCTCAAGCCGCTGACCAGCGGAGCGGCCAGCGGCGCAAGTTGACGCGCCCGACCCATCGCCGCCCCCTTCGGAACGACCTCTCCGAAGACGATCACGGCCACCAGCGATCCGACGCTGCCCAGTGAGGCCCACAACGTCGAGCGCTCGCCCTCGCCCGCCTCACGACCGAACGACACGTAACTGATTGCGAAAATCAGCACGTTGACCAGCGTGTTGGCAATCAGGATCGTCAGCAGTACGCGGCGGGGATGGTGCATCAGGCGCGCCGCCAGGCGCTGCAGAGGGCGTGACGATCTGCTGAGCTGATACAGGTCGTGCCGAGAAAGGCTGAACAGCGCCGTCTCGCTGCCCGATACCAGACCCGAGGCGATCAGCAGCAACAGCAGAAGTACCCAAAGCCAAAGTGGGTCAGGCACGAGCCGACTCCAGACATCCCTTCGCCACGCAAAAACCCCCTCCCGAGCCGACAGTATTATACCGAGCGGCGCGAAAGGGTGGTTCAGTAAGTCGAGACCGGCACGAACAGATTGTCGTGGCCGGGAATGACCTGATCGGCCACCTCAGCCAGCTCGGTAAGAGAGGTACGCGCTTGCGCCAGGTCGAAACATTGCTCCAGCACCTGACCGTGTTCGTAGTGGTCGCGGCTGACCACCGCGTCGCCGGCGACCACGACCGTTGCCGTCGCCCGGGCAAGGAGCAGGCCGCAAGTGCCCGGAGTCGCTCCTGCCGCCGGGAACAGATGAACCGAGCGGGTGATGCGATCGGGCGCGGGTCGAATCCGCTGCAGCAACGCCAACTCCTCGCGCACGAGCGGGTCGTCGGCCTCGCCGCGCTGACGGGCCGACTCCGTCAACGCCTCCAGGTGAGTGCGCATTGCCTCGATCTCCCCGCCGCCCATGAGCCAATCCGCCCGGTCAAACAACGATAGACCTCTTCGGTGTACCGGTCTGAAGCACGTCAGGAAGACGCAGTCGATATCGTCCGCCGCCAGCCCCGCGCGCTCGTCGAGCCGATGATTCAGCAGTTCGGTCGGCAAGGACGGATCGACCAGGACCGTGTTGCTCTCGTCGCGAATCAGCACGCAGGTGGCGTGAGCGGCACGCTTGGCCTGCTGTTCGTTCCAGAAGCGATTGCGGCTCAGACAGCCGATGTTGATCACGTCGAAAGCCGGCGACACGGCACCCGTCCTTTCCGGCAGCAGTCCTGCTCCCGCCAGAGGCTCCACCATCCCCTTTGCCCTGTCAATGGGCACGGCCGTCGTTGTAGAATGCCCGTCGGCAAACACGGGTCGAAAAAGCAAACACTTGCCCACTCGGGAGCGTGCTGACTATGGCCATTCTCAAGGCGGCGGTCATCGGCGCAGGAGCCATCGCACACCACTGTCACCTGCCCGGTTACCAGCGGCATTCGGACTGCCAACTGGTTGCCCTGGCGGAAATCGACCCATCGCGTGCGGCCCGGGCGGCCGAGCGCTTCGGCGTGCCCAGAACCTACCAGGATTACCGCCAGATGCTCGAGCGCGAACAGCTGGATATGGTCTCGGTCTGCACGCCGAACTATCTGCACCATGAGATGGCCGAGGCCGTGGCCCGACGAGGGGCCCATCTGCTCCTGGAGAAACCGGTGGCCCTGTCCGTGGTCGACGCGGTGGCGATTCGGCAGGCCGTGCGCGCCGCCGGCGTCCAGTGCATGGTGGGCTTTACACACCGGTTTTATCACGGCAACGAGCAGGCCAAGCAGCTTATAGACGACGGTGCAATCGGCGAGCCGTTCATGATACGCGTACGGTTTGCCCACAAGGGTCCGCAGCCCGGGTGGGCCATGAGCGACTGGTTCTACCGTCGCGCCAAGTCCGGCGGAGGGGCTCTGCTCGACATGGGCATTCACGCCATGGACATCTGTCGCTACATGCTGGGCCCTGTCGGGTCGGTGTCGGCGATGGTCGGCACCCTCCGCAAGGACATCGAAGTGGACGACAATGCCGTGCTGAGCCTCGATTTTTCTCCGAAACGAGCGTTCGGGTACATCGAGGTGGGGTGGACCAGCTGCCCGGGCTTTACCGGACTGGAGATCTACGGGGACGATGGCACGATCATCATCGACTACGCCAAACCCGTCGAACTCATTCTCGGCTCGATTGGGCCCGACGGCGTGGACCGCACCGAGCGGCAACACCTGCCGCCCCCGACGGAACCGCAGGGCTGGCCTCGTCAACTAGACTGTTTCATCGATTGCATCAGGGACGGCCGGGACGTGCCGGTGGGCATTGACGACGGCATCGCCGCCACGGCGGTGGCCGAAGCCGCCGCACGCTCAGCCGAACTGGGCCGAAACATCGAAGTTGCCCCTGTCTGACCGCCATCTGTACCAATCGGCCTACAATACTGTTGAGCGGCACCGATAACGTGCCGTTCGACCGGGGTGTGGGCGATATCTCGGGAAAAGTCGGCCAATCCCGGCGTCGATATACCCCATGGGGTGAGTTTGCCCCCGCGTCAGGTACTCAGCAATGGCTTGGCCCTTCAGCAAAGCACTTCGCATCCAAGGCAATCTCGACCGAGCCGAGGTCGACCGACTGATCGACCAACTCGAGTTCCAGAGCCAGTGTCAGGAACGCCTGCTGCCGCGCAGCCGCCGGCAGAAACGCTGCCCGTACCGTGCGTCGGCCATCTCCATGGCTTTGATCCAGAACGGTCAGGACACCACCTTGATCGTCTCCGGCAGGAATCTGAGTTCCAACGGGCTGGGATTCCTTCTCGCTGGGTCTGTCCCGGAAGGCACGGCATGCCGCGTACGACTGGTGGACGCCGAGGGGGAGGAAGAGCATGTCGACGCTGTCGTTGCCCACTGTCAGCCAACGGAGGGTGATCTGTACAACGTCGGAGTGAAATTCTCCCGTTCGATCGACCTTGAACGGTTTGCTTCCCAATCGCGTTAAGCGTCTGAGCTGTTTGCGGGTGTTGGCGGCCAACACAGCGACCGTTTCGCCCGCGATGGCCACCCCGGCGTCCAGTTGCCGTAAACGTTTATAAAAAGAACACTTACGCCGCAAAAAAGCTGGGTGTGTCCGTTGCGGCAATGCAACGCGTCTTAAGACGTTGCAGGTAAATGGGTTGTGCCACCCAGGACGTTGGCTGCATCGCGGCTTGGTGATCCAGGGCAACATATCGGGCTTAAGGCATAGACCCTGCGCGGGCAGCAGATTTGGTTGTTAGCATAACCTCTTTTTTTGCAGGCGTTTACAATAGGCTTTCTTGCCAGCGGCGCTTTGGCGCTCGATGGCATGGGGTTTGCGGCGTGGCGTAGGGCGGTGGTGTGTGCGCTGGCCCTCTAGGGTCCGCGCTTGGGAAATGGTGGTTTCGAGGACGGCCCGTTAGGAGAAGCTGGCAGATAGTTGATCGGGAGAGCGAGCGAAGCGTGCCAGGCTTCGAGCCTTGACGGTGTTAGTTTGCAGGGCGCCGGCCCGAGTTGGAATGTTCAGGCACTTGCTACAGATGATCGCTCTCTCGAGTCTTTTTGGAGCGCAGGCATTCGCCGCGATTGGCGAGGACCGTGTCCTCCTGATCGTTAACGCTTCCTCACCCGTCAGCCAGCAAGTCGCCCGGATGTACCGTCAATACCACCCCGGGGTCTCCGACGACCAGGTTGTCTACCTGAGCGGCCTGCCTGATGTCCAGGCTCCTGCCGACGAGATTATCTCCCGTGCTGATTTCGAAGCTTTCATAGCCGAGCCGATTCGTCAACACCTGATTGAGCACGAGTTGGCCGATGCGGTTTGGGTGCTCATCACGACGGCAGGTATGCCCTATCGTATTGCCGACACGAATTTGGCTCAGGTGGTGCTGCCCGCCGCGTCAAACGCTGCCATCGTGGGCACGAACTGCCATTTGGTTGATGCAGCCTCAGTGGAGTCGGAGCTCAGTGTCCTGTTTCAGATTGACCCGGCGCTCGATCGGCCTCAGCGTGCGCCGACGGCCGGCAGGATCGTCAATCCGTACCACGGGTACATCAGTCCGTTCGAGGAGTTTGCCTCGGCGCAACAGCGAAGCGTCGTCAGCCGGCGAGGGCAGTTTTACTTTGATGTTCCTCTCGCGGATCTGTCGGTGGTCTTCGAAGGTACCGAATGGTATCTGTCGCGGCCGGTCGATGGGCGGAGCTTCTGTGCGGGCGATCTTTACCTGGTGGCTCGGCTAGACGGGCCTAGAACTCAGGGCGTGCTGCCGTTGGGTGCCATTCGGCGCATGCTGGAGGCTGCGGCGCGCGTGGGCGACGCGGGCAGCAGTGGCTTTCACGGCTACGATCCGGCGTGGTCGGCGGTGGCGTTGGATGATGATCCGGCCAATCTGGATCAGAACCAGTGGCTGAACGCCGGCGGCACGATCTCCTCGAGATTTACCCCTGAGAGGTACTTACAGGCTGCCGACTACCCCATGCCGCCCAACGTGTATAGCAGCGGCAGCTACCGCGATGACCTGCGGTATGCGTATCGCTCGTTGGTCGACTTCTTGCCGAGTCTGGACGTTGAGCAGCCGTTGCTGGCCCAGATGGGAGACGATTTGCTTGGCGGCTGGGGCGTGTTCGACCCGAGCCTGATGATCCTCTCCGACGCGACTTTGGCTGCGTACCTGCCGCCCTGCACGGGAATCGTTGGTCTGGCTACGTTCGGCGTGAACGCCGACGATAACCGGGGAAGCGACTACCTGCTGGCAGGCGGGCCGGACGGCTCTCGGCTGGTGAGCCCGGTGTACGGGTCGTTGTTCCATTCCCACGAAAGCTTTAGCGCCGTCACGTTCTTCAGCGACGCTACCACGTCCCAGGCGAAGGTGGCCGACTGGCTGACGATTGGCGGCAGCGGCGCGATTGGGTACGCCTTCGAGCCGCTCTCCTCGTCGGCCGTCGATGTCGATTTGCTGCTGTACAACTACCTGCGGGATCGCGACGGCGATGGCTGGGGTGATCTGACGTTTATCGAGGCAGCGTATACGGCCATGCCCTTTGTCAGTTGGGCCGGCGTCGTGGTGGGCGATCCGCTCATGCGGCTCGTCCGCAACCCCGGCAGCGGTCCGGGGATCGGCCCGCCCGTGGTACCTGGTGACGCCGACTGGGACGGTCGCGTGACGTTCGCCGACTACATCATCTGGAGTCGCGCCAACGGGACGATGGTTGGCGACGATCGCTATGACGACCGGGCCGACTTCGATCAGGACGGCGTGGTCGATATGTCGGACTACGAGTTGTGGATGAGGAATTTCGGTTATTCGTGGCAGTCGCCGTGCGGCCAGTCGTAACGGCGGCGCCAGGTGAGTGGAAGGATGAGCAAGCGAACCGGAAATCTTGGCGGGCGATACACGTTGCCAGGTATTTCCATCGCCCATTGCTGTCGGCCAATAGAGAAGGGGATTAGCCAATGAGTGCTGTGCGGCGTATCGTTGCGGCAGGGGCATGTGGTTTGGTGGTGACAGTGCTGGCTTCGGCGACCCAGGCCGTTCCGGTGTTGCCCAACGGTCCCATCGATAGAGACGTGGTGTTCGCCCTGGACAACGCAGTCCTCGGGTTCGATCAGAGTATCGGCTCGCTGGGCGCGTTGGTTCCGATGCCGGGCGCGACCAATGGCGGGCTGATCGAACCTTCAGCGTCTTACCCGGGCCCGTACACCTTTGACTTCGCGATTGAATCGTTCCTGTTGGAAGATAGAAGCGGCGGCGGCACGACCAAAGGCTTGTTCGGCGTTGCGTCCTTCGCTTTGACGGATCGTGACAACCTTGATGTCGTGCTGCTCGAAGGGAGTACCGACGGGGAGTTCGTGCTCAACGAATTCTATCCCTTCGGTCAGGCTTTATTTGGGGGGGACATCCCGATCTCCATTACCGGCGGAACGCTGGCCAGCCAGTTCGGCCCGGTCGGCACGATTGCGTTCAACCTGACGGTAACCGCGCCGAACCCGGTGGGCAGTTTCGCTCAGGATATGTACTTTGCCGGGAGTATCACTCTAACCACGCCCGAGCCGGCAAGCTGTGTTTTGCTGGGTCTGGGGGCGGTGGCAATGCTGCGTCGCAGGAGATAAGGGGCTTCGCGGGATGCTGCGGGCGGGGCCAATCGGAGGCGTAATCGAACGTGTACTGACGGCTGTAGTTAGCCGAGAATTTCGTGTTTTGGCGGATAGGGAGTTCCCTGGGCTTCGGGCCGGCGTCGCGTCTTGGCCGGCCTACAAGCAAAGCATGTAAAGGCACGCTTTGGAAGGAGGAGGCGATGTTTCGTGCTGGAATTGTATGTCTGTTGGTGATGGGGCTGGCCGGTGCTGCCCAGGCGGGTTTGCCGCCCGGGTACACAGGCGGACCGATCGACACAATCACGGTGGCCAACGCGGACGTGGACTTCGGCCCCGGTGGGGCTGGCAGCACGTTGGCGCTCGATGCCCATACGGGCATGACGACCGTCTACTACGACCCTAGTGGCACGAACACGTTCAGCGCTGACTTCGACCTGGACACGTTCCTGGCGAACGACTGGTCGAGCGGCGGGCTGGCCGACGGCTATTTCACCAATGGCGCGTGGGCGTTGGCCTACGGCGGTGACAATCTGCTGGCCGGCGACGTGGAGTGGTACCGTGTGGCCGAGTCGCAGGACAGCCCGGGTGTGCTGATCGGCGTGGGTGCGCTGGTCAACACGGCTGGCCTGCTGGTGACTCAGGGCGACTGGCCGGCCGGGGATGCCTCGACCAGTTCGGTGATGTTCATGTTGGACATCGATCCGAGCGATTTCAGCCAGCCGTTCACCGGCAGCGCGATGATCAATCTGGCGCCGGATGATCGCTACATTCCCGAGCCGATGACGGCGTTGCTGTTGGTCGGCGGGTTGCTGGCGATTCGGCGTCGTAAGTAGTGGCTGGTCATTTGTGATCGGTGCGCGTGGCGAGGGAACGTTCGCGCCGCGCCTTGACCGGGGTTTCGCCCATGCGTGGGCGGACTGCGGGCATAGGTGAGGCACGGTGGCGTCGCGCGTGGTGCGAAGTTAATGGCGGCGAGGCCCATGGTCTATGGGTCTCGCCGCTGATGTCACCTTTCAGGGGGATGGGCAGTTTCCGATCCGCTGCCGGCGACGGTAGCGAGGTGTGCCCTATGGCGCACCCGAACGGGCCGGTGTAGTATTGAAGTCTGGAGGGCGACGTATGTCTGTTCAATTGTTGCGTGCGCGGTCCTTGCCACTCTTTGCGCTATCGGTATGGGTGGTGGCTATCGCGCGGGCGCCGGCCTTGGCCGACCCGAACGACCCGCCCGCGAGCGGTATGCTCTTTGCCGCAGGCATGTATACCGGTGCCACCGACTTGTTCATTTTCTGGGAACCTCCCGACAATTGGCACAACACCACGCGGTGTGCCGATACGGTTATCGGACTTAGCTACGGCATCATCAATTGGGACGACCAGACCAACACTGCCGGAGGCAGTCGGTACGATCCCAACGTGGCAGCGGTGGCGCTGCGCAATCAGCGCTGGGATCCGTTCGATCCGAACTTCCCTGACGATGGGTACGAGCGGTTCGGGCACTGGCGAGCCGGTCACGGAGACGATCCCTGCTATCGCACACGCGGCGTCGCCCGCTACGATAACGATTCATTTCTGCTGCTCAGCACGCAAAAAGGAAGGACAGTCAACGCCAACGGCGTTCGCCCGCCGTCGCTTGTGCAAATGGAATACCGGGCCGGCGAAGCTACCGACGAGCAGTACGTCGTCAATTACATGCAGCAAGTCAACTATCAACTTCGGGCCGCGTGTACGCCCTTCGGCTGGGACGGCAGCTACTATCAATGGGGCCCCGAGCCTGATCCGAACCTCGCGCCGCAGGATCCGAACCTGTCGTACGCCTGGTGTGACTGGACGTGGACTGGTGGAGGGATAACCGGCAAGCTCCAAATTGCCGACGCGACGAAGTTTTCCAAGCTCTGGCGGTGGAATGAGGACCCGAGCAAGCCGTTTCGCTACTACATGACGTACGATGTGGATGAGAATGTGAAGTACGTCGACGACGGCTACGGCGGCACAACAAGCGGCGGCACCTTCTATCAGAGCACGGTGTACCGGACGGAGCGGGATCCGGGATACTGGGCAGACAGTTCGGCCATCGATTTGGCGGTGTTCTACGGCGAGACTGAAAACATCATCTATACCACGCAGTTCGAGGGGCGCATTTACAAAATGGTCGGCGCCAAGAACCTGGGTTACCGTCGAAAAGCCGGCCAGCCGGCTGCCGGCGGCGCCATCGTCGGACACAACTGGGCCGAACCGATTGTCGAACCGAGCGGCGCCGTCTATGTAACGGATTTCGACAGCGGGTTGCCCACAATCGGGGACGATCCAAGCGGGCCGTACGGCCCCGGCGTGAGCGTGACCGAGCAGTTCAACGAGGATCCGAACAATCCAGGCAGCGGGGATCCGGTTGTGGCGGATCGGCACTACATGGGCCTGGCCGTCGATGCTGGCGGACGTGTCTTCGCCGTCAGCGAACGCATCGTCGACACGGGCAGCGGCGAGCCAATCGAGCCGCTGTTTGCCAGCAGTACCGGCGTGGTCGCCAGCGCCGACCCGAATGCCCCCGATCCCAACCTGCCCGGCTACACGCTCACCGACACGCAGGCTGCCCCGTTCGGCCAGGATAACGTGGGCGACAAGATCATCCTCATCAGCGGAAGCGGCATCAACGACCCGACCCAGATTTACCAAATTGTGGGCGTTGCCGGTGCAACCGTGGCCCAGTTGGACACCGATCCGGGCGACTCCGGCGGCGTGGCCGACGTCAGTTACAGGGTCTATCCGGCCGGTAACGCCGATCCGCAGGGACGAACCGCAGGAACATGGACCAGCGAGGCGTTTGTCGACGTATACCAGCCCGATGGTTCGCTCGACGCCAGCATCGATCTGAACGCCTTGACCATGTATGGCGGAGCCGGGCAGGTCGGGAACCTGTTCGCCTATGGTGCCAGCAGCGAAATCGACGGCTTCGTGGTCAAAGGCGATGTGGAGGTCGATCCGGGTGTTGTTTACGGCGTGCCCTGGCCGGACCTGGGTGGAGGCGCCATCGACCCGCCCGGCGACTACGTGACTCGACTGTGGATCTGCGGCGCCGGGGGCGATGGCAGTCCGGCGACTTACGACGGTATGGGCATCATCGTGGTCGACGTGGAGTTCGGCGTCGACGACACCGTCGTTGCAGCGCGCTTCAAGGGCGGTATAGACGACAACGAAACACCGGTCGGTACCTTCCATCAGGGCGACTACAGGGACATTGGCTTTGCCCCCTTTGACATGTGGCAGAACGCAAGCGACGTGGAGTTCGACGGCTTCGGCGGCATGGTTTATGTCGGTGGGCGCGGCCAGAACGACAACCGCTACCTCGGGTTCAAGCCCGGCAAGGTCGTGCTGGCGATTGCCCACATGGAGCAGGAAGCGCGTGAATACGGCGACGGCCTGGTCAGTGCCAGTGGCTTCCCACTGTACATGAACCTCTACGGGTATGGCACGGATTTCGGTCTGACGTTCGACAACGTCCCGCTTGTCAACGCCGGTGCCCAGTTGCGTCGACAACTGGTTGCCAGCGAGCCCCCCCCAGACGGTACGCTGTGCAAGACGCAGAACAATGCAATCCTGCTGACGTTCGATGCGCCTATCGCGCTGCCCGACGGCGGGGCGCCCGCGCTAAGCATCTTCGGCGGCGGCTGGGAGGAAGGCGGCGCGTTTGCCTACACGATCGAACCCGGCGGTGTGACGCTCAAGGCCGTCGAGGAAGGTCCGATGCTGACCGACCAGACGTGGTACCATGTCACTCCTGCAGCGGGTTTCGATGTCCCGCCCTTTGCACTGGACCTATGCACCCTCTCCGGGGACGCTAACAACAGCGGCCGGGTGACCACCGCCGACTACAGCGTCGTCAAGAGCCACATGGGCCAGCACATCGACGGCCGGCCTGACTTGAACGGCTCGGGTCGGGTGACCACCGCCGACTACAGCGTCGTCAAGAGCCACATGGGCAACCGCACGCCGGCCAAGCCGTAAGCCGGTGTGCCGACACACCTGTCGTTTGCCTGTCTATAGCGGTACACTACGATGGGGCCGTCAGGCGATGGTCCCGCTACGTCTTTTCTATCGCCTCAGGAGCAGGCCGGGATCGTCGCATGGAGGCTGCTCAACTTCACGTGGAGACGTTTGTAGAACCCAGTTTCTACGAGAACGCGTACCTGCTGTGGTCTGTCAACGCAGGCGAGTGCTGGATCGTCGACCCTGGCCTGCCGCCCCAGCCGGAGCAGGTTAGTGATTTCGTAAGTCGTCTGTCGCTGAGGCCGACGGCGATCGTGCTTACCCACGGCCACGCCGACCACATCGCCGGGGTGGGCCCGTTGCGGAGGAGCTGGCCGGATGTGCCCGTATATATCGGACGTCCCGACCAAAGCATGCTCAACGACCCTCAGAAGAACCTTTCTGCGGGGTTCGGCGTGCCCCTTATGACCGGCGTTGCCGACGCGGTCGCTCTGGAGCCTCGGCAGGAAATGACGTTGGCAGGGATTCAGTGGGAGGTGCTCGATACCTCGGGCCATTCGCCCGGCAGCCGAAGCCTCCACTGCCCGTCCCGGAAGCTGGTGATCGTCGGCGATGCGCTCTTTGCCGGCAGCATCGGACGAACCGACCTGCCCGCCAGCGATGGTGGGCGGCTCGTGGCCAACATCCGGCAGCACCTGCTGAGCCTGCCCGACGAGACACGGGTGCTGGCCGGGCACGGCCGGGAGACAACCATCGGTAAGGAAAGGCGAAACAACCCCTTCCTCGGGCAGCTCCTCTGACCCGTTGGTGTTGGGGGTGCATGGCCGAACCCATTCACCAGGGTGTACGTCAAGTCGCTCGCCTATTGAGCCGACCAGACATTTGAGTTAATATGCGGGCATCGGGGCACCATCGTGCCCGGCATTTATACGAGTCATATCGTCTTCATCTCAAAACGTCTGTTCTGAGGCTAAGGGGTTCGTGCGCCGCTACAGCCACCGGCTTGGCGTGTGGTGGTAGCTTGTGGCGTACGCTGGTTGCCGGGAGGCGGGCTATGGCCGGGCACATTGTCGTGAAGTGTCCCACATGCCAGACGACTTACAGAATCAGTGCCAAGTACCAGGACAAACGTCTGCGCTGCACGATGTGCAAGAACTCGTTTCAGGTGGCTGCCCCACCCTCGCCCGCCGGCGCCGATTTCGACGACACGGTCGTAGGCTGGCTCGTTGAGTTGGATCGCGCCGCCGAGACGCAACCTCCTCAGCCGCGCATCATCTCCTCACGCACCAACCCAGCCCGATCGCCCGTACAGGGTCGGGAGTCTCAGGTCGGCGGGGATCAGCCGAGTTCTTCGCGTCCTTGATCCGCCGGAAGTTCCGCTCCGATCACGCTTCGATGGTCAGAGATGTAACCATATTGCAGAAAGTGGTTTATAAGTTCTTACGAAGCTGCTTTTCGACCAATCGAGGCTGGTTGGCCCGATGGCGATCCATTCCAGGGCGTAGCGGCGCTTTCGGCGGCGGCCTGGCTGCCCGCAAAACCGATGGGTCTCCGACTTGACGGGGCCGCGAATTTAATTAAGTTATTAAGCACTTTCTTATGGAAACGGTACAGGCCACATCCGAGTGTGAGCGTCTGGCGTCGCTGATGCAGGCTCTGGCGTCGCCCGTACGGCTACGCATTCTTGGGATGCTCGCGCACAAGTCACTGTGTGTAAAGGTGATAGCGGCCGATTTGGCCATCTCGCAGCCGGCGGTCTCTCAGCACCTACGCGTGCTACGGCAGGCCGGGTTGGTCGCCGCCCGCAAGAGCGGGTACTACGTCCACTACCGGCTTGACAGGCAAGCCCTGCGCGACGGTCAGGCCTGTCTGGCAGAGCTGGCTGACGAGTCCGAGCCCGACTCGGCGGCGAGCGGGTCCTGCCCGCAACGTGACTGCCTGCACGCGGAGTCCAAGCCATGACCGGAAAAGACGCCAAGTGTCAGAACCCCGAGAACCTCAAGGGCCGCCCGCAGGACTGCTCACCCGAGCAGATCCGCAAGTGCCACGGCACGGACAAGACCCATCCGTGTGTCCAGAAGGCGGGGCGCAGGAAGTCCGATACGTAGAAGGCATAAGTTGGGGCGCTCGGGCTCCCATGCGGGGCGCCGCTCTGTGACCTCGGTGGCCGGGAACGCTTACCTGGAGGGTGCTCCCGGAAGCTTGAGTTCCCCGGTCCGGCACGGTGATGCTATACTGTAATAGGTTTCACATCTGACACCCGCCTGTCTCGGGTCGGGACGAGAAGGGTGATTGGGGGTGCGCGATGCGCCTCGTGCTTCATCAGGGCCGCGCTATGGTCAGCCAGATGACGGTGCGCGGTGACTCCTTGCTGGTGGGATCGAGTCAGCATTGCGAGGTGTATCTGCGGGATATGCGCGTGGCCGAGCGTCACCTGCTGATCACACGCACGCGAGAGGGCTGGCTGCTGCGTCAGCTCGACGCGTCGGGCCTTGTGGCAACCATCAACCAGTCGAATCTGACCGGCGACCATCTGTTGCGGACCGGTGACCAGATTGCACTGGCCGACTATGTTCTGACGGTATACCCCGATGTGGCAGAGCGGCCCGTCACCGACAAGCCTGAACCTGCGGGTGTACGACAGAAGGTTGGCACGTTCCAGCTGCCCGCCGAGGCGGTCGTGAAGCATCAGGACGAGCCGTTGGGCGTCCCGGGTGGGCGATTGGAGGGTCTGGCGCAGGTCTGCTTCCAGGCATCCCGTTGCGGAGACATAGACGACTTTATGCGCCGGGTGCTGACCGTCCTGACGCAACGCCTTCCCAGCCGTGTCGCCTGGATAGGTCTGGCGCCGGATGGACGAGGAGCTTTTGCTTTTTCACTGGGCCTTTCGGCGACCGGCCAGACGATCAATGCGCCCGCGCTTTGCCGGCAACTCTATAACCGTTGCGTCGACCGGAAGCAGTACTTGTGCCTGCCCGCCTGTTCGCACGATGCCGCCCGCTCGCTGCTGGCCGGCCCGCTTCTTTCGGCAGGCAAGCCTGCGGGTATGATTTACCTTGACCGGAGTTCGTCGCAGCCGCGTTTCGACGCGGCCGACCTCGACGCTTTGCGGCTCCTCTGCGCGCAGTTGACCCCGTTTGCCGGGATGGCCGCTTCACAGCAGGTCAACCGGCACCGCCCAACCGAAACAAGCGAACTGGTGACGACGCATGAGATGCAGGACCGTTTGACGCCCAAGATCATGCCGACCTGGCCGGAACTGGAGATCGCAGCGGCACGCTCGCCGGGGACGGCGCGCGCCAGCGACGTGTATGACGTCGTCCAGCTGCCGGGCAGCAATCTTGCTGCTGTGGTGGTGGCGAGTGCATTGGCCACCGGTTCAGAGCCTGCCCTACTGATGGCCGAGGTTCGAGCGGCGTTTCGCGTTTCCGCAGTCCACGCCGACTCTCCGCACGTCCTGATGCATGAGCTCAACTGGTTGGTCTACGACGGACAGACCGGACACAGCGTCTGTTGCTGCGCGGTGCTGGCCGATCCGGCGACCGGCTTGGTTCGGTACTGCACAGCCGGCACGCCCGGAGCGTGCATCCTCGATCAGGGCGGCAGGGCGAGAGGGTTGGTCGGCGTGCCGAAACCACCAATCGGTGTCGAACAGACGGTTGCCTACGAGACGCGCCCCGAGCAGCTTGACGTCGGTGAGACCCTGGTGTTGTTCACCGGGGGGGCTGACTCGCTGATGAACGCGTTGGGGCAAGGCTACGGCCGTCAGCGTGTGTTGGACAGCCTTGCGGGTAGTTGCGGCCAGCCGGTCATGTCCATGTTGGATGAACTGACCACGGAGATACGGGTGTATCGCCACGGCGGCAAGCAGCCCGATGACATCACCGTCTTGCTGTTGCGGTACACGCCGAACCTGGTCCCATAGTCGATCCCTCCTTTGCCGACACGGTCCACGTGAAGGTTCCCGACTGATTTTCTCGTATCCCAAGGTTATTGGACGTTCCGGCCATTGTATATTTGGGTAAACCGGGAAGGGTAGGCAACTGCCCCCCTGGGTTTGGCTGTGGCGCCTCCGAGTGCGCCCGCCTCACACATGCAGATAGAGAGGCCAGGCAGCGGAAGGCTGCACTGGTCTTAGAGAGGCTGACACGCACGCCCCTGGAGGCGGGTGAGAGTAGCCCGTCCATGAAAGGGGTATGCGATGCTGGCACCCGTCCTGCGGGCCTGGCGATCGGTTGTGGCCGTCACCGTTGCGTTGCTGTTGATCCCTGGCTGCGGAATTGACTCTGCGGATCCGGATACGACCCCGGGGCCACCCGCATCTCAAGCCGATTTGGCACGTCTGCTTCAGGAATTTGGTCTGGCTGGTGGTGATTGGCCGAAGGTCACCGAAGACGAGGTCAACGACTTGTTCGATGCCGCCACTCCGGCTGATTTGTCACACGGCGAGGCCGCCATTGCCGGTGAGATCACGTATTCCGACGACATCGACGTCTACGATATCGGCCCGGTCTTTCGCGGCGATCGCATCATCGTCACGTCGATGGTCAACGGGTCGTTAGACGCCACGGCTGCGGTTTTTGACGCGGAGGATTGTCTGCTCTACGCCAACGACGACCGCATCTGGAACATCGACAGCAGACCCTACGTCAACATGGTGGTGTGGGAAGACAGTCCAGCCTGCTACGTGGCCGTCGCGGCTTCCGAGGACACGTCG
>Ga0272442_10005253_pt1 | contig 17390 bp, 13 predicted proteins | sample SSMForm2O_FD_200262 | JGI IMG/M metagenome (GOLD analysis project Ga0272442, IMG submission 200262) | Marine sediment archaeal communities from Little Sippewissett salt marsh, Falmouth, MA, United States - SSM-Form-2O | ecosystem: Environmental > Aquatic > Marine > Wetlands > Sediment ... | reverse complement strand
GACGATCCACTACCGCATGTCGCCCGAGGGCATGATGCGGGCGGTGGAGCGGCTCCGTGCCTCGCGCTCGCGTCTGCTGGCGGAGGGCGGCCTTGCCGAGGTCGAGTCGCGCCTGTCGCCCGAGGCGATGCGGGAGCGTCTGGGCGCCGCGAAGCGGGCGCTCATCGAGCCCTCCGGGCCGTTCGTGCGGCGCCAGGTCCAGCGCGACCCCCTCGGCATCGACGAGCTGGCGCTCGACGGCCTCAAGAGCTTGGCCCACGAGGGCGGCGCACACGTGGTCGACGGGCGGATCTGGAGCAACGACGAGCGCCACATCCTCCTCATCGCAACCCCCCACTCGCGGGCGATGGACACGCGCCGCGGCGCCGAGGTGATGGCTGCCTACGAGCGGGCGCGGGCCGCGGCGATGGCGGCCGCTCCAGCGGATGCCGTGCGGGTGAGTTGCGCCGGCGGCCATCGTTCCGCACTCGAGAACGCGACGACGATGAAGAGCGACGTGCAGCGCACCGTCACCGCCACCTCGCTCGGCATTCTCGTGCTCGGCGTGCTGTTCTTCCGGCGCCGGCTCTTCATCCTGCTCATCTTCGTTCCCGCCGGGTTCGGCGTGGCGTGTGCCATGGGGTTCTTCGCGGCGTTCAACCCGCTGATCTCGGGCGTGGCGATCGGCTGCGGCGCCGTGCTCATCGGCATCGCGGTGGACTACGGGGTGCACATCCTCTACCGCCTCGACCAGCCCGAGGGCGCCGCGCTCTCGCCCACGGGCTGCGTGCGCGCCATGCTGCTCCCCCTGTCGATGGGCGCCGCCACCACCACCGTGGGCCTGTTGTGCCTCCTGTTCGCCTGGCTGCCGGGACAGCGCGAGACGGGCCTGTTCGCCGCCGCCGGCATCGTGGGCGCGGCGCTGTTCGCCGTGCTTGTGCTCCCGCAGCTTCTGCCGCGCCGGCTCTGTGCCGTGCAGCGGCGCGTGGTGCCTCTGGCCGCCGGCTGCCGCCGGTTCCTGGCCTGGCGCCTGGCGCACCGCAGGGCGTTCGGGCTCGCGCTGCTCATCGCCGTGGCCATCGGCGTTGCCGGCCTGCCGCGCTTGTGGTTCGAGGGCCGCGTGGAGGCCATCGGCTACATGAGCGCGGCGAATCGCGACGACACCGATTGCATCCGCGCGGCGTGGGGCGAGTTCTCCTCGACCACCGTCGCCGCCCGCGGAGCCACGCTCCAGGACGCCCTGGAGGCCAACGACCGTGTCTACGCCGTCCTGGCCGCCCTGGAAGCGGAGGGCCAGGTGGCCTCCGTGCAGTCGATTGCACCCCTGGTGCCCGCCGCTGCCACGCAGGCGGCGAACGCCGCGCGCTGGCGCGCCTTCTGGTCCCTCGAGCGCACTGCGACCGTGCGGGCCGAGATGGGGCGGGCCGCCGGGGAGCTCGGCTTCTCGGGCCAGGCGTTCGCCCCCTTCTTCGCCGACCTGGCGGCCGACGCCCCGACGCTCGCGCTGGCCGACTTCGCGGGCACGCCGCTCGAACGCCTGATCCGCTCGCGCATCGCCGAGGCCGAGGGCGACGTGCTCGTGCTCACCGCGTTCCACCTGCCCGACGATGCGAGCCTGCCGGCCGTCGCCCAGCGCGTGCGCCAGGCGGCCCCCGGCGCGGTGGTGCTCCACGGCCGCGCCTTCGCCGAGCACACCACCCACGTGGCACGAGCCGAGCTCCACAAGCTCATCTGGATCGCCGGCATGGCCATGGCCATCTGCCTGTTTCTATTCCTCGGGCGCGTGGAGCTGGTGGCCACCGCGCTCCTGCCCGTGTGTCTCAGCCTCGTCTTCACCCTCGGCGTGCTGGGACATCTGGGCATCCCGATCAACATGATCAGCAGCCTGTTCGTGGTCTTCGTGTTCGGGGTGGGTCTGGACTACAGCATCTTCCTCCTGAGCACCACGCTGCGGCGCTATCGCAGGCCCGACGCCGCCGATGCCGGCCACGAGCCTTCGACGACGGGCTCGGTGGTCATCTGCGCGCTCACCACGATGTGCGGCTTCGGCGCGCTCGCCTTCGCCGCCCACCCCGCGCTCTTCTCCATCGGCATCACGGGCACCCTCGGCATGGCCTCCAGCCTGGTGTTCGGCGTGCTCGTGGTGCCCGCCCTGGCCGACCGGCTGCTGCCCGAGGACAGCCGCCACGGCACCCCCTCGCTGAAGACCCTGGCCGGCGCCGCGTGGGCCTACACCTACCTGTGTGCGATGGGGCTCTTCTACATCCTCGTGCTCCGCCCCATCGCCCGCCTCCGCCATACCACCGATGCCGCGGCGCGCGAAGGGGTCGCACGCCGATACCTCCACACGATGGCCGTCGGCCTCATCCGCTTCTTCCCCTACCGCCACAGCGATCAACTCTATGTCGACCCTGAGGGGAACAGCCACGACCTGGCGAGTATGCTCCGCCGCCTCCGCGACGTGGGCGACCCGCCCGCCGTCATCGTGAGCAACCACCAGAGCGGCTTCGACATCATGCTCATGCTCACCCTGCCCGTCGAGATGGCCATGCTGGTGAAGACCTGGGTGTGGAAGGCCCCGATCATGGGCCGGATGGTGCGCGACGCGGGCTACATGCTCATGCAGGCCGGCGAGCCCGAGGCCTTCCTCCAGCGGGGCGCCGAGCTGCTCGAGCAGGGCGTTTCCGTGATGATCTTCCCTGAGTCCACGCGGTCGCCCGACGGGCGGATGCGCCGCTTCCACAAGGGCGCCTTCGAACTCGCCGTCCGCACGGGGACCGATGTTGTGCCCGTGCTCCTCACGAACACCCAGGCCTGCATTCCCCGCAAGGGCGTGCGCGTGGGCGATCACCGCACCGTGTGCCGCGTGCTCCCGCGCGTCACCCCCCAGAGCTTCGACTATGCCCAGGGCGCCCGCGAGCTAGGGCGCCACGTCAAGGATGCCATGCGGGCACACCTCCACGCGGACTGGCGGCTCTCGCAGCACGGCCCCTCCTTCTGGCACAACATCCGCTCCCTCTACAACTACCGCGGCGCCTACGCCGAGCGCTACGTGGCCTGGAAGCTCCGCCTCGACCCCATCGTCCGGGGCATCGACGATCTGGTGCCCGCCGAGGGCCTCGTGCTTGACCTCGGGTGCGGCTGCGGCCTGATGGCCAACATCCTGGCCCGCCGCTCGCGCGAGCGCGAGGTGGTGGGCATCGACTTCGATGAGCGGAAGATCGCGGTGGCGCAGGGCACGGTGGGCGTGAGCCCGAACCTGCGCTTCGAGCTCGCCGACCTCTTCGCGTGGCCCCTGCCGAAGGCCCGCGCCGTGGCGCTCGTGGACGTGGCTCACTACTGGGAGTTCGAGCAGCAGCGCCGCCTGATTGCCGCCGCTGCGGGATGCCTCGAGGAAGGCGGCTCGCTCGTCTTTCGCGACGTGTGCCGCCCCGACCCGCCGGGATGGGCGCACCGCCTCACCGCCTGGGGCGAGCGCTTCTCCACCGCTGTGGGCCACAACCGCCGCGGGCGCGGCCTGTTCTTCGCCACCCGCGAGTTCTACGTCCAGGCCTTCCAGGAGGCGGGCCTGGCCCTCGCGCACGAGGCCGGCGAGCTGGCCCCCGGCTCCAATCAGGCCCTCGTGTTCACCAGGCCCGCGGACGGGCGGGAGCCTTAGAGTGTGCGGCATGGGTCACGATGCCATCGTGGTGGGCTCGGGCGTGGCGGGGATGACGGCCGGGATCGTCCTGGCCAGGGAGGGGCTTCGCACCCTCGTGCTCGAGCAGGCGCCCCAGCCTGGCGGCCTCATGCGGTCGTACGTGCGGGACGGCTACCGGTTCTCCACGGGCGTGCACACCGTGGGAGCACTGGGCGAAGGCCAGGTGCTCTGGCGCTACCTGAAGTACCTGGGCGTGCTCGAACGCCTGAGCCCAGTGGCGCTGGATGCTGAGGCTCCCGTCGAGCTTGTCTTCCCCGACCGCAGCTTCCTCGTGCCGAGCGCGGCGGGGGCGTTCCGCGAGAGGCTGCTCGGCGAGTTCCCCCGCGAGCGTCGCGCGATCGACGCGTTCTTTGCCGAGCAGCGGCGGGCGGTCGGGCTGTTCCCGCTCTACGGGTTTCGCCCCGACGTCGAGCGGCTGCCGGCCGAGCTGCGCGACGTGTCGGTGAAGGCCTACCTCGACGGCCTGACGGCATGCGAGCCGCTCAAGGGTATTCTGAGCGCGATTCATCCCTTCTACGGGACCGACCCCGCCGAGTGCCCGCTCTACGTGCACTTCCTGGTGTTCGACTCCCTGCTGACTGGGTGCTGGCGGTTCGACGAGGGGCGTGCGCCGCTCGCTGGCGCGTTCGTGGCTGCCTTGCGTGCGGTGGGCGGCCAGGTGCGGTGTGGCGCGCGCGTGGCGGCCATCGAGAGTTCCGAGGGCACGGTGCGCGGCGTGCGCCTGGCCGGCGGGGAGCGCGTCGAGGCGGGCACGGTGGTCTTCACCGGACACCCGAAGCAGCTCGCCGCGCTGTGTGCCGGGGGTGGCCTCCGCCACGCCTACCTCGAACGGGTCGCCGCCCAGCCCGAGTCCGTGGGGATGTTCGGCGCCGCCATCGCCTGGGAAGGCGCGGAATGTTGTCTTCGCACGCGCGACGTGCTAGTATACATGGATACTGCCGCGTCGCGGGGGTGCCCTGCGTGCATGGCCCTCGGCGTTGAACCGGTGCCCGCCTTGGTGTGCAGCGCCGGGCGGGGGCCTGAGGCCGGGCGCCACGCGGCGATCGGGCTGGCACCCGTGCCACCGGAGGAATGGCAGGCATGGAAGGCGACGGGGGGGGGCGCGCGGCCCGCTGACTACGAGGCGGCGAAGCAACGCCTGGCCGAGCGCATTCTGGGCGTGTTCCGCCGGCTGTGGCCCCACGCGGCCGGCGGCATGCGGATTGTGGACAGCTTCTCCCCGCTGACCGTGCGCGACCACACGCTCAGTCCACTGGGCAGCGCCTACGGGCTTCGGAAGTCCACACGGCCCGGGTTCAACGGCTCGATCAGCACGGCCACGCGCGTGCACGGCCTGGTGCTGGCGGGGCAGAGCATTGTGTTGCCCGGTGTGGTGGGCACGGTGATTGGCAGTGTGGACGCCTGCGCGTCCATCGTGGGCCGCCGGCGGCTCATCGAACGCATCGCGAGGGAGACCGAATGAGACGCGTGGCCATCACGGGACTCGGCATCGTCTCGCCGATCGGCAACACGGTCGATGCGGTGGGCGCCGCCCTCGCGGAGGGCCGTTCCGGCGTGCGCGCCATGCCCGAGTGGGAGCCGATGGAGGGCCTGCGTACCCGCGTGGCCGGCGTGGTGGACGGCATCGAGCCGCGGGCAATCCCCCGGCGCTACCGCCGCACGATGGGGCGTGTGGCCATTCTGGGGGCCTTCGCCGCCACCGATGCCGTGGCCGATGCCGGCCTCGACGACCAGACGCTCCAGTCCGACCGCGCCGGCGTGGCCATGGGCTCCACCACCGGTTCCTCGGAGGCCCTCGTGCACTTCTTCGGCGACTTCGTGCTCCCGCGCGACATCCGCGAGCAGGAGGGCACGCTGTTTATGCGGCTCATGAGCCACACCGTGGCGGCCAACGTGGCGGCGCTGCTCGGCACGCGCGGGCGGCTCGAAGCCCCCTGCTGCGCCTGCGCCTCGTCCGCGCAGGCCATCGTCGCCGGCTTCGAGCTCATCCGCTCCGGTTGTCAGGACGTGATGGTATGCGGCGGGGCCGAGGAGCTCCACTGGTCTACGGCCGGGGTGTTCGACGTGCTCCACGCCGCGTCGAAGCGCTACAACGACCGCCCCGAACTCACGCCCCGACCCTTCGACCGCGACCGCGATGGCCTGGTGGCGGGGGAGGGGGGAGCGGCACTCGTGCTCGAGGACTACGACCACGCCGTCGCCCGCGGAGCCCGCATCCACGCCGAGTTGCTCGGCGCCGCTTCGTGCTGCGACGCGCGCCACATGACCCAGCCCAGCACCGAGGGCATGCTTCATTGCATGCAGCAAACCCTCCGCTCGGCCGGCGTCGGCCCGAGCGATCTCGACTACATCAACGCCCACGCCACGGGCACCGAGGTGGGCGACCCCGCCGAGGCCCAGGCCACCCGCCAGCTCGTGGGCGACGCCGTGCCCGTCGGCGCCACCAAGGGCCTCACCGGCCACACCCTGGCTGCCTGCGGCGCCATGGAAGCCATCTTCTGCGTCCTCATGATGCACCGCGGCTTCCTCGCTCCATCGCGAAATCTCGACCACGTGGCCGACGACTGCAAGGGGCTCGACTACGTGCGTGAGCGCATCGACTCCGCGCCGCGGCTCATGATGACCAGCAACTTCGCGTTCGGCGGGGTCATGGCCTCGCTGATCCTCGGAAAGGCATAGCATGCCCGACGAACCGGCCCAGCCCCCACGCCCGAAACGCCGCCGCCTGCGCCGCGTGCTGAAGGTCGCGGCGATCCTGCTCGTCGCCTTCGTGGCTCTCGTGGCCGTCTTCCTGTGCACCCTCGAATGGTGGTGCTGCGCCACTCCGCCCGAGCTCGAGGGACACCCCGCCATCCTCGACGCCCGCCCCGAGGAGGCCGACGGCGTGCGCCGCATCGGCGCCTCGTGGCTCGCGAGAAGGCAGGGCCTCCTCCGCATGCACCTCGAGGGCGACCCCTTCACCCTCGGCTACGCCCACGCCGCCCTCACCGAGAAGTTCGCACGCGAGCAGGAAGAGCACATGCTCGAGTTCATCGAGGAGTTCGTGCCCTCCTCGCTCAACCGCTGGCTGCTCAAGAAGCTCGTGCTCCTGCGCAACTACGACCTCACGTCGTACATCCACCCTGCCTACCAGCTCGAGCTGTACGGCCTGACGCGCGGGGCGCCCGACCCGCATCCCGAGCTCGGGCCGCTCTACACCCGCGTGCTCAACTACCACGCCGCCCACGACATCTCGCACGCCGTGATGGACAGCCCTCTCATCCAGGCACCCTCCACGGACGCGGGGCACCCCGACCCCGCGGCCCTGTGCACCTCGTTCGCCGCCTGGGGCGCCGCCACGCAGGGCGGCCACCTGCTCATCGGGCGGAACTTCGATTTCAACGCGCTGCCCGACTTCGATCACAACCGCGTGGTCGCCCGCGTCGTGCCCGACGACGGGCTCCCCTTCATCTCCGTGACTTGGCCCGGCCTCATCGGCGTGGTCTCGGGCATCAACGACGAGCGCATCTCCATCTCCGTGAACGCTGCCCAGTGCGGCGACATGCGGCGCATCGGCACCCCCGTGAGCCTCGTGATGCGCCACGTGTTGCAGCACGCCGACTCGCTCGACGCGGCCATCGGCATCATCCGCGACAGCCAGGTGTTTGTGGCGGACTGCTACCTGGTGGCGGACGGCGAGACGGGCGAGGCCGCCGTCGTCGAGAAGACCCCCCTGCGCTGCGCCGTGCGCCGCCCCGCGGCCGGCGAGGCCAGCCTCGTGTGCTCGAACCACTTCCTCACCCCCGAGCTCGAGGCCGACGCGGCCAACGTGCGCTACCTGGCCGAGGGCACCACCGTGGCCCGCCACGAGCGTATGGAGGCCTTGCTCGCGGCCCGTCAGGAGCCGCTCTCGCCCGCAACCGCGGCCGCCATCCTGCGCGACCGAGCCGTGCCCGGTGTGCCCAGGCCCGTGCTCGGCCACCTGGCGGCCATCAACTCCATCACGGCCACCCACTCGGTGGTCATCGACGCCACGGCGGGCATCATCTGGGTGGCGGTGACCCCGCATCAGCTCGGCCCCTACGTGCCGTTCGGGCTCAAGACCTTCGAGGATCCGCCCGGCGCGGCCACCATCCCCGCCGACCCCATTCTCGCCGACGGCTCCTACGGGCGCTGCATCCAGGCACGCCAGCTCGTCAAGGATGCCCGGAAGCTCGGGCGAGCGGGCCGGCACGACGAGGCCGCGGCCGAGTTGAGCAAGGCCATCGCCCTCAACCCCGATCACTACCTGGCACACCTGATCCTGGGCCGCATGAGGCTCGGCCAGAAGCGCTTCGCTGAGGCGGCCGCCCACCTCGAGCGGGCGCAGGCACTCCATCCCGCCTTCGGCTCGCAGCGGCGGGCCGTGGCACAGATGCTCGCGACGTGCAGGAGACAGGGCGCGGACTGATCGGCACCCCGCGCGGACGTGGCTGTGAGGACCGGCCGGTGAACGTCACGCTCGTCAACCCACCCTATACCTTCTGGCGGCCGGGCGCCGAGCCGCTCGGGGCGCTCCTGGGCCACAGCCCGCCCCTGGGCCTCCTGTCGCTCGCCGCCTACGTGCGGGAGCACGTGCCCGAGGCCGTGCTGAAGATCATCGATGCCCCCGCCCACGACCTGTCGTGCGAGGCCACGGTGGGGCGGGTCGTCGAGAGTGTCCCCGACGTGGTGGGCATCACGATGACCACCACGGCGGCCCCGAACGCCGAGGCCATCGCCCTGGCGGTCAAGGCGCGGTGCCCGCAGGCCATCGTCGTGGTTGGCGGGCCACACGTGTCGGGCGCCGGCCAGGCGGCTCTGCCCCCCTCGGGAGCCTTCGACCTGGCTGTGGTGGGGGAGGGCGAGGAGACGTTTCGCGACTTGCTCGAGCGCCTGCGCGACGGGCGGCCGACGGCGGACACCCCCGGCATCCTCTTCCGCGACGCCGAAGGCGTGGTGCGCAGCACACCGCGCCGGCCCCCCGTTGCCGACCTCGATTCGCTGCCCCCGCCCGCCTTCGACCTCCTGGCGGGCTTCCCCCGCGCCTATCCGCCCAACGCCTTCTTCTCGCCCGGCGAGCCAGCGGGCACGCTCTCGACCTCGCGAGGCTGCCCGTTCCGCTGCGCTTTCTGCGACCAGAGCACGTTTGGCCATACGTTCCGAGCCCTGTCCCCGGCAACCATCGCCGCGGCCATCGAGCGGCTCCGGGCCGACTATGGCATCCGCTACCTCATCTTCTACGACGACACGTTCACCCTCGACCGCCGACGTGTGCTCGAGCTGTGCGAACTCCTGGGCGACCTGCCGCGACGCATCCCCTGGAGCTGCGACGCCAACGTGGCCACCGTGGACCCCGAGATGCTCCAGGCCATGAAGCGCGCCGGCTGCTGGAGCATCTCCTACGGTCTCGAGAGCGGCTCCCGGCGCGTCCTCCAGTCGCTCAATAAGGGCATCGACCCCGACCGCGCACGCGAGGTGGTGCACGCCACGCGCGCGGCCGGCATTCGCGCCCGTGGCCTGTTCATATTCGGCACCCCCGAGGAGTCGGCCGAATCGGTTCGCGAGACGCGGGCCTTCATGCGGTCGCTGCCGCTGACGACGGCCAACATCTCGAAGTTCACCCCCTACCCTGGCTCGGAGCTCCACGCCCAGGTGGCCCACCTGCTGAACGGACAGGCCGAGCAGCTCAATGGGATGAACTTCGTGGTGCCCTCGAAGCACCTGTCGCTCGAGGAGCTCGAGCGGGAGTACTACCTGACGGTCCGCCATTTCTACGCCAGGCTCGGCACCTGCCTCACCCATCTGTCGATCATGTTCGGGCGCTGGCGCAAGGCGCGTCGTGTGCTGGCGGCGGTCCCCGGTCTCGTGCGGGCGGGATGCCGGGCTCACAGGCACCATTCGAGGGGCGTTTCATGAACGGCGAGGAGCGAGAGGTCGCCCTGGTGACGGGCGCCAGCCGAGGCATCGGGCGGGCCATCGCGGTGGCGCTGGCCGAGAGCGGCCGCCACGTGGTCGTCAACTTCCGCGCCAATGCGGAAGCCGCAGCCGAGACGCTGCGCCAGATCGAGAGCGCCGGTGGCTCCGGCGAGCTTGCTCCCTTCGACGTGGCGGACGCCGAGGCCACCGCCCAGGCCATCGACGCCCTCCTCGAACGCCACGGCCGCATCGACGTGCTGGTCAACAACGCCGGCGTGCGCAACGACATGCTTCTCGTGTGGATGGAGCCGGAGGACTGGCACCGCGTGCTGGATACCGACCTGACCGGCTTCTACCACGTGACCCGCCCCGTGGTGAAGGCCATGGTGCTGCGCCGCTCGGGCCGCATCGTCAACATCGCGAGTACCTCGGGCCAATCCGGCATGGCCGGCCAAGTGAGCTATTCGGCGGCCAAGGGCGGCCTTATCGCCGCCACCCAGGCACTCGCCAGGGAGGTGGCACGCCGCAAAGTCACTGTGAACGCCATCGCGCCCGGCTACATCGATACGGACATGCTCGAGGGGCTCGACCGCGCGGAACTCGCCAAGGGCGTGCCGATGGGCCGCCTGGGCACGCCACAGGAGGTCGCTGCGGTCGTGGCGTTCCTGTGCTCGCCACAGGCCGCCTACATCACGGGCCAGACCATCGGCGTGAACGGTGGGGTATTCTGATTCCGGGGGCCAAGGTGCCCTTCGGGGAAGTGGACGAAGGAGACGTCGATGAGCGTGCGAACCATGGGTTGCGGCATCGCGGGCGTGGTGTTGCTCGCCGCAGTGGCCGGCTGCGCGCGCGTGCCCTACGTGGCAGGGCAGAACCTCGAAGGCCCGGACACCCTGCAACTGGCTCCTGGCGAGCCGCAGATCGAGCGCGGCAGGCCGAAGGCCTTCGTCGACGCCCTCGGCCACTATGTCCTCTCGCTGCCCAGCAAGCTGATCCTGTGGGACTGGCGGGTGGACAACCACGACATCTCGCCCGAGACCGAGGCCAAGCTCCGCGAGTACCTGGCGGACAACGGGCTCGCCAACGTCAAGGTGCGCCTGAACCAGTACGCCGTGGGCGGCGAGTGGCGCCGTCTCTTCAGCAACCGCGCCGTCGGTGGCTTCTGGCGCTACACCTTCGGCATCCTCACCGTCGCCTCCTACACCATCTACCCCGGCCGCGCCTTCGGCGGCGACCACTACAACCCCTACACCAACACGATCAGCCTCTACTCCGACCACAAGGCGATCGCCCTCCACGAGGCCGCGCACGCCAAAGACTTCGCGTCCCGGCACCACAAGGGGTTGTATGCCGCCCTGCGCGTCCTCCCCCTGGTGCCGCTGTACCAAGAGGCAGTAGCTACCGGCGACGCAATCGGGTATGATAGAGTCAAGGGACTGACCCGAGACGAGAAGGCCGACTACAAGATCCTCTACCCCGCCTACGCCACGTACATCGCCGGCGAAGCCCTGCGCTGGGTGAACGTGGAGGCGTGGTGGCAGTATGGCATCCAGCTTGCCGTGGCGTTGCCCGGCCACATTGTGGGACGGATCAAGGCGGCGTGCGTGCCCGACAGACCCGTCCAGTTCGGCCTCCAGGTCAGTGAGGCAGCCCGCGTGACCACCGGAGCCACCGACCGATGAGCACCCCAGGCCGCCTGGCCCCCGACGCCAGGCACGCCGCAATAACCGGCCTCGGCGCCGTCACGTCCATCGGCACCACTCTCGATGAGATCGCGGTCGCGCTGCGCGAGGGCCGCTCGGGCGTCGTGGCCGACGACGAGCGCCGCCGCCTCGGCTTCCGCTCGCCACTCACCGGGCGCATCCCCGACTTCGACCCCCGCGCCACCGGCCTCTCCCGCCGCGCCCTGCGCACCATGGGCGAGCCCGCACAGTATGCCCACGCCGCTGCCCGCGCCGCTCTCGCCGACGCCTCGCTCGACCCCGACGGCCTGCCCGCCGAGCGCAGCGGCGTCGTCTTCGGCAACGATAGCACCGTGGCCCCCGCCGTCGAGGCCATCGATATCGCCCGCTCCTCCGGCGAAACCCACTTCATCGGTGGCGGCCACATCTTCCGCACCATGAACTCCACCGTGTCCATGAACCTCGCTACGCTCCTCGGCGTGCAGGGCGCGAACTGGACGGTGAGCGCGGCGTGCGCCAGCAGCGCCCACGCCCTGGGCCAGGCCGCGCTCCTCATCCGCTCAGGCCTCCAGGACGTCGTGGTGGCCGGCGGCGCGCAGGAGATGAACTGGGAGTCGATGGCCAGCTTCGATGCGCTCGGGGTTTTCTCGACGCGCGCCGACGACCCCGAGGGGGCATCGAGGCCCTTCGACGCGGACCGCGACGGCCTGGTGCCCAGCGGGGGCGCCGCGTGCCTGATCCTCGAGGACCTCGAGCACGCCCGCGCCCGCGGCGCCTGCATCTACGCCGTGCTGCGCGGCTATGGCTTCTCGTCCGACGGCAGCCCCCACCTCACACAGCCCGAGCCCCGCGGCGCACGGCGGGCTATCGGGATGGCGTTGCACGACGCCCAGGTGAGCGCCGATGCCGTGGACTACATCAACGCCCACGCCACCTCCACCGTGCTCGGCGACCGAGCCGAGGCGGCCGCGATCGCCGAGCTCTTTGGCTCCGGCGTCCCCGTCTCCTCCACCAAGTCGATGACCGGCCACGAGTGCTGGATGGCCGGAGCGAGCGAACTGCTCTACACCGTGCTCATGGGGCGCCACGGCTTCCTCGCCCCCAACCTGAACTTCACCCGGTTCGACGACGACACCCCGGCGATCCACGTCCTCACCGAGACGGTGGCGTGCGATCTTGGAGTGGCCCTCTCGAACTCGTTTGGCTTCGGCGGCACCAATGCCGCCATCGTGCTGGACTTTGGCCCGTCGACACGCTGAAGGCCAACCTCAGCGATATGGCGCAATGCAGGCAAGAGCGGCCCAACACGCCTGACGACGGAAGGACGGGGCAGGTATGCCGCTCTGTATTGTCAGAAGGATGCGCAGATGATCACCGAAGAGACTCGCAGACAGGTCGACGACATCTTGATTGAGGGATTCGAAATCGAGCCCGAGCTCCTGGAGCCCGGGGCTCACCTGGCCGACGACCTCGGGCTCGACAGCCTGGACGGTGTGGACCTCGTGGTTGCCCTCGAGAAGCGGTTCGGCTGCCGGATCGAGGAGGCCGAGGCACGCTCGATGCGCGTGCTCCAGGACATCTACGATTCCGTGGCCCGGCACACGAGGGCATCGCTGAGCACCTAGGTCGGCTGGAGGCGGCGCAATGGTATGGCGGCAGGGCGTGATGCTCGGGGGGCCTGGCGACGGGCCGATGTGGCAGGCAGGCGAGCCGGCGGCGAACGGTCGCAGCAAGACGCGTACGCGGTGTCCCGCGAAGGAAGTGCTTCTTGACCACATCCACCACGAGTGAAGGCACAGGCGCTGCGCTGGCGCGGCGCGAGTGGACGGGTCGGTCGCGCGGCGGCGTCGTCGGCAACTGGATCTTCGTGACCCTCGTGCGCCTGTTCGGGCTGCGGCCGGCCTACGTGCTCCTGGCATTCGTGGCCCTCTACTACGTCGCCTTCGCCCCCAGGGCGCGGCGTGCGTCGGACGATTTCCGCCTCCGCGCCGGCTTCGGCGGACGCGCCTGGCCCAGGCGCCTGTGGGGCGCCTGGCGCCACTTCTTCACGTTTGGCCAGCTCCTGCTCGACCGCGTGGCCATCATCAGCGGCCCGCCCGGCCGGTTCCAGTTCCGTTTCGAGGGCGAGGACCACATCCGCACGGCGCTTGCGCAAGGGAGCGGGGCTGTGATCGTGAGCGCCCACTTCGGCAACTGGGAGGTGGCGGGGCACCTGCTCGGCCGCATCGGCTCGCCGGTGAACGTGGTGGCCTACCGCGGCGAGGCGGCCCACGTGCGGCGCCTCTTCGAGAACGTGCTCCGCGACCGAGCCTTCTCGCTGATCGAGGCCGACGGATCGCCCGAGACGGGCCTGGCCATCATGGCCGCCCTCGGGCGCGGCGAGCTCGTGGCACTCCACGGCGACCGCCTGCTCGATGGCCCCGGTGTCCGCGTGCCCTTCCTGGGCGCCCCCGCGAGCTTCCCCGCCGGGCCGCACGTGGTCGCAGCCGTCAGCGGCGCACCCATGCTCCACGCCTACGCCATCCGCGAGGGCACCCATCGCTACCGCTTCTTCGCCCACCCGCCCGAGCACCTCGAGTTCGACAGCCGCGCCACCCGCGACGAGCGCATCCGCCAGTGGACCGAGCACTACGCGAGCCGCCTCGAGGCACAGGTGCGCCGCCACCCCCTCCAGTGGTGCAACTTCTACCCCTTCTGGGACGCCGGCGCCGCGGACTCTGCCAGCCAGGAAGATGCCGCATGACCCGCACCGCCCTGCTCATCTCATCGAACAGCGAGACCTTCCCCGCGCCAGTCTATCCGCTGGGGCTCGCGCGGCTGGCCGGCGCCATCGAGCAGGCAGGGCACCTTGCGCCGCAGTTCGACCCCCTCGTCCACGGCATGGCGTCCCTGCCCGCCGTGGTCGACCAGACGCAGCCCGACCTTGTGGCTATCTCGCTGCGCAACATCGACAACACGACCTCCGACTCCCGGCGCTGCTACCTGTCTGAGCACCGCGGACTTGTCGAGCTCGTGCGCGGCCACACGAGCGCACCGGTCGCTGTCGGCGGAAGCGGCTTCTCGCTCTTCCCCCATCCCCTCATGCAGATGCTCGGAGCCGACTACGGCGTCGTGGGGCCGGGCGAGAAGGCCATCTGCGCCCTGCTCGACGGCTCCGACCCCGCCGGCGTGCCCAACCTCATCGTGCGCGGCAACGGCGATGCCGATCCCATCCGCGCCGACGACCCCGTGGCCCCGTCGTCGCACCAGGCCGATCTCATCGACTACTACTGGCGCACCGGCGGCATGATCGGCATGCAGACCAAGCGCGGGTGCACCCGCTCGTGCTCCTACTGCACCTACCCGCTCATCGATGGCCACGTGCTCCGGCACGCCGACCCCGAGGCCGTGGCCGACGAAATGGAGCGCCTGTTCCGCGACCACGGCGTCTCCTTCTTCTTCATCGTCGACTCGGTGTTCAACCTGGCGCCCGACCACGAGATCGCCTTCGCTGAGGCACTCGCCCGGCGGAGCATCCCGATTCAGTGGGCCGCCTTCTTCGCACCCACCCGCTCGGACGCCGCATACTGGCGCACCCTCAAGCGCAGCGGCCTCACCCATGTGGAGTTCGGCACGGACTCGTTGTGCGACGCGATGCTGGCGAGCTATCGCAAGGCCTTCACGGCGGCCGACGTGCACCGCGCCGCGGCCCTGTGCTCCGAGCTCGACCTGTTCTGCGCACACTACCTCATCTTCGGCGGCCCCGACGAGACGCCGGAGACGCTTCGCGAGACCGTGGCCCAGGCCGAGAGCCTGCCGAGCTGCGCCCTGTTCCCCTACGCCGGCGTGCGCATCTACCCCCGCACCGCTCTCTACGAGCGCGCGCTGCTCGACGGCCAGGTCCACGGCGACGACGAGTGCCTCATGCCGAAGTTCTACCTCGCCGAAGGCCTCGACGCCCCCAGCATCTGGGAGCTCGTGGCCCGCCACGCCGAGGGCAACCGGGAGTGGCTGATGCCCAGCGCCATGCCCGCACGGGAGCCCATGATGCAGTACCTCCGCAGCCAGGGCACGAAAGGCCCGCTGTGGGAATTCGTGATCAAGTGACCGAGCCCGCGCCTGCCGCGCGTCGAGCTCCAGATACATGTGAGGCAACCCCGATGTCCCAAGACCCCGAAGCCGTCGCCGAGGCGATCTGCCGGTTCCTCCGCGACGATATCCTGGCCGAAGGCGTGGCGTTCGATGCGGCCACCCCGCTCGCGCGGCTGGGGGTCGACTCGCTGGCCATCGTGGAGCTCCTCCTGTTCGTCGAGCGCCGCTTCGGGGTCACCGTGCCCGAGGCGCGGCTCACCCGGGCCGTTCTCGGCTCGGCCGAGTCCCTGGCGCGGTGTGTGTGTGAGTTGGAGAGCGACGAGGGATGAGCAGCCGACGCCTCAGCGTGCCGCTCAGCGGCAGCGACTACTTCGCTCTTGCCCTCGACCACGACATGCGTCGCTCGGGTCTTGCGGGGAACGTTTGTCGCCTCGTCGTCGACCTCGATGGGCACCTCGATGCCGCCCGCCTGCGCGAGGCCATCGATGCCTCGGGCATGGAGCCGTGGTTCGCCAACGCGGCCTACAGCCGCCGCCTGCCCTTCATCAAGCCTTGCTGGCGCCGGCGCGGACGCGCCCGACGGCTGCGTATCGCCGAGCACGTGACCCCGCCTGCCCCGCGCCCCGGGCAGCCGGAGGGGTCGGACCTGAGCCTGCCGGGCGGCGACCTCGCGATCCCCTCGTATCCGCTAACGTGCTGCTTCGACCTGGTTCATCGCTCGACCGGCCGCACCAGTCTCGTGCTCACGTGGCACCACGGGATGATGGACGCGCGCGGCGCGGAACTGCTCCTGAGCCACATCAACACGCCGGCGGAGCCCGAGCAGTTGGCCGGCCTGTTGTTCGGTGCGGAGCCGCAGCGCCTGCACCAGCAGTTCCGCGAGTGGTTCGGGGTCGTGGGCGGTCTGCGCGAGGCGCGGCGGTCGCTCATGCACGTGGACGAGGCGAGCCACCCGCCGATCGCCTCGGCCGATGGCAACGGCGTCTCGCGGGTGGGGGCGCGCAACCGCTTCCGCATCCTGCCGTTCACTCAGGCCGAGACGGCGCGCGTGGGTGCCCACGGCGACCGCGTGGGGGCGAGCTTCCGCCATAGCCTCTTCTACCTCGCGGCCACCGTGCGGGCGCTCGAGGCCGTCCGCGCGGGCCGCGGCGCGGGGCCGGCCAGCTACCTCGTGCCCGTGCCGCAGGACCGCCGCCGCCGAGGCGCCGCAGGCCCCGTCTTCTCCAACCGCGTTTCGTTCTTCTTCTACAGGGCCGAGCCGGCGGACGTGGCGTCGATCGAGGCGCTCGTGGCCGCGCTGGCCCGCCAGATGACCGACCAGGTGCGCCGCGGCGTGCCGGACTCGTTCGCCAAGGCGATGGACATGTTCCAGCGGGTGCCCCTGGCCTGGTACGCGCGCATTCTCCACGGCCCCTCGGGCGGCCAGTTCGCCAGCCTGTTCTTCTCGGACACGGGGCACTGGCGCGGCGCGGGCGAGGCATCGCCTGCGTTCCTCGGCATGCCCGTCGTCGACCTCACGCACCTGGCCCCCGTGAGCTCGCCGCCGGGCCTCGGCGTGGTGTGCAGCACGTTCGAGGGACGCCTCGCCGTGGTGCTCTCGTGGGTCGAAGGGGTGCTGGGGGAAGACGAAATCGACCTGATGGCGCGCACGCTGCGCGCCGAACTCCTCGGCGGCGGGGCCGACCGATGAGGCCCCCATCCGTCTCCGCGGCCGTCCCCGCCTCCCACTCCAGCACACGCCGCACCGTCCGCGCGGCATCGGTGACGCGATGAAGGTGCTCCTGATAGCCACGAATCGGCAGCGGTCGCCCTACCCGGTGGCGCCGCTCGGCGCGCTGTGTGTGGCCGGAGCCGCCCAGGGCGCAGGCCACGACGTGGATGTGCTCGACCTGGCGTTCGCCCGGCGGCCCCGCGGTGCCATTCGCAAGGCGCTCCGGGCCGCCCGATACGACGCCGTGGGCCTGAGCATCCGCAACCTGGACAATTGCTTGTTCGCCCAGCCCGCCACCTACACGGAGGGCGTGGGCCGCGTGGTGGACGAG
>Ga0272442_10005252_pt1 | contig 17397 bp, 18 predicted proteins | sample SSMForm2O_FD_200262 | JGI IMG/M metagenome (GOLD analysis project Ga0272442, IMG submission 200262) | Marine sediment archaeal communities from Little Sippewissett salt marsh, Falmouth, MA, United States - SSM-Form-2O | ecosystem: Environmental > Aquatic > Marine > Wetlands > Sediment ... | reverse complement strand
CAGGGAAGAAACTGGAAACAGAAAGAAAAAGGAAAACAGGGAGGAAACTGGAAACAGAGAGAAAACGGAAAAACGGCTGGGAAGCGAAATTTCAAAAAAACGAATAAAATCCCGGCCTGATTTCCTGTTGGCCAATTCCATAATTGGTTGGTCTCTTGTTGGTTGGTCTCTTGTTGGTTGACCTCTTGTTGGCTGGTCTCTTGTTGGCTGGTCTCTTGTTGGCTGGTCTCTTGTTGGCTGGTCTCTTGTTGGTTGACCTCTCACTGGTCTGCTTCATTGGCAAGATCCACGCAATCAGGGTTTTCAGGGGCCACTCTGGCCCCATTTTAACCCAAATTTAACTCTAATTTTAACTCTAATTTTAACTCTAATTTTAACTCTAATTTTAACTCAAATTAAACCCTGATTCAAAACCTAGTACTGCGATTCCAAAATATTACCATAAATCTGAACTTTGAAATAGGCCTGCGGGGAAACGTAAAGAACCACAGATGAACACGGATGGACACGGATTTTGGCTATCCGTGTATCTATGTGTCCATCCGTGGTTTATTCACAGACTTTGGAATCGATGTACTAGTTAAAACCCGAATTCTAGCCCGGATTTAAACCCTAATTATTATCCTTCCTCTAATCTCCAATTAACTTCTATTTTAAATCCTGCTTGACTCCAATTTAACTCCTGATTTTAGTTTAGAGGTCCCGGCAGGTAAACTCCGGAAGCGGGAAATTTCAAAAAACAGCAGAAAATTACATACGTAAGCAAGGTTAAGTGACGCTTAAATATCTAAGCTAAAGACAGGTTTATAAAAGCAGATTTTACACTCAATTTTGTTTCAAAAACGAAAGCTTGATATCCGGTACCCTGTGGATAACAGCCTAAGAAGCGCTTAAAACGTTTATAGAGGAATATTAATGCAAAACACGCTAAAAACAATAAGGGAAACAAACCCCCTGATACATCATATAACTAACTGGGTAACCATTTACGATTGTGCAAATATTACAAGAGCCATAGGTGCCCTCCCTGTAATGGCTCATGCAGCTGAAGAATGTGCTGATATGACAAAGATCTCAGCCGCGCTTGTACTTAATATCGGGACCCTGACAGTTGAAATTATTGATTCCATGCTTCTCTCCGCTACTGCTGCAAACGAGAAAGGAATCCCTGTAGTGCTCGATGCCGTAGGGGTCGGGGCTACGAAGTTCAGGGATGATATGGCTGCAAAGATTCTTGATACCGTTCATATTGACGTCATCAAAGGCAACTATTCCGAAATAGCAAAACTGGCAGGCGAAAACGCTGAAACAAAAGGTGTTGAATCAACTTCAATTGACGCTGATCCCGGGCAGGTTGCAAAAGGACTTGCAAAATCAAAATCATGCACCGTTGTGATGACAGGAAAAACAGACATAATAAGCAACGGGGAAAAGACGTTTATTATAAAGAACGGGCATGAGCTAATGGGGTCAATTGTGGGGACCGGATGCATGGCAGCATCAATAATCGGTTCGTTTGCGGCAGTAAATCCCGATTACTGTGACGCGGCTATGGACGCCCTGAGCTGCTTTGGAGTTGCAGGTGAGCTTGCAGCTGAAAAATCAAACGGGCCGGGAAGTTTCAAGGTGAATTTGTACGATGAGATATTCAAGCTATCGGATGAAACGGTAAAAGGCAGGATGAATTTTGAAGAACGCTAAGCCCGATAAGCACAGCCTGGAGCATATAAACGCAGTCTGAAACATGTAAATAAGCCTGGAGCATATAAACGCAGCCTGAAACATGTAAATAAGCCTGAAGAATGTAAAGTTTAGGTTAACAAAACCAGAAAATTTCAAGCCTGATAAACATGCCAGATACGAACCCTAAAAGGTCCCTCCTGGACGAGATTGACTTTTATCTTGTGACGGATTCCGAACTCTCGAAGAAAGGCACTCTATCCGATGTAAAGGATGCAGTCGAATCGGGCTGCAGGATTATCCAGTACCGGGAGAAAAACAAAAATACGAAGGAAATGATCAGCGAAGCCGCCGAAATCAAGAAAATATGCAGGGATAATGCGATATTCCTTGTCAATGACAGGATTGACGTTGCTTTAGCGGTTGATGCCGATGGTGTGCATATAGGCCAGGAAGACATGCCGATTGATACTGCAAAAAAACTCCTTGGACCCGGGAAGATAATTGGTCTTTCTGTCCATAACAGAGAGGAGGCAATTGAGGCGGAAAAAAGTGGAGCTGATTATGTCGGACTAGGCCCCATATTCAATACTTCCACAAAGAAAGATGCGGGAAAGGGAATCGGGCCGGGTAGGATAATGGAAGTTAAGAGTGCAATAAAAATTCCCGTGGTTGCTATTGGCGGAATAAACAAAGAGAACTGCGGGAGAGTAATTGAAAATGGGGCAGACAGCCTGGTTGCAATTTCTGCAATAGTATGCAGCGATGATGTAAGAAGCGAAACAAAAGATTTCATTGAGATCATCCTGAAACATAAAATTCCATAAATCGAAGAAATGCCATAAATCAAAAAATGCCATAAATCAAAAAAAATGCCATAAGTCGAAAAAAATGCCATAAATCGAAGAAATGCAATAAGTCGAAAAAAATGCCATAAATCGAAGAAATGCAATAAGTCGAAAAAAATGCAATAAGTCGAAGAAATGCAATAAGTCGAAGAATCGATGAAAAACTTTCGAACCTCCGCCGCATCAGCGTTGAAAGGCCCTTGATACTGGTTTTTAAATTCACAGTGAGAATCGGGATGCGTTACTTTTATTTGTTTTTCGACATACCTAATCTACCATATAATATTAGCACAAACTTTACACAACCAATATGCAGTAAGCATTCAAATAAAAACAGAGCGAAGAAGGAGTTTAATATGCAGTACAGCCTGGGCATTGACGCAGGAGGCACCTATACCGATGCGGTGCTTATAAGGGATTCGGACGGCGCAGTCGTTGCTTCCAATAAGGCACTTACCACCTACCCCGACCTCCTGACCGGCATAAAAAACGTAATCGATGGCCTGAACCAGGAGTACCTGGATGAAGTAAAACTGGTTTCGGTTTCAACAACCCTTTCAACTAACACCATCCTTGAGGGGACCGGTTTTCCGGTTGCCCTGATTCTCATCGGGGACCATCCCCTTGAAAAAGAACTTCCGACAAAACACGTGCTTTTCGCCGGCGGCGGGCACAACCATAACGGAGAAGAAGTATCCCCCCTGGACCTCAGCGCAATCGAAAAATTTGCCCTGCGGGTAAAAGACAAAGTCTCGGCTTTTGCCATCTCTTCTTACTTCAGCACCCGGAACCCCGAACACGAACTGAAAGCCAGGGACCGGGTCCTCGAACTAACAGGCCTTCCTGCGGTCTGCGGGCATGAGCTTTCCCAGGAACTCGGAGCCTACGAAAGGGCCGTAACCGCTTTTTTAAACGCCCAGCTAATCCCCATAACCCGGCAGTTCGTGCAGTCAATTATAACGGACATAAAAACCAGGGGCATTAACGCAAGGCTCCTGATGCTCAAGTGCGACGGTTCGGTGGTGGGGATAAGGGATGCCCTGCACAAGCCCATAGAGACAATCTTCTCCGGACCCGCGGCAAGCCTTGTCGGAGCATCCCACCTCTCGGGGCTCGAAAACTGCGCAGTCGTGGATGTGGGAGGAACGAGCACGGACATCTCCTCGATTTGTTCCGGGGTGCCGGACCTGAGTGACGAGGGCGCAGTTGTAGGCGGCTGGAAAACCAGGGTAAGGGCAATCCGCATGGAAACCGCAGCTACGGGCGGAGACAGCCACGTCTGGACATGCAACAGGGAACTTTCCATAGGCCCGAGGAGAGTGGTGCCCCTCTGTGTGGCCGCAGCCCAGCACCCCGATTTCCTGAACACCCTTAAAAGGACGCCAATTCCCCCAAGAGAAGACCTCTGCGAAAACATCCAGCCCACAAAGTTTTTCGTGCGCTCGGGTTACCCTGCAAACGACCTCAGTAGAGCCGAGGCTGAAGTCCTGGACGCAATAGGAAGCGAGCCCGTATCAATTAAGGGAATCGCCCTCCTGATTAAAAAAGACCCTCTGCCCCAGGTATTCGACTCCCTCATCCAGAAGCGGCTGATCCAGGCAATCGGCTTTACACCCACCGATGCCCTGCATGTGCTTGGAGACTACACGGACTGGAACGAAGAGGCTTCCCTTATAGGGGCCGAACGCCTCTCCCGCCTCATGCGCATGACACCCCATGAGTTCTGCAGCACGGTAAAGCACAGGGTCGCAAGGAACATGACACTTCACCTGCTATCCTATATCCTTGAAGGAGTACCTAAAAGTTCCGTCGAAAAAATCCTTGACGGGGGCTTTCCCGCCCAGTTCAAACTTAATGTCCCGGTAGTCCTGCTAGGAGGCCCTGTCAGGGCGTTTAGGGAAGAAATGAAAGGGGTCGTAGACGCCGACATCCTTGTCCCCGAGCACGCCGAAGTAGGAAACGCCGTAGGAGCCCTGGTAGGCAAAGGCATCAGACGCGTGGAAATCCTGATCAGGCCCAAAAGCCTCACGGAACCTGATAGAAACTTCCTGGTCTTCTCCCCCACAGGCCGCCTGAAATTCGAAAGTTACGTCGAAGCCCTGGATACCGCAACCGAACTCGGGAAAAAACTGGTCACAGACTACATGAAAGACTGCGGCCTGAGCGGAAAACAGGTTGAGATCTCCGTTGAGAAAAAGACAATGTCCCCCGACGGCTGGACTCACCCCCCGATGGAAACAAAGTTGCTGATTGTGGGAGTGGGAGTGCGGGATGGAAAAAAATGACTGCCATTTTGCCCGCAAGCTCACTTGAACCCGGAAACCGCAGTTCAATCAGATTTTAATAAAGGCCCCCGCCAGCTTGCCTGGCGGCCCTCATCAAAAAGAAATAAAATAGATATTGGAAAGAATAATTGAAAAGAATAATGAAAAGAATAATTGAAAAGAATAATTGAAAAGAATAATTGAAAAGAATAATTGAAAAGAATAATTGAAAAGAATATTTACATATTGTATATGTTTTTATTATCACTTTCATTCGTACCTATTTAGACTTCTTGTATTTATTGAATTCTTTCTTTTTCTTTATACCTCTTTTCCATTTTATTCTGGAAAAGCCGGCTGCCTTCGGCGCCCGGAACAAGAAAGGCGTGAGATGACCGGTTCCGGTTGTCCCGGTAACAATTACAAGTCCAAAGCCAGCCATTATTTTTTTACTCGAAAGAATCAACTGAACAATTAAGGAAGACCGGAGAATGTGATGTGTATGGAATAATGAAGAACAAAGACGCATACATTTTCCAGACACATACATATCTTCCACCCTCAGGGATACAAAAATATATAATATAACGCTGTTAACTAAATAGAAAGCAAAATATACTATTAGAAAGGAATATAAAAACATGAAACTCCTGCTGATTGCTGACATCCACGCAAACTACGAAGCCCTGCAGACTGTCCTCAAAGTCCCCCACGACCGAGTAATCTGCCTCGGGGACATCGTGGACTACGGGCCTGACCCGGACAAATGCATCGACCTCCTGAGGAAAGAAGAAATCCCCACAATCCGGGGCAACCACGACAACGCCGTCGCCTTCAAAGTTGACTGCCAGTGCGGTTACAAGTACAAGCACCTCTCCGTCGCAACCCGGGAATACACCTGGGAAATCCTTGACGATTCCCAGATGGAGTACCTGCAAAAGCTCCCCCTTGTACTCAGGGAAGAAATCGATGGAAAACGGCTCTTTATAACTCATGCCAGCCCCCGTTCCATTTACGAATACATAAAGCCCGAAACCCCGGATGAGGACATCCAGGCCATGCTTGCAGAACCTATGGAACCCATAGATGCCGAATTTCTGGTAGTAGGCCACTCCCACATCCCCCTGAACAGGAAAGTCGGGAACCTTACCATAATCAACCCTGGCTCCGTGGGCCAGCCAAGAGACGGGGACACCCGGGCAGGCTGTGCGGTCTTCGATACCGAAACGGGGGAAGTCGAACTCCTGCGCCTTGAATACGACATCGAAGCTGTTTGCGCAAAGATCGAAGAAAGGATGCCGAATGCTGACGAACTGACAGCAATCCTCAGGAGAGGAAGCTGAAAAAAAGCGGGAAAAGAAGTGTACAAGCTTTTCACAAGCTTTTTATTCCCCACTCATTTTTAAGACCACAAGGGAGAAAAGGCATTCACATTTCCCGGATCGCCCGGATAATTTTTTCAACATATTCGTTTTTAATGTCCGAAGGCCTGGTTTTTTCAATCCCGAGTTCCGTAACCATAAGAGAACAATCAGCCTGTAAGCCCGCCTCCCCGAGCTTTTTCGTGGCACAGCGGTCCCCGCACCCGTCCAGGACAATGACCCTGAAACCTTCGGAGAGCGCATCTTCGGCAGAATCAGCCCCCTTATGTGCAGCTGCAGCCCTATACACGTTAGGTCTCCTGAAAGCGAGGGTGCTGGCAGCCTGCATGGTGAGCTTTCCGGTATTTGAAAAACCCGAACAGGCAAAAAGAAGGGTTCTCCCGTTTCCCCGGGAAGTTGCATCACGTCCTTTCTCAGTTCCAGATTGAGCTTCAAGAGCATTTTTTTCCGCGGCTTCCATGGTATTAAACCTCTGAAAACAAGCTGTTTCAAAATGGATTGAAATAGTGTGTCCTTAAGAATTTATAAATTGCTATTTTTTACAGAAGCAGGGGATTTCCAATTGTAACCTGCAAACCGGTCAACTGCTGTGGGAAAGCAGGCCTGAATCCGGAAAAGAAGCCGAAAAGAAGTGTTGAAAATAGCTACTGAAAAAACTATCAAAAATTATTTAAAATCGTTTTTTAGAAATGATGCTGGACTATGCCTGGGAGACTCAGTCCATGTCCAGTTCCGTTATCTCGACATTCAGGTTAGCGATCTCAACGGTTGCAACGGTGGTCTTTCCAGTAAGAACCCCACAGCATTCCCCGGGGTTAATTACGGGAGTCCCGTCAATCATTTTTACTCCTGCCTCATGGGTATGTCCCCTTATAACTACGTCAAAGTACCCGCACTCGGCAATGGATTTTACCAGAGTCTCGTTTGTTCCGTGCAGGAGGGCGATATGCAACCCGTCAACGGTCAGATCCCCGAAATCTCCGCAGGGAACTGCCCCAATTTCTTCAAACCATTTGGTGAGGGTTACCCTGTCTCCGTCGTTGTTCCCGAAGACAAAATAGAGTTTTGGTTCCAGTTCTTTAAAGGCTCTTACAGTGAAGGGAGAAACGATATCCCCTGCATGAAGTACTGCTTTTACCTGCTTTTTATTAAAATATTCCACAGCTTTCTGGATTGCTTTCAGGTTGTCATGTGAATCCGACATTATTCCGATCAAGCATTCCCACCTCCTATATAATATTAGTTTTACTGGGATTTAAGGCATGCCCTAAAGGTTCATGCCGTTAACAAATGTCCCGGAACCTTCAATACACCCCCTCCTCAGACCGCACACCACCCATCCTCCCCCCACCCTACAAGAAGCTTTTTCGAAACCTGAAAGAGTACAAAATTGGCCATGAATCAGTTTAAAAAATTACAGAAAAGAGCCATCCTAAAGCATCCACAGAGACAACCAATTATAAATAATAGTTCCTTCTAGTAATCCAGCATAAAATAAGTAATACTGGAAGAATATCTAAAGAATACTTGAAGAATGCTTGAAGAATATTGAAGGAATACCACAGGGTAAAAACAGAGAACTCCCCGATGTTTATTCCACAGTAAACCACTCAGCCATATTTATTCCACAGTAGATCACTCAACAATATTTATTCCACAGTAAACCACTCAGCCATATTTATTCCACAATATTTGCTTCACAATATTTACTTCACAACCATTTCAGTGAGAACGGATGAAAGCTATAACCCTCCTCAGCAGCGGCCTGGACTCGGTCGCTGCACTTTCCATTGCTGCGGAAAGCCTGGAAATTGACATGGCATTGACCTTTGACTACGGGCAGCGCTCTGCCGGCCGGGAAACCGAATACGCCCGGAAGGTCTGCGAGTATTTCGGGATCGAACAGCAGGTCATCAGGCTGGACTGGCTTGCCGCAATCACCACCACTTCCCTGGTGAACAGGGACACGGAAGTCCCCGCACTCTCCTTTGAAGACATTTCGGAAAACGCCCCCGCAGAAATCACCGAAGCCTCGGCAAAGGCTGTCTGGGTCCCCAACAGGAACGGCGTCATGCTAAACATTGCGGCCAGTTTTGCCGAAAGCCGGGACTGCGAATACCTCATTGTAGGCTTTAACGGAGAAGAAGCCGGGACCTTCCCGGACAACTCCCCCGAATACGTCAGGGCAATGGACAGCTGCCTCTCCTACTCCACCCTGAACGGGGTAAAGGTGCTTGCTCCCCTCATAGAGCTCGATAAGCCCGGAATTGTCAGAAAAGCCCTGGAAGCAAAAGCCCCCCTGGAATACAGCTGGAGCTGCTACCACGGCGGGGAAAAACCCTGCGGCAGCTGTGAAAGCTGCATCAGAAGGGCGCGGGCCTTCAGGGAAATCGGAGTGAAAGACCCGCTTCTGGAAAGGATTGGGCTTTAAGAAGGAAGCTGATAAACCCGGGCAGTGAAAAAATCGCAGGAAATTCACGAAGAATTGCAGGAGATTTACGAAGAATTGCAGGGAATTTACAGGAAATTCACGGAGCATTACATGAAATCCATTATCCTATCCGAAAAATTCGATTACGACGGGAGCCAGATCTCCTCCCTCTGGGCCTACAACAACTTCGGGGTCCAGGAAGACAGCATCGTCATTTTCAGGGGTTCATGCGACGTAAAAATCGAGCACATGATCGACCTGGAAGACCGGCGGGCAAACGAGTCCATCTGGTCCGAAGATATGCTACACTTTATAATCGAACACTTCGACTCCACAGACCTGAAACTGATCTATGCACGCCAGCGCCTTTTTACCGCAATCTTCAGGGAATACCTGGCTGAACTCGGAATTGCCACATCAAGGGAAGGAGACGATCTTTTTCTGGAAGGGAAAAAACTGACCGTATCCATTGCAAGCACTTCCCCCGTGTCCCAGAAAATCCATTTCGGGATTAATGTCACTCACGACGTGTACGGCAACCTGGAAGAAGCCGGAATGGAAAAAGCAGGAGACATAGCCAGACTCATGCAGGAAATCGGGGAACGTTACGTCCGGGAGTTCGAAGACATCGAAAAGGACCTGAGGAAATCCCGACCCCTGGGAGTAGTTTAAATGTCCACTTCAGAAATTTCAGCTTCAGAAAAATCCATAACAAATATGTCCAGCTCAGAAATATCAGCTCTGCAGACACCTGTTTCAGGAAGAGCCATTTCAGGAAGGCCCATTTCAGAAACTACCGTATCAGGGCAGGAGATAGACGCAGAGCTCATATCAATCTCATGCAGGGAATCAGCCCCGATCAGAGAGATCTTCTGTTCGGTACAGGGAGAAGGCCCTTACGTGGGAGCCAGGCAGGCTTTTGTCCGCTTTTCCGGCTGCAACCTGAAATGCAAATATTGCGACACGAACTTTTCCAACCCCGGGACCTGCGATTACGAGAAAGGGGAAGGCAGTGGCAGCTTTGAGAAAGTGCCAAACCCCATCAGTTCCCGGAAACTCAAAGACATGCTGCAGCCGTTCAAGAACCTGCACTCAGTCTCCCTGACAGGGGGAGAACCGCTCCTGCACGCAAACTTCATTGAAGAGCTGGCAAGGGCGGGCTTATCCGCACCCCTCTACCTTGAATCCAATATGACCCTTCCGGAACAGGCGCGGAAGGTTAAGGACAGAGTCGCATACGTGGCAGGAGATTTCAAACTCCCGGAAGCTCTCGGCCTGGAAAGCCCGCAATCAAGGGAAGCAAGGAAAGCCAGAGAAAATCATATTGAAAATACGGTAGAGTGCTTCAAAACCCTGAGAAAAAGCAAGACCAGGGACTGCTTCTGTAAGATAGTTATAAGCAGGGACAGCGACCCTGCAAGCGTAGTTTCAGCGGTGGATGCAATCGCAGATTATGTGTCCTGCGTGATTCTCCAGCCCGAAACAGGAATAGCAAACCCGGAAGCCGGAACAAATACTCAGCCCCTGGCAACTCAAACCTCAGTAACACAGCCCTCAGCAACTCAAACTACAGTAACGCAACCCTCAGTAACGCAACCCTCGGAAATGCAGTCCTCAGTAAGGACCCTTATAGAACTGCAAAGTATACTGCTAGAGAAAATTGATACACGAATCATACCCCAGACCCACAGGATGTGGGGGTGTTTATAATGACAAAGATGAGATTAGGAGTTATTGATTACATTGACAGCGCCCACTACCTTCCGGGGCACGGCAAATGCGGAAGGGTGCACGGACACACCTATAAAATAGAAGTCGTTATTGAAGGAGAAGTCAGGGAAAGCGGCATGGTCATTGACTTTTATGACCTGAAAAAAGGCATAAAAGAAACCCTGCAGGAATACGACCACGTCCTCCTCAACGACCTGATCGAGTTTCCGAGTTCCGAATACCTCTGCCAGAACATCCACGCCCGTCTCCACGAAAAGTTCGGTTTTCCCCTGAAGGTAAGGGTATGGGAAGGAGAGGGCAAGTGGTGCGAGATGGACAACTTTTCAGATTAATGTCCATCTTTCTTTTTCATTTGGAAGTGAATTCAGATATTGAAAAGAACTAAGATCCAAGAAGATATTTATATATAATTAGAGTGATTTTATTTGAAGGAATTTTTTCATAAAATCCCCCATATAGGCAGGAAAAACAATTCCACAATTTATATCAAGGGGCTGCATTATAATTTGCTTCAAACGTTTTGGAATTTCCCAATCGGGGGTTTTACTTCAGCTTCAAACTCCGAACGGAGGAAAGATAGTGCCAGAAAATACCAATCCCGATACTACTACTGATACTGCTACTAATAATGAGATAATGAATGAAGAACTCCGCCGAAAGATCTCGGAACACCCTTGCTATGACAAGAACGCCCAGCACAAGTACGGGCGAATCCATCTTGCCGTAGCCCCGAAATGCAACATCCAGTGTAACTTCTGCGTCCGGGAATTCGACTGTGTGAACGAGAGCCGGCCCGGAGTCACCAGCAAGGTCCTGAGCCCGGAAGAGGCCCTTGAAAAGACGAAACTGGTATTAAAAGAGTACCCCTTCATCAAAGTAGTGGCAATCGCAGGACCGGGAGACCCGCTTGCCAATGACGAGACCTTCGAGACCTTTGAGCTCATCAGGAAAGAGTTCCCGGATATCACCCTCTGCATGAGCACGAACGGGCTGATGCTCCCGGAAAAAATCCCCGACATGCTGAGAGTCGGAGTGTCCACCCTGACGGTTACGGTTAATGCCATCGATCCTGAAATCCAGGCCCAGATCGTGGACCACATCGTCTACCACGGAAAAGTCTACAGAGGCGTTGAAGCCGCAAAAATCCAGATAAAGAACCAGCTTGACGGCATAAAGGCAGCTGTTGAAGCGGGAATCGTGTTGAAGGTAAACACAGTCCTTGTTCCCGGGATCAACGACAATCACGTGGTCGACATCGCCAAAAAACTCAACGAACTCGGCGTTTACATCATGAACATCATGCCCCTGATCTGCCAGGGTGCCTTTGCGGACCGGGAACCTCCCACAGCCGAAGAAAGAAAAGCCGCCCAGGCCTCCTGCGAACCCTATGTAATGCAGATGCGCCACTGCAGGCAGTGCAGGGCTGATGCCTACGGCCTCCTTGCCCAGGACATGTCCCAGATGAGCGAGGAACGCAGAGAAATCATAAAAATCAAGACCAAAGAAGAGATGGAAAAAGCAAAAGAAGTCCTGGCCAAAAACGGCAAAGATGAAGGGGAAGGCAAAGAAGCCTGAACCGGAATTCTCAAGCTTCAAGGAATTTTCGGCTTTTTCAAAAGAAGTATCCACCGGTCCTGACCCAGGCCTTATAGGGCCGGCTCAATTCATTTTTTGAATCCATCTTATTAATCCATTTTGTTAATACATCTTGTTAATCCGTATTTCACTCTAACTTCAGATTCAATACCTTTGGGTTTTTCCCGCATCTCCGGCTCCGTTCTCTGGACTGTGCCTTACATTCCGGAACCTGTGGTTTCTTTTTAGAGCCTGCAATCTACTTACCTGTGACTGCAATATCCTTACCTGTGCCTGCAATCTCCTTACCTGAGCCTGCAATCTCCTCTCCGAAACCTGTAGCCCCACTTTCCGGAAAAATATTCAGGAATATTTAATGGATAAGCACGAGCTGCCTGAAAAAAATCCCCTTCCCAAAGAAAAGTCACGAAAAACGTATGACTTATATATTATGCATATTTATGCGTAAACAGTAAAAAATAAATTTATTGCCATTCCCGGGTGCATCCGATCCCTCGCGCCGGGACCTTTATCAGCCGGAGGAAAAAATTTTGTCCGAAAAAGAAAATATTAGTTTTGACCGAGACCGTTACAGAATCATAGCCGAACACCCCTGCTACAGTGAGAAGGCCAGGCACAGGTTCGGAAGGATGCACCTTGCAGTGGCCCCGAAGTGCAATATCCAGTGCAACTTCTGCGTCCGGGACTTTGCCTGCGTAAACGAAAACAGGCCGGGGGTGACCATGGAAGTCTTAACGCCAGCCAAAGCCCTTGAAAAGGCCAGGGAAGCCCTTTCAGAGTACCCCTTCATCAAGGTAATAGGGATTGCAGGGCCCGGAGACCCGCTGGCAAACGAAGAGACCTTTGAGACCCTCAGGCTCATCAGAAAAGAATATCCGAAAATTACGTTTTGCATGAGCACAAACGGACTTGTGCTTCCTGAAAAGCTTCCCGAGATTATAGAGCTTGGGGTCGCGACCCTGACCGTGACCATCAACGCCGTTGACCCCGAAATCCAGGGACAGATCTGTGACCACGTCAATTACCACGGCAAGACCTACAAAGGAGCCGAAGGGGCAAAAATCCAGATCAAAAACCAGCTTGACGGTATCGAGGCTGCTGCAAAGGCAGGGCTTGTGGTCAAGGTCAATACCGTACTTGTGCCGGGAATAAATGACCAGCACATGGTGGAAATTGCAAAAACGGTCCGGGAAAGGGAAGTGTACATAATGAATATCATGCCCCTGATCCCCCAGGGAGCTTTCGCCCACATAAGGGCCCCGACCCCGGAAGAACGCCAGGCTGCCCAGGACGCCTGTGAACCCTATGTCAGGCAGATGCGCCACTGCAGGCAGTGCAGGGCAGACGCCTACGGTTACATTGACCAGGACATGACCCAGATGAGCGAAGAGCGCAGGAAGCTCATCAAAATCCAGACCATGGCAGAGATGAAAAAAGCGGGAGAAGAACCGGAAAAATAAGAGCTTGGGCAATAAAATAGAGAGTATGACTTTTTAAATAGAAAAGAAAAAATAAAGCAATAAAAAAGCGGAGTTAAAAAACTCCGCTGAAGGGTTTTAAAAACAGAATCTTATCTGCTTAAAAGGGTTTTTTACTCAAAATTATTTATTCGACTGTGATGGCGCCGTTCGGGCAGGCGTCTTCGCATGCACCGCAGTCAAGGCACTCATCTTCATCTACAACTGCAAGGTCGTCTTTGAGTTCGATTGCAGCTGCAGGGCATTCGTCTACACATGCTCCGCACCCGGTGCAGGAGTCAGCATCGATTTTTGCTACCATGTTTTTCATTCCTCTCTAGCTAGTGGGGTATTTATATATATTTGTAGTAATATTAAGCCGAGATAATAGGATAGAACAATTTAATAAAAAGTTGTCGCTTCTTTTCTCCCGGCACAAGAAAGAAAAACAAATAAAGGATGACCGGAGTATCGTACTGGTCAAAATATTGCGCAGGTTTTCGCAAGGCAAAGCCCTTATCGAACTTGCACCAAAACTCACCGGATAATTTTACAAGTAATAAAAACAACAGGAAGCTTTTGATTGGACCTTGAAGAGCTTGCAGAAGGGATAAGGAATTTTGAAGGGGTCACCCGCAAGAAACAGATTGAAGACATAGTCTCGATCTTCGAGACCGTCCGCCCTGAATATAAAGACGCCATTGTGGACTTCGGGGACGATGCGGCGGTAATCGACATTGGAGGGGACGACGTCATCCTCTTTGCGGCGGACGGAATATGGGGCAGGCTGCTTGACGCAAGCCCCTGGTGGGCAGGCTACGGCGCCGTTGTCGTAAACGTTAATGACATAGCAGCTATGGGAGGAAGGCCCCTTGCCATGGTGGACATAGCCTCCTCAAGCAGCGACGCCGCCTGCAGGGAACTGATGGAAGGCCTTGCGGAAGGAATCAGGAAGTTCGGGGTGCCTGTAGTCGGAGGGCATGTACACCCTGACACAAACTACAACTCACTTTCCGTTGCAATTATCGGGATTGCGAAAAAAGACTGCGTGATCCGCAGCGACACCGCAAAGCCCGGAGACCTGGTTATTGCCGCATACGACATGGAAGGGAAGATCGGCCCGAACTCCCCGTACAGCTGGGATACCACCTCCTACAAAGACCCGAAAGTGGTCAGGGAACGCTACCTTGTGACCCGGGAGATCGGGGAGCGCAAACTCGCAAGTGCAGGAAAAGACATCAGCAACCCCGGCCTCATAGGCACCCTAGGCATGCTCTGCGAGACAAGCAGGGTCGGAGCCTCCGTAGACCTGGAAAAAGTCCCGAGGCCTGAAGACGTGGACTTCGCCCAGTGGCTGAAAGTGCACCCCGGGACAGGTTACGTCTTTAGCGCAGAACCCGAAAAAGCAGAAGAATGTGTAAAAGTCTTTGAAGAAGCAGGACTCACAGCCGCAGTAGTCGGAAAAATCGAAAAAGGGTCAAAGCTCGAGATGTACGACAGTACGGGCAGAGTTACGGTTTTTGACTTTTCAAAGGACAGCATCACAGGAATCAGTACCGAATAAGCCGGTACCCCTGTGCCTGCTTTCGATTGTTTTCAATTGGTTCCAATTGTTTTCAACCGGTTCATTTTCCCCTGCCGCCTCCGCAGCAGGGAGCAATTTTCCTGCCCCTTAGGGAGGAGCTTTTTACCTGAGCTTAATCCTGCTCAAGCCAGACCTTCATTTCTTCGTAGAGGAATTTTTCCGCAGCCTGGACCTGTTCCAGGGAACCGCGAAGGACAAGGACTTCCCGTTCTTCACTGTTTGCAATTTTCACCGGCATCTTTCTGATGACAGGCTCAAGTTCAAATTCTTCCACAAGGTCGTAGATGATAGACATAACGGTTCCTGGAGGGATCACGAGGTCGTAGAGATCTTCCAGTTCCACACCAGCTTGTTCTTCTTTTGCAGCTCTTTCCGCCTGTTTCTTGGCAATTAATTCATCCAGACTTAGCGTTTTGTGCATCTTTGGTTCACCTTCCTATTGTATTACTTCTTTATTGCTCCTGGAAATCTGTAAAGTAGATCAGCTATATTTTTGCACATTGAGTTGCGGTTCAATTGTACTAATTGGTACTAATTGATACTAATCGCAGTTAAGTAATTTGGATACGAGTTGTTTGAATGCAGTAATTATCACTGTTCTTTTCAATATGAATTTTATTGATGCGCTTGATCATATTTATTTTGATTCCTATGTACAGTTAATTCCCGTTTTACGCCCGATTCTCACCGACTTGCCAGGTCCCGGAAAAACAAACTTTCAAAAGGAAAGCCGGATTGAGACAAAAAAGGAAAAAAGCCGAATGTAAAAAACTTGATAGTCCTGCGTTATTCAGTTGATAATATCAAGTCGAATAAAAACAATGGCTGGCTCTAAATTCCGGACCGGGACCCCGTACAACCGGAAACAGTCCTGAAATATGCCCCAGTAAAACCGGAAAAAGTCCTGAAATATGTCCCAGTAAAACCGGAAATAGCCATATCACGCCGTTATTGTCCACGGGCGACGAAGGAGCCCGGCTTTTACAAAATAAAAGTTAAAAAAGATAAAAAAAGAAGAAAAGACAAAGCCGGGAATTTTAAGCACAACTATAGTCAATAACCCAAACTCTTTCATAAATCTCAATTGAGAATTTAACCACAGAAAGCACGGAAAACACGGAATAAAGAAAATAGGGATACGACCCTTCCGTGCTTTCCGTGTCTTCAGTGGTTGAAAGTAAGTGTAAATATGTAAGTTCAGGACTATAAAAGAAAATTAATTTTTATTTCTTTTTTACTTTTGTGACTTATTTGTGAGGGCCGCCAGGCAAGCTGGCGGAGGGTTTCAAATCTCTTCTCGGAAAAAAAGGTTTATGGGGTCAGGCAAGATCAGTCAAATTAAAAGCTTCCCGGATTAACCAGTTCCCAGACTAACGAAAACAATATCAACCGAAGAGTTCGGGAACACAAAAAACTCAAAAACAAAAGAAAAAAGAGAGAAGACCCCGGAAAAAAGTCCCTTTTAAAGGCCCTCTATTTTATGTGATCTTTTACGTTATGTGATCTTTTACGTTATGTGATCTTTTACGTTATGTGATCTTTTCGCCGGCGTTGGGCGGACTCAAGCTGTAAATTTCTTCTACGTGGAGGAGGGCTGCCCCTTTGGGCTTCAGGTTTGCCATTTTGGAGGAAACCCACTCGTTAACTTCATTCATGAGAGGGCCTTCGTAAACCATTTCCATGCTCCCCTTTATCTGATAGGCTTTGGGAGGCAGGTAAGCCGTGATTGTTGCCTTCGGGTTTTCCTGAAGGTTTGCCAGGGTCTTTTTCCAGAACACGTCGGCCATAATCAGTGTTTCATCGTCCTGGGCTTTAACAAAACCCATAAGACATACGTTCGGTACCCCGTTTTTGTCAGCAGTCCCGAGGGAGGCGACCTGCTGGTTTGCGAGAGCTTCTTTTACATCTGCTGGAAGTTTTACCATTATCCAATTCCCCTTTTTGATGTTATCTTCGTTCAATTTTCAGGCAGATGAATACCCTTGAACCTGTGCATTCACCACCTGTGCATCAGTTATAATCCTGACATATTATGCAACTTATGCAACTTAAGTTATTATGCAACTTATGAAATTTAAGCTATTATGCAACCTATGCAACCTATGCAACCTGAGATATTGTACAAGTTACACAACGTGATCTGTTTTACAATTTAAACCGGTATGCAAGTTGATCAAGCTGAATTATCCAGTAGGCAATCTATCAGACCGGTAACCTATCCAACCGGTAACCTATCCAACTGACAACCTATCCGACCAGTAATTTTTTGAAATAGGATATTTCTTCAGGTTAAAACCAATTTCAGATAAAACATGTTTATTACCTTAGTTCCGCAATTTTAAGCGCATAATCTCATTTCTTTTTCTCATATATCCCCCATCTATGCTCGCATGAGCATGAATTTATCCCTCTTTGTTGACACA
>Ga0272442_10005250_pt1 | contig 17398 bp, 12 predicted proteins | sample SSMForm2O_FD_200262 | JGI IMG/M metagenome (GOLD analysis project Ga0272442, IMG submission 200262) | Marine sediment archaeal communities from Little Sippewissett salt marsh, Falmouth, MA, United States - SSM-Form-2O | ecosystem: Environmental > Aquatic > Marine > Wetlands > Sediment ... | reverse complement strand
AGAGAGATATGAGGATTGGAGAATGAGTTAGGCCGCCCGCACTCTCGCACTACTCCCGCGTTGACGTAGGCCAAGCTGCGACTGGTGCTATTGGAAGAGATACTACTAGCACCGGGCACTTCTGCCCGCCGGTTCAACGCCGGATCTCAGTTGCAAGGCGTGCGGCTTCGGTTCTCGCTCGCTGCCGTGCTGCCCCTATTGATACCCCCGCACCTTGATTTGTATGGGGCGCGGTGCGAAACGCCCTCGCTGCGACTCTGCACCTCCCTTCTTCTGCAGTGTGTGCTGTTCTGCGCGGTTTATGCGCAAGGCTCGTGCCACTGCCGCGCCGTGTTGCGCATTCGTCCCGACGGCCCGGCTGACGCGGGCTTACAGGATGGGAAGCGGTGTTCCCTTCAGGATGGCGCGCCCACCCCGGTGGGTAGTCGACTGCCATATGTGGACAACTCCCTACATGGTTTGGGTAATCGACTACCCAACTCGAACGCACCTTCGCTTCCCATCCACTGCGCGAGCGCCAAGCGGTGGAGTCTGTAAGTGCGCGGCGGAGTTGGGCTTGTAGCTCACAGCGTGGGAAGTAGCGCTACATGTGGGTTGCCTGGCACAGCGCTTGCGCAATGGTTAGGCGACAACGGAAGAAAGCAACGGCAGGCCAGCCATTCCCAGGAACCTCTGTAGCTTGCCAATCGTTGCACACCGGGGGCCGCGGGTCCCGCGGCGCCCGGTGTCATCTTTTCCTTCGCACTTCCTCATTGTTTTTCAGGAGGCGACGGGCCGGCTTGAGCGAGCCGGCGGACACGCGTCGCCCATAGTCCATAGCCGGGGGCCGGCAGCATCCCGGTCCCCGGCCACCCCCAACGTCGCGGGGTGATGTCAACAGCTTCTGCAAGAATTCAGATAGGAAGAAACGTGCCACCAGCGGCAACCGTCGTGGACAGCTCGATACGCATGTTCAACCTGTGCTGGTTCGTCGCCTTCGGAGAACAGAAGAGCGGCAAGCCGAGCGTGAAATGGGTTGTTTCCCATCGCACCGAAGAAGGGACGACGACGATCTCTTCGCGTGCGGGAGGTCATGCGAGGTCTATGGCGGCCGCTGCGGTCTGAAGTCGACGGCGGGCACGGTCGCGCGGTGTGCCGGGGCGCATCTCCCGGCGGGGAGCGCCGATTCCGGCCGACCGAGGTCCTACGGTCGGTCTGTGTCAGCAGCTCCAGCGGCCTGGTTGCCCTCGTGGCTTCTGAACGCGATAGGCGAGTTGCCGGGGTCTAGGGCCCCGTCTGCTCTCGTGCTCTGGAGGCGAGTTTCCGCAGAGACGGGGTTTGCTCGATGAGTGGCCCCTGGGCGACTGGGCTCTGTTGAACGGAGCCCAAGACGGAGGGGTGGAGCAGTGAGACGGAGGGGCGGAAGAGTGAAGCGGGCTCTCCGTCTGCCGCACGGCTTGGTGCGTCTAGCAATAGCGCAACCTGCCGGGGCAGGGGGCGGTGCGGCTGCCCTCGGGGCCATTAGGCTGCACCGTGGCACGGAGTGGGTCCGGTGGCGCGGAGTTGGTCCATGTGATCGGCACGGCTTGGTGCGTGCACTGCGGTCGGGATTCACCGGCTCATATGCGCGTGCAGGGTGCCGCGGGCGAGCCCGCTTTGGCCATGGCAGGCGACGAGGTGCCGGTCTGCGCGAGCGCAGACCCGGGAGACCGGCCTTTCCGTACCCGGGCCATCAGTGATTCGCGATTGGTGGCTCAGGCGATATCGGGCGCGGACCAGGTAGCGCTTGTGGTGGGTCTTAGGTGCGATCAGCCAACGCAGGAGTGCGTCTGTTCGGTCCGAACGGTGCCCCGCGGCAAGGGTCCGTGAATGGGTTGCGATGCCACCGGGAGGAGTTTGACCGGGCGTCATCCGACCCTGGCAGGGCGGGGACGGTGGGTTGGCCTCTGGGCGCAATAAGATCCGGCAACGGGGCGCATGGCCGGTGCCGGGAAACAGGCCGAGGCGTGTGCCTGTGGGGCTCACAGACGAAAGCACGATAGGAAACCGGCTGGAGTCGTCCGTCCAGGACCCGACCGCCGGTGGGAAGAAGAGCTTGTTCCGCGGCGCGCCCGCTTGCCGAAAGCGGTGCGCAACGGTGATGTCCGGCCGGCTGGTCTTGCCGGCGCGGCAGCCGTGTAATCGACAAGTCTCGGGCGGCGTCCGGAAGGAGAACTCTGGGCATCCGTACCGAGAGGGTGAGGAACTCGGCGTGCAACCCGTGTGATTGCGGGGTTGTCGTCGCACGCCGCCTCGACGGGGAGGTGTGAAGTCGGCCCGTAGGCTGACGATGCGGTCGGAGTGCGCCGATCGGCGGGCGCACACAAGACCGGACGACCGTCCGCGCGCGGCCAAAAGAGCGGGGGTGGGAGTGTGTCCCGGCGCCCCGCCGTTCAATGACAACTTGATTCGGAGGACCTCATCGAATGGTGAGTATATACCGTCTCGGTAAGGACCGCGGGACGCTCATGATCCCTGCCACTCGGCGTATTTCCGCCGATTCGGATGAGGACCTCGAGCTTCTCGTGATCGTAGACAACAGGACTGAGGTCCAGAGTCAGGAACTGATTGCGGCCAGCCTGGCTCAAGAGATAGCGCGCGCGCGGCGCTATCAGCACTTCGTTTCCCTGTTGGTCGTCTCCGTGCGAATACCGGACGGAGACGGCGACGGTTTGCTCACACCCGAGTACCTGCTCGAGTTCCTGCGCTCCAACAGCCGCAGTGTCGACATCATCGCGCAACATACCTCGGACACTTACGCGCTGATACTCCCTGAGACGTCCTCGGAGGAGGCCGCGTGCCTCTCGAAACGGCTCAGGGATCACATCGAGTGTCTTACACGAAGAGAGAACGAGTCCGCCGAGGTATCCGTGGGCGTCGCCAGCTATCCGTCTGACGGCCACACGGAGGCGGACGTTATCGGGAGTGCCTTGGGCCGACTGGGAGGGCCCGAGGCGTAGCTGACTTAGCAGGGGAGGTGGAGCGATGGCTCCTGCGGCGGCAACTGTCGTAGACAGTTCCATCCGTATGTTCAACCTCTGCTGGTTCCTCGCGTTTGGCGAGGGCCATAGCGAGAAACGGACGGTCAACTGGGTGGATGCAGGCACAAGGCCTGCGGCCATGAGGATCCATATGCCCGGACCGACTCGCGCGGAGGTTGCGATGGCAGGGAGCAGCTAGGCCGTCTGACGCACAAAAGGACAACCAGCTTTCGTTCGTATTGCTCTGAGTAAGCGTTCCCGCACGAGCGTGGGACTGAGCAACAGCGGCAGGCCAGCCATTCCCAGGAACCACTGCAGCTTGCCGATTGTTGGAGACCGGGGGCCTCGCACGGCAAAACCCTGGCCCCCGGTCTACCGCCCTAGCGTCGGCGGAGGCCGTTGGGGCGGGGCCGACGTGATGAGCCCTGCCACGTCACGAGCTGGAGCTGGTGTCCGGGGAGTAGTAAGCGGCCCTGTCGTCGTCAAGACAGCGGAGGTCTGTCCGAAAGCAGACCGAGGGGCGGTTCTCAGACCGCCGGCGAACAGGATGTGTGCGTGCTGCAGGTGGATACCGACCGCGGCAGAAGTCCGCCTGTGCGATGCCCATGACCGTCACAACCGAAACGTGTCTGAGAACGGGGAGGTAGTTCGGAAGACCCGGAGGGGGCCTTGGTCGCGCGCGCTGATCCGCGTTGCGGCCGGGTCCGCGAGGGGAGGACGCAATCAGTGCGAGTGGGCTTCTCCCAGGCGAAGGGAGTCCGTCCCGAGACAGAGACGGTTCGTCCGGGGAGCAGCCCCTCTGGGGGGGCGACCTGACAACAGAATAAATGCAGCACCGGGCGGCTCGGTGCTACCGCCGCCCGCGAGGGCGGCGGACGAAGCCGCAGCCGGTGCTGCCCCGGCGGGGGTCGATTCTAGGGCCTCGGCCCCCGCGGTACCCCCTTCGTGCGGGAATGAGAAGTGCGGCCTGTGCGCGAGGGCGCCACACGGACGGCCCTGAGGAATCCTCAGACCGGACCGGGGACTACGCTCTCCGGCCGGCTGGACATGATGCTTGAGGAAGACTCGGCTGAAGCGAGGAGGTGATGCGAGCCCAATCACGGTTTTCGCACATCCGCAGCGCGCAGCTCTGCCATCTCGCATGCCGAGAGGTTGCGGGGCCGGGAATCGCGGCCCTGTCCTTCGTCAGGAGCGGCAGTCTGCGGGGCAATAGACAGACGTCGCAAGGGGAGTTGTATGCCTGACGAGCAGCGCAAGCGCAGTTGTGCCTTTCGGCCGGGTGCTACCCGCCCAAGGGAGTCCGTTCGCCGATACCGGTGAACGACGGGGGAGTAGTGCGCACCGGCGAAGCCGGGGGTGGGGTCTGCATGTCCATGCGCCTGCCCTGAGCCGGAACGGCCGCTTCGAGCAAGTGTCGCTCGGCGCTGAACGTCAAGACAGTTCGCGGAAGAACCAACGGAGGGAGATCTGAAATAAGAGGAGTTTCTCAAGTCGGCTCGGGGCACGCCCGGTGATTGGGCGCCCCGAAGGTCGAAGCCGCCCCGGCTCCGAAAGGGGGTGAGACCGGCCCGGAGATGGGTGGCACCACGCCGCGAGTGAGCTCGCCGCGTGTATGGAACAGCTGACTACAGGTTTGGAAGAGAACAGCCAAAGAGTCGAACACCGCGGACGACGGGTCCGCGCACACAACACGGGGAGGAATGCCTCCCCGGGGAGGAACACGTAAGTGAAGAAGCTTCTTGTTGGGTTTGCAATTCTTGCTTTGACCGGCGCGGCCAGTGCTGCGCTTCTCTCCGAGGTCATCTTCACGCTGAGCAACTTCGGCGGCGGGGTCGATCCGATTCCACCGCCGTGGACCTTCAGGATCGGCATCGATGACACCGCCACCGACGGCTTCGACGAGGGCATCGATGCTCACGAGCCGCCCATTCCCCCGCAACCCGAGCTCCGCATGCACACGCTGGACGTCCCGAGTTCGGTCGGCGCCCTGCTGGCCGACTACCGTGACGGCGCACAGCAGGTCGACGTCAGTCCGTTCTGGACGCCCGACTGCTGCTGCGGCGACATGCGCGATGAGATATGGGGCATCGGTGGGGTGGACGTTGGTGACCTGTGCGCCATCGACGGTTACGGCCTCGGCACCAGTGGCACCACGACGGGCACGCTCTCGTGGGACGTGTCCGGAGCCGGTGCCTATAACTACTGCGTGTACTTCGTCGACGACGACGAGGAGATCTGCCTGACGCCGGGCGGGACCTTCGACTTCGAGGTTTCGAACCGCAGCGGCATAGGCCCCACGCTGGTCATCACGGCCTGCGTGATCCCGGAGCCCGGCACGATGCTGCTTATCGGCACGGGTCTTCTCGGAGTCGTAGCCTCTCTGAGGCGCAGGTAACCGAAAGGTCCATGGTGGGGGTCGGCCGGGAGTCCGGCCCCCACCGGATCAGCCCGATGCGACGAGCGTCAGGTCAACATCCAGGACGGCGGTGCCGGAAGGCGACGTCGGTTCGCGGTTCAGCAGCCATCGCTGCGGCAGGCGGATACGCAAGGGAGACTGCCGGGCGAACGGGAGAGCCGACTTGAGAAAGGCGCTAAAACGCGAGCTGGATGCGACCGGAAGTCGGGCTGTCGGCGGCCTCAATCACTCTAGAGGCAGCGAGAAGCGTTGTTCGCTTCTCTCCGGAATCGGCAGCTTGGCGCCTGAGACAGAGAGGCGCATGGAGGCCGACAAATGAAGCACTTGTTACTTGGAGTACTAGCGATCGCCCTGGCGGCGGGAGCCGCCATGGCCGCGCTGAACGGTATCGAGACGCTCGAGATCCGTGTGGCACAGCCGGTCGACAAGGGCGAAGCGATACCCATCGTGCCCTGCGAGTGGATCTACCTGGAGGCCCATGTCTCCATGGGCGATCCGGGCAGCGAGTGGCATGTCGATCAGGTGTCCATGCACTTCGAAATAGCCGGGGTGCCGCCGGTCGATTACATCATGCCTCCTGGGGTAGACCCATTTGTTCAGGTCACCCTGGTTGACACTGTGATCGACTGGGAATTCGATCCGAACGCGGTTCCCTGCAACATGGTCACCGATTGCCAGTGGTTTCCGTGGGGCAAGATCCATGTAGCCGACGGTGTCTACTGCACCTACTTCACGGTGCGAGCGGACATCCGGCTGACGGGTCAGAGCGCGCCCATGGACAGCAACACGCTGACGTTCCATATAGTGCCTGAGCCGACGACTCTGCTGATGTTCGGCAGCGGCATTGTGGGACTGGTCGCGCTCGGAAGACGACGCTAGGCAATGACCAATGAGAGTAAGAAGGGTGGTTCTCTTCGGGACAAGCGGCGAAGAGCCGACGCTCGAAGAGGCACAACCCGATCGGAGAGCCGAATGAAACTTAGTGGCTTGATAGTGGCAATCGCAGTTGCGACAACTGCCGCATCAGCCCTGCCTATGCCCTACAGCGCAGACCTGCGATTTGAGGGCTACTCGTGGGAGACGGACGCCAACGGCGGCCATCCTCCCTCGGGCGGGCCCGGTGTCGCAGGCAACCTCCTATACGGGATCGGCAACGCCCTGAAGGTCTTGGACGACCAGGGGACACCGATCTACGATCCGGCTGACTTTGGGATGGAAGTGACGTTCTACCTGCACGGTCTGGTGAGCCAGGGAGCCATAGCTTACGGCCCGAGCAGCTGGCGAACGAACTACGTCGGCGGGTCGGTGGATGTCTATGGAGACAATTCACCCGACTACGCGCCCGCGACGGGTCCGACCAGCTACTCCGGCGTGACCGACGGCGACCTTTGGCTGAGCGCCGATGTAGTCTCGTTCTACACGGTGTACAACACGGACACGCAGGTAGGCTTCTTCGGAGGCACCTTCCAGCCCACGGGTGGAGACATGGCGCCGCTTGTGTCAGGCGAACTGACACTCATAGGCGCATCCACGGGCCTTCCCGCTGCGATGCCTCCCGCGTGGACGTATGACCACCGGATAAAGGGTGACGTTCGCGGCGAGATGATCCCTGAGCCAGGGACAGCGCTGTTGGTAGCGGTAGGCTTGATGGGCAGTGCATACATGGGTGCATGGCGAAAGCGGTAGGCGAGGGCAATCGAACCCTCGCCGCCCGCCTCGCCCTAACTTCCGAATGGGACTGTCGGCTGAGAGCCGGCGTGCCTCAGCCGACGCAGTTGGGGAGTGTGTAATGAGAAGTATTGGTCTTGTATTGGGGATCGCGGCGCTCTGTGTGCCCGCGCTCGCCCTGCCTATCCTGCCCCTGGGGACGATCGACGTCAGCTATCAGGGTTACTCCTGGGAGCTTGGCCCGACAGGGGCGTATCCGCCCTCCCTCGGTCAGGCAGGCAACGTTCTTCATGCCATAGGCCAGGTGATCAAGATCCTGGACGGCACCGCTGTGGAGATATACGACCCCGAGGACGAGGGCGCTGAGATGACCTTCTACCTCCATGGGCTCGTAAGCCAGGGCGCCACGTCCGGGGCAAAAGACGCCTGGCTAACCGACTACCTCGGAGGATCTCTCGAGGTCTACTTCGACGATACGCCGGACTACGACCCGGCCACGGGCCACGACAACTACTCCGGCGTGACCGACGGGCTTCTGTGGCTCTCGGCAGACGTGCTCACCTTCTCGACTCAGTTCGACGATGTCCTGGGTCAAGGCAGCTTCACCGGGACCTTCCAGGTTACAGGCGGCATAGCCGCGAACTGTCTCACCGACGTCTGGACCTGGGGCGCGTCCACTACGGGCGATGTTCCCGCCGGGTGGACCTATATGCACAGCATCGTAGGCGACCTCTACGGTGAGTGCATCCCCGAGCCGGGGACATTCGTCCTGCTCGGCAGCGGTCTGCTGGGCCTGGTCGGAGTGGCGGGCAGAAGGCGGTAGAAGCGGCACGTCCTGACGTAAAGCCGCTCCGTTTGCGAATGGGGGGCGAGATGGGTGTTGCCTGAAGAGGGCACCATCGCGCCCCCGAGTCGGGGGTGAGAACCGGCTTCTCACTGACTGGGGAGAAGGAAGAAGCACCAGGGCTGAGGTCGGGTCCCCATCCGACGGGCGCCAGAGAGCACTGCGACGGTCGCAATGATAGCTGGTGACTTGCGTGGCCTGGCCGTCCCCTGGGGATGACTCACCACTTGGCCTTGACGTGCGGAGGCGCCTGCGCCGTGCGTGATCTGTGTGGATTAGTGGCACGCCCCCAAAGGGGCAATCGAAGCACCACGGTGGACGATCTACAGCGCGTACTTCGAGGTGCGGGGAGGACCTCATCTGAACGGGATCTTGTGAGCGGGCTGCAACGGCAGAGCGGACGGCGAAGAGCGCCCTCTCTCGCAGGTAACGGGATTGTCATAGACGCACCGCTTGCCGAGTAGATGTCTGGCGGGCGCCGGCGCGGAAGCGCCGGCGATAGGGGACGGATTCTCGGCGTCACCCGGTCGATGGCCGGGCCGGCGTCTTGACGAAAAGCGAGAGACAGCCCCTCGGGGCTTCTTCCGCAGCGGGGGCGGGCTCACTCCCGACCCGCCCCCGTACCTCCCCTTACTACACCTCGCGGCCGTACCTCGCTGTGCCCCACCGATCTCCGCGCTCCCCGCATAACAGCCTCACGGCGGCGCCCGACCCCGCTGCGCCTGCGCATTTGACACTCCCCCCAGTTGGGGCGTATTCTTCCATGTCGGTAGAGCGGATGACCAACCGACGAGGAGTGAGCGCATGAGCGACGCGCGATTCGACGTGGTGAAGGACACGCTGGCCCAGCGGAGCATAGACGCCGACGACGTCGTCGACAAGCTGACGAGGCAGCACATCGAGACACCGTCGTGGGGCTACGCTGATTCCGGAACGAGATTCGAGGTGTTTCACCAGCCGGGTGCGGCCCGGACCGTCGAGGAGAAACTCTCCGATGCGGCGCAGGTCCACAAGCTGACGGCCGTGTGCCCGTCGGTGGCCATACACATACCTTGGGACAAGACCGACGACTGGGCAGCCATGGCCGAATATGCGGCCTCGCTCGGCCTGAGTCTGGGCGCCGTCAACCCCAACCTGTTCCAGGAGCTCGAGTATAAGCTGGGCAGCCTGACTCACGAGGACCGACAAGTCCGACGCAAGGCCGTCGATCACATGCTGGAGTGCGTTGACATCGGCCGGACCATCGGGTCGACGATTCTCTCCTGCTGGTTCGCCGACGGCACCAACTACGCGGGCCAGGGCAACCTCAGGCGGCGCAAGCGCTACATGCAGGAGGGGCTCGCCGAGGTCTACAAGGCGATGCCGCCGGGCATGCGGATGCTCCTGGAGTACAAGTTCTTCGAACCCGCCTTCTACCATACGGACATCGCCGACTGGGGCATGTCCTATACCTTCTGTCTTAAGCTGGGCGATCGCGCACAGGTGTTGGTGGACTTGGGCCACCACCCGCTCGGCACCAACATCGAGCACATCGTCGCCTTCCTCATAGATGAGGGCCGGCTGGGTGGCTTCCACTTCAACAGCAAGAAGTACGCCGACGACGACACGACCGTCGGCTCGGTGAATCCCTACGAGCTGTTCCTCATCTACAACGAGCTGATCGACGGCGAGCTGGATGACACGGTCGATATGGACGTTGCCTACATGATCGACCAGTCCCACAATATCAAGAACAAGATCGAGGCGATGATCCAGTCGGTCGAGAACATCCAGACAGCTTACGCCAAAGCCCTCTGCATTGACCGACGGGCGCTCAGGGAGGCCCAGGTGGCCGGAGACGTCTACGCCGCCGAGAACGAACTCGTCCGGGCATTCAACGTCGATGCCATGGCTCTGATTCGCGAGGCGAGGCGCAGAATGGGCGTGCCGGAGGACCCCGTTGCGGCCTTCCGAGCCGGTGGATATGCGGAGAAGGCCGCCGCCGAGAGAGCCTAGGCTATGGCTGCGGCGGGAGAAAAAACCGTTCGCGAGTGGCTCAAGCGCGCGTCCTCCAGGGTCGGCCTGGGCACGCTGGCGTCGTTCCTCCTGGGGCTTGTCCTGGCCTATCCGGTCGGGCGCGAGCTCTTCTTCGCCCAGAATGGGCAGGCGCTGGAGCGCGATCTCGGCAAGGCCGTTGGCGTCCTCATCTCCACGGGGGCGCAGATGGCGGCCGAGGATGCCAAGGCGGCCGTCGAGGGGGTCAGAGGGGTCCATGCGAATCTGCGGGAGGTGGCGCTGACCGTACGACGCGCCCAGGCGGGGCGCGTGGTCGAAGATGTGGTCTGGGCCGATCCCGCCGAGCTCGCCAGCCTGCCGCTCCGCGCGAGGCAGATACCCATACTGCACGGGCCGGAGAAGTGGGCGGCGAACGTCTACTATGCGGCCAGGCCCGAACGCTTCATCGCCGACAGGCAACGACTCATGCTCCTTGCCACGTCTGTTCTCCTTGGGCTTACCTTCGCCGCCGCGCATGACGCCTCCTCACAGCTCCGCGAGAATCGCAGGCGCCTCGCCGAAGAGAGGTCGGCCCGAGAACGCGAGGCTGTCTGGGTGACCCTGTCCCGCAAAGTGGGCCACGACCTGACCAGCATACTCGCGGCCGGGGACGTGAGCCTGCAAACCATGGAGACCGCCCTGGGATCCGTCCCCGACGGCCAGCGCGGGGCGGGCTGGTACCTCTCCCTGAAGCGTCAGATCGACCTCATACTCCATATCAATGAATCCCTGCGGCATGAGGTGGGCATATACAGGGACATAGGGCGTCTGGCCGAACCCCGCGTTCAGGAGACCGACGTGGGAGCGCTTGTCTCCGAGGAGGTCGAGTACCAGAGGCACATCAGACAGAAGGTCACCTACGAGCTGGAGGTCCCCGGTCAGGGCCTCGTCGCCGACGTGGAGCCGAGGCTTCTGCGGGTGGCGCTCATCAACCTCCTCGATAATGCGGCTTGCGCCGCCATGCGGGGGGAGGGCGACGCCGGGGTGTCGGTGCAGCTGAGGCCCGACGACGCGTTGGGCGGCTTCGTCATCGAGGTGTGCGACAATGGCCCCGGCATACGGAACCTGGCGGGACGCCGGCTTGCCGACGAGGAGATTGACCTCATCTTCCAGCCCGATTACAGCACCAAAGACTCCGGTGAGGGGGGGTACGGGCTGTACTGGGTTCGTTCCATTGTCGAAGAGATACACGGGGGGGTGCTCTCGGCCCGGAACAGCTCCGGCGCGGTGTTTTCAATGTGGATACCACAGGCGGCGGACCGGACGACGTCATGAGCGGCAGGGTCCTGATCGTGGAGGACAACGACCTCTTCCGCTCCGCCCTCTCCGAGAGCCTGACCCTGGCGGGGTACGAAGTTCGCGGCGCGTCGGACCTGGCCGACGCCCGCAGGGTACTCGCCGAGTTCGCGCCGTCGGTCGTGGTCACCGATATCTACATGCACGGCCGCGAGGAGGGCCTGGAGCTTCTGGACTGGGTCAGAAACGAGGCGCCGGGCCTCCCCGTAATCGTAATGTCGGGAGAGGGTGACTTCGACGTCGGCGCGAGGGCGGCCGCCAAGGGCGCGTTCGAGGTGCTCTCCAAGACCCGCATACAGGCCGAGATGGACCGCTTTCGGGCGGTCCTGGACGAGGCAACGTCGGCCGCCGGTGGCGACGCGCAGCAGACGAGGGCCAGGGCCGGGATCGCCCTGGACGAGGGCGAGTACTCGATCGCCGCCGGTCTGATCGAGGGGCTCCCGCCTGACGAGCGCACGCCGGACGATATGTATCTGCTCTCCCTCGCCCACGCACTGGGCGGCAGGAGCGAGGACCAGAGGGGCGTGCTCGAGTCCCTCCGCGAGGCCGACCCCATGCATGAGGCCGGTCTGCGGGACCTGGCCGACATCTACCTTGGCAGGGGTGAGAACCTGAGAGCCGCGGACGCCCTGCGCGACCTGCTGGAGGCGCACCGAGGCTCGAGCACCGACAAGGCCATCGCCGTCGCCGAGGAGATACTAGGCCTGAATGCGGCTCTCGTCGACGTGCGTGACGTCCTCGCCGAGGCGTACCTGCAGAAGGGGGAGCGGGACAGGGCGGCCCTGCATATCTCGGAGGTGGCGGAGCTGCAGCTGCGCGACGGCGATCTCTCCTCCGCGAAGAAATCCATCGCGCGTCTGAGATCGTTGCAGCCGGACAACGCCGCCATATGGAACAGGCTCGACGAGAGGGTGCAGTCGATCGAGCGAGACGTGTCGAGACTGCTCGACGATCCGCAACACAGCTTTGACTTCGGCGGCCAGCTCTACGTCGTCTGCTCTCGGGATGACTGCCTGGCCGAAGCCGAGGAGGCGGGTGTGGCGTTCCGCTTCGCGCGTTCGGGGGAGCGGTGCGACTTCTGCGGCCAGACCGTCGGGTCCGGCGGGGGCAAGTCGGCCGATGCCGAAGCCAGGCGCAAGCTGTCCGGCAAGCTACTGTTTCTGCTGGGCGGCAGGTTCCCCCAGGCATACGGGCGCCGCTTGGAGGAGTTCGGGGCCGAGTCGATCTGGCACGAAGGCGTGGACAACTTCGGGCAGATACCGGGTCTGGTGGCCAAGGCGGATGGTCTGGTGATCATCACCGGCGCTGGGCATCACTCGGGTTCGGCCAAGGCGGAGATAGCGGCCAGGCAGTTGGACAAACCCTTCATAAGAGTCGCGTCGTTGGGCGCGGGTGTCATCGTTTCGCGAATCTTGGAGGAGCTGGCCCCAAGGCTTTGACCGGCGCGCAGCACCGCGCTGTGCCGAGCCACGGCCGGCCCTTGCACCCTCTATTATAGGAAGGCCATGGCTCCGTCGGCAGACGTAGGCATAGGCCGCATAAGGCAATGACCCTCGGTCCGGACGTTCGTCCCTCCACCGGCAGCGGCGACGTGGTCCAGAGCCTCGCCGAAGGCGGGCCGTACATCGCCAACTACATCGGCAACGGCTCGGTGGGCTGCTGCCTCGACCACGTGGGTCTGATGAACGACCTCCGACTCCCCGGCGTGCTCGAGCTGGTGGGCGAGACCTATCTCAACAGCCAGTGGCACTTCGTTCACGGGGCGTTCGGCATGGACTACAGGCTGCCCGTGGCCCGCCTTGAAGGGTGCCTGCGTCTGGAGGGTGACCCCGACCCGGTCATCGGCCTGCGGCCCGAGTGCTTGCGCGACCACCGGCAGAGGCTCGATCTCGGCAGAGGCGTCCTCGAGACAACCTACGTGTTCGCGCCGGGCGGAAGCCCCGCCGCCGTGGTCAGGTCCTCCGCCTACTGCAGCCAGCAGCGCAAGAGCCTGCTGGCAATCCGACTGGAGATCGAGTCCCTCAGCGACCGCGTGACGTTTGGATTCGGACTCTCCCCCGTGGCCGATTGCGACTACCACTACGGCGGGCATTTCGCCTGCCGGGCCCCCTGGGAAAGCGACGGCCGGCTCGCCCAGTGCGCTCTCGAGACGAACCTCCAGACCACCGTCGTCTCCGTTCTGGCCGACGGCCTCTCGCTTCCCGCCGGTCGCGGCAGCGGCGACCTGGGCGGGTCCGTTCCCCTGACCGGCCGGACTTCCTTAACCTTCCTCGTATCCGTCGACTCCTCCGCTGAAGGGCTCGATCCGCACCAGGCCGGTGGGCGGCGGCTGCGCGAAGCCGCCGAGCTCGGCTGGGAGGCCCTTCTGCGGGACCATAGGGGTTGGTGGGGCCGCTTCTGGTCGGAGTCCTACGCGGACATCCCGGACGAGCGCTGCGGGCGCATCTGGACTCGCGGCCAGTACTATCTGGCCAGCTCGCTCTCGGATCGCCCGGCGCATCCGCCACTGGTCTTCGGGCTGGCCAGGGTCGGCTGGCCGTCCTACTTCCCTCAGGACTTCCTCTTCCTCTACGAGAACACCGCCGTTCTCAACCACCGGGCGCATGCGGCGTCGACCGCCGGGTACTGGCTCGGCATTCTCGACCACTGCCGCGAGTATGCGGGGCGGGCCTTCGATCTCCCGGGCGCCGTGTACCCCTGGACGCCCCCGGTCTTGAGATGGGACGACTACCACGCGTCGGGCCCGCCCAACCACTGCTACTGGCAGTTGCACAACTCGGCCTACGTCGCCAAGATGGTCCATCTCTATGCATCGTTCTTCGGCGACGAGGTGTCTGCGCGCGCGATGGCCTATCCCGTGATCAGAGAGATAGCTGCAGCCTACCGCGCCATGCTCTCGCGCGACCCGGTGGATGGCAGGTACGGCATCAGGTTCTCGCCGCTGCGCTCTCAGGATGAATATCTCGACGAGGACGTCCCGAATGCGTTCGATACGCTCCTCAGCGCGCAATACGGCCTCGGCTTGGCAAACCGCTATGCCGAGCACTTGGGCTGCGATGGGCAGTTGCGGTCGGACTGGGAACGGGTGCTTGCAGCCGGAATGGCGTACCCAGAAGCCGGCGGCCGATGGGCCGTGTTCGAGGGGGACCGAAGGGGACTGGGCTCTCAGAAGCACACGGTGCAGCTCAACCCCCTTGGCGTCCTGCCCGCCGACGGCATGATCGATAACGAACTCACGCTGGCCAGTTGGCGGATGCGATACGAGCTCATTGCACCGGTGGAAGAGGGAGCCGCGGCTTGGACGCTCGGGCAGTTCGCGCTCGCCTCGGCGATGGCCGGCTCCGGCGACGACGTATTGGGCGATCTTGACGCCATCGAGACCGCCGGCTTGGTCGACCAGCGATGGATACAATGCTTCGAATCGACGGGGCGCAAACCGCACTTCGTGACCACGTACGGGCTTCTACTGCAGGCCGTCTCGGCGTGCCTCCTCCAGTGGCAGCGGGGCTACATCCATCCCTTGGCCGCCGTCCCCACGGCCTGGGGCGGAAGGCGCCTGGCCTTCGGCGGATGGCGCGCGCCGGGAGGCTTCGTCGTCTGCGGGGAATCGGATAGCGGAGGGGGGTGCGTGCGGGTCACCAGCGAGCGAGGCGAATGCCTGCGACTGCGCGTCCCGGACGACTGGGACGGCGCTTGCCTGGAGGAGGACGGCGCCCCCCTGGGGCACCCTGAACCCGGGTACGTGCTCGAGGTGGAGACGACGCCCGGTTCGGTCTACACTGTGGAGGGGCGCAGACGTGCCTGAGACCGACCGCGGCGCAGCCGTTGGCCTTGTGCTCGGCCCGTGTCGACGCCGGGGGCCCTTACCGAGGGAGCGCTCCGGGGTCTGCGCGCTACGCCCCAGGGTCGGGAGGGAGAGATTGGACGAGGCGGTCGAGAGATGAACGCGGCGGCTGAACCAACCGGGTCCGTGCGCGTCAGCAAGCGCCGCACGGCGAGGCTGCGAGCGGGCCACCTCTGGGTCTACGATTCCGACATAGAGGAGATCTCGGGCGAGCCCGCCGACGGCGACTGTGTCGAGGTGCGGGACGGTCACGGCCGCTATGTCGGCCGGGGTTACTACAACAGCCGGTCCCAGATACAGGTCAGGCTTATGACCAGAGGGAGGGAGGGTCTGGGTGCGGATCTGTTCCGCCGTCTCATAGAGGAGGCGGTGGCCCGGCGAGCTGAATATGTGGGAGACGCGGAGGCTTACAGGGTCGTCCACGCATCGGGCGATCTGCTGCCGGGGCTGATCGTCGATCGCTACCGTGACGTGCTGGTGGTGCAGTTCACCACGCTGGGAATCGATCTCCGCAAGGAGATGATATGCGACATACTCGAGGACCGGCTCTCGCCGACGTGCATATACGAGCGTTCCGATCAGCAGTCTCGCACGCTGGAAGGGCTGCCGCCGCGCGTCGGCGCGCTGCGCGGGGCCGAACCCGGGCCCTTCTGGGTCACGGAGCACGGTCTGAGATTCCTCGTGGACGTCAAAGGCGGCAAGAAGACCGGCCTCTATCTCGACCAGAGGGAGAACCGTGAGGTGGTGGGCCGGCTTGCCCGTTGTGGGAGGGTGCTGGACTGCTTCACTTTCCGCGGCGGATTCGCCCTGACGTCGGCGAAGGCCGGGGCGTCTGAAGTCATCGGCGTCGACTCTTCCGAGGAGGACATAGCGACCGCGCGCGGCAACGCCCGCGAGAACGATCTTGCCGATAAGTGCCGCTTCGTCACCGCCAATGCTTTCGACTACCTGAGACAGTGCGAGGAGGACGCCGAGGAGTTCGACCTGGTCGTGCTCGATCCCCCGCCTTTCGCCAAACGCAAGGTCAACCTGGGCAAAGCGGTGAGAGCCTACAAGGAGATCAACCTCCGCGCGATCAAGATCGCCCGGTCAGGCGGGCACATCGTAACCTTCACCTGCTCACATCACTTGAGGCCCGCCCTCTTCCTACGGGTCGTCGCCGAAGCGTCCGCAGACGCCCGTCGTCACGTGCATCTGATGGAAGAGAGGACGCAATCGCGCGATCACCCGATTCTGCTGACCATGCCGGAGAGCAGGTACCTCACCTGCCTGGTCCTCCGCGTCCTCTGACCCGCGGGCAGGAGAAAGGCGGCGGTGTCACCGCCGCCTGAGATATCCAGCCAGTCGTCAGCCCTCCGCTCCCGTCCCCCGGCCTGTGCCGGCCCCGGCTACTCCTCCCGGAGCTTCCTGTAGATGCCCTGCATGCGCAGGCGGTTGCGCTCGTAGTATCCGGCCGCCCACGATATCATCAGCCGCTTGCGCTCGTCCTGTGGGCACCTGTATAGAGTGAACGGGCCCTCGCCAGCCCTGATGACCATGTGCTGGCGGTCGAGGTCCTTCAACGCCGTGCCGACCTCGACCTGCGACAGCCCGCTCAGGTGGGCGAGTCCTTCGGCCGTTCCAACCAGACGTTGATCGTCATTAAACAGCTTGAGCAGGCGCAGCTTGGCTAAGAAGTTGGCGTACCAGCGTGAACCTTCCGCCAGCTCTCGCAGAAACTCCTCTGCCTCAAAGGGAGGGAGCCGCCTGCGGACCTTGATGGTCCGCAGCTCTTGGGCTTGCTCAAGCTTCTTGGTGTTCATCTGTGACTATCCTGCGGCTTGTGCATCTCGCCCCTGAGATGCTTGATGTCCGCCGGGTGTTGCCCGGGATCGGCGTTTTCGGCCTCGATTTGTGTGTCACGCAATAGGCATGCCAGAAATGGCCCGGCGCCCACCCACAGTCTGGAACGCTTCGCCCGGCGGGGTCGTCACGGCCGCCGCTCACCCTCCGGTGGGACCCCCACGCGGCGGAATGCCCTGTGCTGGGCCGGTGCACGTGTTACCTGAAACGCACAATGAGAGCGGTGGTGCGGCCGCGAATGCCGGTGTTCCCCACTCGGATACACCATGGGATGTGTCCAGACATGTGGACACTCAGTGGGGTGGGGGATTAATCACAGTTGAAAAGACGGTGTGGGAGTAAGCCGTTCGCGGGTGTCCAGGAAACTAGACAATCGTGTCCTGCCGATTGGACAAATATCTTAGGTGTTTCGCAGTATGCCCAGGCACCGGCTCATGTACTACGATGCATCGGGG
>Ga0272442_10005248_pt1 | contig 17405 bp, 14 predicted proteins | sample SSMForm2O_FD_200262 | JGI IMG/M metagenome (GOLD analysis project Ga0272442, IMG submission 200262) | Marine sediment archaeal communities from Little Sippewissett salt marsh, Falmouth, MA, United States - SSM-Form-2O | ecosystem: Environmental > Aquatic > Marine > Wetlands > Sediment ... | reverse complement strand
CTGGTTGACCACGGAAATATTGTCAAGTATGGGAGAACCGGAAAGGGCACCCAGCGTTTGAAATGTACAACCTGTGAGAAAGTCTTCGTGGAAAACAAGGGGACGGTGTTCTATGGTCGGCACCATAGCCCCAAAGAGATCCTCGAATGCCTGGCAATGGTTGCCGAAAGGAACAGTCTTGCCTCCATCCATAGAATCAAGGGAATCAAAGAGGAGACCGTCATTAGCTGGCTGCGCGAAGCATCAAACCATGTAGAAGAGATCGAGTCGCTGCTTCTCGCAAACTATCCTCTGACTCGTATTCAGCTCGATGCCATGTGGACCTATGTGGGTCACAAAGGGGAAAAAGTGGACATTTCGAAGAACCTGACCGAGGCACCTTCTGGCGGGGCACTGCCATAGATATCGACACGAGGCTGAGAGTAGGGAGAGCTATCGGAAAGAACGAAGAGTCGGTTGCTATGGTAATGATGTCTCAAATCAAAGACCGCAGCAACCCTACTGAACCGCCAGCGATAGCGAGCGATGGAAACGATAGTTATCCGGAAGCGATGCTTGAGACGTGGGGAAAGATACCCGAATACACTGGTCGAGGACGACCACCTACCCGCAAACAACCACAACCTGAATGGAAATGCCTTCAAGTAACTAAGCACCGCTCAGGTGGACGACTAATCGGCATCACTCACCGAGTAGTCTACGGCGATCCTAAAGAAGTTCCCAATCTGATGGGTCTTAATACAGCTTATGTCGAAAGAACGAATCTAACTTCGCGACAGATGAACGGTCGAATGGTTCGAAAGACGCTATCATTCTCAAAAAAAGAGAAGATGCTTGTGGCATCTTGCGCTTGGGAGGATTGGGTATACAACCTGACAAGACCTGTTAAATCATTGAGAGTAGAGGTTAATGATGGCCAACGTCGCTGGAAATCCAGATCACCTGCTATGGCGGCAGGCCTTACAGATCATATCTGGACGATTGAAGAGCTTATGAGGACCGTCTTAGTTCCTAATTGCATCAACTCAAAATAGGGAGACTACCCCAAATCCTATGGGCGATCTAATAGTCACATCAAAATAATAATTATTTTTTCCTGTTGTGATATAAAGTTGCAAAACAACCGTCACAACATACACAACAGTCACTGCATATCGATATCACAACGCACATTTTGACTATTGAATGTACATTGGTGTGTATATGCTTTATAAATATCTTTTTTATTTAGGTCGAGACCCAAAGATGTACATTTTTCCCCGGCAACAAACACGACATACACTGAAAAACCAGCATCTAGTGACGGTAGTGTATTTTGTGACGGTTGTTTCCGTATTTCATACAACATCAAAATAAAAAATATATTCTACGATGTAATACGTGGATGAATCGTCCTCTCATTCTCAGGCTGAGAAATCCCATCTCTGCTGAACTGATAAAATACCGAAATTTAATTTGATCTTCTAGCCGTGACGATCCTGTTGGTTAAACCCCTCGCCAGAGAATAGGGGACGCTGAGAAGGAATACTCCGACCATAATCGCCGGGATGACGTGTACGTGATCGAAAATAAGGTATTGGGCGACCATGTCGAAGAACGTTGCTATAATAATCGTCTTGGAGAGAGATTTGAGAACTCCGGCAAGTTTGGCTCTTCGGTTCTCACGTTCGACGATCAAATCGATGATAAAAGGCGGTTCGCCTGCCTTCGCATCCATTATACCGTCGCGTATTCCCAGCAGCAACGCTATCAGCGGTTGAAAGACGAATCGAAGACTCATCGGCCCAACGACACGCGCTATAAGCCTTTCGGCGACGGTATCCAGCAATGAGGACGTACTTCCTCCACCTCATCCCTTTGATCATACTTTGATCATATATACTCGTTTAGCCGCCGAGGTTTGAAAATCAGGACCATTCTCACCAGAGCGAGGTCGAAAGGCGGAACGCCGCATCCAACGTCATTTGGGTTTTTCGAAATCCTCAGTAGGATATGTTTATAAAGGAAGATCAATAGAAAAATGATACCTATTTAAAGGAGGGAATAAAAGCTGGAGTATACCCCGAACCAGAAGCATGCTCTAAGTTGTCTTGATGGCAACGTCCAGATCATAGCGTGTGCAGGTTCAGGGAAGACTCAAGTAATTTCTCAAAGGATAGTTAATATCCTCAAAGAGAAGAGATCTGAGGGTGTCACGCCGGAGAATGTCGTGGCATTTACTTTTACGAATAAGGCGGCTGACGAGTTAAAAAACCGGATCTATAGGCTTTGTGAGGAGCAGCACACAACCCAGGGTCTTGCTGCGATGTATGTTGGTACTATACACGCCTTCTGCATGAACCTTTTGATGAACTATGTACCCAAGTTCATGAAGTATACTCTATTGACCGATGTCCAGCAGAAGCTCCTCATTGACCAGGGTCTGACCTTCCTCCCAGATCTCAGGACTAAAGCTGGCAGAACCTTGGGTGAAGAGGATAAGGCAAGAATATACAAAGACCTCTTCGGCATTCTGCGGGAAGCTGAAGTCAATTGGGATGTTTTAACCGACCATAACGCCCTGAAAGCGCTCGATACATATCGGAATTGGCTGGACGATAATTGTTACATGGATTTTTCCATGCAGCTCTCTGAAGCGGTGAAGATTCTTGAGTTCGATTCTTCAGTAAGAGAGAAGATTGCTCGAAAGGTCCGATATCTGGTAGTAGACGAATACCAGGATGTCAACCCTCTTCAGGAAAAGCTCATTTCTATCCTTCATGACCTTGGTGCTGAGGTCTGTGTTGTAGGTGATGATGACCAGACCATATTTCAATGGAATGGTAGCGATATCGATAACATTCTTGAGTTCCAACACCGGTATCCCAACGTCACATACGTCAATATGGCAGACAACTTCAGATCAAGTTCCGGGGTCGTGAACACAGCCCGCCAAATTGCATCCAGGAACCGGAAAAGGCTGCCTAAGAAGATGACCAGTAAGAATGCCCAGCCCCATGATCCTGGTGATCTATTGGCTCTTGGATTCGACTCCCCTGAAGATGAGGCTAGATGGATAGTTGATAAGATCAAGGCTATGCAGGGGGTGCCTTTTCGCGAAAACGGTCGGGTTCGTGGTCTAACCTATTCTGATTGCGCCATTCTAATGAGGATTAAATATAATGCAGCTCCTATTGTGGAAGCTTTAAAGGCAGAGGGTATTGATTTCAGTATCAAAGACTCTAATCGATTCTTCTTAGGTTCAGAGTTTAAGGCAGCTAAAGGCATTTTTGAGTATGTAACATCCAAGATTAAAGAGGATCAGTTAAAGACGCTCTGGCGCGATATAGACCCTGGATTAGAACTCTCTGATCTTGACCATGGGGTAACTTGGTTGATAATGGAGAAGAAGGATTGGAGATCTCGCGAGTTTAAAAGTGAGTATTCGCTACAGCATACCTATCAGGGATTCCTCGAAGCCATCTCCTTCAATAAGAGGATTGGTAAAGTGTCTACAGAACGAAGAGACACAATTCTTAGTAAACTGGGCAGATTCAGCCAGGTCATTACCGACTTTGAAGAGATCAACTTCAACCTTGATCTAATGTACCTGCACAGTGGGTTCGTTGAGTTCCTGAATACCAAAGCTCCAAGGTATTATTCCGACGGGTGGAATGGAAATGAGTACACTAGGCACGATGCTGTGCAGATATTGACCGTCCATAGCGCAAAGGGTACTGAGTTTCCTGTAGTCTTTCTGCCATGTCTCTTAGAAGGTGTATTCCCAACAGGCAGGCGAAGAGAAGCCCAATGGATGGATGTAATACCCAGAGGATCGATTAGGGGTATAGAGAGGTACAAAGGCGGCACCGATGATGAGAGAAGGCTCTTTTATGTAGCGTTGACCCGCAGCAAGAAGTACCTTTGCTGTACATGGGCACCTCAAAAGAAAGACCCCGAAAAGAAGGGACCGGTCCCCACTAAACCCTCAAGATTTATCAACGAGTTTAAGGCGGCAGGTCTTTACCGAGATTATGATGCAGGGATACCGATAACATATCGCAAGGAACCCCAGAAGGCTGATAGCTCAATCGATATTACCACTATCTCGTTTAGTGACCTCAAATATTACTTTCAATGTCCCTACGGATTTAAGATGAGAAACGTCTATGGATTTAATGTCGGCTTCAATGAACGGCTTGGCTATGGCAAGTCCATCCACAGTGCTCTTGCTGAGGTACACCAACACATCAAGGATAAAGAACTCATAACTGAGGATATGGTTCGAGACCTTTCGGAAACTCACTTGCATTTCCCTTATGCTTATGACGAGAATCTCAGGAGGGATATGGGAGCCAAGGCGAAGAAGATGCTCAGCATGTATATAGAGGCAAAAAAAGATTTAAAAGACGTAGAATATGTAGAGATGGATGTTGCGATCAAGTTCTCTGATGAGATATTGGTCTTGGGACGTATCGACTTAGTGAGGAAAAATGATACAGGTGAGATCGTTATTGTCGACTTCAAAACTAATGAGGATGCACAAGAGGAGGAAATATCTCAGGACCAGCTACTTCTCTATGCTTTAGGATATAAGTACACCACTGGCAAGATGGCAGACTTTATTGAGATCATCAACCTTGATAGCGGAGTCGAAGATAGGAGAGCCATACGATTAGATCTCCTGATAGACCTAGAAAAGAGGGTCGTTGAGGCAGGACGCAATATTAGAAAGGGCACCGTGGGATTCACCAACAACTGTGCAAAGTGTGATTTCAGGGGCATATGTCCCAAGCCTGCCAACGCCGATCTAAAACTGACCGATCATGACGACCATAGCTAATGACAAGACCAATGTGACTAGCATCAGAGGTTGTGAGGATATTTTTTCTTATGTTCATGTATAAAGTACGAAAACAACGTACACTACATACACAACCATCCCTGCGTATCGGTATTCCAGTGTACATTGTGACTTTCCGATGTATTTAAGTGTATGTTAGGATCATAGCAGTCTTCTGCATGTAAGTCGAGATCGGAAACGTACATGCATTCTTAACAACATGCACCAACATACACTATGAAATCAGCATCTAGTGACGGTTGTGTATGTTGTGTACGTTGTTTTCATACGTTATACTCACGCCAGCACAACCATTTACGTGTGGTCGTAGTGTGAGAAGCCAAGTTGCTTCAGGTGTAAACCTGAACTTTTAAGGCGATCTCAATTCATGGAGGAATTTCGTATGATTCGAATATTGTATATAATACTAACAATTTATATGACGGTCGGAGTGTGCTGATATTAAGAGTCCAGGTGGAAAGTGACTTCGATCGCCGTTGATCAGGAGAAAGAGCAATCGAACTGGTGAACTGATATGGGTCATATGGGCTGTTTTCTCCTTTCCTCTATTCTACTAACATCTCTACACGTTCCTTTTCTACGTGATAAGAGAGAATAATAACCCATATAACCCATATCCAGTTCAATCTACGATTCCGATGTCGCAATGGAATGCATCAGAGTCTTGAGAATGATACTTCCCTGCAACCCTCATTTATCAGATGGCTTCAAAAGACTTTTATGATCAAAAATGGTTCAGAGAGATACCATGTCTCCAAAGCCCTTATGCGTTCTAGCTCTGCTATTAGTGGTCTTGGTGGGATCGAGTTCATCTCAAAGGGTGGACTACTCGGGATACACCGAATACGATGATAGCCGACCTGCAGATCTGACCCTGACCTTCAACGGACCTGTAGTAACCGGAAACCTGTTTGTAAGTCCTGTCTGTGAGCAGGGGGTGCACCTGACGGGAGTCGATATCGATCTGATAGGAACGGCGACTGGACCGTGGGAGAACGCTGCCACCACCATTGTCGGTGATTGGAGCGGTGGAGATACCGATCCTTGCGACGCTTCTTCGCTGATAAGAGACAACCCCCTGTATCCCAATAACGGAACATTCACCATATCCATGACGAAGACCAACAACGGGAAGGACGCAGTAAGGCTTGTCAGGATGCCCACAGGTTACGGCTATCTGTTCGGTTCCAAGGGATCGGTTTACGAAGGTGCTGGAGGCACTGGCAGCAAAGGCCAAGGGGTAGATCTGAAGATATTGGAACTCTCTGTCCCATCGGGGATAGCTCCGGGCAGGGTAGCAGAAATCATTGTGACCTTTTCAAACGTCGGAGGGACATCATCAGGTCCTTTTAACCTTTACGGATACGCGTTTCCAAATCAGAACAGCCAGATCTACAATTCAGATCCCGCTGCAGTTCAGGGGCTTGGAGCGGGCGAGACAAATAGCGTCACTTTGAGCATACCCATACCATCGAATGCACCAGATGTGCCCTACGACATTAAGGTGGCCGTCGATAACTCGAACTATGCAGGTTCCGGGGATGTCTTGGAAACCAACGAGAACAACAACGAGATTTGGAAGAGGAAGGTCCAGGGACCTGAGGTTGGTACGTCAGCCCAGGGCAAGACCGGATCAACCGGTAGCAAGGTCGATCTGGTTGTGGTCTCTGTACTTGAGAATCCAAGCCAAGCGGCTGCAACTTCAGATCAGCTGACATTCACAATGGAGCTTAAGAACCTCGGCACCGTTGAGGAGAAGGGGTTCAACGTCGGCTTCTACCTCTCCCCGGATCGTTCTATTACCGCAGACGACATCTATATCGGATATGGGGTCGTAGGCCTGAAGCCTGGAGAATCCAAGAGTGGGCCGGTTCCGTGCAAGATCCCTGCAGACATAACCCCTGGGCTTTACTACATCGGGGTGATAGCCGACCCCCAGGAGAAGGTAGTCGAATCGGACGAGACAAACAACGCTAAGGCTACCGAAGATCCGGTTAGAATTCCTCGGTCTCTTGTCATATTTTCAAGTGGCTCTGACGTAGCAGGCGATGACCTGGCATCGGGTCGACCAGGATCTGGTTCGGAGGTTGTCCATCTTCAAAAGGGACAGACGCATACCTTCCAGATGCCTATTGCAGATACAGTGAACCAGGTAAGGTTTGGCGATGCCGGTGTCAACTCGATCTCTCATTGGTACGGCCACGATAACTTCGTCAATTGGGGGCCTTCCGGCGTCCTGAGCGGTGACGGTGAGGAGACACTTGGTTCTGGTACCACCATCACGCTCTTGGCAGTGGACGAAGGTACAGCCACCGTCCGGATGACCGCCTTCTGGGAGAGCAGCAAATCTGATGGCAGTGTTGGGCACGGCTATCAGGATTTCTCCTGGACTGTGATAGTCGGGTCTTTTAAATCTGATAACGACACAGATACTATGCCGGGGAGCTTCTCCGGTACGGTATCGAAGGGCGAAATAACAAGCGGCAAAATAAAAGGCAAAGCGATTTATCGACCTACCGGTGAGCCCGTGGCTGGAGCTGTTATCATCAGCCTGGACTTCGAGGACGAGGCCCGTGGAAGTTATCCTATACAAAAGCTCAACTCTGACGGGTTGAAGACCGGATCTGATGGCACCTTCGAGATTGATATAGCCACGTGCATTCCGTCAGGCGTAGATCCTGGAACGTTCTGGATCAGAATGATCAAGTTCTACGATGGACCGCCTGCTCAGGATCTCTGGGTGACAACGGACTTAGACCTGTGGGTGGTTCAAAGCCCATTGAAGACCTTCACCCTGACAAAGGAGAGTGCTCAGGCTGGACCCATTGATGTGGGGATTGTAATGATGGACAAAGCCTGTAAAGTCTTTGGGACAGAATGCCCCATTGGCGACCCAAATTGGCCATAGGGAGCATGGTACATAGAGGACGGTAGTCTGCCTCGATTAGTGTAAGAGGAAGCTAGTGGCAGGGATTGAGGTGGAAGATAACTTCCTACGTCGTCAATCCCAACCCCAACCTTCTTTTTTTCTATCCGACTCGTCAAAACACTGTTGGGCTTCGTCATTTTTGCCGAACTTCTCCTAAGAAGTGAGTTTTGCCGCCCAGTAAATCTACTATGTGTGAACTTATCCTAGAGATGGATCTCTTTGGACTTGTGCTCGATCAGGAGCATGTCCATCATTTGAAATGCGTTCATTACTGCTTTGGCTCTTGGCGTCAAGTTGCAGAGAGCTACGTACGCTCCCAATAATGCGAAAAAAATAAAAAATGCCACTCTCAATATTGTTTTCTCTATAGGATGGGGATGGTTCCGAGCACGTTAAGCGAAGAAATTCTCAGGTGTAATCTCGTCAACTTCAGTCGTGTCCCCCAATGAGATAATACATTCTCCGCTTAGCATGTCACTTTCCCATTCTCCGCTCGGCATGTCACTTTCCCATTCTCCGCTCGGCATGTCGCTTCCTCCATCGCTCATCATGGATGTATTGACGATAGGATTGATTGGCTGAAGGCATATGGCATACCAAACATCGCCTGGACAGTTATTACGAGCGTATACACTTGCATATCCAGAGCTTGGATCACTATATGACAAGAGACCTGACGGGTCCTCTTCAAATCGCAGAGATTCCCCTCGCGGAGATTCGATCGTTGCCTTGTACTTGTGGCCACTCTTCAGCTCGTAAGGTCCAAAGGTACTCCATGATACAGGTGGCAGGTCCAAGCCATCCTCGCCCGCTGGTCCCACTCGGATAAGGTAGCTTCCAGCCTCGAAGGGGCTGTTTCTGAGTGGAAATACGCCCCCCTGCTGACCAACAAACGCCGTCTGGTCCGGCGTGAATGAATCCCATTCACATTCTGCTGAGCCTACTATCTTGTCAAGAGCAGGAGCAGCCGCCCATCGGACCCTCTGTCGGTCGTCTTTGAGTGCCTCGGTCAGAGGGACGATGGCCCTTGGATCGCCAATCTCGCCGAGAGCTTCGGCAGCAGCAGCGGCTGAACCATAATTGCCTTCATCCTTGAGAACCCCTATGAGTGGATCGACTGCTTTGGCATCGCCTATCTTTCCCAATGCCAAAGCTGCCACCTCTCGGACATCCCAGCGGTCATCTTTGAGAGCTTCAATGAGAGGATCGACAGCTCTAGCATCGCCAAGCTCTCCGAGAGACATGGCGGCACACCCTCGCACTGTCCAGTCCTCATCCTTCAGGTCCACGATGAGGTCGTCCACCTCGTCCGACACGGCTGGCATCACCATCGCCGCCAGCACCACCAGCGCCGCTAAAATCAGGTGTAATCTCATTCTATCTCTGCTCCTTCAAGAGGGATAGTCTCGACAGACGAAAAGCTTTTCGATGCTCACAGAACCGGCTGCCGGATATGTGGCAGCCGAGAGGATGATAGGGACTGACGGGAATAACTCCTCTCGGTGACTGTCGGAGCGGAGAGGAGGATCAACGACCCGCTCTCATCGTGGTGGACGGAGCAAGGGTGTGAACAGGATCGCTTAACCCCCACCAAAGCTGCCAATACAAGAAAGACGTGAACATTATCATTGTGCACGATGTCGGATCTACACAAGAGTACCTGGACGAGTTCAACAAGTTGTGGTCGGAATGGGGGACATGAAGACGTTCTCTCCACCAGAAACTCACCGTCAACCGCAAACTAGAAGTATCTATAACGATTATATAGGAGGTTTGCCGCATTTCGTGCTGTAAGAACGAGGACGAGCATACCGGCAAAGCTCTTCAGGCTAGACCTGAGAGGTGCTGTCTACTGAGGCAGCATCCGGAAAGCATTGGGAAGCTGAGAACCGATAAGGTCGGATATATGCACGCCCTAACCGGCGTAGTATATGCTCAACTCAGCTAATTCCGAGAGTTCTCGTCAAGTGCGAGATGCGGCACAAAGCTGAGGACAGAGTAAGCAACAGGCCCGCCAACTGGAGGTGGCTTCTCGGGTTCTCGCGAATGGGACGCTGTGAAAAAGGACAGTGCTGTGCTTGTCGTCTGAACTGGCTTTGAGTCGGGCTCGGAGCGGACATCACAAATGTGATCGGTCCCTATGAATGTGAAAGGGCATCGTAATCGGTGCTTGTCCGCTTGCGACTCGATTCCGCTATTCTCCGAATTCCCCAAGAGTAAACTGATCCTGGAGATGGATCTCTTTGGACTTATGCTCGATCAAGAGCATGTCCATCATTTGAAATGCGTTCCTTACCGCCTTGGCTCTGGCGTGGTTGTTGAAGAACATCCTGACCTTGGTAGTCTTCAGTTCGGCATCCCTGATCCGAGGCACCCAACGGTCAAGTTGATCCTTGTTGTAGAGGTAGTCGTACCTGTCGAGTCTGTGATCGGCCTACTTCTCTCTCCCATACCAGATATCGTAGTTTCTGCCGTGGAAGCGTACATAGGCGTGATCCGCAGTCAGCGTCTTCCCTGGGTAATGTCCGGGGCCGTCGATCAAAACAGTGGCTACGTTCCTCTCTTTCAGAACCTCTAATGTCGCCTGATCTAAGTCGTCGCCGCTTTCGTCCAGCCAACTTCGATGCCTGAACTCTACCGCGAGGTCGTACTCCTTTTGGGCCAGAGCGTCTAGAACCATGGCCAGACGGTCAAGAGCATGTCCTTCGTTCTTGAAATAAGGCGATAGCTGAAAGAGAACGCCGCCCAGAAGGTTTGAATCCGCGAGAGGTGACAGACAAGTCTTATCAAAGGTGGATGCCCAGAAGAGAGCCTTCTCCTCGTCGCCTTCCACCAGGGATTGATGGGTAACGAGACCTGGCATCTTAACCGAGTACTCGAATCCGCCTTCCCTCTTTTTTAGCTTCTTGATCCAGGATTGGACTTGTCGTTCCCCTGGTGGGTGGTAATAGGTGCTGTTGATCTCTACCGTGTTGAAGAATTGGGCATAATAGGAGAGCCACCCACCTTTCTTCTTTGCCAGTCCTATGGGGATAGAACCGACCCCCCCAGTCGTCATAGGACCAGCCGCTACAGCCCACCAGAATGGTCATAGCAGGTCTCCTGAATCGCCTAATTACGATACTGAGTGCGGGATCTCAGATGGCATCATCTCTTAAGCTCAACCGCGTATTCGCAGCAGTCGTCTCCTCTGCACATCCTCTTCGTGTATCCCATGGCGTATCGTGGGTTCATGCCTTGGATGCCGTTCTCACAGAAGGCCTGACAATGTAGGTGCGTTCCTGCTGTTAGAACTCCCAGTTCTCTGTGTGTATTGAGCATGGGACAGCTCATTATCCTTCCATTAACTCGGGATTCAGACGCTTCTATAACCTCCGCATCAAATCCTGGCCCTAAAATGATCGAAGAAACTACACCAAGGGCCTCGTCGATCTCAATGGCGTTACCGGAAGGCAATCCCAAAGCGATAGCGATGTCTCTTACAGCCCGCCCTCCTTCAGCCCAAATACGCCGTTCAATCTCGTCTATGATTTCGTCGTTGTCGAAGGCTTCCCTCAGCAATGTATCTCGGGCCACGGTTGCGAAATTTGCTGACCTAGTTGCGATCTCCCACCTTGCTTCTGCAGGGACGTCTTTTATGCTGACCATAGCAAAACCCCATATCTGTATCCCCACACGACATTTAACTATTTTCTCAAATCCATTCTGAACCAAATCCTAACTTTTCTAATTCGCGAGACGATTCCTAATTGGCATTATCGATAGCTATAGACGCGAAATTAGGAAATTAGGAGAATTAGTAGTCAAGTTCATCCTATGGAGCCGAGACTTGTGTCTGTTGGAGAAAAGAGTGCGGTTCACCATGGTAGAGCCTCAAGCAGCTATTTTTATGCATGACTGCTTATTATAGGTGGATTACCCGACAGAGCACACGCGAATCTAATCCTCAGGATGCAGAAATGTGAACTAATTTTCCTAATTTCCTAATTTGAGCCACACGCTATCGTTATTAGAATTCGTCCTATTAGAGAAATTAGACTTTTAGATGTAGATCAGTTTGCACGAACTAAGAGGAGAAGAGTGGCTACCTCGCTCTCAGCTTCTCCAGTGCCTCAGCGGCAGTCTTTCGGACGTCCTCGGATTCATCCTTTGAAGCTAGGTGAGTAAACGGCTCAACCGCTCTCAGGTCAGCTGTCCCATCGAGAGCATGGACCTCGCTCTATTGAGTGCTACGAATACAATAGTTATTTATAATTGAAATATATACATATATCCATACCTGAGGGGGTAGCTAGACTATGAGAGAGGGAGTAGCTAAAATAGTCCGAAAGCTGGAGTCGATCCCCAAAGCCGAGGAGATCATGGTGCGGCTGGCGGACAAATGATATAGGTTGGAGAATAGATAAAAGACAGCAGCGAACTTAAGTCGCCAATGGGAGGGTGCATTGTTGGGGACGACGCACTCCGTCTCCCTTTTTAACTTAAAGCCAGCAGCTTCTGTCGTCGATACTGATTGAGAACGTCCTTCATTATGTACTCTCGCCAGGTTCTGTCGCCCTTGGCCATCGATAACTTCTCGAAGTCCTCGTCGCCGAGACTAATGGTAATATACTTCACATTTTTCATATGATTATCGAGTTTAAAAAGCTTGTGGTTCATTATATTGAAAATACCCGGAGACGACTGAACCAAGCCGACATAGGGATGACATAACATCTTTCAGCCCGGTCCCGAAAGCTATCGGGAGTCTTGTAGCCCAAAAAACCTGCAGCGAACATCGCCCCGAGATCAGTGCTTCCACTTGATGATGTCACCCTTGACCTTTATTACGCCATTCTTCTCCAGCGACCTCGCGATATCCTGAGCAGCACTTCTGCCATCTATCGCGAGTATATCCCCGTCATCTTTTATCTTGAAGGCACATTTTTTGGAGAATTCCTCCATCTCCGTCTTTCCTGAGGAGAAGTCCATTAGATTGGAGATGATATCCGCCATATATTCGATCTTGAGGAACTCCTCATTGTACACCTCTTCAAACTCCTCGTCAAGCTTATCGACTAGAGTGGCAGAGAACTCGTCGATGTATATCTCAGCTTGAGGTGCGAAAGTAAAAATCGTGGTTTCTCTGATCGTCCAGTTCTCATCTACTTCCTCAGGGTCGACTAGAATCTGGACGATGGGATTGTCGAGTCGATCGCCCACATCTTCACCTATCCGTATGTTATTGCAATACAAGAGCCTCCTGACAAATGAGTCTCCATTGGAAATTTTGGTCAGGTCAGTCATCAAAGTCGAGAAATCATCCAATTTTTTTATCCTTAACTCTTCCTCAGTTAGGTCCGCCTCAATGGGCAGATTATCTTCGACTATATCACGAATTCGCTGTCTTTTTTCTTCTACTTCCGGGTCTAGCTCCATTTGGAACATCTCCCCGAAGTTTTCTAATGTGACACCTTTGGAAAGAACCGATCTTAGCGCAGCTATATATCGCTCGTGATCCTCAAATTCTTCATTATCAATTATATCCTTCATTTCTGTCATGTGGCCTTCAAGATAATAATAAAAATCGGGCCAACAGTCGGTAAAGGTTCTGATGTCCACCTTCATCCCAGCGTCTCTCAGGTACTTCGCGACTTCCCTGGCTTCATCCTCGTGGTATTCCCCTAGCTTTAACATGGTCTATTGATCTGTCCTGCATCCTTAAGAAGATGATTCCGCATCCTTTTGACGGGGGAATTTTTGAGATCGCTAACTACACGACCAATAATTTATCGAAACAGCAGAATAACGAGCGATAGCGATGGAAAAGGGTTTGGATGTCGCCTGAGAACTCAGTTCAGGCGGTCATTTTGGACTTGGCTATGTATTTGATCAGATCGGGCGATAGTTTAGTCGTCATCTGGACGTGAGTTACAGCATCGTTAATGCTCTCGCCACCGGCGATGATGTCACCGATCTGCTCGATCGCATCTTCTTCTACCATGTAGTACTCGTCAATGTCTTTTCTGTGGCCCCAGACGTCGCCCTCCAAAAGGTCTATGCCCTGCATCTCCAGGAATAGCCTGATCGCCTTGGACAAGGTCTTGTTGTAGGATGGAGGGACTTGGATCGCTCTCAGCCTGGGGCATGTCTTTACAATGTCCAGCAGGTCGACGTTAGAAGGTCGGAACGCTATGTGGACCATTTGCTCGTTTGATCTCAGTTCTGGAATCTCATCTCTTGAACTTACAACTCTAATTTTCATGCAGTTTTCACCTTTACAATTGCTAGGATGTAATTCTTATATTTATAGACGTTTGTGGTGTATACTAAGGCATATATCGATATCAATAGAAGTGTTTTTGGTGAAACGAAACCCAAATTAGTCAGGAGAGACGACTAGGAGTACGCGGGATATCACAGGGATGTAGCTGAGGGTCGATTTTTAAGAATTTCAGGCCAATAACGACATCGAGGTGTGACATCGTATCGATGGAGGAAACTCCACCAACTAAGTTGAAGATAAGAAGGGAGGGTCGGGAGAGGACGATGAAAGGGGTTCTCGTTGCAATCTCTCCCAACCGTAGCACAGATCATAGGTAAGGGGCTGAGTTCAACGATATGGTCCAAGCCTTACAGAATATACATTGCCCGACATCATAGAAAAGCCGGAACCTCGTGATGCGAAAGTATTCGTGTTGCCCTCTAGCTGCATCGTCCCTCGATGGACTTGAATACGAACGCAGCTTCATCCCAGGCCTTGCCGAGCAGCTTCCCGTAATAGTGGATATCGAACTCGGAGGCGTCCCACTCCGTATCGACCTCCCATTGGTCAGCATCGCGAACAACGTATCCCACCGTCATCCCCGGTGAGACCTTCACACCTCTTCTTCGGAAAGCGGCTATCGCTGAAGCCTGAACACATCTCTTCTCATAGTTGAGCTTGCTTATTCTCCGATGTATGACCATCTCTGAGGGGTCTGCCCTTGGCAGTTCCCGATTGTATCTCTTCGCGATCTCCAACGCCTGCTCCTTGATTCGACGTAGCTCTTCGATGCTCCGAGCCTCGCCCATCTTCGCGAAAACCTCCATCTGCATACGACTGACGTACTCGGGCGTGTCTCTCTTCCGGGCAGCGACGCCTCGTACCTTCATCTTGCCACTAGACATCCGACCGAAGTACCTGTTGTAAGCACCGAAGCCGTCAGCTAGGGGGAGGAAGACGATCCAATCGTAAGGGTCAAGTTCAGTCCCTATCCCGGTTGCAGCTTCCACCTTCTCCTTGAATAGAGATGCATCTCCGCCCTTAACCCAGAGACAGTCTACAATCCCGTGTAGTACCTCACAGTCCATACTTTCGGCGATCTGTTTGGTCTTGATCAACAATTCTCTTGAGATGGAAGTTATTGACTCGTGGACCTCGATCCGACCGAACTTCGCGTTCTTGTAGCCAGTATAACCAAAACATGTGACCAGCATCCACTTGAGAACTGAATCAAGACCTTTGTACTTGGGATCGACCTTCTTCAGCCTCTTGGTCTCAAGTCGCAGATCCAGCAACGGCTCAATGACCGCACTCAAGAACCCTCTCCCTTTTTCGCCATTCAGCGTCTCGGGAGAGAGGTTGTAGTTCACTATGATGGAGGGGTAAAATGAGGTGAAGTCCAGCTCGTACGCCTTCTCGTGAACTCCTGGCTGCGGCTGGAATATCATGCCGCCCTTGTCCGCCGCCTTCAGCTCAACGATCTTTCTCTGGCCCTCAGCATCCCATTTCCTGAAGGGTACGGCGATACCTCTCTGTAGTGCTTCATAAACCTCGTAATTGGAGATCAAAGTACCTGGTGTATAGCGAGACGTTAGGTTCGGCGAGAGACCCGTCAGTCTTGATGCCAAGATTACGCCTGTAATTCCACTTTCTCTATATGTGAAGCTGTTCTCGGTATCAATCAGTATCCGACCCTCTGGGATAACAGCACCGTGCTTATGCTCCACTTTCCCGTAGCTCCAATACGATTTCGAGGCCATGTTCCGGAACCAGCTGGTCCTGCTGAGAGAAGGGTCCAAGCCGTACTTCTCTGCCTTCACGACCATCCTTGGGACCCATTGATCGGCGTCGGGGAAGAGGATCATGTCCGGATCGATGACCCTGACGAGATCGAATAGATCGGCCAGAACCTGCCGCTCCGATCCATTCAGCTTTGAATCCTGACCGCCATTCCTGACAGTTATCCCTGTCATCGTCCTTGTGAGTTGGGGATTCGCGTTGACCTGGATCTCCAAAGATGTCAGAGGCAGGTCGAAATCTATGTCGAACCGGGAATCACCCTCGTTGCCACATGGGAATAGACCCTTATCGGCGAGGTATCTCTGATCGACCCTAAGATCGACGTTGAAAAGCTGTGCCTGGAGCCGAGTCTGTTTCTCGATCTTCAGGGCTACGTCCCTTCCAGCCCAAATCTCGTATCCATCGAGGGGTCCGTAAACGGTATCGAAGCTGCACTCTTCGACCTTGAACCGGCTTTCCAGACCCTCGATCATCTCCCAGTGAGCGTGAGGATCTTCGAGATGAAGGTAGAAAGAGGGCGAATACCTGAAGGTGAAGGGTTTGGGAGATCCTCTCGATCGATCCCAAAGCTCTACAGATCCTCGGTGATAGGAGTCAAAGATCCACATCGTCTCTCTTCTTGGCCGCTTTCGGATCGGTCTCCTTCAGAAGCTCTATCAGGACGGAGAAGATTGCAGCCTCCAGAGGATCGTCGAGTGCGTAGAATGCCTCGCTGGAATGCATCTTGACCATCTCTGCCAGCTTCTGGCCATGGACCTGGTCGTCTTTGTTAAGTGCTCGCGAAGCTTTGAGCCACCTTTGAGCCACCTCCTGAGATCCCATTCGGACGCTCTTGAAGGTTCGACCCATCAGAATGCCTCCAGGGTTCTCTGTTCTCTTGGACCTGGCTTGGTCTTCTTCGAAGCTCGTTTGTAGACGTACCTGTGCACCTCGTTGAAGACGAATACCCGGTCAGCAAACTTGGATATCTCCTCAAGGTGGCGATCGGTCCATGGAGAGTACAAGAGGACTGCCGAGTTGTTCGATGATTCCTTCAGGGCTTGACCGATGTACTCTGCCATCTCGGATGCGTCTTCGAAGAGGCTGGGGTCGTGCTCGAATATAATCAGGGTTTGGTATGACTCTTTTAGGATGGTCATAAGCTGGTGGGCGGTGAAGGCTCTGCGGACGTCCAACTCAGTGAAACGGCGGTCGAGATTGTCAAGGATGCGCGAATAGTTCCCAGAGACATAGAGGACTTGGAGGCGCTGAAGCTCATTCATGTTGTAGTTGAGCGAGTCGATCAACACCTCAAGAGGAGCTACGAGGACGTTGAAGGAGTTGGGGACGATTGTGAGAGGGGATTGAAGTTCGAGTTCCATAATCCGCCATTATCACTACTATGGAGGTAAGCTTGAAGGATGGGTGGGGTGAAAGTAATTGTCCTGCCTTAGTTCAAATTACTAGTAAACACGTGCGGAAATCGTTCTTTCGACATAAGCAGTGTTAAGGCCCATCAGCTCAGGAACTTCTTTAGGATCGCCATAGACTACTCGGTGAGTGATGCCGATTAGACGTCCACCTGAGCGGTGCTTAGTTACCTGAAGACA
>Ga0272442_10005247_pt1 | contig 17407 bp, 5 predicted proteins | sample SSMForm2O_FD_200262 | JGI IMG/M metagenome (GOLD analysis project Ga0272442, IMG submission 200262) | Marine sediment archaeal communities from Little Sippewissett salt marsh, Falmouth, MA, United States - SSM-Form-2O | ecosystem: Environmental > Aquatic > Marine > Wetlands > Sediment ... | reverse complement strand
CTCCATTCGTCAGGTTATTTCTCATGATACAGTTTTTAATAATCGGTCCGGCTCCTGATTCAATGATGATGGCCGCGCCCTGACCGGGTTCTCCGTCCTCCCCGTTGGGATGAAGATTGTTACGGTCGCCGTCACCGCCGTCGGCCCATCCACCACTACAGTTTTGCAACGTGAAGCCGTTAAAGACCGTCTTGGCGTTCGTGTTGGCCGTGAAATAGACACCGATATTGGTGGGATTGCCCGTCCCAAGATAACCATCAATAATTGTGGCCGCGACGGCACACGGATCGTCGGGGCTTCTCGATGTGATCGTGATGGACTTGTCCACGAGCAAGCCGATGCTTGGTATGTCGGCGTTAATCCTATCCTGATATGAACCGAAGTAGGTGCCGGGATCCACAACGATCGTATCTCCGTTTTTGGCGTTATTGATGGCTTCCTGAATCGTCGTATAGTTGCCGGGCACCGTGACGGTTTTGCCCGTGCCCTTAACGAACTCGACCGTGACAACTTTGTCGGAGTCCATGGTCACGGTATTCATGAGGGTACTTAAGCTGTCGTCGTCGGTACCGGTCCATGCCACCCGAAATCCCGGATCCACGGTGGCTCGCAGCGTCACGACGGTGAACCGGTCGAAGGTTCCGCCTCGCGGCTTGACCGTTCCGTGCTCGCCGCCGATCACTTTAACAGTCAGCCGGAATTTTTCGTCGCCGATGGCATAATGGAAGCCTATGTCCACTGTGCCCGTATCACCCACGCTGTCCGTACGGGTTGTATAGGCATCCAGGCCAAGCGCCACTGCGGAGGTGCTTCCTGCATCAACACATCGACTTTGGACTTGTTGTCCGGCCGCGGTTTGGCTGAGATAGTACGATATGGCAAAGTTCGGATCGGCATCGATGTTCCCGTCGCCCCAGTTGAGGGTTCGTCCGGGCTCGATATAGATCGCCTCCGGGCCCCGACCGCCCTGGATGTCACTGTGAGAGACGGTCAACGTCGCCGGCCTGTCGAGGAACGCCGGATCGGCGTCACTGCCGATCGAAAGCTGGTTGCCGCTGGTGGCCGTATTATCCCAGAGAATACTATTGATCAGCGTGGTCTGGCTTTCATAAGAGCAGGACAGACCGCCGCCTTTCCCGTGGTCGGTATTGGACGGATCGAAGGCGCTATTATTGGCAATCGTACAGTTGGAAACGGCCGGCGTTGCAAACCAGTACGAGACGATTCCGCCCCCGTCGAGTATGGCGGAGTTTCCTTTGACCAGGCAGTTGTTGAGATTCGGCTGGCTTGGATCGCCACCGAAATAGACGCCTCCCCCTGAGCCGGCCGACATGTTATCGGTGATGAAGCAGTCCTCGATTTTCGCATCCGACGACCAGCAGAAAATACCGCCGCCGCCGCCGAAAGGTCTCTCGAAATCAATGAAATAATAGTATTGTTGGTAAATAATATCATCCGGCAGGAAGTGGCGCACTTTAGCGGTATTGCGGATGATCCTGGAGCCCTTAATGACCGGCGTCCCGGTGCTCCAGTACAAGCCCCCTCCGTGCTCGGCGGTATTGCTGCTAACGACCGAGTCGGAGATGGATATATCCGCGCCTTCGCCGTGCCAGTACAGACCTCCGCCGAAGGCGGCTTCGTTGCTGGCGAAGTAACTGTTTGTGATGATGATATGGTTGCCGTTGTACCAGGTTGCCGTGTCCCAGTCCCAGACGCCGCCGCCGTACAAACCGCCGCCGGAGCTGTAGCGCGCGACGCTCGAATTGCCGGTAAAGTTACTGTTGTCGATCTCGAACGTCGAATCGGACAAGCAAAGCAGACCGCCTCCGTAATCGCCGGAGGAGTTGTCCACGTAGTTACAGTCAATCATCTGAGCCGAACAGAGCGGATTGAAGTACTGCCCGCCTCCGCTTCCGTTGAAGCCGGCGAGATTGCCGATGAAATTACAGCGATGAAATACACCGACGCACTCTTGTTGGTAATATTCGCCCCCACCGTCCAGTCCGCTGGCATCGTATTGCCTTGATGCATTGAAGCTGGTCGTGCAGCCGGTCAGATTGACTGAGCAGCCGACGTCGTAATAGTTAGCGCCGCCGTAACCGGAGGTGAAACTCGTCATCACGGCTCCATTGGCGCCCGGGTCGCCGCCCGCCCCGTCAGCCGTGCCTCCGGCGCCTCCCGCGCCGCCCGTGCCGGGACCTAATGTGTTGGGATCATTCGGATCGGCTGCACCCGGAGGGCCACCGGCGCCGCCGTCACCACCGATACCGCCGTTACCACCGGCTGCATCTGCGTCGCCGTCGCCGCCGTCACCGCCGATGCCGCCGTCACCGCCGCCATAGGTATAGGATTCGACAATCGTGTTCGCCAGACAATGGCTGATCGATGTATCATCCATGTTGACCTGACAGCTTTCACCGAAGTAAACCGCACCGGCCCATGAACGCCTACCATTGACGCCCATATCGCCGCCGATGCCGCCGTCGCCGCCGCTACCGCCCGCGCCGGATGCGCCGTCAGCGCCGTCCTGACCGTCCGGCTCGCCGCCACCGCCGTCAGCGGGTTCGCCGGGGGCTGCGCCGAGGCCGCCGTTACCCCCGCTGCCAGCATTTCCTCCATAGTTGCCTAATCCCTGCGTTGTCATACAATTAATGACTTTGCAGAAACGTATTGTCGGGTTGCAGTTGGCTCCGAAGTAGATGGCGCCGCCGAGGGCTTCGCCACCGTCGCCGCCTTTTCCGCCGTCTCCACCTCTTCCACCGTTGCCGCCGGCTCCGCCTTCACCGCCGGCGCCGCCGTTTCCGGCTGCACCTTGCGCTCCATCTCCGATACCCTCCCCTCCGTCCTGGCCCGGTTGGCCGTCTTGACCCGGTTGCCCTTCTTGGCCGTCCTGGCCGTCCTGGCCTTGTCCACCGAAGCCGCCGTTGCCACCGATCGCCTGACAGTTGATGATGGTACAATTCAGAATGACCGGATTGCTGTTATCTGAGAAATACATCGCGCCGCCATAGGAGACACCGCCGTTGCCGCCAGTATAGCCGAGCGCACCATCCAATCCGTCGGCCCCGGGTTCACCGGGTTCACCGTCGGCGCCATCCTCGCCGTCAAAACCAGGGGCATTGATCTCGACGTTCGGATCGCTGACATCGGGTTGATCGGGTCGGTTGGGATCGGCCGGGGCCCAATCGTTCGGATCGTTCGCATCAGGCACCGGGGGAGGCGGGGCTTGGGGCAACGGTTCCAACGGTTCCGCCGCAGGCGCCGCAGGATCCGGAGCAGCAAACACAAACGAGGCGTCCTCGCCGTTTTGACCCCTCGAGTAAATGTCTTGGATCACCAAATGCGAGAGCGTCGGACTACTGCCGTTGAGGCAGGAAATGGCTCCGCCGAGGGCATCGGCACCATTTTCACCCGTCCCACCCGTATCGGGTGCTGAAACGGGGCCCAAGTCACCGGGACCCTGGATTGTGAAACCGTCAATGACGGAATCGTGGCCTTCCCCGCTCTGGAAGATAAAAGCAGGGGCGCCAGAGGTATTGATCACCGTGGCCGCCACCGTACAGGGATCGTCGGGATGTTCGCTGGCGATCGTAATCGCCTTGCCCTGGAAATCGAAACTTCCGAAGTAGGCACCCGGGGAGACGATGATCTTGTCGCCGTGGGTGTGGGCGGCTTCGATCGCCGCTCCGATCGTATTGTATTGTCCCGGTACGTGCAAGCTCCTCGGTTGCCTGAAGAGCACGGTGATTTCTTTGTCGGCGTCCATCGTGACCGTATTCGTATTGGCCCAGAGTGTATCGTCATCCGTCCCGGACCATTGATCGACAATATAGGTGAGGTCCGGTTTGGCGATGAGGTTGATCACAGTGCCTTCCCGGTAATATTCGCCTCGCTTATGATGGGGTGTAATGAGTCCGTGTCCGCCGATCACTTCCGTTCGCAACCGGTACACAGGTATCTCTTCGAATTCAACGGTCACGTCTGCATCGGCGATTAAAGTAATAAAAGTGCTGTTCGGATCCGCAGGCGTATCGTTATCGGTTCCGGTCCACGCCTTGACGCGATAGCCCGGATCGGGATAGGCGGTGAGTTGGACCACCTCGAATTGCCGATAAATGCCGCTACCGGGTTCGACGCGACCGTGTGCCGTGTTCGGATCGACGGGCTCATTTGCTTCCACGATCGTAATGTTCAGTTGGACGGGTTGCGCGGGGATAGCCGTATAGTGGACGCCCATGTCGATGACGTCCATATCGGGCACGCCATCCGTGCGGGTCGTGTACATATCTAACTGGAGTGCGGGATCCGTGTTGGGATCGCCCACATCGATACACGAGCTGTCGGTTAGCTGCCCGGCGGCCGTCTGACTCAGATAGAAATCCCCGAGCGGCCCGGTCACGAACGTCGGCTCAATGTGAATATTGCCGATACCCCGGTCATCGTCTTCAATGCAGGAATACGTGGCGGAGCAGTTGAGCAGATCGTCGCCATTGCCCCACAGGATGCAGTTTGTGATCACCGGATTCGAATCGTGATTGGCATGAATACCACCGTCTTGCGGGGCGTTAGGATCCGTGACAACGATGGTGCAATTTGTTATGACCGGTGTTGAGTTGAAATCGGAATAGATTCCACCCCCACCGTAAACGGCGGTATTGTTCGCGAAGACACAATTCGTAATCGTCGGGGCGGTGTCATAACATGCGATGCCGCCGCCGACGCTGTCCGCGAAGTTATCGGTGATAATACAATCGATGATGACCGGCGAGGCCACTTCACCGTTCAGGATGTTGACACCGTCACAATTCATACCGCCGCCGATCGCGGTGCTTCCGGCGGTTTGGTTGCGTGTGATCGTGCAGTTCGTGATGGTCGGCGAGGCGAAATAACAATCAATACCGGCGCCGTAATATTGTGCATAGTTGTCGCTGATGACGCAGTCCTCGATGATCGGAGAGGACCCCTCGCACCGGATACCGCCGCCATAGTCGGCATTGCCCCAACTGATCGTGAAACCTTTGATCATCGTGTTGGGTCCTTCGCCGTTCGCAAATGTAACGACGGATCCCTGGCTTAAGATACCTGTAAGCAGGGTCGTCGGGTAGACATTCGGATCGCTCGGTTCGTTGATATCGCCGCTGCGCAAAGTAATCGCTTTGCCTTGGAAGTCAATCGACTCAATAAATTGCGTGTTTGCTTCGGCAATCAGCTCATCTCCGTTCTCAGCGTCATCAATAGCCGCCTGGATCGTGGTATAGGTTTTTTGCGGAATGTTGAGATCTGCCGGAATTCTCAGGACCAGACCCAGTTTTCCGGGTGGGACGATCGTTAGTGCATTGTACAGGTTGATGCGTCCGCCGGACAAACAATAGCTCGAATCCAATACCGGATCGACGGTTTTCAACACGACACCCTTGACCAGGGGAGCGGGCAGAGACGGGTAATACGACCAGATCAGGGCGCATTCGCCGGTGACAAATGGAGTGGATTGAGAGGTTCCGTCCACCGCATCGTAATTCGTGGCGAGACCGCCAAAAACCATCATCGGAAGGGTTTGAAATGTCGGCGTCGTACTCAGAATGCTTGATCCCGGAGCGGCGACATCGACGGAGGTGGGTCCGAGGTTCGAAAAGTCCGATACGACGTCGTTATGATCCGTCGCCATAACGGAAATGATATTGTCCAGGTCGAAAGCCGCCGGATAGATGGGTTCTTCATCAAGGTTTCTTCCGAAGTCATTGCCTACGCCGGCAATGAAGAGAATGCCCTTATCCTTTGCCTCTTTAATGGCATCGTAAAGTGCTTGAGAAAATGAATCCCCGCCCCACGAGGCATTGATAATCTGAGCACCGTTATCGACGGCATACTCAACGGCTTCTGCGGTGTCGGAAGTGTATATGGCGAGGAAGTCGTCGGCCTGGACCTTGAGGGCCATCATCTTGACGTTCCAGCAGACGCCCGTGACACCCACATTGTTGTTGCCTAAGGCTCCGATGATCCCCGCGATATGTGTGCCGTGAAACCAATTATCTATTGGGTCGTTATCGCCATCATTTGCTTCGCTTGATACGGCTCCGGCGAAGTCATAGCCGTAGTAATCATCGACATACCCGTTGCCGTCATCGTCAACGCCGTTGTCCGGGATTTCACCCGGATTGGTCCACATATTGTTCGCTAAGTCGGGGTGTCTATAATCGATACCTGTATCTATAACCGCGACGAGGATTTCCGGATTGCCCGTACTCAAGTCCCAGGCTTCGGGTGCATCGATGTCGGCGTCTTCCGTGCCCCCCGTCTGTCCCACGTTATCCAGCGCCCATTGCTGGGAATAACTGGGGTCGTTCGGAGCCAAAAATAACTTGTATTTGTAGTTCGGCTCGGCGTACACGACATGGTCCGAAAGGTTGAATTCAATGAAAGCGTCCAGCATGCTCATGCCTTCGGGCAATTGGACGGAAACCAAACCCGGTGCAATTTTATCGTATTCCTTGACGACGGTCGCCCCGGGGATGATCGCATCCGAGATCATGCTTCTTATCACACGACGAGACCATGGCCCCGCGATAGCCGGCTGGCTTTGAATCCTCTCTCCATTCGTGTCTGTAAAACGGACGATGAGTTCGTTTTGCTTGTAGGGAAGTGCACCATATTCAGACAGGTCGCCGGACGCGGACCCTGAGACATTGCCGGCAAAACCGCATACGACTAATAAAGCCAGCAGGCTAAGCAGAATCTTTCTTTTCATTCTCCATGCTCGATAAAGACGGTTATTATCGTTTATGAAACTGTCCATAGTCTGAGGTACTCCAGCATAGTACAACGACACATAATGCGTTTGGCAACAACAGGGGAGCGATGACAAACGACCCCTATCACTTGAAGTCTAAAATGGATTCTCCAACGCGGCAATGGCCTCCGCCTCGCGCTCTTCCTGGAGCATAATCGTCGGTTTCACCAGGATGAGTAATATCCTCTGGTCCTTCATTTTACTGCGACTGCCGAAGAGTCTTCCGACGATGGGGATTTTGCTCAATATCGGAACGCCTGCTTCCTTTTCCACCTCCGCCGTTATTTTCTGGCCGCCCAACAACAGAGTTCCGCCATCGGGCACACTCACACGTGTCATAACGGAGGACGTCTCCGTCTCGGGGACCGTGATGGGGACCGTGGCAAGCACGTCTTCGTCATTGGCGTCTTGCACGACCTGTGTGACGTCATGGGTCTTGAATCGCAGTAAGTCGGTCAGTTGCGTGACGATGTTCAACAGAACGTATTTCTTATCCGCGCTAATCGTTGGCGTAATACTCAACGTGGTCCCGACCTGCATGAAATTGACGTTTTGTTGTTGCAGCAGGTCTGCAATATCACCGCCGGCGTAGAAACCCCGCATTCGGGTTCGCAAGACATCCGGAGGTAGCGCGTATGAAACCATGTCCTGAACGGAGAAAGATGCCGACTCTCCGCTCAAAACCGTCACTTTCGGTTCAATGAGTGATTTTGAGTTTGCGTGAGCCTGAGTGGCTCGAAGGAGGAATGCCACCTGCAAATCGTCCAGGATGGAGCCGTATCCACCGGAAATACTGGCGGAGGCGTTAAGCCCGCCCAGGCTCCCCGAAACTTTCGACGCGACATCAGCCTGTGAGGCGATCGCCGAATCTTGTTCAACCGTAATGGTACCCCAATGGGTGCCCGCGTTGATCGTGAAATCGATATCCAGCCCGACGTCTTCGAGGAAGTTTTCAGTGACGATCAGGAACCTCGATTCGATAGAAACTTGCTCCCCGAGGGCCTTTCTCAGCGCCTCGAGCAGTTTTTCGATCTCATTGTGAACTTCGTGGGTTTGCAGAACGGCCAGTTTCTTCGGTGACTGCGTGGGGTAAGGTGTTATCGTCCCTTCTCCGGTATCACTGAGATCATACCAGGTATCCGGCTCGATACTTTCTTGAATCAGGTTGACAAGACTCTGCGCCTGCATGAGGCTTCCCATGCCGCCCATGCCGCCCATCATGCCGCCCATGCCGCCCATCATGCCGCCGCCCATGCCGCCCATCATGCCTCCCATGCCTCCCATGCCGCCCATCATGCCTCCCATGCCACCCATCATGCCTCCCATGCCGCCGCCATAGCCACCCATGCCGCCTCCCATGCCGCCCATGCCGCCGCCATAGCCGCCTCCCATGCCTCCCATGCCTCCCATCATGCCGCCCATGCCGCCCATCATACCTCCCATGCCGCCCATCATGCCGCCCATCATCATACCCATGCCGCCGTAGTTGGCAGGCGCGCTGACCAGGTCGGTAACATCATAAACACGAGGCACCATCTTATCCGGCAGCGTCTCGATGGTGGCGATCACAATCACGCCCTCATCGACGACATAATTGAGCTCGGCAAACTCGCTCGACACACCGGCCAGCAAGACCTCCAGCGCCTTGCGGACCTTAACGCCGCTCAAGGGGTCCATTCCGGCCGGGGTTGTCGGCTCAACTTCAGCCATTTCAAGCAAATCCTTCCAGTTGGGCTGGATTTGCAACGGAGGAGATACCGAGTCCTCCAAAGCGGTTATGACGTCAGCGAAAGAGATCTGAGGCGTCAAGTTCGGCAGATCAACCGTCTGTTCAAGGCGTTCATACACGTTGGCGTCCACCGGATCCAGTCCGATGGGCTTATCCGGGACGCGTGTTGGTTTTTCGATAATCTCCCGCCAATTCTTCGGATAGGTCAGCTCATCGGCATAGGGAATTTGAGATTCATCGGTCTTCAAGAAAAGCTCTGCCCTTTCCTTGTTGGATTCCTTCTCGACCGCCAGTTGTTTCCGCCAGAATATCGTATCTTCCAGAGTTTGCTTGAGCGTAAGCGCCTCGTCATGTTGCGGGTCCAAAGCCAGGAGGCTTTCCAGTTGACCGAGAGCCGCCTCGTAACGTTGTTGCTTCTGATACGTCCGCGCATTCTCCATCAGTTCAGCGATTCTGTTCTGTCGGTCAATTTCCCATTGCTCTGTGAACCGGCGCTGAGCCTCTGCCGCGGCGGCGCGTTTTTCTTCCGCTTCCTGCTCGGCTTGTTCTTTTTGTTTCTCTATGATGTCCTCGTTGACCCCGTTGAGTTTTTGGCTATACTCTTCGTAAAGCGCTTCACCGAGATGAATCTGGTTTTCGTTAACGGTATACCGGGCCATCTCGATCTCTTTCTTGGCCTGATCGAATTCACCTTCGCCTATGTGGGTGCGCGCTTTGGTTAAGGCATTGTTCACAACGGTTTGGGTGTAGTCCCGAAGGATGTTTCTCGTGCGTACAACCTGATCGATGTAGCTGTCTTCGTCCTCCTTCGTTGGAGAAGCCGATGTTGGCTCGGCCGCATTTAGCTCAGGGGCGTTCGGTGCGGTACTGTCCGAGTTGCTTTCCTCCGGCGCGGCGCTTTCGGACGCGGTGAGTTTCGATTCGGCCAGTTCCGGTTGTACCCCCTCCGGTTCAATAACCTTCGGACCGATCACAGCGATCATCTCAGCGTCTGTTTTTTCTGGCGAAGGTTCCCCTTTGACTTTGGCCTTACGGGGCAGGACCTTATCGATTTCCTTCAGATAGCCTTCGATCGTCTTTTTCATGGCCGGCGGGATTAATCCGCTGGACGCCACTCTCACGAGACCTTCACGGGCCTTCTCGAACTGCCCGGCACGGTAGAATGTCATGCTGCGCCGGTAAAGCTCTGCAATGCGTTCGTTGCGGTCGCTTTTGACTTCACTCGGCTTTCGGATGCCTTCTGTGATTTTCGCCAGTGTCGCCGTTGTCAAATGTCTTATGTCCCGGGTCGTCTGTGAATGCGTTTTGTCCTCGGCGATCTGAAGGTTGATCTGAGTGAGCACCTCAACGATTTGAGCGCGTTCTTTCTTTGTCAAAAACACGTTTTCCTTAAGGTTCTCGAGATGGTTTTTGGCCTCACTGAGCTGGTCCTGTTTGATCAGATTTTGAACCGTCTGGAATGTCTCAAGAGTCCGTTCCCTCTGAAGGACCGCCGTTCGGGCTTTTTTCAGAAGTGCGTCGACCTGCTCGCGTCCGGCGACCGTCAAATACTCCCGGTACTCTTGGGCCATGCGGAAGGTTTTAGCCGCTTGCTCGAAGTAGCCCTTTTCATATTCGGCCTTTCCGGTTTGAACGTAGCTTTGAACTAACCGGCGAAAAACTTCCTGCCGGTTCGTCGCTCCGCTTTTTTCCGACGCAGCACCTTCAGAGACCAGAAGGATCACCAATAGGATTAAGACCGTGACGATGGACAGAATTCTCCTGCCACAAGATTCGCTAAAGAAACTCGGCTTGCTCAAAATAAACCTCCTGCCAAAAATTAACACCCTCAGGGGAAAATTGTTTACAAATTACCTTCGATTTTATATTACTACCGACCTCCAGTTTCAGGAAAAGACCAGACTTATCATGATTCAGTTTATAGCAAAACAAATTTTTTTGCAAGAGAAAAATTTGATTTATGCCGGCCTGGCCAATAATATCCGAACTAATAGTCACGAAACAGAAGAATCCGAACGGATAGAGGGGAAAAATAGTCCTCTTAGAAACGTTTTTAATGTGCTGATAGTGGCGATTTAAAAGCAGAAACATGACATTTTGCTATTGATCGAGAACCGGAAATATGCGGCAATCCCTGATATTAGCTATCGAAACCTCCAGCCGAATCGGTTCGGTAGCCATCGCTTTCGGTGCACGCCGAATCTCAGAGACCCGGTTCACCGGGCCTTTAATGCATAGTGTAGAGATTTTTCCCGCCGTACGTGGCTTGTTGGACCTTGCCGGCCGAGTTCCCGGCCAGATCGAGCAGATCTATATATCAAGGGGGCCGGGCAGCTTCACCGGACTGCGTATCGCCGCGACTGTCGCCAAAATAATGCATCTGGCAAATGCCGCCAAAATCATCACAGTCGATACACTCGATATCATCGCCTCAAATGTGGTCCGTCTGACTGGGGGGAATGCTCGACCGGTTTCTGATTGTCAGGTTCTGCCCGCGGAGTGCGAGAGAATCGCAGTTATCCTCGATGCCAAACGAGGTCAGTTCTTCATCGCCGTCTATGAGCTTGCCCCTCAGGGGCGCAGCGGCGATAGGACGCGAGAGGAACATGGGGACCAAATCTGGAAAAAAACCGTTCCGGACTCTTTGATGACGATTTCGGAGTTTTTCAATCGCTTCGTCGGCCTCCGGAACCCGATCGGGCTGCTTGGGGACGGATTGGTTTATTATAAAGACAAATTCAAAGCTGAGGGTGTATTTTTCCTGGACGAGGAGCACTGGAGTCCGCGAGCGAGCCAGGTGCACTTGCTCGGCTGGCAGATGGCTTTGAACGGACAATTCACCGATCCACTGACGCTAACTCCCAACTATCTGCGAAAACCGGACGTTACGCTAAAATCACGTTGATCTGTGATCGACAAAAAGCTGGGGCCTATGCCTCCCGTATGGGACACCTTAGGCGAAATCTGTCAGCAAAGGCCCCAAACAATTTCGAGTTTTGATTTTTTATATTGTTAACCGCTTATGGCTACGGTTCCGGCCGATGAAGACGAATATCATCATAGAATATCATCCCCGAGCCGCCGGGGCTTGCCATACCCGATTTGCTTCCTAACCCGACCGCGATGCTGTCAATGTCGGTCAGATTAACACCCTGATCGGAAAACGCCTGAAGTGGAATACGCCACTCAGTCCAGATATCGAACGTTGCCGCGGCAGGATCTTCATGGGCTATCACCGCCGGTGCACCGTTTTTATTTGAGATCGCAACGTACATCGGTTCCGCCGCATTACTGGTAATCCCAATATCCTGATGGCCCCACTGCCCGCTCACATTGCCGGTCGTCGTCACATTCGAAAAGACCGCCTTGCAGGTTGCGTTGGCATTATGACTCGTCACCGCCAGACCAATATACACGTTCGACGCCATCGGGATATTCGTTGGGATAGCGTCGGCGACCGATTGCCACGTTGTGCCGTTGGTCGAATGTGTGACTGTAAAGTTGCCCGTCACGTCGCGCTCGACCTTCACCCAATGCGGGGCCGAAATCCCGGGCTCGTCCGTACGGATCGTGACGATATCCGTATCGGGGCGACGCTGAAAACCAACACCGTTCTCAGGCGTCACGAGCGCAAAGACATTCTTTGAGCCGGGATCCAGGGTCTCACGGATCATGACGCCGGCCTTCGCCCACGGATTCGTATTCTCGACGCTGTTGACTCGTGCGACAATCGAGCCGGCGCCGGTTAACGTCTTGAAGGCATAATGGAACTCGTCGGCCGTATCCCAGATGTTAGCGCCGGAGGCGGTCATCGTGAAGGTGCCGGCCGGGGCTTCGATGAAACTGCCGACCGAAGCCGGAAAGCCTCTGAACCACAATGCCAATTCCATGACGCCTTCCTCGGTCCAGTCGCGCGGATAAGTGAGCGCCAGCGCCGCTTCCGAATTCGTCACACCGGCCGTATTGCCATAAGCCAGCGGCATGGATTGCAAACCGCCATGGACGATTGTTTGCTCGGCATACGGGGGCATGATGTACCCGACCTGCGAGCCGTTGTCCGCTACGCCGAAGCCGTCGATCCAATGCTGCCAGATGGCCTGGCCGGCCGCATCATCGTCGGTATAGTCCTCAAAATCCTCCACCACGAGGAAATCACCCGTCGTGAAACTCCAAATCGCACCCTTCCAGGGACTGTCCGGGTGTAGATCGTTCACTTCATCGATACGCCAATAGTAGGTCGTATTCAAGTCAAGCTTTGCAGGCGCGAAGCTCATTTCCGCCTGTCTGCCCTGGTAGATGCCAGCCGTGCTCGTATCTGCAGCGGCGACAGCATCGACGTCGGTCCCGAGGTACACGTCGTGTTCGGCGGCGTCCTGACCGGCGCTCCACGTAAGAAGCGGTGTCTGCTTCACATCCACGGCGCCGTTGGCCGGATTCGGCTTACTCGCGCGGAGCGGCGGCGAGCAGGCGGCTGCCGGGATGGTGTGTCGTTCAAAGCGATCGCTCTCCCAGTCCAGGCGTACAGTCCAGTCACCCCCAAACGTAGGGGCCTGGAAGTACCACATCTCCATGGTCACTATGTCGTCAGCCTTCAATTCCAGCGGGAGGCCGGGTACGCTCTCAGGAGGTTGCCCTCGCCACCCACGGGCGTTTTCCTCGTCGTTGATCCAAAGAATCACCCCGTCGGCCACGCGAGGGATAAAGGTGTACGTCCCGGTCAGGGGGATTTCGATCTCGCCGGTCCAGATCACAGCGAAGGCGTCGGCGCTCACGATGTTGGGCTCCGGACTGGTGCCGGCGACTCCCTCAAGATTGATGCCCGGATCGATGCGTGTCAACACGGGTGAGCCGGAGAAGGCCGACTCCGGTGGATCCGGCGTGCCCCCGCCGATGTCATAGTAGTCGCCGCGCAGGCCGCCGCCTTCGCGCTTGGTCGTAAAGCTCCAGAGATCGCCTTTGGTCTCAACGAGACCGGCTTGCTCGTCAACCCGCCAATAGTATGTGGTTTCCAACTCCAGTGTCCCCGGATTAAATATATTCGTGGTCTGGACCGTGCCGCCGCTGGTGGCATTGGCCACCTCATCGGCGTTTGTACCGAAGTATATCGTGTGCACGGCGGCGTTCTCCCCCGGCGTCCACGTTAGCTGGATATTCGTCTCGACAAACCTCATACCGTCTACCGGGATAGGATTGTAGGCCGCCTGCGAGAGTACCCAGAAGCTCCAGATATCGCCTTTCCAGGGACTATCGGGATCGGCATCGTTGATCCCGTCCACGCGCCAATAGTAGGTCGCCCCGGGTTGCAGACCGTCGGGAAGCGGGTAGCCGGGTAAACCGATGAGCATAAAGTCATTTGTCGTGTTCCCTATGAAGGTATCCACGGCCCCTTCGTTGACTTGATCGAAGTCGGTACCGAGGTAGATATCGTTTGAGACTGCAGAATCACCCGGCCTCCAGGTCAGGTTGACCCAGGTGTCGTTCAACGTGCCGCCGTCCTGTGGATCCGGTCCCGTGGCCTTCGCAAAGCCCGGCGCCGCCCCGACGGTAATGTCGTCAACGTACACCGTGCCATTGGCGAAGTTTCCCTGCCACGTCGTCGTCCGGATGAGGATATACTCGAGATTGGTGGGACTGTACCCGGAGCGGAACCGCGCCGCCTCGAAGACGAGCTCCGCGTCCACGTACACATCGTATGTTTTGGAGGCAGTGTTATATTCCAGCACGACCTGGTACCACCGCAGCGGCTTGAAATCTTCATATACGAGAGCGCTATAGGCGCCGCCGTTACGCACATCCATATCGGGCACGTTGGCGGGATCGTGGGAGCTGCTGAAGCGCGAAAGGCCGTAGTAGTCGCCCCACTCTGTATCGACCGGGTCGGTCGCCCCCACGTGAAGATTGACCGTACCGCCTCCCGGCGCCGTCTCGTACATGAACCTGTAGTACAGGGTCTCCGTCTCACCTTCCGGCAAACCCCAGGGGATGCGCATCCTGACTTCGCCGGCAGAAATCACCAGGCATTGATTGCTCGCGTCCGTGGGATCCGGTCCCACCGCCACATATTCCGGTCCCACAGGGATCTCCCAGGCGTCCAGGTTGCCGCTCTCGAAATCATCCATGACCTGTAGAGCACCCACGTCTCCAGCCAGTCCCAGCATGACAATAAAAGATGCCAAATAAATCAGTTTTCTACACATACTCAATCCTCCTACAGTGAATTTGATATAGAAAATTAACGAATACGGACCAAAAGCCCGTTCAACAGTTCTGTTAAGGCTCCGGCGCCGGAGGATAGAGACGTATATCGTCTAAGTATATCGTCCCCGAGCCGCCGGAGCTTGCCATGCCGGCTTGGCTGCCTAAGCCGATCGTGATACTGTCCACGTTGGTTAGATTGATGCCTTGATTGGCAAAGGCCTGTAAAGGAATACACCACTGCACCCAAGAGCGAGCCGTGGCTGCACTCGGATCATCATAGGCCATAATCGCAGGGGTTCCGGCATTGTTCGAGATGGCGACGTACAATGGTTCGGCGGCGTTGGCCGTACCGCCCCGGAACCAGAGCGACAGTTCCGCGACGGACGCCGGGGTCCAATCGCGTGGAGCCGTCAGAGCGAGAGATGCCTCCGAATTCGTCACACCGGCTTCGTTATTATAAAGCAGCGGCATGGACTGAGCGCCGCCGTGGACAATCGTCTGCTCACAATATGGAGGAATCAGATAACCCACCTGCGCACCATTATCGGCGACGCCAAAGCCATCGATCCACGTTTGCCAGATGGCTTCACCGGCTACGTCGTCATCTGTGTAGCTCTCGAAGTCATCAATGAGGAGAAAGACGCCTGTCGTGAAAATCCAGAGAGGACCTTTCGCCGTATTGCCCTGATCGTCCACTTCGTCCACACGCCAAAAGTAAGTGGTGTCTGGTTCAAGTAATCCTGGATCAAAATTCTCCGCCCCCAGCATCTTAGAGCCTTTGTGCTCGGGTGCGCTGGTATCGGCGTGGCGCACCGCTTCTTTGTCTATGCCGAAATAGAGCTCGTGCGAGGCGGCACTGTCGGCCGGCGTCCAGCTTAAAATGGCATTCAATGGCACATCCGTAGCATTATAAGCCGGTTGCGGATTGCCAACCGCGCCGGGCGTTGTAAAGAACCAGATATCACCTTTATGCGTCTCGACGGAATCAAACTCATCGACCCGCCAGTAATAGACCTTCTCCAATTCAAGCGGGCCGGATTGGTAAGTTGGAGAGCCCAGCGGAGGTCCTCCTGTGGCGTTGTTTACCTCATCGTAATGATCGCCAATATACAAAGTGTGAAGGATCGCCCCGTAACCCGGTGTCCAGGTAAGGGTGACATTATTCGGGTCGACGAACTCGGCGCCATCCTGTGGATCGGGGCTATACGCCGTTTTAGGCGGGATCGAAAAACTCCAAACAGGGCCTTTCCACGGGCTGTTCGGATCCGCCTCGTTGACTTCATCGATTCGCCAGTAATATGTTGTGCCCGGCACAAGACCTTCCGGATAATCAAAACCGGGAAAACCCGCGATGAACATCGTGGACGTTTGGTTGCCCCGGAAGGTGTCTCCCGTGCCGTTGTCTACGTCGTCGAAATTCTCGCCCAGATACACATCGTGCGAAACGGCCAAGTCGCCCGGCGACCAGCTAAGGGTTACCCATGTATCCGGATGGAGCGCGCCGTCAGGCGGGTTGGGTCCGAAGGCGTAGGGCCAGGGTTGGCCTTCCATGATACTCAGAACTTCAGCGTCCGTCAGAGCATGGTCGAAGAAGTACACATCGTCCAGCAGGCCTTCGAAAACCTGACCTGTCTGAGTGTCAACACTCGTTCCAACATAAAACGGCGTGGCGGCTGTGTTTAAGGTTTGGTCCGATCCGCCACTGCGATAGCCGGGAATGTTCTTTCCATCGATAAAAACCTCTACTTCATTGACGATTGTGGCTCCAGGGAGTACGCGAATCGCTATGTGATTCCATTGCCCGGCAATAAAGCCGGTATAAAACATATTTCCGCCCCAGTGTCGCATGCGGACGCCGTCCTCGCCGTTGACGTTTTCGAGGCAGAATGTGAGTGCCTGACCTGCTGTTGCGGCGCCGTATCCACAAAATTTTCGGTCCCCTCTGACTTCGGGCGCATTGACCCAAATAGCGATTGTTCTTTCCTCCGCTCCAACGGGCAGGTCGTTGCCCAAATCCACCTCCATGTATCCTCCTGATGCATCCATTCCCGTCCCGCGAACGCCGGGAATGTCGAGACCGGGATTGTCAACGTATGTTCCGTCGTGCCCCCGGCCACTGATATCAGCCGCCGTCGTTCCGGATGTTTCATCCAGCGGCCAGTGTCCGATGAGTTCCGCTTGAGTGGCGCCGACAAAAATAAGCGTCACAACCAGAAAGGTTAGATAAACAGATTGCTTCGACATAATCGTCCTCCTTCAACTACCGATGACAACTTTAGTGAATTGGCCAACTTGATTTATAACACATATAACCTCTTCTCGTCAAGAAGAATCCATCGAGGATACCGAAATATGTCATTTATGCCGGAGTGGAAAAACGATGACCTTTCGAATATCTGGTAATCTCATCTCAAGGAGCGTATAATCCATATAAGAAAGGATAATCATGATGAATAGATTATTGAAAGCTACGACCGTCGCTCTGTTTTTAAGTTTGCTACATCCGTTCGCTCATGGGAATGATGTAGGCGAAAAGCCCTGGTCCGTGGGTTATGCCGAAGCGGACATCACACCGGCGCCGAAGCAGGTTCAGATGTCCGGCTTCGGTCGCGAGCGATATGCCCAAGGCGCGCTGGCGCCTTTATTAACGCAAGTTGTGGCATTGCGCGATCGGGACGGCAACACAGGAATTC
>Ga0272442_10005246_pt1 | contig 17408 bp, 17 predicted proteins | sample SSMForm2O_FD_200262 | JGI IMG/M metagenome (GOLD analysis project Ga0272442, IMG submission 200262) | Marine sediment archaeal communities from Little Sippewissett salt marsh, Falmouth, MA, United States - SSM-Form-2O | ecosystem: Environmental > Aquatic > Marine > Wetlands > Sediment ... | reverse complement strand
ATGGTACCATTATCGAAGAGGGAACACCGGAACATTTCTTTCATAACCCCACCCAGGACAGGACAAAGCTCTTTTTGAATCAGATCCTGTAATAACAGCTATCAGCACTCAGCTTTCAGCATTCAGTCATTTTTCAGCACATAAAAAAGACACACAGAAAATTACTTGAATACGGCACAGGATCGATACACCAATCAAACATAATGATCTCTTATATCTCAATAAGAGACCTTCAGATCATCGAAGACTCATCGACAGAGAGAATATTCCAGTTTTCTTCCTTCCCAACCGATACATTGTTATGTTACAGGGAGAAAGTATTGTTAGAGGTACGTATCCCCTATGATCAATCATATTTTACTCTTTTCAACGGGTGTCATTTTATTCCTGTTTGCAATGATCAGGCTGACTGAAATCGTTCAGCGTCGATTTACGAATATCCGTATCAGGGAATATTTCAGACTGTCATTCAAAACGCCCGTATACGGTATTATAACGGGACTCGTTTCGACTATATTGTTTCAGAGCAGTTCGGCAACATCTGTACTGACCGTCGGTCTTGTCAGCGCCGGATTGATCAGCTTCTATAACTCTCTCGGGATCATACTGGGGGCCAGCATAGGAACAACGCTAACAGTCCAACTCGTTGTCTGGAAGTTTACCGAAATATCTCCCATTTTCATCATCATCGGCAGTCTGGTCTGGATAACCGGAAAAGGACGCTGGAAATATATCGGTATGTCTGTTTTTTACTTCGGATTGATATTCTTCGGTCTGAGCCTCGTATCTCTGGCAACGGCACCCCTCAAAAATAACACAGCCTTCATTCATTTCTTTCAAGAGGTAAAAAATCCCATAATCGGTGCCTTTATCGGTCTTGCCGTTACCGCATTAATTCAATCATCTGCTATACCCATCTCCATTCTCGCAATCCTCGCCCATCACAGTCTGGTCACTATCGACAGTTCCCTTCCCATAATCTTTGGCGCAAACCTTGGCACAGCGGTCACAGCGCTCCTGGCAAGTCTTGCCGCAAACATCAACGGGAAAAGGACTGCCGTATCTCATTTTGTCTTCAAACTTGCCGGAGTCGTTATCTGCTTGTTTATTCTGAGCCCTTTTTTATCGGTCCTGAAAAGTGCAACAACAAATGTGCCCCAACAGATTGCTCTGGGTCATTTCCTGTTTAACCTGGTTATTGTGATCATGTTTACACCTTTTTTGAGACCGTTTTCGGAAATGATCGAAAAAGTCATGCCGGGAAAGGCGGATGTCTTTTCGCTGTGGCCCGAGTATCTCGATGAGAAAAAATTATCAGAGCCGGACGTCGCTCTCGATTGTGCCAGAAAAGAGATAGTACGGCAAATTTCAATCGTACAAAAAATGCTTTCCAAAAGTATCAATCTCATACGCAATTACCAGGAGTCGGAAAGGAATAATGTCCATTATATCGAGTTTGTCGTGGATACATTGCGGAGGGAAATCGGTAACTATCTCTGCATAATATCACGGAATCCCCTGTCACCGTCTCTCTCCAAAACGTTATTTGCGTATTCACAACTGACGGACGTCATTGAAAGAATTGGTGATCATGCACTGACGCTTGCTAACTTGTCAGAACGAAAATTCCAGCGGAAGATTACGTTTACGGACATGGCATATTCGGATATCAGAGAATTGGAAATGCTGGTGAACAATAATATCGAAGACGCCGCATCCGTTGTTGCTCACAGCAGCAAAAAAATCTTTGAGAGAATTTACGAACGAGAAGATCATGTGGATGTAATAGAGAAAGACCTGAGAGAACGGCATCTGAAGAGATTCTATAATGGTGTCTGCCATGCCGAAGCGGGTCCGATTTTTATTGATATGTTGATCCATCTGGAGAGAATCTCGGATCATTGTGAAAATATAGCTGAATACATAGAAGATCTGGATGAATTGTAAGATTATATGGACAAAACGCTCTAACACAGCATGAACCGTGCGAGGATTTGAACGTTTTCCAGAATATAATATTGATATTGCTACCTATATTGTTTTTCTTTTACTTATCTGAATGCTTATTGCTGATTACTGATAGCTGAATGCTTTCCCTCAATTCCTTGACATGAGGTGATGAACGGCCTTGTCGAGACCGTCCAGGGACAATTCGTACATGGGAAAGATCTGTCTGACAATATCGACTGTCCAGGATCCCCACCACTTTTCCTGCTCGGGATTGATCCAGATGGAATGACGAAACGTACTGGCTAAAAATTGCAGATGTTCAATGCTCGGTCTACTTCTTCTTTTTTCAAGATGGATAAATCCTTTCGTATGCATCAATTCATAAGGGGCCATGCTCGCATCACCGATAATGATGAGTCTCGTCTCCGGGTCCTTGCCGATAAAATCGACTGTTTTTTCCGGTTTCGCCCGTCTGCGGGAGTCCAGCCAGACCTCATCATAAATGGTATTATGGAAGAAATACGTGGTAAGATCCTTAAATTGCGCCCTTACATAATCGAACAGGGTTTGAACCAGGGGAATGTAAGGATCCATTGACCATCCGCCGTTGTCAATCATGAGAATGACGTTGATCCGATCTTTCAGCCGACGATCAAAGACTATTTCAATTTCACCCCCGTTGCGCATGGTTTCATAAATAGTCTTATCCACATTGACAACATCTTTCGGTCCAACCGGCACCATCCGGCGAAGCCTTTTTAAGGCTTCCCCCATATGCGCTTGTGTCAGGGGACCTTCCTGGGAGTAATCTTTATATCGGCGGTCCAGAGCCACCTTGATTGCCGATTTATTTCGGGACACGCCACCGACTCGCATCCCCCCGGGGTGATAACCGAAATGTCCGACCGGCGATGTACCCCCCGTCCCGATCCACCTGTTTCCGCCATGATGAGCCTCAGTCTGTTCCTTGAGACGGTCGAAGAAATATTTGAGCAGTTCCTCCGGCGACATTTTCTGAAGTTTATCTTCATCAACGTCGAGGGCGGCAGCAATCTCTTCAGGATGCTTTAACCATTCGTCCAGAAGCGCTCTGGCCAGTTCCGTAATCTCCTCGTCGTCCGGCTCCTTGAGGTCGACTCCCTTGAAATGATGGGCAAATACCTGATCATAAAGATCGAAGTACCGTTCGCTTTTGACGAGTATGGACCGGGCAACAGTATACAGATCTTCCAGTGAGAGTATCAGACCCGTCCGAAGAGCTTGATGGAGTCGGAGAAATGACGTGGGAGTAATAGGAACGCCCTTTTCTCTCAACATATAGAAAAAATTGATAAACACGTTTGCCTCTCTTACAAAAAGGATTGGGCAACCCGAATGGCGGCTGCTTTCAGATCTGAGCTTTTCTTGTACAGAACCCCCAGATAGGGAACCGCCCCTTTATGAAGTGTCGAGACGTTAAAATCCGGATCTGCTTTCAGGGCTCGAATCCAGTTGATCAGTTCTCGTGTTGCCGGCTTTTTTTCAATGCCATCAAATTCTCTCAATTGATAGAACGTGGCAATACATGCATCCATCATGTCCCGCTGAAGATCAGGAAAGTGTACGTCGATAATGCTCCGCATCATGTCGGCATCGGGAAACGCGATGTGATGGAAATTGCAGCGTCCAAGGAACGGATCGGAGAGATCTTTCTTTGCATTAGATGTGATAATAACGACAGGTCTCTTTTTTGCCCCAACCGTTTTATCAACCTCCATAATATCAAACTGCATCTGATCCAGAATATCAAGCATGTCGTCCTGAAAATCGGTATCAGCCTTATCAATTTCATCAATCAGAAGCACCGTTCGTACATCCGAAACAAATGCCTGACCTATTTTTCCCATCTTTAAGTACTCTTCGATATTGCTCACATCACGGTTTGAATCTCCGAAACGACTGTCGTTTAACCGTGTCAGGGTATCATATTGGTAGAGCGCGTCGACAAGTTTCATGCTTGATTTCACATTCAGCACAATCAACGGCATGTCGAGATTTTCCGCAATTGCATAGGCCAGCATGGTCTTCCCCGTTCCCGGTTCTCCTTTAAGAAGAAGCGGCATTTCAAGAGCTATTGAAACATTCACAATCTTCGCCAGTTCATTATCCAGGACATACCTTGACGCCCCTTGAAATCTGTAAAATTCACCGTTTCGATTCGTCATATCAGCCACGTTTATAAAGTCCTCCAATTTTTTAACTATAAAAAGAAGGGGGTTTACAAAAAACCCCCTTCTCCTTATCTCCATGCACTTATATCATACAATTTCCGACTTGACCATGGTTACAATCATGTTTTACAGCTAACTAATTAAACATCTCTCGTCCACAGCGAGGCCATCGCAGGACCGCCACCGACACACAGCGAAGCGCCACCTATGGTCAAATCCATTCGCTCCAGCTCATAATAGAGCGATACGATGATTCTAAGACCAGTGCATCCGACGGGATGCCCCAGAGCTATCCCGGAACCATTGTGGTTTACTTTGTCGAGCGTTAAATCCATCCCGAAATCTTCTTTGAGCATTCTCCCGACTCCCAACCACTGGGCAGCAAACGCCTCATTTAACTCCCAATATTCGATATCTTCGAATTTCATGCTCGCCTGATCGAGGCACTTGGGAACCGCCACGGCCGGACCCAAACCCATAAGCTTGGGATCAACTCCCTCTCCGCAGATATTGATCAGTTTCATAAGTGGTTTTACGCCAAGCTCGGCGGCCCTGCGCTTTGACAACATTACAACAGCAGCCGCTGCATCGTTGATACCCGAGGCATTTGCCGCTGTAACGACACCATCTTTTTTAAAAGCAGTGGGCAGTTTTCCCATCGCTTCGAGATTCGCATCGGGAATCATATGCTCATCAGTATCATACAGCGTAATTTTTTTCTTGGTCTTGATTTCTACCGGTACAATCTCACGCTTGAAGATACCCTCATGTACCGCCTGCGTTGCCCGTTGATGACTTACGAGGGCGAGTTGATCACACTCTTCGCGGGTGATACCGTATTTTTCGGCTATGTTTTCAGCCGTCATTCCCATATGACCGGGAACGAGTTCATCAATCAACCCATCGCAGAGCATGGCATCCTCCAGCGTTCCCGGACCCATTCGGTACCCGCTTCTCCCCTTCGGCAGCATGTACGGAGCATTCGTCATGCTCTCGACACCTATTATCAGTGCGCTTTCAGTCTTTCCGAGCATGATGTTATGAGCTCCGATTTCAAGAGCCCGCATTCCCGATGTACAGTTCTGATTGATACTGACCGCACCACTTCTGGGAGGCAGCCCGACCCTCATAGCAACCTGTCTTGCAGGCAGCGAACCGCTCATATGGGGGAACACCTGCCCCATGCAACACTCATCGATAATGTCCGCAGGAACACCTGATCTGTCGATTGCAGCCGATGCCGCAGTAATTGCAAGGTCTCTTGCCGATACGTTTTTCAGACTTCCGAGAAACCGTCCGATTGCGGTACGGCACGCTGAAACAATAACTACTTCATTCATCTTGTTCTCCCTTCTCCACCTATTTGAATTTTCAACAACAACGAGATTGGAATAAACGATGTCACCGTTGCGGAAAGGTTGCCTCTCTACTTCGAAATCCCATTCCTTATCAGGTATCTGACACAAGCACTTTCCGTGCAACCACCATCGAATATATAGCTATAATTAATTTGTCTGATACATTGAAAAAACGCCGGTCACATACCACAAGCGGCCGAAAAATGGAACGGAAATGTGTGATAGTTTCTTTTCGTGATGGTTTGAACGGACCGGCAGACCGATGGAAAACATATGCATTTTTTCTGGCAATAAGGCTTCTGCCGGCTGGAGCATCAATGACAACGAAAAGGAGAAATAGACGCAGGTACCGCACCCCCGAATACCAGGGTCTTTCTGTGGCACATGATAATGTCCGTATTCGGAAAAAGGCAAAAAGCAAGACCTGACCCCCTTTCTTTATTAACTGGTAATTAATAAATAGTCTCAGAGGCATCGAAATGGTGAAGAAAAGTATGACCTGTGAGGTATAGTGTGGAGCACTGGCATGAGCAACAAAAGAAAAGGAGCCATACATATCGCATAACCCCTTAACATTATTCATGGTAGTCCCAGGGAGAATCGAACTCCCGTTTCTGGCGTGAGAGGCCAGCGTCCTAACCGCTAGACGATGGGACCATGGCTGGGGGACAAGGATTCGAACCTCGGTAGCAGGGTCCAGAACCCTGAGTCCTACCGCTAGACGATCCCCCAATATTTTATTGGAAAAAACCGCTTAAAAAATTAGAGGCTAAAAGTCAAGTGTTAATTTAACCTTTCACATAATCAATTGCTCTTCGTATCCGTTGCACAACTTTATCTTTCCCGAGCGTTATCATCACCTCATCAATCCCGGGACTGACCGTCTTTCCTGTCAGTGCAACCCGTAGCGGCTGGGCAATAAACTTGAGTTTTGTTTCTCTTTTTTCCGCAATAGTTCTGAGAACCGTTTCAATCCCCTCTTTTGTAAAATCTTCCACGAAGGGTAGTGTTTCCGCAACGGCCTCCAGATGGCCGGCATAGTCGATCTTCAAGAACTTGTCTGCCGCTTTATCATCATACTCTATCTCATCTTTGAAGTAAAAGGCACCGGAAGCGGCCATGTCAACGAGGGTTTTTGACCGTGTCCGGAGATCCGAAACGACCTTCTGTAAATACGGCATATCCGATGCATCAATATCCAAGTTCTTAAAAAAAGGCCGCATCTCTTGTGCGAGTGTTTCTCCATTACTCTCCTTTATGTAATGCTGGTTCAGCCAGAGGAGCTTCTCCGGGTTGAAAACGGCGGCAGATTTGCCAACCGCCTCAAGGGTAAAATAGTTGATAAGTTCCTCGTTGGTGAATATTTCCTGATCGCCATGAGACCAGCCAAGTCTCACCAGATAATTCACCAAGGCCTTCGACAAGTAACCCATTTCTTTATAAGCCATGACCGATGTTGCCCCGTGCCGCTTGCTTAACCGAGCTTTATCAGCACCGAGTATCATGGGAACATGTGCAAAGTATGGAATTTCGTATCCCAAGGCATCATAGAGAAGAATCTGCCGTGGCGTATTATTGAGATGATCGTCGCCCCGGATAACATGAGTAATTCCCATTTCAGCATCATCGATAACGACGGCAAAATTATAGGTCGGATAGCCGTCGCTTCGTTCTATGATAAGATCATCCAGTTCATCATTATTAAATGTAACCGCGCCCTTAATGAGGTCATTGACAACTGTCACCCCCATCGGGGATGTTTTGAACCGCACAACGGAATTTTCTTTTTTCCCGAGATTCTTATCCCGGCACGTCCCGTCATATTTGGGTTTTCTGCCTTCCGCAAGGGCCTTTTTTCTTTTATCCTCCAACTCTTCAGGGGTACAGACACAGTAATATGCTTTTCCCTCATCAATAAGTTTCTGCACCATTTCCCTGTGGATTCCAACTCTTTCGGCCTGAAAATACGGTCCGTCATCCCAGTCGAGTCCCAGCCATTTCATGGCATCCAGAATTGCGTTTGTCGACTCTTCCGTGGATCGAAGCTGGTCCGTATCTTCTACCCTTAGAACAAACTCTCCCTTATTGTGCCTTGAAAAAAGCCAGTTAAACAGTGCCGTCCTTGCGCCGCCGATGTGTAAATAGCCGGTGGGGGATGGAGCAAATCGCGTTCTTATCGTTTGTGTTTGAGACATAAGTCATATACCTTCATTCATAATTTTAATCTTGAGCTGGCGTACACCAGCCACAACTATCGCTGCTTATGACCTATTGATCCTCTATTCCCAGCAAATCATAATAACAGTGATAGACGGTCATACCGGATAATATCTTCAACAGGGCAGCATAAGAAAAGGGCTTTTTTACCGGAGTGTGTCGTTTTTGCAACAATTATCCCTTCCATTCCGGAAAAGCCCGACCATAATTACTACTCTTTGCAGTGATTTCAGTACCTCTTGTAAATATTAACTTCTGGTACACAAATTGCTTTGCCACTGGAAGAGTATTTACATGAACGGAATTTTTTGTCAAGAATGTATTATATTTCTCCCCTGATTGGGGCAGGCAGTAATCATAAAATTTTCTTGACAATGACAGTAATTTATAATTAACTCTGTACCTTTATTCCAAAATGCGATTAATCGAATTCAAGGAAAATCGTGAAGATTACCGTTTCGAATATACCGGAAGAGGGGTTAACCCGTGAATTTCTTGTAGATGGAGATTGGTTCCATTCTCTGCTGCCGGAGAGAGATGGAACCGATATTGCCATTGAAAGAATTTCAGGTCAGTATACCGCAGTAAAAATCGGGAAAACCGTATCGGTTCGCGGTAGTATCGAGACTGAAATAACCCTCGAATGCTGCCGATGCCTGGCGGAGTTTGTGCTTCCTATAAGTGCTGAGTTTAAATATACTTACGTCCCTCTTGAAAAGATGCCTAACAAAGAAGAATTAGAATTAACCGGCGAAGATCTCGGTTTCGGGTACTACAAAGATGACGTAATCGATCTCGACCCGATTATACTGGAACAGATCGTTCTTCAGATTCCCATGAAGCCTCTTTGCAAGGAGGCATGCAAAGGTCTTTGTCCTGTTTGCGGAATCAATCGTAACGTGGAACAGTGTAATCACGAAACAACTTCGTTTGAAAACCCATTCGCCGTTTTAAAACAATTAAAGATTAATAATGGAAAAAACTGAAAAGAGGACTGATATATGGCAAATCCAGTAAAGAGACATTCAAAAGCAAGAAAAAATAAGCGAAGATCCCATGACGCACTGACACCCCCTGCAGTTTCCATATGCCCCCAGTGCGATGAACCGAAATTGCCGCATCGGGCATGTCCCCAATGCGGGTTTTATAAAGGGCGAGAAGTTATTGCAGCTGAAAAAATTTCCTGATGAAGTATATTCCTCCTGTGTGAAAGCAGCACGATGATATGTAAACTTGGCATAGTCTTTCCCGGACAGGGTGCTCAATACGTCGGAATGGGAAAAGATTTCTACAGGGAATTTGACGAGGCACGAAGTACCTTTGCCGAAGCCCGGGAAATCTTGAACTGTGATATTGCGGAACTTTGTTTTCAAGGACCGGCGGAAGTTCTCGATCAAACCGTCAATACGCAAATCGCCGTCCTGACCGTCGACGTTGCTGCATATAAAGTATTCGAAAAAGAGGTTGGGATTCAACCAGCGGTCATGGCCGGACATAGTCTCGGTGAATACGGAGCTCTCCATGCCGCAGGCGCAATCAGTTTCGCCGATGTCCTGCCCCTTGTATACACTCGGGCTACATACCAGCAAGAAGCTGTCCCTGTAGGAACCGGTAGTATGGCGGCGATTATGGGTCTTGATGAAGACACGCTCACACATATCTGCAGCACCATAGGCAAAACAACGGGAAGAATAATTGATATCGTCAACTTTAATGCTCCGAGTCAACAGGTCATTTCCGGTCATACGGAAGCCGTCACACAAGCTATCGCCGAGGCAAAGGAAAATGGCGCACGGGGGATAATGCTTCCAATCAGCGTTCCCTGTCATTGCAGACTCCTGGACGATGCGGCAAAAAAGTTTAAGGAAAATCTCACAGGGATTACCGTCAATGACTTCAATATAGATGTCCTTCCGAATTACAACCCGAAAATTACTTACTCAAAGGATAATATAAGGAATCTTCTTGCAAAACAGCTCAACTCTCCCGTCAAGTGGCAGGAGACAATCGAGAAAATGGTTGAGATGGGAATTAATACCATCATTGAAATAGGACCGAAGCGTACACTCTCCGGTCTGATTAAAAGAATAAACGGAACGGTAAAAACACTTAATATCGAAGATACGGCTTCCCTGGATAAAACGTTAAAGATTATAAAAGGCTTATAGTGGTTTAATGATGTTGAAAGAAACAATAGCACTGGTGACAGGCGGTTCACGGGGAATCGGACGGGCAATTTCCGTAAGACTCTCGGCAAGTGGTGCTTTTGTCTTTATTAATTATCACCAAAACGAAAAGGCTGCCGCCGAAACACTTCGGATTATCCAGGACAAGGGCGGTAACGGTGAGATATGCCGGTTTGACGTTTCCGATTTTACCACGACCCAGAAGGCAATACGAAATATCGTTAAAACGAAGGGTGCCATCGATATTCTGGTCAATAATGCTGCGGTGTCCATTGACGGACTTTTTGTCAGGACAAAGGAACAAGACTGGAATGACATTATCGACACAAACCTTAAAGGTACATTCAACTGCTGTCGCGCTGTTACCAAGCACATGATGAAACAACGATCGGGACGTATTGTAAACATATCCTCCGTGGTCGCAGAAGGGGGAAATGCCGGGCAGACATTATATTCCGCATCCAAAGCGGGGATCCTGGGCCTGACAAAATCCCTGGCCAGAGAACTGGGTTCACGAAATATCTGCGTCAACGCCGTTGCTCCCGGATTTATTGATACTGATATGACCGGTTCACTTTCGGAAGAAAACCGAGCGAAAATAATCAGTCAGATACCCTTATCACGACCGGGCACGCCTGAAGACGTAGCGGGAACAGTTGCATTTCTTGTTTCCAGGGATGCCGATTATATTACGGGACACGTCATCCGTGTCTGCGGCGGCATTTACATATAAATTTATGGTGTCAGCAATTGTACAATGAAAGAAAACACTCAGATAAAAGAATAGGGAGGATCATACATGACAGTTGAAGAACAGGTAAAGAACATCATTATGGAACAATTGAACGTAACTGAAGAAGAATGCCTTCCCGAGGCTAAATTTATTGATGACCTCGGAGCCGATTCACTCGACCTGGTGGAGTTGATCATGGCTATGGAAGATCATTTCGGCCTTGAAATAGCTGACGAAGAACTGGCTCAGATAAGCACGATAAAGGATGTTATCGATTATATTACATCAAAACAATCAACATAATGCAAAAACCTGGAGAGAGGGCAATTGAAAAGAAGAGTCGTCATCACAGGCGTGGGCACCGTTAATCCCCTCGGCAACTGTGTAAGTGACACGTGGGAAGGAATTTGTGCCGGAAAATCGGGAATTGCTCATATTACAAAATTTGATACGAGCGATTTGAAAACAAAAATTGCCGGCGAGGTGAAGAATTTCGATCCCCTGTCGTTTGTAACGTCAAAGGAAGTCCGACGGTTTGATGATTTTATCATCTATGCCCTTGCATCCGCCGAAATGGCACTCGACGACGCAGGACTTATCATTGACAATCGAAATAGCGACCGTATCGGCATTATTCTCGGTTCCGGCATCGGCGGCATTACAACAATAGAAAGAGAAAAAGAAGCTCTCATGAAAGCCGGTCCCAAAAAAATATCCCCATTCATGATCCCGGGAGCTCTTGCAAACCTTGCCGCCGGTACTGTCGCAATAAAGTTCGGTACCAGAGGACCCATATCCTGTGCAGTAACTGCCTGTTCGGCGGGTAACAACGCCATCGGCGATGCCTTCAGAACCATCGCCTATGGCTTCGCGGATGTAATGATCTCCGGAGGGACCGAATCGGCCGTTTCTCCCCTTGCCGTTGCCGCGTTCAATGCCATGAGGGCAATTTCAACGCGAAACGATAACCCTGAAGCAGCAAGCAGACCCTTCGACAGGAACCGCGATGGTTTTATCATGAGTGATGGCTGCGGTATCGTCATCCTGGAGGAGTTGTCGTTTGCATTAGACAGAGGTGCTACAATATATGCGGAAGTATCGGGATTCGGATCGACCTGCGACGCCTATCACATAGCGGCACCGCCGCCGGGTCATCCGGGCGCAGTGAGGTCTATGCAGCTTGCATTGCAGGAAGCCGGCATGGATCCGTCTGATATTGACTATATTAACGCCCACGGCACATCAACCGCGCTGAATGACAGATATGAAATCGAAGCGATAAAAAAGGTCTTCGGTGATCACTCCCGGAAGTTGGCTGTCAGTTCGACAAAATCAATGACAGGCCATCTCCTCGGCGCCGCCGGGGGATTAGAGGCGATTTTCTCGGTCAAATCAATCGATGACGGAATTATACCTCCCACGATCAATCTGGATAATCCCGACCCCGAATGTGATCTCGATCTCATTCCCGACACAATGAGGAAACAAGATATCCGTACAGTCATGTCCAACACCTTCGGTTTCGGAGGTGCTAATGCCGTCCTTGTGTTTAAGAAATTCGAAGAATAAGGAATTCATATTGTGAATATAGTAATAGGGTCCGATCATGCCGGGTTCGTCCTGAAAGAACATATCAAGCATTTTCTCAATAATACCTATAGAGAAGTGATAGACGTGGGAACTGGAAGTGACGAATCGGTTGACTATCCCGACTTTGCTGTCCAGGTGGCCGAAAAGGTTATATCCGGCGAGTTTGAACGAGGCATTCTCGTCTGTGGCTCCGGTGTGGGTATGTCGATTGTGGCGAATAAGATCCCCGGTGCGAGGGCTGTTTTATGTCTCGATACCGATACGGCGCAAATGAGCAGGATGCATAACGATACGAACATTCTTGCCCTTGCCGGAAGAAGAACGGATGATGAAACTGCCCAAATGATCGTTACAACATGGCTTGAAACGGAATTTGATGGCGGACGGCATAAAAGACGACTTGACAAAATCAAAAATATAGAAAACAAATACAGAAACAAAACACAGCGATCGAGAGAATCACAAGACTGAAGCATAACCGGAAGCGCTCTACGGCAACCGGGAGGAATTGCAGAAATGCCACTTTTATCACATACTGACCCCGAAGTCGCTCATGCTATCACACTGGAAACGAAACGGCAGGCCGGGAAGGTGGAACTCATCGCATCGGAAAATTTTGTCAGTGAAGCGGTCCTTGAAGCTCAAGGATGCATCATGACAAACAAATATGCTGAGGGGTACCCCGGAAAGAGATACTATGGTGGATGTGAATTTGTCGATATCGTCGAATCTCTCGCTATCGAACGAGCGAAAGAACTCTTCGGAGCCGACCATGTAAACGTTCAACCCCACTCCGGAACGCAGGCCAACATGGCTGTCTATTTCGCTACACTCCAGCCTGGAGACACCATTCTGGGAATGAATCTCTCTCATGGCGGACATCTTTCGCACGGCAGTCCCGTCAATTTCTCAGGACGACTCTATGACGTTGTTTTCTACGGAGTTAACAAGGAAACAGAAACCATTGACTTCAACCAGGTTGAAGATCTGGTAAAACGTCATAAACCGAAACTCATCGTTGTCGGCGCCAGTGCATATCCACGGACAATTAATTTTGGAACATTCAGGGAAATAGCAGATAAAGGCAATGCGCTAATCATGGCAGACATCGCTCATATTGCAGGTTTGGTCGCCGCCGGTCTTCATCCGTCGCCGATACCAACCTGCGAGTTTGTTACCACAACGACTCACAAAACTCTACGCGGTCCCAGAGGCGGCGTGATTATGTGTCAAGAGGGATATGCCACTATTCTCAACAGCCGAGTTTTCCCCGGCAGTCAGGGAGGCCCCCTGATGCATGTCATCGCGGCAAAGGCCGTTGCATTTAAAGAAGCCTTGTCGGACGAATTCAAACAATACCAGTCACAAATCGTGAAAAATGCCCGTGTGATGGCAAAGGAACTCATTTCCCATGGACTTCGCCTCGTTTCAGGCGGAACGGATAATCACTTGATACTCGTTGACCTGACTGATAAAGGAGTAACAGGAAAAGATGTTGAAGAAGCTCTCGACCGGGCAGGCATAACGACCAACAAAAACGGCATTCCTTACGACACGAAGGGACCTCAAGTCACAAGCGGCGTGAGACTTGGAACACCCGCCGTAACAACGAGAGGAATGAAAGAAGAGGAAATGAGAACGATAGCCCGTTTGATCGCGCACATTATCGACGATGTTCATAATGAAAAGCGGATTGAAGAGGTAAAAAGTGAGATAAGATCGCTTTGTGAACAATTTCCCTTGTATAGAGATCGGATTGAGAGAACAAACTCGTTACATTCCGAGCTTCAGGATTAAAAGGACGTTAGCTTTAATCACGGCTCGACAAATAACAGGCGAGGGAACACAGATAATGAAAGCGAAACCGGAGACGAGCAACTCGACACAGGAAACACAAAGGCAACGACCGAGTTGGGATCAATACTTCATGGATATTGTGGACCTTGTTTCCAAGCGCTCCACATGCCTACGACGCAAAGTCGGTGCTGTCTTGGTGCGAGACAAGAGAATTCTATCGACCGGTTACAATGGCGCTCCCTCGGGACTTCGTCACTGTCTCGACATCGGATGTCTCAGAGACCAGATGAAGGTCCCGTCAGGCGAACGTCATGAATTATGCCGTGGACTTCACGCAGAACAAAATGCTATTATCCAAGCAGCGCTTCATGGTGTCAGTATCAAAGATGCAACAATATATTGTACGAATCACCCCTGTATTATCTGTTCCAAAATGATTATAAATTCCGGAATTAAAAAGATAATTTACAGGGATGGTTACAGCGACATGCTGGCACATGAAATGCTCGAAGAAGCACGTATTGAGGTAATTAAATTTTGAAATGCCCATTCTGTTCAAACGGAGAAAATAAAGTTATTGACTCCCGGATAAGCAAAGAGGGTAATGCTATTCGCAGGAGAAGAGAATGCATTGCCTGCGGCAAACGATTTACGACATACGAGTTTGTGGAAGATGTCTATCCCATGGTTGTGAAGAAGGACGGAAGGAGAGAAGCCTTTGACAGAGGAAAGATCCTCGCAGGCATCAAAAAAGCATGCGAAAAGAGACCGATCAGTGTTGATGTCATAGACGACATTGTCAACAAAATTGAGCACGCGTGTCAAGATTTGCAATTAAAAGAAATTCCCACATCGGTTATCGGTGAACATGTTATGGAAGAACTGAACAATCTCGATGGTGTTGCCTATGTGAGATTTGCATCTGTTTATAAAGATTTTAAAGATCCCAACGAGTTTTTAGATCAGTTGAAGGATTTTATGAGTGTAAAACAAACGAAAAGAAAAACGGATCGATTGACAAAAAAGGATGATTAAGCAGTAATGTTCACCGGTATCATAGAGAGTATGGGTGTGGTCAAAATGATAACCAGAAAGGGAGACGATGTCCTTCTGGAAATTGATACATCTATGAGCCTTGTTGATGTCAAGATTGGAGACAGCATCGCCGTCAGTGGCGCCTGTCTCACTGTAACCGGCATAAACGATCGGGGATTTGTTGCGGATGTTTCGGCAGAAACACTGGCAAAGACAACCCTGAAAGCATTAAAACGAGGTGACAGGATTAACCTGGAAAAAGCCTTGCGATTGAACTCATTTTTAGGAGGACATCTTGTCCTGGGACACGTTGACGGTGTGGGAAATATCTTCGAACGGCTTGAAAAATCAAATTCCATCATCTTTGGTTTGGAAATTGATAAAGAATTGAGTAAATACGTCGTACCGAAGGGATCGATAACAATCGACGGTGTCAGTCTCACCGTTAACAAGTGTGAAAGAAACAGATTTTATGTTAATATCATCCCCCATACGGCCGCTGAGACAACACTGGATGCAAAGAAAGTCAGAGACCCGGTAAACATTGAAACAGATATACTGGGAAAATACATAGATAAACTAATTCACCCTGATAAAGAAATCGATATGAATCTTTTATCGGAATACGGATTTTTAAAATAATACACAAGTGTTCAGCAAACAATGCCTTCAGGATAAAGATAATTTATTTTTTACTTGATAAAATAGTGAAAATCTTTCTATAAGCTGGCGGCTGCAAACTGAATATCAGGAATACGAGGTAAAAATACAATGCCAATCAGTACAGTACAAGAAGCTATTGAAGATATCAAAAATGGAAAAATAATAATCCTCGTCGATGATGAGGATCGAGAAAATGAGGGTGATCTCTGCATGGCGGCAGAACACGCAACGCCGGAAGCCATTAATTTTATGGCAAAATATGGACGCGGGCTGATCTGTCTTTCCCTTTCCGACGATCTTGGCGACAAATTAAATCTTCCGCTCATGGTAAGGGATAATCAATCGCGATTCGGTACCGCTTTTACCGTATCAATCGAAGCCCGGAAGGGTGTAACCACGGGAATTTCCGCTGCCGACAGGGCAACGACCATATTAGCGGCCGTTGCAGACGATGCCGAAGCCAATGACATTGTCAGTCCGGGACATGTCTTCCCCATTCGTGCCCGCAAGGGTGGAGTACTCGTGAGAACCGGACAGACAGAAGGGTCTGTCGATCTGGCACGATTGGCGGGGCTGAAACATGCCGGCGTTATCTGCGAAGTAATGAAAGACGATGGAACAATGGCACGAATGCCCGACCTGGAAATCTTTGCAGAAGAGCATGGATTGAAGATCGTCACCATTGCCGATCTGATTAATTTCAGAATGCAGAATGAAAGCCTTGTAAAAAGAGCTGCATCTGCAACGATTCCGACCTATTACGGAGGTACCTTCACGATTATCGTTTACGAAAATGCCGTCAATGATTCGGAGCACATTGCTCTGGTCAAAGGTGATATTCAACCTGACGATGAAGTCCTGGTCAGGGTACATTCAGAGTGCCTCACCGGAGACGTTTTTGCTTCCGAGAGATGTGACTGTGGCGATCAACTCCATACTGCCATGCACATGGTGGAACAGGAGGGGAAGGGAGCAATTGTGTACATGCGCCAGGAGGGAAGAGGCATCGGTCTCAAGAATAAGATCAAGGCGTATGACCTGCAGGAACACGGAAGAGATACCGTTGAGGCAAACATCGAACTTGGATTCAAGCCTGATCTGCGGAATTATGGTATCGGAGCTCAAATTCTCGTCGATCTCGGAATAAAGAAACTGCGTTTGATGACAAATAATCCAAAAAAAATCGTGGGGCTCCAGGGATATGGCGTCGAGGTCGTCGATAGAGTTCCCATTCAAATCAAACCCACCAAGGACAGTATTACCTATCTCAAGACAAAGAAAAGAAAGATGGGACATTTATTAGATATTTAGTCAGTGGTCGCTTTGGTTTATGGTGTTTACATTGTTTATAGTGATAACGAAACAAACTGCAGAGACCAAACTAACCCGAGAATGGAGATATGGTTATGCCGAAGACGACAGAAGGAAAAATCGTTGCCAAAGGAATGACATTTGGCATCGTGGTGAGCCGTTTTAATGATTTTATCTGTGCAAGACTGACGGAAGGTGCACTCGATGCACTGATTAGAGCAGGGGCGGATGATAAAAATATCACCGTTGTCAAAGTCCCCGGGGCATTTGAAATACCACTGGCTGCAAAAAAACTGGCAAAGAGCGGAAAATTTAATGCCGTTATCTGTCTCGGTGCCGTCATCAGGGGCGCTACTCC
>Ga0272442_10005245_pt1 | contig 17409 bp, 17 predicted proteins | sample SSMForm2O_FD_200262 | JGI IMG/M metagenome (GOLD analysis project Ga0272442, IMG submission 200262) | Marine sediment archaeal communities from Little Sippewissett salt marsh, Falmouth, MA, United States - SSM-Form-2O | ecosystem: Environmental > Aquatic > Marine > Wetlands > Sediment ... | reverse complement strand
TCCAAATGAATTATTTGTTATGTTTCCATTAGCAATTGCAATATTCTTCCAAGAGATTGGCCGAGAAATTATGGTTTGTGTAGGTGACTATATTGGTGATCTTAAAGCAGGATGGAAGACAACACCTGTGAATCTTGGTAGAAAAAAATCAATGTATGTTGCTTTATTATTTTACTTAATTTTTATTCCATTATTTCCACTGCCTGCATTTGATTATCTAAACCTTAGAATACCTCAAGTTTTTGGTAGTTTATATTTAATTGGTGGTAGTCTTTTAGCTATAGTCTTGGTTTTGACATGGATACTTAGTTATAAAGCGCTACTCACGAATGATGAAAAAAAGATATGGAAAGCCTTTGAAAAATATGAACGGACTGGCACTAGAGCAATGATTATTGTATTTCAAATTTTTATTTTCATTGAAGTGTTTTATTAAAAAATCTACATCCGTTTAGGCTTTAATAAAGAACCATATATAATTCTATTAAAAATTGCATACCAAACAAATGGAAATAGAATTAAAAACAAGGCAATTTTATAACCTAAAAAACTAAAAAGCATAATTGGAACAACAATATATCTCAAAAAAGTTTGAATGCTAATTAATCTTCTAATATTGTCTCTATCAAAAATTTTTAAACTTAATAATTTTAATGAGGCATATAAAATTCCGATATACATTATTACAATTATTATTGGTTGCCAAATTTCATAAGGGAAATTTTGTAAATAAAAAAATGGTAAAAAAATCAAAATTGCAGAAGATAATCTAAGAGATAATCCAAAGATTTTAAAGGTTATTGGTATAAAAAAATCTTTATTTTTTACTTTTACACCAAGGGCATATGCAATGTTTTTTGTATTAGTTTTATAATCATGATCTGCATCTTTTAAACCACCTATAACTGAGTTCATGTAAAAAATTTGAATAAATACTATCAAAACAATTATTATTGTTAAAAAACCAATAGATTCCGAAACCAGTAATGCCCCAAATAAACAATATAATGCTGCTGCAAGTCCAACTAATATATCTGATCCTGCAAATTTTTTTCCATAAATATTGTAAATTGTAGCAAAAATTGCAGCAAGTGATAATGCTAATATTGATTTATAACTAAATAAGAAAATCTTTGAATACATTCCAACAAATATAATTGTATAAGCAAGAATTGTTACTAAAATTGTAATGTATAAAGCATTAATACTTGGAATCGAACCTTTTACCAAAGGCCTATCTTTCAAATCTTCTGATTGTTTATCAACTTCAACATCCAGATAATCATTAAATACAGCGCCAAAAACTGTTGCCAAAACTCCAATTATTGCTATAATTCCAAGTGTAAAAAAATTAAACATTCCAGTGCTTAAAGCCCCAAAAACAGCTGTAAGGCAAGATACCCCCCATTGATGAAAAGTTAATAATTTTGCATATTCGGTTAGTTTTCCCATTGAGTTTACCTAATAAAAAATTAGGTTATTTTATTTTTTGTTTAGATTAAGAAAATATTAAGAATTATCAAGTATTCACCTGATTAATACGATGAAAAAATCAAATATTTGCATTATTGGTGCAGGAATAGGTGGATTAACAGCTGGTGCCCTTCTGGTAAAAGAAGGTTTTAATGTAAAAATTTTTGAAAAAGAATCAAAAGTTGGTGGTAGAGCATTTACTTTAGATATGTCAAAGCTTACATTAGATAGTTATAAAAAATTAATTTCAAATTTTAATATGAATATTCCATTTTCTGAACCGCCTTTAGAAGAAATTTTTGATAAAAAAATGTTAGATGGATATCATTTAGATTTAGGTTTTCATGTTTTTGGAGGAGGAATTGCTTCAAATATTAAAAATGCAACTTCTGAAGATAATATTGAAATGATACAATCTAGGCTTTTTGTTTCTGAAAATGCAAATCCAAGTTATTTTGTTACTGCAGGTGATAAAATAAAAATGATACCTAATCTGCTTCGTCTGTTTTTATCAGGCGAAAAAACAATGAAAGAACTTGACGATGTTTCAATAACAGATACTATAAAAAAATATGGAAAGGGAAAAATGAAACTAGTTTTAGAGATGAATCCAAGGTTAATTACAACTGTTAATAATCTTGATAAAATATCAACTGGTGAGGCTTTTCGCACCCAAAGAGAAATGAAATTGAAAGGAGTTCGATATCCAAAAAATGGATTAAATAATGTATGTAAAACTCTAGTTAATTTTATTGAAAAAAATGGTGGTGAGATTTTTTTAAATAAACATGTTTCAAAGATAATAATTGAAAAGAATAAGGTAAAAAGTTTACTGGTAGAAAATAAAGAACATAAATGTGATATTGTTATATCAAATATTTTAGTACAAGATCTTTTCAATATTGTAGATGAAAATCATTTTCCAAAAGGTTATATTGATTATATTAAATCACTTAAAGGAACTGGAAGTTTGTGTGCATATTATTCTTTTAAAGAAATTGATAAAGATTTAATTGGAAAAAATTTTGTTTTTATTGAAAGAAATACAGGTTTAGATGGAAATGATGTTGCTGGCATGGTTGATTTTATGGCAAGCACTAAAGATACAGGTATAGCTCCAGCTGATCATTATATTGTTCAATCATATGTCATATGTTCCCCTAAAGAAGCAAAGGATAAAAAAAGTTTAGAAAAACTAAGGAAAATTCTTGATAAAAACATTGAGAAAATTATTCCAGATTACAAATCTAAACTTAATTGGTCAATATATCCTGCAATTTGGCATCTTGATGGAGTTGCTAAAACAATTGATAATGATAAACCAGATGTTATAACTCCAATAAAAAATCTTTATTTAGTTGGAGATTGTGTTAAAGCTCCAGGCATTGGATTTAATTGTGCAATGAATTCTGCTTGGATTGTAAAGGATGCCCTTTTGAAAACATAAAAAAGCATTTAATATAATGTTTTATTCTATTAATATTATGAGTGACCCTATTAAAAGTAGTTTCCGTGATAAATACATTGGTAAGCTCACAATGAAAGAGCCTTACAGTAGGACAAAATTTCTATCTGTAAGAGCTCGAGGAGTTCTTGATCTACTAAGACCTTTTACTTTACTTGCACCCTTAACTGTTTCTGCATCTATTATGGCTGCCAGTCTGATTTATTATGGTAAAGTTGAATCTGATTGGTGGATAACAATTGGTCAAGCAAGTCTTACTATTGCTCTTGTTAATGCTGCATCTAATGCATTAAATCAAGCAACTGATATTGAAGCAGATAAAATTTCAAAACCCTACAGACCAATTCCTAGAGGAGTTGTAGAAATTGATGGAGCTCAAAGTCTTGCATATATTTTATATTTATTTGCACTTATTAGAGCTGTTACTATAAATGTATGGTTTGGAACTTTTATTTTCCTAATTATGATTTTTACTGTTACCTATTCTCTTCCTCCCAGGATGAAGAAATATATATTTATTAATCAAATATGGATTGCAATACCACGGGGAATGCTGGGGATTCTTGCTGCTTGGAGTGTTTTTGGAAATCCATTTGATACAACTCCTTTAACAATAGGGGCAATTGCTACAGTTTATTTAATTGGTGCAATGGCTACTAAAGATATTACGGATGCTGAAGCTGATAGAAAAACAGGTACAAAAACGCTTATTAACACTTATGGAAATAGAAAAACGGCAATTTTTTGTTTTCCTTTTATGTTATTTCCATTCTTATTAATACCTATATTTTCTGATATGGGTTTAATCATGGACTATCTATGGCCACTATCTTTTATTTTCATTTTTAGCATTTTTATTTTTTATTTAATGATAAGAGACTCTGAAAGTACTACACTTGAAAATGTTCATGCATGGTCAATTATGTATGTTGCATACATGTTTTATGCACTAGGATTTTCAGTTTTAACAATATTTCATAACTATCTACCATTTTAATAAAAAAAAATATTTTTAGATAGATTCGTATTTTTCTTGTTTTTTTCCAAATGAAATTTCTCCATTTTTTTCGGTTTCGTCAAGTTCTTTATGAACATGATAGCTAAGATAACTAGCTGCAATTCTGTTTATATAATAACCAATTATTTCAATTTCTCTTGGTCCATATTCGTCTTTAAATAGATTATAGTTTATCTCATGAGCTTTTTTTCTTAATTCATCAATTGTAATTGAGTTTTCCATCTATCCTATCCTCCTTTTAAACTATGTATATAATTTTTATTTAAAATTTTATTTGTTTAATAATATGTCGGGGGCGGGAATTAGTTATACAGGCAACAGTTCCCTATGAATGATTTATGAATAATCGTATACGCTAATAGCAAGTTATTAGTAAATAAAGATTTTTAAAATACCAAAGATATTTTGAGGTTTCTACCATTATACCTCATATCCATCAGAAAAACGAGATTTGAATTCACTTTTACACATAAAAAATATTATATTATAAAAATCTCGAGGCGGGCACACCTTATAAAAGTTAAACACCCGATAGAATTTTAGACTATTTTCTAATAGTAAAATATTTATTGCTAAAAAGATTAACATAATAAGGATATTCTGATTTCCTTTTCTGTCTCTACATTTTTGATTTAATATATTGGTTACCCTTTCTAGTTATTTCTGCTTCATCATCAGAAGTAAGTTTCATATAGCCTTGTTGTATCAAACCATTTACAAGAGGCTCTAATTGATCAAAACTACATCCAAGTTTAGCAAGTATAACATCTGGATCAGTAATATCAAAATAAACCATTTTTAGAAGTTGATACTGCTTTTCACTAATAATAGGTAATGTTTTTTCTTTAATAAAATTATCAACCTTATGGACATGTTCTTTTGGTTTTCTAATCTTTTTAGCCTTGGTTTTATTTTTTCTATAACGTGCAAATGATCCTACCCATAGTAAGGTAATTACAGCTATAACAATGATTGGTATTAATGGAAGATAATCAAATGTAATTATAGTCGAGGCTGATTGTGAATTAGAAATAGCGGCATTATTTGAATTTGAATAAATAAAATCATATACAACATCAGGATCATCTAAAACGTAAATTTTACCGTTTTCTCTCCAAATCATATCTGAGGAAATAACTCGTCCATCTGAAGTTTGAACAGTTAAATCAGATATACTTGGGTATTGATCAGTTATTTCCATGTAAATCCAATTTGCTTTTTCAACACCTACAGTTACTATTGTTTCATCATCTTCTTCATTTATGTTTTTTACTTCGCCTGAGGTATATGTAACTGGAACTGCAACATATGTTACTTCCCCATCATAATCTGATTTCATAGTCATGAATTCAGGTATTGAATCGTTGTTTGTAGATGTTAAATAGTATTGATAGCCATCAATTTCGGTAGATTTAACAGCTTTTTCTTCAATTTTTTCGAATGGAACTTCTATATTCTCTGAAAATATGTCTGTAGAACCAGCGTTGTCTGTAACCTTTAGAGTGACATAGTAAGTACCATCGGATGAATAAACATGATTCGGACTTTGCTCCGTAGATTTAAATCCATCGCCAAAATCCCAACTCCATGAAAGTATCGATCCATCAGTATCAGATGAGAGGTCAGAAAAATAAATTTCTTTTTTATCAAACACAGATGATGAAGCATAACCAAAACCTGCTTTTGGATGAGAATTATCCTCTAGATATGTTATGAGATTTATACTATAAGTACGGGTATCCGAAGCGTCGTCATCATCCCAGACGGTCAATGATATTGTTTTAGTTCCATCAGATGAATAAGTATGTGTTGGATTTTGCTCTGTGGATGTTGTTCCATCTCCAAAATCCCAATACCATGATGTAATATATCCATCAGAATCTCTTGAAATATCACTAAAAATTACTTTCCAGTTCCAAGAATTATATAGAGCTCCAAAATCTGCATATGGAGATTCGTTTGACTCTTGATATGTAAGTTTTATGTTAATGTTATATGCATCATAGCTGCCTATACCGCCATTATTATCTGTTACTGTTAGTGTCACATGGTATGTTCCATCAGATGAATAAGTATGTGTTGGGTTTTGTTCTGTGGATGTTGTTCCATCTCCAAAATCCCAATACCATGATGTAATATATCCATCAGAATCATAATAATAGCTACTGAATTGTAATTCTCTGTTGTATTCATTTGATGAATATCCAAAAACTACGGTTGGAGGCCAGTTAAGTTCTTGATATATTGTTATCTCTATTTCCTGTGTCATTGTCCCTGTGTCGCCATCATTGTCTGTGACTGTGAAAGTCACATGGTATGTTCCATCAGATGAATAAGTATGTGTTGGATTTTGCTCTGTGGATGTTGTTCCATCTCCAAAATCCCAATACCATGATGTAACATATCCATCAGAATCAGTAGAATAATCATAAAAAGATACCTCCCTACTGTAATAGCCACAGCCTGAGCTCCAAAGGGCTACTGGAGCAGTATTCGAATCTACATCATTTTCAGTTGCATCGTCTTCATCTTCTTTTTCTGGTTCGTAGGTATCACTTATATCAAATTTTATAAGAGCATCGTTCTCATCACCTGAGTGGCCATCCCATTCACCATTAATCAAATAGCATTGACCAAACTCTGGATCATTAATCAAATCAGTTCGGTCACCACTTGCAATACTGTTTGACACTAGATCATAAGTTCCGATATAGGCACCATGAGCACGCCAATCATCATAAGTTATGCTACGCGGATCTGTATTAAAATCATCACGTCCTTTGTTTGAACTACTACTTATATCTGCAGAATCATCGTCAAATAGTTGCCACAAAGAATCATCTACGTCATAAAGTACAATCGCTATTTTTACAGAATCAGAGTTAATTCCAGAAAAAGTATGAATTCCATCACCAGAAATATATAAATCGTTAACAAACGGTAAACAATCACAATCCTGCTGCCAGGTATAATCATCATCTCCTTCTTCAGAGATACCTACATAATATCTCCAATAAGGGGTATCTCCAGAGTCATCAATAAGATCAATCCCACTAATAAAAAGGAGCTCTACGGTAACAACAGAATTTGAAGAAGAAGCGGATATACAAGGTGTAATAAAAAAACTATACAGCACTACTATAAAAATAAGAACTATTGCTAATTTACTATAATTTTTTTGTATCCTTACCATCTTCAACCTTGATTTTTTACATTTAATCACATATATAGTAATCGTGTCTAAATGTCAAAATGAAAAAGTGGTTTTTAAGATCGATTCTCCTTATGAATATATTTATCCTAAATATTTAATAAAAGTATGTCGGGGGCGGGATCTGAACCCGCGACCTCCTGATTTCTTAGCGCCAAAGGCTAAATTTTCGAACCCTTTAGCTGAGCTTATGAGTCAGGCGCTCTAACCAGGCTGAGCCACCCCGACATGATTGAAAGCAGAATACAAACCATATTTATAAAAACTTTTATGAAGATAAAACCTAAAATTTATCAAAGATATTAATATATATTTTATTTAAATGGAAGGTTTATCTAATTCAATTATTACATATCAATTTCTAAAGACACTAGTTAAAGTTATTGGAAGAAGATCTTCTGAGCAGTTCTCAATTTATACTTTAGATTCCATAGTTTATAAATTAAGAGAAAAATATGATTTTTTAAAATATGTAAAAATTAATAGGGAAATTTATAAAGAAACACTTGATTTTATTATTGTAGATGAAAAATTAAATAAAATATCAAAAGAGCGTATTGGAAAAGCTGTAGACAATATTTTTGATAATGTTATAAGATCTTTAACAGACAATATTGGTTATTTTTTCATTAAAGAAATTCAAGAAGATCTAGAGCGTGAAGTAGGACCAATTTTTTCTGAATTAGAAATTAGCTATTATGCAAAACAGCAGCTTTATGAAGATGTATTAAAAGAAATTGAAAGAATGAAACTTCAGGGAATTTCTAATATTGAAATTTTTGAAATAATTCTTAAATCTCTTATAAATATAGCCCATGTTAGAGAAATTGAAAATTTTAATGAAGAATTATTAATTCAAACAATGAAAAAATTAACAAAAAAATATAAATTTTTAAAATATATAATTATCAGAGAACATTCTAAGGTTAAAGGACATTTTATTGTTAGAATAAAACCTATTTTTAATGATTATACAAATATTCAAAGAGGTAAAATAATTGAAGAAATTTTACTTGAACTTGGTCGATCGGCAGGAATTAATGTTAGAAGAAAACTAATTGAAGTTTTAAAAATGAGATTAACTCCAAAAGAAAGAGAAAAAATTATTACAATTGGTGTAAATTTAGAAAATATTTCAGTAAGACTAAGTAAAGAAGACTTTGAAATAATTACTTTAAAAATTTTTGAAACATTATTTCAATTAATAAATAAAGAAAAATCAAACGAAGACACATTAGAATTTTTAAATTATATATTACAAGAAACTAATCAAGAATATAAAATTTTGAAATTAATTTCCATTGATAAAACAAAACTTGATGAAGGATTTGATGCAATATCTATTGATACTAGAATTAATAAAGTCCAAACTAGAGCATTAGGAAAATCAATTCGAGAGCTATTATTCAAAATTCAAGATAACCAAAATATTTATAATCCTCTAGATTTTTTTAATGAATTTAAAAATTATATTGGTAAAGATTTCATTAAAGATATGGATAAGATTGGAGTTAATACTAATTTATTAGAAATTAGGGCACATTAAAATATTATAAAAGAAAACAATTAAATTATTTCTAATTTGTTTTTTCCACGTAAATAAATTATTTTTAGAGAGAATTTTTTAATTCTATCTCTTAACTCTTGATCATTTGTCACTACTATTCCATTTGTTTTTTGAGCAAGATTAACTATTGCATCATCTGCATTTTTTGCTTCTATTGATACAGCTTTATAATTTTTGATAAGTTTGAGGGCAGGTTTTGCATTTTGTTTTTTCTTTCCCTTGCCTTTTTCTTGTAAAATTTTTAACTCTTCGATAATTTGTCTTGGAATTATTATATGATATTTTCCAAGTAACCTGGTTAATTCTGAATCTAAATTTATTGAATATTCAAAAAGCATTAAAATGGCACTACTATCAAGAATTACTATTTTTCCAGCTCTATTTCGCCATATCCTATCAGGTGCCATCGGCCGTCAATCCTTCTGCTTATAGCTATTCTTTGTCCTATATTTGCACAAACTGGAAGTTTTAATTTGACACCGATTTTTTTACCATGGAATTCTTTAACAATTCCTACTGTCGTTGCAGTTCCAATTGTAAGCATTAAAGGTTCATTTGTTTTTATTGGTTCTACATTTTTTTCTTCAATTGTTCCAACAACTCTTTTTAATAAATTAATTGATAAATTAAATTTATCCATAGTTTGTGGTAAATTACCAAGACTGCCGATTACTTTACCTGCAAAAGAATCAGATTTTGTTCTTGCTGGATCTAAATAGGTTCCTATTGCAATTAAACCACCAGGTGTTGCTTCTTTAACAGATTTTCCACCGGTAAATAATGATTCAATTTTTGTAGATATTGTTTCAATTGTTTTTTTACCTTCAACCTCAATTCTTCTACCAGGTGCAATTTCAATTTCTTGACCAACTTTTATAACTCCTTGAATTAATGATCCGCCGATAACTCCGCCTCTGAGATCATTTGGTCTGGCACCAGGTTTATTAATATCAAAACTACGTGCTGTATACATTAAAGGTGGTTTATCTAAATCTCTATGAGGAGTTGGTATTTTTTCCTGCATTGCTTTAATCAAAACATCAATATTGATATCTTGATGAGCACTCACTGGTATTATAGGTGCACCTTCTGCACAAGTTCCTTTTGTAAAATTTACAATTTGCTCATAATTTTTTAAAGCTTTTTTTTCAGATATAAGATCAATTTTATTTTGAACAATAATAATGTTATTAATACCTGCAATATCAAGAGCAGTTAAATGTTCTCTAGTTTGAGGTTGAGGACATTCTTCATTTGCTGCAATTACTAAAATTGCACCATCCATTATTGCAGCCCCAGAAAGCATTATAGCCATTAAGGTTTCGTGACCAGGTGCATCAACAAAAGAAACAACACGTAAAAGTTCAGTTGTGCTATCGCATTTTGGGCATTTTTTAGAAGCGCAATAACATTGAGGCTCTTCACATTTAGGACATTTATATAATGAAGCATCTGCATAACCTAGTTTTATTGAAATTCCTCTCTTTAATTCTTCAGAATGCTCATCTGTCCATTTGCCAGTTAATCTCTGTGTAAGCGTAGTTTTACCATGATCAACATGACCAATCATTCCAATATTAATTTCAGGTTGATTTGGTTGACTCATTATTGATCCTCTTTTTTCTCCTCAATTGTTTCTTGTTTTGGTTCTTCTTCTTTGATTTCTTCTTCAGATTCTACTTTAGTTTCTTCCTTAGGTTCACCTTCACTTTTTTCTTCAGCTTTTATTAAACTTTCAATAGGTTTGGAGCTATATTTTGTAACTTTCATATTAATTTGAACAACATCTAAACTAATTGTATTTCCTCTTATTGATTTCTTTTTTCTCATACCATTTTCTTTAGCTTTAAATCCCTTACTCTCACTTAATAACAATCGTCTACGTCCAATGCCTGGAAGATCTGATCTCATTGAAAAACCATCTTTATCTGTTCCACCAGTAATTTGTAATTTATAACCAGGAAGAGAAATAAAGATTCCATCAACTTCATCACCGATTTTTTTACCAATAAGTGAATTTGCATGGTGACCACTAACTTGTACTTGATGGGATTTCCCATTTTTTATATCATTTACTACTACTTTGAAATCTGCCATTTTTGATACTCCATTTTTGACTAATTTTTAATCTATGCTTTTTCTCGGTAATAAAATTATATATTAATAGCTTTTTGTTAAGTAGAATTATTTAAAATTAATAAAATTTCTTTATTTTTTAAAAAGGCATAAATATAAGTTCTTTTATTGGCAATCTTCAAAATACTGGTAGTAATGGGGGAAAATTATGTCAGAATTTATTTGGCATTGGACAAATGGAAATAATAAAATATACACTAAAAATACTGAAGTTGCCGAAAAGGCAATGAAAGAAGGTATGCTTGTGATGGGACATAAAGTAAAACCTAATATTGTTAAATATTAAAATAAAATTTTAAGTCGAAATTTAGAGGGGGATTCTTTTTATACGTAAGGTTTTTAGATAATTGTTGTATTAGCCCATTATTATATGACAGAGTTTGACTATAAAAATTTATTAAAAAGAGTAATTGATCATACACCAGATAGAGAAATAGAAGAAGATCGTTTTAAATTACCAAATGCTGAGATATTTTATGAAGGAAATACTACAGTAATTAAAAATTTTGATAAAATTTCAGATGCCATAAATAGAGAAGCAGATCTCATTTTAAAATTTTTATTAGGTGCTCTTGGAACAGCTGGTGAAATAGTAGGTTCAAGAGTTGTGTTTCAAGGTAAAATACCTGCAAAAAATATCTCTGATAAAATAAAAGAATATATTGATACATTTGTAATGTGTTCTGAATGTAATAGACCTGATACTCATCTTGTTAAACAAGGTCGCACTACGTTGATAAGATGTGATGCATGTGGTGCTTTTCGTTCTGTAAAATCAAGAAGAAAAAAAGTTGTTCAACAACCTTCTGAAATTTTAAAAGAAGGAAATGTTTATGACCTTACAATTAAAGACATTGGTAGAAAAGGTGATGGCATTGCTTATTTTGATAAATATACTGTTTATGTGAACGGTGCAGTTAAAGGATCTTTAGTAAAAGTAAAGATTGAAAAAATCTCAGGAACAGTTGCTTTTGGACATGTAATAACAGCATAATAATAGATGCATATTCATCTGCATATACACCTGCAAAATTTTGCGAAAATTATATAAACTAAATGACGCATTCAAACATACATTTGTCAGACAAATGATGTCGTTTGTCGTAAATTAGACATGTTTTTGGCATGCTAATGACACATAAATGGTATCATTTTGACGAGTGTAAATTTATGTGAGGAGAAAAATGGAAACACATCGTATAACGATTCGTTTACCCCAGCACGATATACACTCAATAGATCTTTTTGTCAGAGCTGGTGAGTTTGCAACTCGTTCTGAGGTCGTTCGTCATGCGGTTAATGATTTTATAAAAAACTATGCCAATAATATAATTGAAAAGGCAGAGAAAATTAAAAAGGTTCAAGAATTGGAACTTGCAGTTGAATCCATTGAGCCTTACATGAAAAAATAAGAATTAAAGAATCTAGGAGGGGATGGGATGCACCCCTATCGAAGGACGTCTAGGGATGGACGTCCTTCAACTACCAGCAAAATATTAGGAGGAATGGGAATATGGCCGAAAATAAAAATATGGAATCTTTTATTGCAAATGCAGTAGAAAATAAAACAGAAGAAGAAAGCAGGTTAGTTTTAAACGAAGAAGAAATGTTTGGTACACCACGAATAACAATAGTTGGATGTGGTGGTGCCGGTGGAAATACAATTACAAGATTGAATAAATTAGGTGTTAAAGGAGCAGACACCATAGCAATAAATACCGATAAGCAGGCTCTTGATCTTGTTGAAGCAGATCATAAATTGCTTATAGGTGGAAGATTAACTCGTGGTCTTGGTGCTGGAGGATTTCCAGATGTTGCTGAAAGAGCTGCACGTGAATCAATTCATGAGATTGAAGATTTAATTAAAGGATCAGATTTAGTATTTATTACTGCCGGCATGGGTGGTGGAACTGGAACTGGATCTGCACCTGTTGTTGCAGAAATTGCAAAAAAACATAATGCAGTAGTTACCTGCATGGTATCAACTCCATTTAATGTAGAAAGAGCAAGACTCATAAAAGCAGATGAGGGTCTTGATCATTTAAGAATAAAAGCAGATAGTACTGTTGTTCTTGACAACAATCGGCTTTTAGAATTTGTGCCAAACCTCCCAATTAATCAAGCATTTTCTGTAATGGATCAAATGATTGCAGAAACAGTAAAAGGTCTTTCTGAAACAATTACTGTTCCTTCATTAATCAATTTGGACTATGCAGATATGAAAGCAATAATGGATCAAGGCGGCCTATCTGTTATGCTTTGGGGAGAAGCAGATGAAGATGCAGGCGTTGATACAATTGTTCAAGAAGCACTCAATCATCCATTATTAAATGTTGATTACAAAGGTGCAAATGGAGCTCTTGTCCATATTACTGGTGGACCAAATATGAGCTTAAAATATGTCCAAGATGTAGCAAAGTCATTAACTGAAGATTTGGATTGTTATTCAAATGTAATTCTAGGTGCAAGAGTAATACCAGAATTTGAAGGCAAATGCAGAGTCATGGCAATAATGACTGGCGTCCAATCACCAAATCTACTTGGACCAAAAAGCGTTTCAGCTCTCGAACAAAAACCTGTAAAAGCCGTAGCAAGCTCAAAGTTTGATATCGATTTTGTTCGATAATCAAACAAATTTTTTTCTTTTTTTATACTTTAATAATTGTCCCGTTAAAAGTTTGATTAGTTATTGCTCGTTTGAGTTGATTTAGTTTTTTTCCATTTAATACAAATGTTGAGATTTTTGCTCTTTCAATTATTTTTAAAGCTGGCCCATCAATTACAACATTTTTACCTGCTGTTCCCCACTCAGTTCCATGTTCATTAATTAATTTTTTAATTGAAATTTCTTTAATTTGTTTTGCATCTTTGAACTTTTTAGGATCTTTATTATAAACTCCATCCACGTTTGTTGCAATAATAAATTTTGATGCATTAACTTTTTCTGCAAGTTCAGCACCTACCATATCTGTGCTATGCCCTGGTGTTGTTCCACCCATTATAACAATTTGATCTTTAATTTTTTTAGCATCGTTAGTTGTATGAGGTATTGTTTTATTTGAAATTTCTAAAATATTTGTTAATATTTTTGCATTAATTCGAGTAACATCAATTCCAATTTCATCTAAAGTATCTTCATCAAAATTTAGTTCTCTACCTAGTTTAATATAAGATCTTGCTGTTTTTCCGCCTCCAACGATCATATAAATTTTATAAGACTTGCTTAAATTTTTTAATAAATTTACTAAATTTTCAAAATATGAAATTTCTATATCATCAGATAGAATTACAGATCCACCTATTGAAATAACAATTGATTCCATCAATTAAATATAATGATTAATTGATATATTATAGTTGTTAATATTAAAAAAATTATGCAACTTCAGGTCCTGCTTGTGCTTTATTAGGTTTTTGACCAAGTCTTACTTGAGGCAGTGGAATTGGAGGTGGAAGTCCTAAATCTTTTGCTATACCAACTGCTTGAGGAACACAAGCATGCATTATAGCTGTATGAATATGACTTGCAACTTGATTTGGCATCTTTCTAGTTTCTTTCCATTCTTTACTTATTTTTTTTGCATCATTATTTTCATAAACTAAAGATCCTTCAAGTTTTATCATTCCAACAGGTCCATAACTTGCTGTATATTGAAATTCAATATTTGTTTCATTTTCTTTTATATCAGTCATTTGACTTACACTGCTATTATGGTCAATTCTTACTTGTTTGGGACGTTCATTTCTTTTAATATAACGTCTAGCTTCAATTGATTTAATCTCAATGTTTTTAATTTTCATATTTAAACCAGATAACATACAACTTATTTTTACATGTTTCGATTGTGAAATATAATTGTTAAAAATTGATTATATAAAAATTTTTCAATTTAGAGCATGTTTTTTAGAAAAATAGATAAATAAGAATAATTATGACCCCAGTGGGGAGATTATGATAAAAAAATTTGCAACAGCTTTAATTGCAATTGTTATGATAATTGCTGGTCTTGCAATCCTTGCTCACGGACAAGATGTTAATATAATAAAATATAATGTAATAATTACAACAAATGAAGATACATATTCTGTTGTCGAAACATTAACAGTTGATACAGTAACTAGTGATTCAATTATTATTTGGTTGCAAGATGAAGCAAAGGATATCAGCATTGTTATCAATGGCAGTACTATCGAACCTGATTCAATTGTAAATAATAGATATACATTAAATATATCTAAATTAGAAGTAACTACGATAGATATTACCTACAATTTAAGCTTAGATACATTCGAGTTTGTCAAAAAAATTCAATACAATTCAACTTCAATATCAATTAATTTAGATGAGATAAATTTATTTACAGGTAGAGATCTGTTATCAGGAAATTCATTAAATGTTGCATTACATATTCCTCCAATAGGTGCAAAAGAAAAAGAAATTACTACAATATATAAGGCGCCAGATTGGTATTATTATTTAATAATTGTTTTAATTGTTATTGTAATTCTATCATTTTTAATTCCTTCAAAAAAACAAAAAATAAAAACAAAAACTACAGTAACTGTTGGATCTGAAGAACTATTAAGCACAAAAAAAGCTTTACTAATGAATCTTTTAAAGGAAGTTGAAAAACAACATAGAGCAAAACAAATTTCAGATGATACATATCATAAATTAAAAGATCAATACAAACAAGAAGCAGTAGATGCAATGAAAAAACTAGAAGATACTAAATCAAAAGTCAAATAAGCTTTGTTGAGTGTTTTCACCTAATTCTTTAGATTCGGCTTCTTCAATAATTTTTTCTTTTACTTCTATTGCAGGATTCATTATTAATTTTAATTTTTTAATATTGCTTTTACCTAGTAAATATTTTATTTCATTTTCTGAAAAATCAAATTTATTTTTCATTTTTATTGCAAAAGATAAATCATTATTAAACATAGGAATAAAATATGATAAAAGAAAATTCCGGCTTTTTATATTTGAATTATGACAATTTCTAGATATTTTTTTACTAATTGTATCTCTTATTTCTCTATTTGTTTTACTTTCTTTTTGTTTTCTTAGCCATATCGGGAAATTATATTTGTCATTAGGATAAGTTCGGGTTTTTGCAGTTGCCACTCCTCCATTCATAATGTCATTTGCATATGACCAAAGTCCGTAGTTTTGTCTTCTATAAGTCCTACCTAAAAAAACATCAGCTTTAGATAAAGAATCATATCCTTTAGCCAAATCATTAAAATCTCTGTATTCATTTGCAATATTTTCATTAATCCATAACAAAATATGTTTTGGATCTGCATCTAATTGCATTATACTTTCTCTTATTACCTGTATATTTTTAGTTTTAAAAATTTCTCTCATTGAATTAAAAATATCTTTTTCTCTATCTCTGTAACCTAAAACATCTAAAATGTTTTTATCAATTTTTTTTGAATCTAAGCAAATTGATTGTAAATCTTTTATCGCTGATCGTATATCTCCTTTATTTCTATCAGCAATTGTTTTTAAAATTTGTTGATCTGCAGAAATTCCTTCTTTTAAACAAATTCTTCTTAGATGGTTAAATACAACATTTGAAAAAGGTTCATAAAATTTTATTAATTTACATAAGTTTCTTAAAGAGTCACCGCTACCTTTAATTAGTTTATAATAATCATTTACAATTAACACAATTGGTTGGTTAGTAACTTTAATTGTTTCAATTATTGCCTTTTTTCCACCTTTATCACTTAAGTCATTTTCACTATTTTCAGGATTTTCAATTCGTTCATATAAATTATCTGCTTCATCCAAAATTATTAATTTTCTTCCTCCATTCTTTGTTGATATGAATTTTCCTTGATCATCAAATGTTTCATTAATTGCTCCAAAAGTTGCAATATTTTTAATATTGCTTGCATTTCTTGCATCTGATGTATTTAACTCTATAATAGTCCAACCATAGTCTTTTGCTAAAGCTATTGCACTACTTGTTTTTCCAATTCCTGCTTTTCCAGATAAAATTACTGCTTTTTTATTTGGAATATTTTTAAGCCAAGAATTTGCCCATTTTCGAAGCTCAATTAATGCTCTGTCATTACCTACAACTTCATCAAGGCTACTTGGACGATATTTTTCAGTCCAATCCTCCATTATAAAAAGAAAAGCAAGATGTGTATTTTAATATTTGTTTTTGTGGTTTGCATAACCTTTTTATCAGAAGTTTATATTTCAGTTTCAATTTAATGCGAGGATGGCCCAGCCCGGCACGGCGAAGGATTGCTAATCCTTTGGTCTTACGACCTCGGGAGTTCGAATCTCCCTCCTCGCGTGATAATCATTAACATTATTTTTACTGATTAAAAATATCTTTTTTTACTTTTGGATACTTTTTTATTCTATCTATGGTTTCTTAACATTGTTTTTCTATGAGGTTGATCTAAATGGTTAGAGCGTCTCCTAATTTTGAAAAAGAAAACATGAGAAAAGTATTTGATGTTTTATTAACAAATGCTGATTATACTGATAAGGAGATTGCTGAGAAAACTGG
>Ga0272442_10005244_pt1 | contig 17409 bp, 17 predicted proteins | sample SSMForm2O_FD_200262 | JGI IMG/M metagenome (GOLD analysis project Ga0272442, IMG submission 200262) | Marine sediment archaeal communities from Little Sippewissett salt marsh, Falmouth, MA, United States - SSM-Form-2O | ecosystem: Environmental > Aquatic > Marine > Wetlands > Sediment ... | reverse complement strand
AGATGTTGAAATATTTTCCAAGTAGTCAAATAAAACCCCAATTATTGGTAATTTGATAATCGTACTTATCCTCTGTTTATCTCGGCTATGGTTATTATAGAGCCATACGATTCCAGAATAGAGGAAGACTCCATAAATCAGGGGAAATACAAGGTCAAAAGAAAAACGGGTCTTGATATAGTTTGAACGACCCTCCTCCCCATAACTCTCAGCCATCCTGTAGAGATCCTCTGTTGAATAGTAAAGACTCAGATCGGGAGACTCAGAACCCACTTCCTCGATCGCATTTTCCTGCATAGATGGAAGAATGGCTATAGTTAATATGAATATCAAGGTAGATGCAGCAAAGATCTGCTTATTTGAGACTCTCATGATTCTATCAAGAAATCTCCTTTGATCCATATATCCAGATATGTACCATGTTATAAAAACGAAGAAAACACCATGACAGTGTATCCACTAACTAGCCGTAAAAAAAATACAGGTTGTTTGAGAAATCGGCATCCAGGACCAATCGCACTTGCAAATGTCGATTTTATCTGGTATCGACTAATACAGTAATCGACCTATTTATTGGACCAAACATAAATCAAGAACAAGTCATAAAAAAGAAAAAAAAAATCAACGATCCCTTTTAAAAAACGATTTAAATATTTTAGACCTGAACCAGGTTTTCTAAACCAGCAAAATACCCCAAGAGTTCTTTCCCATTGTCGGTTATGCTCAAATGTTTCCGCATTCCTTCCTCAGAAAGATCCTCGATATACCCTTTCGCCTCAAGAATTCCCAGCACATTCTTCATGGAACTCCAAGACAGATTACATGCATACATGAGCCTCGTTGGCCTATACTCTCCTTGAGAGATTGTTTCTAGAACCTCGATGGATAATTGAAACTTGGATCTTCTACTGGACATGCAGTGTTTTTTAGGATATTATTTTTATTAAGGGATTATCGGCTCCTGAATAGTGTTATCGACCCATATATTATCCAACATAAATACGAAGAACAAGTAAAGTCTACGGTCAAGTATTATATCCTCTGTGGAAGAAGAACATCCCTCAAGGAGGGTCTTTGTGAGTAAAAAATATGGATGCCAGAGCATGGTCAACACTCTATAACGATTACTGGTCAAGAGACCGGATGAGGGATTTGCAGTCGAGGACTACGAGAAATGGCACTATACTGGACCACTTGACTTGGTGAAGGTGCAACGAGAGCATTGTGTTTTCTCTGAGATTATGCGGAGGGAAGGGATTGAGGTCATTTATCACCCGGAGTATCAGCCTGATCACGCGGACTCTATACTCACATATGATCCAGACATCATCACAGACGAAGGTGCGATAATCTTCCAGATGGGTAAGAAGTTGAGACGAGGCGAGAAAATCCCAATGGAGCGCCGATTAAAAGAACTGGATATTCCAATTTCCTACAAGATCCATGGAGGCGCGACAGTCTAGGGCTGGGACACCCTCTGGCTAGACGAGGGCATCATCGCCATCGGACAGAGATTCAGAACCAACAAACAAGGAACCCAACAGATGAAGTAGGCAAGATGCGCTTGCAGTTAGATGAATCGTTTCATTCCTGTTGAGACTATGTTTACATTTTTTTTAGTCTTAAACGAATAATGATATATAGTCATCTCCGAAAAAAATTATTATTGTCTACCCAGATCAGCCTACCCCAGACACCAGAGGTCATAGTGAAAGACAGAACTGTGGTTATCTGTTACCTTGATGGCTCCGAGATCGTTTGGGGTGAGGAAGAAACCCGTGATGAAGCTTTACGTGTAGCCCAAGAGATAGAGATCGAGCTAAGGGCAGTACAATATGTTAGATGTCAGGTAAGAACCTTCATTAACGAGATGGTGAAGACCCTCCAATCGATTAATGCAGATGAAAAACTTCTAATCTCCATACTGAGAGATGGACATTCTTTCGCCTTCAAAGAGCTTGATCCATCTGCATCTAAAGCTCTTTCACTGGACAAGAGACCAGATATAAAACAGGTCTTGATTGAGAAGCTGGAAGAACTCTACATAGTCTAATTACCACTTTTTGACATGGTTTATAAGTTAGTGTTAGTTGATGGTGTGGAAATGGATTTAACATTAGACCTATCGGAAAAAGGGTTTGAAATGTTCTTCAAGCCATACCAGATCGCATCACTAGACCTACTATGGAACAGCGACGAGCAGCTAAGCTCCAGAATGGTCTGGGAGAAAGTAAACGAGATACTAACAGGCACCATCAGCAGGGCAAGCATAATCAACTTCCTAAACGCATCAGTCGACAACGGCTTGCTTGATTATGTTGAGACAACAGGCAAGGGTGGCTACAGGAGACTATACACCGCAAAGCTATCCAAACCAGATACCTCAAAATATCTCTCCGAGATAGTAACACAGCGACTCCAAACCCTTTAAAAGAAAAAAATACTTTTTTCAAAACTATCATTTTTTATAGAATTTAGCTATTGCATCCTTATCTATTCCAGCACTTGTCAGATCTTGCTCGATTAAACGTCTCTTATCCAATGACTTATGGGCGCCTCCACTCATCTTAGAAACTCCTGCCTTGTTAACAGGATAAAGTGGAGGCTCTCCATTAACAGACCTGTGTACAAACTGGCTTAATCGATCAGTAAATCTTGCAACGATTTGCCTTGATGCACTGGCTGTATGTGATGTTATTATCGCGTTATGACCCTTGAAAAGCGACATTAATTCTTCTGCACGATCTTCTCTTGTCTTTGGTACATCGATACCGACACCATAGAGCTTGCCCTTTCTCAGAGCTTGCGCTGCTGCTTCCTCGTCAATAACATCTTTTCTCGCTGTGTTGAGTAAGATGGCTCCATCTTTCATGGTAGAAATCTCATCGATTCCAATGATGTGTCTGGTCTCCTCATTCAACGGTACATGTACGCTTAGTACGTCTGACTCCTCTAGGAGCTTTGAAAATGAACGATACTCGACTCCAAGTTTCATCTCCTCCTCAGGGGGTACCCTGTTTCTTTTATTGTACAGTATTTTGACTCCGAATCCCCTCGATATTTTTGCGAGCTCTGTGCCAATTGCCCCTAAACCAAGTATGCCAAGGGTTCTTCCTCTTAACTCCCACATATCCCCCGTAGTGACATCGGGCCATTTTCCACTCATTACTTCCTGATGCATCAGGACTCCTTTTCTCTGGAGAACAAGTATCATCATCATTGCGTGTTCGGCAACCGTGACTGCGTTTAAACCAGCATTGTTGGCTACTGGGATACCGAGGTTATCTGCGGCAGCTAGGTCAACTTTATCGTACCCCACTGAGGCAAATTGGATGCGCTCGAGTTTTTCAGCTGACTCCAGTATTTTATGATTTAGATAAGGCATCACTGGTGACGCTATAATTAGATTACAGTCTGATACCAGTTCACATACCTGTTCCTCAGAAAGACCCTGATCCGCTACTATGAATTCTATAGAATGAGGGTCAACATACTTGAATAACCATGGCTTTTGAGCTTCAATTGGTTGAGGAATAAAGGAAACAACTTTGTGAGTTTTCAACCCTATCCCCGGCTCCTATCCTTCCTTGGAACCGGGTATATTCCAGTTCCATTACAATGTGAACAGACTTTTCTACCTGTTCCATTACAGTTTGGACATGGCTGATAGCTATGCGCTATTTCTATGCCCCCGCCGCAGCATGTTACAGAACCAACTCCTCCACAATGTTGACAAGTACCCATGGTTTGAGATGAGAGAAATCTGTAAATATAGATATCTTGTAAACGTTTACAATATTTAGAAAGAGTTCTAAAGATTATTTTCAAATATACGACTTGAATAAAAGTAGCATCTAGAAATAGCTCATGTGTATATTTATTTAGTTAAAAAACCTACTATAATTAGGTTAAAAATGAGAGGTAGCGAGGAAAGCCCCACTTTTTCAGATATGCTTTTCGAGTTATCTAATAGTATTAGGTATAACCTCCTAAAATCTATCCAAAACAAATCAAAGAGACCCTCAGTGATAGCCACTCAACTAGGGTTGTCCCCTCCTGAAGTAAGTAGAAATTTTACTAGATTATATGAATCCAGTCTTATTACAAAGGATGTCGATAATTATTATTCGATTACTAATTTAGGAGAGCATGTGTTAATTCTTCTTGAAGACTTGGAGTTCTTATTCCATAACCGGAATTATTTTGTTTCACATTCCTCTGTTAAGATTCCATCAAGTTTCCAGAAAAGAATTTCCGAACTTTCCGATTATACTCCAGCTACTACTTTTATGGAGTTTGTAACTGCAATTAATGAGTTAGTAAAAGACTCCAAGGATTACATTTGGCTATATATCGACCAGTATCCACTCATTGCACTCGACACAATAAGAGCCTCCCTTGAGAACGGGGTAAAAATAAGAATTATTGAACAGAGAAACTTACTTGGCCCTAAAGTAGCCTTCGATAAAGAATACCTTATTGAAACATCGGATGTGTCCTCTGATGTACAGATTAGAATACAAGATGAGTGTGATGTCTATCTACTTGTATCCGATGCAGGATGTGTTGTTGCCTTCCCCACTGATACCGGTTTTGATTACTCGGGTTTTATCTGCAAGAACCCTGATAAATCTAAATGGTGTGCTGATGTTTTCAATTACTATTGGGAAAACTCGGTTAAAGCAGATATAGCTAAGGCTATCGATCTACAAGATACTATTAAGTTATCCAATCATACCAATATACAAAAGAGAGCGGATGAGTGGTTGAAAATATTCTCAAGACTACCTTGGTCTGAACAGTAAAATTTCCAAATACTCTTCATCAATTGCTAATAGTTGTTCGTGTCTCTTGTGCATATATGTTATATTAGGTTAATTCTAAGTTATTGCATGATTATTTATGAGGAGGAATACAGAGTCAAGGCAACAAAAATCACTGAGTGGCAAGAAAACCATCAAAAATTTGACAAGATAATTAAGAGTCTCGATGCTCCATTTTTAAAGGGCTGGTTTGTTTGGCAGGATCGATTTACTCCAGGTTTAATTAGGAATGTATGGGTACTGGAAGAACTAGCTGATATTGACAGGTTGTGGAATGAATGCTTTGTGCATAACGAAGAATGGGCTGAAATGGTTCCAAAGATTTTTGAGACTATGGTTGATGGGACGTACAAATATAGTTTCTGGAAACCAGTCGGGGATGAGCAAAGCCTGCTCTAACTTTCTAGCGCAGACTCTTTCCTTCTAACTGGTTATTTAGTATTAACCAATTATAATATTTCACAATGATTCCAAGACAGTATTAAATGCTCCATAATTCAAACTTTTTTTAGATTCTGCTAACTGCAAATCAAACAGGTTGCTGAATCTGATATTGGAGAAAACAAGAATGAAGTATGTATACCTAACATTTGGCCAACCTACCCCAGAAGGGATGGAACTATACCAATCAGGTAAAATGCCTGACCTAGTCAAAGAGGTCCGTGAAAAAGCGAAAAAGAAAGGCTTCATGCTAGATTTCTTTGGATCGCCCTATGGTACAACCGAGGGAATGGTAGCTATCTGGAAGTCAGATAAACATCTGGACGAGTTCAATGTAAACGGGATGTTCCCGTGGCGTGAAACAAGAACAGTACAATGCCTAAACGGAGAATAAAAAAGGAAACGAGTTGATACTATGGCAGTAGGATACATTGTAACCTTTGGATGGCCCAAAACCCCACCCGAAGGACCAGACAGCATCAAAGCTATGTTCAAGGCATACGCGAAAGCTTGCAAGAAATACAACCTAACCCTTGTCATGTACGGAGGACCATTCGGTGTGCCTGAACCGATGATGTACGTCCTCAAAGGTAAGACCGCTGACTGGGAGAACGCCTTGATGGACATGAGTTACCATCAAGCGACTCCCCTAGAAAAAACAAGAACAATACTTGTCTGGGATTACGAATAATCAAACACCAAATAACTCCCATTTTTTATACGACAATTCAGGCTCTATGGTAAATAAACTTAAAACGAAAATACCTATAGGTGGCTAATTTTGTCCTTTTTTATCGTACAATGTTGACATTTTTAACCTTGATTTGTATTAACTGTATTTAGGCTAGCCAAAAATTATAAACAGGGGGGGCATCCGATCCATATACGATGACGGGATATAAAATCGTAAGAAAAGAGGATTTGAACTCAGCAGATTACTTGATTGAGGTTGAAGCTCCACACGTCGCTGAAAAACTCAGACCAGGTCACTTTGTCATTTTAATGATCCATGAAAACGGTGAGAGGATCCCCATGTCCGTAAAGTCCGCGGGAAATGGAAACATCGTCATGTTCATTAAAAGACTAGGCAAGACGAGTCTACAGCTCGATGACTACAAGGTAGGTGATTCTTTCTATGAGATCATTGGACCACAAGGCAACGCATTTCCGATAAAAAAATATGGCAACATAGTATGGTGTAGCGACCTAGTATGTGGGCACGCTGAAAACTATGCCTACTGTGAAGAACTTAGTAAGATCGAGGGAAACCATGTCATCTCTATTCAATCATTCCCTACGAAGGAAGATGTATACAGTGAAGAGGACCTGAGGTCTGTAAGCCACGAATACTATGTTACTACAAATGACGGTACCTATGGGAGAAAGGGTCACTATAATGACGTATTGAAGGATCTCTTGGAAGAAAAAAGAGTGGACTTGGTGCTCGGATGCGGCGATATCGGGAAACTGAAGGCAATGGCTGATCTCACCAAGGAATATGGTGTTGAAGCCATGGCTGTTCTACGGCAAATCATGGTTGATGGAACAGGGATGTGTGGAGCATGCAGGGTTTTCATCGATGGTGTGATGAAGCTCACATGCATCGATGGTCCTCTGTTTGATGCTCACAAGGTAAACTTCGACGAGGTAATCAATCGATTATCCATGTTCAAAGAACCAGAGCAGCTGCATAAAGAGATCTACCTTGAAGGGAGGGAGGCATAGTGGCGAAAACGCGTATCAAGGTTAGAGAACAACCAGTCGAAGAAAGAATACATAATTTCAACGAGGTCCCCCTTCACTACTCAAAAGAAGAAGCAATAGAAGAAGCCAGTAGATGCCTTCAATGCGCCCATTCCCCATGCACAGAAAACTGTCCTGTAAACATTGATGTCACCAAGTTCGTAGGAGAGATAGCCAAAGGCGACTTTTTAGCCGCCTATGCTACGCTGAAGGAAAGCAGTCCAATACCCTCAATCGTAGGCAGGGTCTGTCCACAGGAAACTCAATGTGAAGGCGCATGTGTTCTTAGTAAAGCAGGTCAACCCATCAATATCGGCAAGCTTGAGGCATTCATCGGCGACTGGGCAATAAAAAACGATATAGTCGAACCCATTGAGTACAAGGATTATCATGGGAAAATAGCCATAATCGGATCAGGGCCAACAGCCATCAGCTGTGCCGCAGATCTAAGAAAACTAGGTTATGATCTCACGGTATATGAGGCGCTTCACAAGGCAGGCGGCGTCTTGCAGTATGGTATCCCCGAGTTCCGGCTACCAAAATCCATCGTAAACAAGGAGCTTGGCATGCTTGAACAGATGGGAGTAGAGATAAGACTAAACAGGATAGTTGGACAACACATAGACTTCGAGGACATACTTCAAGAGTTTGACGCAATATACGTGGCTACTGGCGCCGGTGCACCCCGCTTCATGCGACTGCCGGGAGAGGAGCTTAACGGCGTCTACTCAGCAAACGAGTTCCTCATTAGAACAAACCTTATGAAATCATACAAGTTCCCAGAGGAATCAGACACACCCATCGTGGTAGGAGACAAGGTAGCGGTAATAGGCGCAGGTAACGTCGCCATGGATGCCGCTAGATGCGCGCTCCGATACGGCGCTGAGACCCATATAATTTACAGGAGAACAAGAGACGAGGCACCAGCTAGGCTTGAGGAGCTTGAACACGCGGTAGAGGAAGGAATAAACTTCCATGAACTCGAGAACCCTGTCCGTCTCAATGGAGAAAACGGGTGGGTGAAGAGCATAACCTGCATAAAGATGAAACTGGGCGACCCAGATGAGAGTGGACGACGTAGACCAATCCCTATTGAGGGAAGCGAATTCACTATAAAATTTGATACCGTTATCGAGGCGATCGGTACATCGCCTAACAGGTTATTCCTTGAGCGAGCCAAGGGTATAGAGGTCAATAAATGGGGCGGGATACAGGTAAACAAGGACCTACAGACCAGTATACCAAAGGTATTTGCGGGTGGGGACAGCATCAGCGGAGGCGCTACGGTGATTCAGGCGCTGGGGGAGGGAAGAAAAGCCGCGAGAAAGATACACAGTTTCCTCAACCCTGATGAGGAATCCAAATGGACCATCAAGGATGCGTTGGAAACTGGAGCAGCGATGGAGCTTGAGTCCTATAACTTGTATATGGAAACTGCCGAGAAAACGACGAGACCCGGCGCGAAAGAGTTCCTGCACAAGTTGGCTGAGGATGAGAAAAGACACCGAGAATATTTCCTAAAGGGACTAGAGAACCCTGAAAATCTACCTGCTAGGACACTGAAGAACGAGATAAATAATCTGCAATTAACAGATAGGCTAGTTGATGTTCAGCTTAACCCTGATTCCGGTTATCAAGACATACTCATCTTCGCGGCGCAGAGAGAGCAATCAACACATGACTTTTACATAGAACTGGCTAAACACTACCGAGACACGGAGCTTGGAGAAACACTCATAACGTTTGCCAAAGAGGAAATTTATCACAAGTATCTGCTTGAAACAGAATACGATGACATAATATTGAGAAAAACATAGCTTGTGTAGAAGAATATAAAAAAAATCTCTAATTTTTAAACTCGACATGAGATCAATTTTTTATTAAATTCAATAAGAAAAAAAAGGAGAGAGGGCTGGTTATCTCATTCCTTCTACACTGTAATTCCATTCTACGTTACCCATGGAGCCGCCTGTTGAGTCGTATTCTGTGTAGGTTACAGTGATCTCTTCATAGCGTAGGGTTAATGTGTCCTATGGGTAGGGGTCTTCTAGGGTGTGTCCTTGGCTCTTGTAGCTGGTTACGATAACATTCTCAAGGGTATAATGGTAGAACGAGACATGAGCGCGCGCGCTCACCGGTCCGCTGGAATATCGAGGACGTATCAACACCATTCGAGCAGACTAACCCTGATGAACCAGATGGTCACGCAAGAGATGGAGATGGTGTAGATGACCTCGTATTGCACTTTGATCGTCAAGAAGTTGTTGAGGGCTGTGATCTATGCCGCTACGACGACAAGGTCTACGTCAAGCTATACATCACAGGTAATCTAACTGAGGATGATGGCGGAACAAGCATCGAAGGCTTCGACTGGATAAGAGTCCAAGTACCAAAAAAGAAAGGCAAAAAATAACCAAACTATTTCCCATTTTTTTCTATACCCTGACCTTAGATGATAAAATACAGGTCACTTGATAGGGGTTCATTCCTAGAAAAAAATTAGAAATAAAAAAGGGAAAAGGTTAGATTAGTGAGTCGTAGAGGGCTCCACCATCAACTGGGTCGTCCTTCTTGTCGTGGGGTACGCCCACTGTGACTTCGCCAGTACAGATTCCGCCCTTGTCGTCTTCTGCTGTGAAGTAGATATGATAGACGCGTCCATCTTCCACTCCTGATCTCTCTGCTCTTACCTCCACAAAGTCTCCATAGATAACCGCATCAGGACCAGATTTTCCATCCCCCTGTTCCTCAGTTGGCTCATCCTGCCACACACCTGTTACGGTTATCGTTACTGGGTCTCCATCAGGATCGACCACTCCCATGATATCTATCTCTACCATTTTGTGGTTGGGTGGCCAAAAAAGATCTATACTTGGGTATGCGTTGCTGCAGTCTGGTGGCGTGTTCAGTATCATCCACCTCCCAATATGGAAAGAAGGTTTATCTCCTGCTTCAGTGAACCAGCCACCCACATAGATGTCACGAGACTCATGTATTGAAAATATCCTCTCATTTGTACCTGATCCAAGGGGCTCCCAGCTGTTACCTCTCCATTTCGCTATATTCTCTGCTTCTATGTCACCGATCTGGCTATACCCGCCGGCAACATACATAGTCGAACCTGTGACTTCTATATCCGTGACATATCCATAGGGCGCTCCACCATTGAAAGTCGCCCAATTATTTTCATCCAAGATAACCAAGTTGTGGAGTGGAGTCGCTGGGTCATCCACCGAGTAATATATCGATCCGCCTGCTATAATTTTCCCATTATATTGAGTGATTTTACTTATCTGACCCTGCAGGAGGTTGCCTACTGTTTCCCAGCTCTCGTCGTTCCATTTTGCGATGTTATTTACTCGTACAGTTGACCCGTCTGGGTTGTAAACATTGTAGAAGGACCCCCCGATATACATGGCTCCATTGATGAACTCTATATCCCTAACTGTTCCAGATCCTCCTGTACCGTAACCGAAGTGCTCGGTGTGGGTTCCATTCCACCTGACGATACCCCCTTTATTTATGCTACCATAGTCGTAAAAGTCCCCGCCTATGTAGAGATGGTCACCATAATACTCCAGAGACTCGACGTTACGTACGCTTCTGATAAAGTTGACCCGAGACCATGTGTCTGTCTCCCGATCCCATCTCGCGAGCCCCCTCATATAAAGCTCTGTACCGTCTGTTAGTATGATTCTATCGAACCTACCGCTGAGATAAACAATCGACCCGTTAACTGCTATCGCTGATACTCGTGTCCCTTTTTCTTGGTATCGATATTTGAATTTGATACCGGGTGATGACCATTCATTTGTCTCGGAGTTGAATATTGCGAAATTCTGGGCCTCAATTGTTCCTATTCTCGAAAATTCTCCTCCCACAAGTATCTCTTTTTCTCCAGTCATGTCGTAAACGCTAGTGGAGTATGTTCTACTCCAGATGCCATTAGCTGGACCTGAACCCAGTGACGAGAATTTTTCTCCATTCCACTTAACAATGTTGTAAGCAGTACTGTCGCCTGTTGCCTCGAATTCTCCTCCATAAAACACCGAACCATCATCCGCTACAGCTGCAGCATAGACTACCGAGTTAAACACATCCTCAATGCCTTCTCCTAGTGCCTCCCAGTGCTGAGGTGGACTGTAATCTAGCATAGCGACGAGGTTTCGCCCCTTCACTCCCCCAGCATACTCGAATTCTCCCCCCACATAGATCTCATTACCCAAAGTAGCTACAGCATGTACCGCTATGTTTGTTCCCCCGTAGCTAGGATACCAGTGCTTGAAGGTTGATCCACCCCAGACAGCCACGTTCCTCAACAAAATGGCACTGGATTTTTGGAATTCTCCTACAACCGCTATTCTCCCACCGGGAAGCACATCCAAGTCTAGAACGGGTCCATCCAATCCATCATCAAGCCTACTCCAGTTAGGGTGATTACCAACACGGGCATAAGCGATATAACCAAAGCCGCAATCGGATCTACTCCCCACATAAATATAATCTTCATAGACTGCGACAGCTTCGATAGACGCACTTCGCCAGTTTAGACTATACCAGTTAGTACCATCCCATCTAGCCAGATTATTTATGTTACTTCCACCAGCTCGACTGAAACGTCCCCCCACATATAGCCAACCATCACTATACCAGAGGTCTTTTACTACGTTCCCATAATCTCCCGTTATTCCTCCACCGAGGGGAGACCATAAACCCGTAACTGAGTTATATTCGACGATGTTGTTGACAGGGACTCCTCCTGCGCTAGAGAACTCGCCTCCAATATACAATTCTCCTGAGTCCCCGATTGCTATGGTTTTCACAACTCCATCCGTACCTATACCTAGGGGGTCCCACGTCTCCGCGTCGTCATCCCAGACAGCGATATTGCTAGCTGGGATGCTGCCATCATCAACCGCAGTAAACTCGCCTCCAACATAGACCTTGGATCCATTAACTGCTATCGCGTATACGGTGCCATAGACGCCTGAATAATGGAACTGGTCATCCCAGTACTCATCATCTGGGACGGATCCAGATAGAGTTACTATTGGTAATATTCCGCTCAAGAATATCATTGTCAATAATGTGATGGAGAGAATCTTTCTACCCAATATATCTACGCTTTTCAACTCATTCTACCTCTTTCATTTCTTATCCAACACGTGTCCATGTTGTGATAGATACTGCTCTAATGATTTCCCTATAGCATATGCGAGAAACCGTTGAAATTACTGGATTTTGGATATATATTATATTAACCATTAGAGTTTAATAAAATAATAAAGAAATCAACATAAAATCATACAGATTTAATGTGAACTATACATTCACCTACATCAATATATTCATTCAAGAAATCAACCAACCCATTAATTTCTATATGGTCTGCTACCTTAGCACAGAAAAAAGGGTGCCTGGGTGGTCTCGCTTCGGGGTGCGGCTGGTATAAGCCACAGCCTATCCTGCCTGAAGCCCATCCCTGTTGCTCTGCGACCCTTGGCTCTTAGTGCTTCTTTGAGCCCTTGTTCGCGTCCATCCAGGCAAAGAGTAACTGATGAAGCCACCTGTATAAGCATTGATCTGTACCTTGGAGTTACAGACGTGTTTATGCATATTTCCGTGTAAAACCTCATATCTCTAGGAAGTAAATTTAAGGCATGTTTAACCTCAATGCTGAACAGGAAGAACGGGCATGTAAGCTCCATAAATCCTCCATAGTAGTTGATACACATAACGATACCATACTGCACCTGATGGATTCACCGCCATTCATCACATCAAGCACAGAAGCCCTGCCGATTAGGCGAACGCTGGGAGAGATATCGGAGCATGGTCAGATCGATATCCCAAGAATCAAGATAGGCGGTGTTGACTGCATGCTTTTCGCCATGTACGTCAGCCCCCAGTACACATCACGGCTACTAAGGCTCATACAGATGCTGGACAAGTTCCAGCGTGAAGTAGAGGTAAACTGTGACTTCATCAAGATAGCCACCAACTATGATGAGATCATGCAGACAGTTAAAGACGACAAGATCGCTGCCGTGATCACAGTAGAAGGCGGAGAACCCCTGGAGGGAAAGATAGAGAGCCTGCGAACCATCTACAGACTAGGTGTAAGAAGTCTCACCTTGACCCATTTCCCACGGAACATGCTAGGCGATGGCTCAGCCGCTGATAGTGGATCACATCTAACTGAGTTTGGACGAGAGGTTGTCACAGAGATGAACAAGCTGGGCATGATTGTAGATATCAGCCACCTCAATGAGACTGGTTTCTGGGACGTAATAGAACTCACCGAGGACCCGGTCCTAGCAACCCATAGCAATTGTAAGGCGTTATGCAGCCACCACAGGAACCTAACCGATGATCAGATCAAGGCACTCGCCGAGAACAAGGGTGTATTGAATCTGAGTTTCTGTGGGGCATTCATCAAGGAAGGCGTGGGATTCAACCGGGAAGCAGTGAAGAAAGTAACCATAGAGGACTGGCTAGACCATCTCGATCACGCAGTAGATCTCGTTGGCGCTGATCACGTTGGCATAGGCTCAGATCTAGATGGAGGATGTGGGTTCCCGGGACTACATGATGTGACCTGTTTCACCAATCTCACTGAGGGAATGATCCTACGAGGGTATTCAGACCAAGACATTGAGAAGATACTTGGAGCCAACAATCTACGCGTCTTCAAGGATGTACTCAAATAATCAACTTTATTTATACACCATTTCAGGCTCTTTGAATAAGAATTTGTATCTCAGTATTCCCATAAACTGTTTCTATAACTATTCGATAACGATAAATACAATCTACCATCTCCAATAATACGCATTGAAAGATACTAAACCAAGTCATTTGAGTTCCTTTGAGGACTCTAAGCTTACCTCAAGAGCCCTGAGGGACAGGAAAATTGCGTTAAAACATTATCAAAAGAACTTGTTATCCCTGAAGAATAGGTAAGACCCCGCAGGAGAAACCTCATCAGTATTCTTCGAGTTTAGTTCTGGTTAGTACGGTTTATATTAAGCCCCTTGCTTGGACTGGTATTATCCTTGTTTGAGTTGATGTTATGAGTGATAGACAGTTTGTTATACCTATAGGTCCTCAGCACCCAGCTCTGAAAGAACCCGAGAGCTTCTACTTCACGGTAGATGGGGAAACCGTAATCGACGTAGTGCCAAGAATCGGGTACAACCACCGGGGCATCGAGAAAGCCATGGAGACCAGATCCTATATCCAGAACCTGTATATTACCGAGCGCGTCTGCGGAATCTGTAGCAACGCACACCAAACAGCATACACGGGCAGCGTAGAGGAAGCAGGTGGAATCGAGATCCCGGAACGGGCAAAATACATCAGAGTTTTCGTCCAGGAACTTGAACGGCTTCACAGTCACTTACTTTGGCTAGGGGTTGCAGCCCACGAGATTGGGTTTGATACCCTCTTCTATTATGTCTGGAGGGACAGGGAACTCGTGATGGATCTCCTTGAGGAGATCTCGGGAAACCGGGTGAACTATGCTATTGCAACGGTTGGTGGTGTACGTCGAGATCTGAGTCCAGCTAATTTTGATCGATGGAACAAGATTCTCGACAAGGTCCAAGAACGAACCGAGTATTATATCAAAGTGGCTTCAACAGAGCAGACCATACTGGATAGAGCAGTGGGTGTCGGCTTCTTGGGGAAAAATGACATCATAAAGCTTAGCGCAGTTGGGCCAAATGCACGCAGTAGCGGGGTTTCCACGGATGTGAGAAAGTTGAACCCATACCTAGTTTATGATCAACTGGATTTCAATGAGATCGTGGTGGATAACGGTGACGTGCTGGGACAGGTTCTCGTAAGAGTCCTTGAGCTACTTGAGTCGGTGAAGATTCTAAAACAGGTGCTCCGAGACATCCCAGATGGAGAGATAAATACAGGGTTCGGGCCTCTGAGCAGGGTTCCTGAGGGTGAAGCAGCTTATCTTATTGAGGCTCAACGCGGAGAGTTAATCCATTACACGATTAGTGATGGGAGAAACATACCCTTCAGGCACAAGATCAGGGCACCCACCATGGCAAACTTGCTCAGTGTAGTAGAGCGGCTTAAGGGAGGATACATCGCAGACATTCCCATCGTCTTGGCGGGAATAGATCCTTGTTTCAGCTGCACAGACAGGATGACTTTCTATGATGAAGGTAAAGACAAGACATGGACATGGACAGATCAGGACCTACATAAATACGCCATGGAATACCACAAATAGAGAACCACTATCTTTTCAATCCCTTTTCTATAATCATCGATTAGATACAGCCTCATGTAACTGGTATATTCGGTGTCATTTTCATGGTTTTATAAGCACGACTAGTACTACCATAAATAAAGCCTCATTTGTGTTAGGGTTTCTCAAGGTTTCTTCTCGCTTGCCCTGGATCAGAGTCCTGCCAAGTGCTCCACCCGTCCCGGAGCTTCCAACATATGTATTCGCTGCATTCTCCACGGTTCTGTAGCTTTTTCTCCTGTTCGCAGGCTCGTATTTGACACTCATTGCAGTGTTTGTTCAGTGCTGTGCTTCTGCATCCGTTGCATCTGATATCTTCTATGGTGTAGTTTTGGTTGTCGTGTTTGCCCCAGCGTTGGGCTATCAAGGATAGGGCATCGGCGTCGTTGTTTTAGTGGTTTTGTATGCGTGGCAGTTATGGCAGTTGATGCCGCAGCAGGCCACAGAGGGGTCCATAAATAAACTGTGAGTTTGGAGGACAAAAGTGAAATTCTTTTCATTAATCCAGGAATTGATATCCGTACTAAATCTTTTATTAGTTACACTTTGATTAGGGACAATATATGCCGTTTTAGTTTACTCTGTAGTAATAATTTATATTTCCTCATTATTCTAAAAATATTTTGACTGGGTCCTGATTTTTCCGTCCCATAGCTACTTTTCCTCACTGGGTTCATCCAAAACTAGAACCGAATTAAAGGATATTTTTCACCACTTTTCCAGCCTTTAGAACAAGCTTAATGCTTTCTTTATCCCGTAATAACCTGATATTCTCCAAAGGATCACCTTTTATCAAAAACAGATCAGCTTGTTTTCCTGGCTCAATAGTGCCCTGACTAGCTTCTAAACCCATTACCTTCGCCCCATTTAATGTCCCAATTGTTATTGCCTCAAGATGGGTTAAGCCAACCTTTTCCACATATAACTCTAGTTCCTCTGCGCTCTCTCCAAAAGGAAATATTCCACCCATTGTATCTGTACCAACAGCAAGCGTCAAACCGGCATCGTATAGTTTACGAATGTTTTCAAATATTGTTTCATACATCTCAGAGGCTGGACTATCTGGTCTCATTTTATGGATCCTCTCATAAACCGACATTGTAGGGACAAGCTGTGTTCTCTTTTCTTTCATTAGAGATATTGAATTTTCATCTGCCATATTACCGTGAGTAATGATATCGATTCCTCCCATAACCGAGCGTCGGATTGATTCAGGGTAGTAACAGTGAGCCATCACCTTACGTCTCCAACTATGAGCCTCACTGGTAATCGCAATAATCTCATCAGAGGTAAATTCTGGTACCCAAGCGGGATCGACAGTGCTTCCTCCACCGCCACCTGTACATACTTTAATGAAATCCGCTTTCATCCGAAGTTGTTCACGTGTTGCTCTTAGACATTCAGGTACTCCATCCGCTATTCTTCCATCCATCCCCCAGCCATATGGTCGCCCTTCCTTCACCCATTCCAGTGGAACCCTCTGATTATCCCCATGTCCTCCTGTAGTGCTTAGGTATCTACCTGCAGCCATTATAGTAGGACCTTGGATAATTCCCTTGTTAACGGCATTCCTAACATAGAGTCCAATCAAGCCTCCAGTATCCATTACAGAAGTTATACCAGCGTCAAGTAACTGTCTCGTCTGGTTTACGGCAGCATTTATCAATCTAGTCTCATACTCCTCGGTTAACAACCCGGGTTTTGATTCACTACTTCCAGTGAAGTGAACATGACAATCTACCAATCCAGGCAGCAATACCATATCAGGCTGTTCAATGATCTGCGCACTATCGGGTATTTTGATATCATTTTTTGATGCCACTTCAATTATTTTATTATTTTTAATTAGAATAGCTGGGGTTTCAATTACCCCATTTGCATCAATAAGCCGTGAAGCGATGATGGCTTTCATAAATAAAAAATTACTCGTCTAATTATTAACTTGGTATGCTATATTTTCAGAAGAGTACCTGATACTCTATATTAGTTATATAGTGATATTATAAACTGCGTTAGATACCCTAAGTGTTTTATCTCTAATCAAGCACACATTATTTGGAAATATAGGTGAAAAATAAATGGCAGCACCACTTTTCCAAGTGCCAGGAATCGCCGAAGGGCGATTCATTGGAT
>Ga0272442_10005243_pt1 | contig 17413 bp, 17 predicted proteins | sample SSMForm2O_FD_200262 | JGI IMG/M metagenome (GOLD analysis project Ga0272442, IMG submission 200262) | Marine sediment archaeal communities from Little Sippewissett salt marsh, Falmouth, MA, United States - SSM-Form-2O | ecosystem: Environmental > Aquatic > Marine > Wetlands > Sediment ... | reverse complement strand
TCGACATCTCCGAGGGGATGCGCCATCCCGTCGGGCAACTTGAATAGATATGGAGAAATTTTGATCCCTTTATCCCCTTTGCTTTCTTGGTCTTCCGGACAAGATCATCGGGAAAGGCGATATTCGCAGTCGCCGCATAGGGGATACGGTGCGCCACGAGGGCCTCGACGATATTTTTCTTTCTCAGCTTCTTCCATTCAATTCCCGGCGTTGTCGTCGTCCAGGCCCCGTAAGGCGTCGAAGAACTTCGTTGAATTCCCGTATTCATGTATGCCTCGTTATCATAGCAGACATAGATGAAATCCTCGTTTCTCTCAACGGCACCGGAGAGGGCCTGAAACCCGATATCAAAGGTTCCGCCGTCACCGGCCCAGGTAACAACCGAGGTCTCCCTATCACCCTTGATATCCAGGGCGGCACGGACCCCGCTCGCCACGGCTCCCCCCGTTTCAAAGGCGCTGTGTATGACAGGAACCTTGAGAGACGACTGGGGATAAGGGCCGGCAATAATAGACCAGCAGCAGGCGGGCAGGACGATAATCGTCTTCTCACCAAGAGCCTTCAATAAAAACCTCATGGCTATGGCGGCACCGCAGCCGGAGCAGGCAACATGCCCCGAGTAGAGGTATTCATTTTCATGAATATTTTGTTCCATAATCTATCCCTCCTGAAGTCCCACCCAGACACTCTCAGCCTCGGGAAAATCGCTCGCCTTTGCCCGGCGGTATATGTCCTCAATGACATCGGCGGTTAAATCGCGCCCTCCTATCCCCGCGACGTAGCCAAAAACAGGCGGGTGCTTCAGCGTATTACAGAGAGCGGCACGTACCTCCTGGGCGAAGATTCCACTTGCACCGAAGGAAAAATTCCTGTCAATGACGGCGACCTTTTTAGCAGAAGCGAGGGCCCCACGGACAAGCTCGACAGGGAAGGGTCTGAAGAGCCTGACCTTGAGGAGCCCGACCTTTTCACCCCTGGCCCGCAAATTCTCAACTACCAGGCGGCTCGTACTTGCCGCCGTTCCCGAGGTGACCATAATAATCTCCGCATCATCGCAGAAAACCCTCTCTATCTCCCCGTAGCGTCGATTAAAAATCCTCTCATATTCATCTTCAACCTGGGGAAACATTGCCAGGGCATCTTCCATTGCACGGGCGATACCCTGTCGCATTTCCATATAAAAGGCGGGTGTTACCAGGGAACCGAAGGCACAGGGTTCTTCCGGATCAAGCTGAAACTTCGGTTCCCAGGGCGGCAGATACCCATCGACGAGTTCCTGATCGGGGATATCGACGGGCTCGTAAGTATGGGAAAGGAAAAAGGCATCCAGAACCACCATAACGGGTAAATTCACCAATTCGCCCAGACGATAGGCCTGAATGATGGTATCGAGAACCTCCTGGCTGTCTTCGCAGTACAACTGGATCCATCCCGTATCTCTCTGGGCGAGACTGTCGGTCTGATCAACCCAGATATTCCAGCCGGGCGCAAGCGCTCTATTTACCTCGGCCATAACGATGGGAAGTCTGGCACCCGATGTCCAGTGGAGGAGTTCATGCATCAGGGCGAGCCCCTGGCCTGATGTGGCGGTAAAGGACCTTACCCCTGTTGTTGCCGTTCCGATCAGAGCGGCCATTGCGGAATGTTCGCTTTCGACACGGAGGAAACGGGCATCCATCGTCCCGTTCGCGCAGTATTCCGAGAGAAATTCCACGATATGTGTCTGCGGCGTAATCGGATAGGCGGATATCACTTTAACCCGCGCGAGCCTGACGGCCTCGGCGACGGCCTCGCTCCCTTCAACGACACGTTTCATTACTCTTCCTCCTCCAGACTCATCGCGTTCCGGGGACATTCAACCACGCAGATGCCACAGCCCTTGCAATAATCAAAATCTATGTGGTGGCCATTGATACTGTTGTCATGAACAACGGACATATCGGGACAATAGATATAACAATTATCACACTGGTTGCAGAGCCCGCAGTTAAAGCATCGCTCAGATTCTCTCATCGCCACGCTCGCCGAAATCTTGAGATCGATCTCTTCAAAGGAGGAAAGTCGCTCATCTTTTAAAAGTCGCGGCTGTGTGATCCCCTGAGTAAAACTGAAGTAATCGGTATTTATCTCTTCATAGGTCACGATATGTGAGTTTCTTGTGAACCGTTCCCCTCTCATATAGATCTCCATGGAGTGGGCTGGTCCCTCTCCCACCACACAATCCGCCAGCCCTTCATCAAGAGAATCCAGGCCTTTTCTGAATACTATATCGAGTGCGATGGCCGCCTCTTTACCCGAGGCCACCGCATTGACAACACTTTTGACCCCTGCCGTCAGATCACCGCCGAACACTACTGCCGGCTGATCAGACCGATTAACCATGACAGAGTTATTGAGGATCTTTATGTCGCTACCCTGTTCGGGAGGTTCCAGCCACGCCTCGGCAGCCATCTCCCCTATTGCCGTAAATACCCTCTGTACCCGTATCTCCTCGGTTGTATCGCCATCCCTTTCAATACGTGTCCTCCCATCTGTATCTTCACCGGCGACCCTCATTGAGCCGAGGGTCAGGATATACTCTCCATCGTCCTCGGTGATTTTTATCGGCGCCACGAGTTCCCTGAGTTCAACCCCTTCATCGAGAAGCATGGCAACCTCGTCTTCAAAAGCGGGCATATCCTGGCGGCGCCTCCGGTAGGCGATCAGTGCCTTTCCTCCAAGCCTTATAACGCTCCGAGCCACATCGACGGCCGTATTACCTCCCCCGATGATGACAGATAATCCCTCGACGACAGGGTTGTCTCCCTCACGGACACGCCTCAGAAAATCGAGGCCCTTCCTGACTCCTTCGGAATCTTCACCGGGAATACCGAGACTTCGCGAGGCCGAATGTCCGCAACAGAGAAGGATGCCGTCATATATGCCGTACATATTCTCGAGTGTATCGCTGGTTATTCGCCTCCCCTGATGTATCAGGACCCCTTGAGATTCTATCTGAGACAGATCATTTTTCAGGGCCGAAAGGGGGAGACGATAGGAGGGAATCCCCCACCTGAGGACACCGCCCGGTTCCGGCGTCGACTCAAAAACATCGCAGGCATACCCCAAGAGCGTCAGAAAATAGGCACCGGCAAGGCCACCGGGCCCCGAACCGATTACGGCAATCTTCTCTTTCCGGGCGGGAAGCCTCTCGAGAACCGGTTTGAAATCATTCCGTGCCGCCGTATCGGCGAGGAATCTCTCTATGGTGTGTATTGCAATTGCCTCATCAAATTCGCCCCGGTTACACACACTCTCGCAGGGATGGTAGCAGACCCGTCCACAGACTCCGGGGAAGGGATTCTCCCGAAGAATTGTCTCCCAGGCTTCTTTAAACAAGCCCTGGGTAGCAAGCATCTCAATCCGGCCGATATCCTCGCCTGCAGGACAGGCGGCGCTGCAGGGTGATGTCTTTTCCTCATAGCGGGGTCTGAGAAATCGCCACGCCCCTGTCTTATTACTCTCCGTACTTATGTAGGAACAGGGAACCACTATCGAAGGAGCTACCCTTACCTTTTTGTCTTTTGCCATAGCTATTTCCCCGCTTCCGATATCATACCCACCAGTTGAACCGCATCGAAGGCATCTCTCGCTGCCGCAATATTTTCTTCAGCCCCTGACGCAATCTCTTCTCTGATAGCTTCGGCTATCGAATCAAGGGGGGGCATCTCCAATATACGTGCAAAGGCACCGATCATCGATGTATTGACAATGGGCTGGGTTCGCGAACCGAGGTGGTGGTCGAGAGCAATACTGCTTGCATCGACGAAGGCGAGACGAAAATTGCGAAAGGGACTTACATCGTGCGGCAGGACGTGGCTGTTGATAAGAATCCATCCACCAGGCTTGAGACCTTTCGTCACATCAACGTTCTGCAGAAGGGTCCGATCCTGAACCGCCACATGATGGGGAGTGTAAACATTCGTTCTCGTGAGAATCTTTTCCCTGTCGAGACGTACATAGGCCTCAACGGGAGCTCCTCTTCGCTCCACCCCGAATACGGGAAAGCTTTGGACCTGATATCCGGCCCGGAAGAAGGCCTTGGCAAGCATGATAGTAGCAACTACGGTTCCCTGACCACCGCGACCGTGGAATCGTATTTCGACCATATTCTATACCACTCCGATTATTATGTTTCGCTCCATACAACCACAACGGCCCGGGCAGTTTGCTCCAGGGCTCGAAAACTGTGGTTGATCTCTGATTCGAAATAGATTGCGTCGCCCGGGTTGAGAACCTCCACTCTGTCATCTGTCCTGAATTCAAGGGTCCCTTCGAGAAGATATAAGAATTCCTCACCCCGGTGAGACATAAAGATCATGTCGTTCCTGGCCATGGGCTTGAATTCCACCAGAAAGGGCTCCATATGTTTATCCGGTTTGTTCATCTCGAGGGATTCGTAAATATAATCCACCTCGCCCTCATGATGGTGAGGCCGCCGTTTCACCACTATCCGCTCACCCGCACGGGTCACGGATATGTGCTGGGGCTTCTCCACTTCATCGAAGAAATATGCCATACCGACATTCAGGGCCTTGGCAAGCTTAATCAGCGTGGCGATCGGCGGACTCACTTCACCACTTTCTATTTCTGCCACGAGGGACTTCGGAAGGTCCGTTTTCGCGGCAAGATCCTCTACGGTGTAATGCCTTTTCTGCCTAAGCTCGCTGATCTTGTTTCCGATTCTGAGACCTTCACTCTCCCCCGAATCAAGACCTTTTTTCTTCATCATTTTTTTACTCCACAAAGCAGATTTTCAAGCCATGACGAGCATCAATGTACCGATGAGAAATCAGGAAATATTACGAAATTGAAATGAATACAAATAGTTAACAGAAAGAACTTCCTGTAGTTTACCATTCTTTGTAGTATTAAACCTAACACTAAATTTGTCAAGATTATTATTAATATGGATTACGATGGATTACGCTATCAATACTCCCAAAAGAAATAAATTAAAAAAAGTTTGACTTTAAAATTACAGAAGAGTAAAAATTTTTGATAGTAGTTCCTTTCGAGATATGTTGTCAGTCATTGTAGCGTTGCGCGAGTAGTATATGGAAAGCTTTTTGTTATTGAGGCAGCATCATTGATAATTGAGAGATTTTACATATAAGCGTTGCAAAATTATGACAAATTCCTATCCCAATCGAGTCATCACCTCAATATTCTTAAAATCAATAAGTTTACGACCACATGATAGGGAAGGTTTGTGCATATGGAAGGGTTGATAAAATTTAATCGTTAGAAGGAGGTAAAGAATGACAACACTAATTATCATTGTCGGTTTTCTGATCTACTTGATACTTTATTTTACCTACGGTAAGAAGTTGGAGCGGGACGTGGTGATAGCCTCGGATAATAACGAGGCTCCGTCACAGCGTCTCTATGACGGAGTCGATTACATCTCGGCACGAAGAGAGGTCCTTTTCGGACATCATTTCGCTTCAATTGCCGGTGCGGCCCCCATTATCGGTCCCGCACTGGCAATATGCTGGGGATGGGCCCCCGCTCTTCTCTGGGTCTGGTTCGGTAACATCTTCATCGGCGCCGTTCACGACTACCTTTCCCTCATGGCTTCAGTGCGATACGATGGGAAATCCATTCAGTTTGTCGCCACCGACCTCATGGGAAAGAAAACAGGGTATGCCTTTTACTGGATTGTCTTCTTCCTCCTCATTCTCGTTGTCGCGGCCTTTGCCGCTATTGTGGGTGGGATGTTTGTGAGAACCCCTGCCATCGCATCGGCATATGCCTGGAAAATTGCTGCGGCTCTCATTCTGGGAGTCCTGATGTATCGTCTGAAGATGAACTTCGGTGTGGCAACCATCATCGGGATCATAATGCTGGGGTGCGCCATCTGGCTCGGCACGGTAACGCCGATAACCATGACCTACACAGCCTGGATGTGGGTATTTTTCTTCTACATTATCATCGCCGCCGCTATTCCCGTTAATGTCCTTCTGCAGCCGAGGGACTACCTTAACTCCTGGCTCCTCTATGCAGGCCTGGTTCTGGGATTCATCGCCGCTATTTTCGCTTTCAGGGGATTTGAAGTCCCCGCATTCTCATCCTTCTCTCCCGTCCTTCTGGGCGGCAAACCGACACCCTTCTGGCCAGCGATCCCCCTTGTCATTGCCTGCGGTTCTCTCTCCGGATTCCATTCCCTCGTCGCTTCGGGAACGACCTCCAAACAGTTGGATAAGGAGAGCAGCGGCCTCATGATTGGCTATGGTGCGATGTTTACGGAAGGGTTCCTTTCCACCATCGTTATCGTTTCCATCGCCGGATTCGGCTATACGGCCCTCCAGAATGCAGGGGTCACCACCGAAACGTTGAACCCGGGCAACTGGGGCGCCATGTTTACCAAGGCATCGGCATCGGTAAAGCTTTCAAGGGCAAATCTCTTTGTCCAGTCATACGCTGATATGGTCGGGGTCACATGGCTTGGATTTATCCCCACCAAGTTTGTCAAGGTTATCGCCGGTATGTGGGTTGCCTCCTTTGCCATGACCACGCTTGATACCACGAACCGCCTCGCCCGGTACTGTCTCTCCGAGATGGCACTGCCCTTCAAGGAAAGCGCGGAAGGATTCTACAATATCCTGACCAACCGCTGGGTCGCTTCTGTCATCCCCGCGGCTATCGGGATCTGGCTTGCATCATCGGGAAACTGGCTCATTATCTGGGGTTCCTTCGGCGCTGCAAACCAGTTGATCGCTTCGATCGCCCTCATGACGGGCGCCGCTTTTGTGGCCAAGAAGCTGAAATCCTCCTTCGCTAACGCGGCAGTCATTCCGGCCTGGCTTCTCTGGATCACCGTGACAGCTGCACTTGTCTGGTTCATCGCAGTGGTCCAGCCGGGAGCAATCGCGGCTAAACCGGGCCCCGGATGGACGGTTATGGTAATCCTGATTATTATGCTGCTCCTGAATTTCATCTTTATCGCAGACTTTATCAGGACGAAGGCATACAAAGTAGAGTAATACTCACAGATTGACTCTTTTCGCCGGTGCACGGCTTTTCAAGGCTGTGCACCGGCCTAACCACTGACAGCATGAGTTATATGGTCGCATGAAATTCTCAATTCCTGATTTTTTCAGACAGTTTTTTAAAGGAATCGACGCGGTACACCGGAATAATGCGGCGGCACTTACCATCTTTGAGGTGGAAGAGCTTGAAAATATTTTTGCCCTGCTGCTCCTCGGCTCCTTTGTGGGATTTCCCTCGCCTCCCACATTTCTTGCCGTCGAACTTCTACCGTTCATGGAAAAAGAACTCAGAATTTTGAATCAAAGGGCAAAAGACAGCAGTGATATGTTTGCCGAAATGTGCGGCACCATAGGAATTGACTAAATGAAAATTCTTTTTTTCACGGGAAAGGGCGGCGTCGGGAAATCAACAATGGCAGCGTCGACTGCCTGGCAGCTCTCTCAAAAAAAGCGGGTACTGATTGTTTCCCTCGACCCTGCACATAATCTGGGAGATATATTCGGTGTCACCATCAAAGACGAAAAGACACCATTCACCGAAGGCCTCTCTCTCAAAGAGGTGGATCTCCGCAAGCTCTCGAAGGAATACCTTAAGAGGGAAATCAATGTTCTCACCGATACCTACCGATACCTCCAGACATTAAACCTCGATAATTACTTCTCCGTCTTGAAGTACTCACCCGGTATCGAAGAATATGCACTGCTCACCAGTATCGAAAAGACAATACGGGAAGAAAATGATTTTGACTTCATACTATTTGACACCCCTCCCACGGGGCTGACCCTGCGATTTCTGGCACTGCCGAGTATTACCATAACCTGGATCGACAGACTTATTCAGATACGGCGGACGATTCTCGAAAAACGGCATACCATACATCGCCTCAGGGGCCCTCTCGATGATAAAGAAACGATACTCGACTACAAGGAAGAAGATGACGATGTACTGAAGCGGCTCCAAAGGCTGAATGACAACTACCAGTCACTCAACGCGGTATTACAGGGAGAGAATTCTTCCGTCATACTGGTCTACAACCCGGATATCCTCTCTCTGAGAGAATCGGGCCGTCTTATAGAGGGGCTTCATGACCTGAACCTTCCCCTTCGGTTGCTGATCAACAACAAAGTGACGCAAGAGAATGAAGGAATGTCTAACTATGTTGATCAAAGGATGGGACAGATGGCCCGGGGCATCGCCATAAAAAGGGTCTCCCTTTCAAAGGTACTTCTTGACGGCAAAGAAAACAAGTTATACGATGTAGAAGAAGATGTAGCTTCCGTATTCTTATAATAAAAAGAGGGCGATGTTTAAATACGAACATCTCATAACACAACCTGTATTCTTTCTTTTCATCGCATTTTCATTCATCCTCACATGGGGTTACTTCTGGGGACGAAGAAATAATCAGAAGATAGTTCTATCCGCCTTTGACGATCTCGTAAAAATAGTGAAACCGGACGACCAGACCTTTACCAACATAGGGGGTGCAATCGGATATCACGCGAATCTGCAAATCAAAAAGAAGGGTTCGCCCATATCTCGCGTTGATGCGACAATAACGCTGCTGCCGAGACAGTCGTTGCTCTATTTACCAATATCGAAGATCATACGGCGATACGACAGGTTATTTATCACACTGCACATGAAACATCCTCTGCCCGAAGAGGTTCATCTGATAGAACATCGCTACGACGGATTCAGAAAATCACAAATTACGAACGCAGACCGGCTAAACAGGGAAGACATAACGTGGGGAGCTCTGGACTTTCATTTTTATTATGGAAGCACAAAGATGCGCGAGAAACTCATGAAATTTATGGAGGTATATCCCGAACCGGGGGCCATACGACATATCGCACTCGTCCCGGAACAGAAGAGCGGTTTTATCTTTATGATTCCACGGAAGGATGGCGTCGCCCGATATCTCAAACCGGTCTATGATTATATACCGAGGTTGATTAATAATTAAAACAGGAACATACAGCTCCATCCAGGGCAATACGATGGCTGTTTATTCATATGTAGCAGGTTTTCCCCTTCTCTTACTTGTTATTGCATTAAGTGCCTTTATTGCGCTCGGCTACTCCAGGGGGAGAAAAAAAAATAATACGATTTGCATGTCTGCCTTTCAGGATCTTGCGGAGACATTCAAACCCGATGACCAGACATTCACCAATATCGGAGGTTTTGTCGGCCATCATGCCAATTTCCGCTTCGAAGAAAAAGACATTGTCAGTGAAATAGACGTCACCATTACTCTGCTCCCACGACATGCCCCTCTCTACATGCCAATATCACGGCTCATTATGGGAAATGACAGATTATTTATCTCAGTATTCATGAGATGTTCTCCGCCCGGTGAAGGTCATCTGATCGAAAAAGAATATGCCGGTTTTCGGGGACCAAAAATTACGAACGCCGATCGCCTCTACAGGGAGGAAGTCAGGTGGGGATCATATGATTATTATCTCTATTATGAAAAAATGAGTATGTACAACCAGTTAGTGAAATTTATCGGAACCGCCCCCGATCCGGGGCATATACGGCACGTGGCAATACTCTCGGACGAGAGGAAGGGCTTCATATTCATGATCCCCGAAGAGGGGGAAGTGGCAAGATGCCTGAAGCCGGTTTACGAGTTTTTGGTAGATATTTTTAGAGATTGATATCGTAAGGGGAGCATACAATAATGAAGATTGCCGTTTTGGGGATAGGGGGTGTGGGGGGTTACTACGGGGGAAAGCTGGCCCTGGCATACGCTTCCTCGGGTGAACACGAGATTTCTTTCATAGCACGAGGCGAGCATCTGAGAGTCATTCAGGAAAAGGGTCTTACCCTGATAACACCAACGGAAAGCTTCACGGCCATGCCGAACATGGCAACGGACAATCCGGAAGAAATGGGGCCCCTCGATCTGATACTCATCTGCGTCAAGGGCTACGGCCTCGACGATGCCATCCCCCTGATCAGATCCACCATTCATGCAGACAGTATCGTCATTCCCCTCTCAAATGGTGTGGACAATGCCGAACGCATACGAAAGGTTCTGAAGAAGGGAATTATCATGAACGGATGCGTTTACATCAGCAGCCACATTGAAAAGCCCGGTGTCATCGAACAGACGGGGGGATCATGCAAGCTTCTCTTCGGTCCTGAAAACGGTTCTTCCGCGGTCTATCAAAATATCGAGGACATTCTCGTGAATGCCGATATCAACGCCTCCCTCTCGGAGAATATTTCTGTCGATGTATGGACCAAGTATATTTTTATAGGCCCCATGGCGGGGCTCTCTTCGGTTCTCCAGCTGCCGATCGGGTCAATCATGGAAGATCCGAAAAACCGTGCAACCCTCGAAGGATTGATGAAGGAAGTGGCCTCCATTGCCGTGGCACAGGGGATAGACCTCCCCGATGGAATAATAAGTTCGTCACTGGCAATGACAGATAATTTCCCCTATAACACGAAGACTTCCATGCAACTGGACCGGGAAAGGGGAAATCCCATGGAGACCGATACCTTCATCGGATACATTGTAGAAAGGGGGAAATCCCTCGGAGTCGAAACACCGCTGCACGAGAAGATACTATCTGCTCTTATCGATAGGTAAGGGTATTTTATGCGCCGGTTAATCGAATCATACCGGAGGCAGTAACGTTTAAAAAACCATATGGAAAGGAGTTATCAATGACAACAGAGTATCAAGATCTATCTATTCCCGAACGGGTACTGCTTGGTCCCGGACCGAGCAATATCCCACCCAGCGTCTCAAATGCCATGTCACAAAACATGTTGGGCCATCTTGACCCGGTTTTTCTTACCATTATGGAGGAAGTTCAGGAGATGCTGCGCAGTGTCTTTATGACTGAAAATCGCTTCACCATCCCCATATCGGGAACGGGAAGCGCCGGCATGGAATCAGCCCTCGTGAACACCATCGAAAAGGGAGACCATGTACTAATCTGCGTAAACGGAGTTTTCGGAACACGTATGTGCGATATCGTCGAACGATGTGGCGGTATTCTGAAGAGGATCGACGCCGAGTGGGGAAAACCGATTGATACGGATTTCGTTCGCCAGACACTGGAGGATTTTCCCGCCAGGATAGTTGCCATTGTACATGCCGAAACATCGACGGGAGTGTTGCAACCTCTCGAAGAAATATCACAGATCGTTCATGAACGTGGGGCACTTTTCATCGTCGATGCTGTAACATCGCTTGCCGGCACCGAGTTAAAGATTGACGACTGGGATGTTGATGTCTGCTACTCGGGAACCCAGAAATGCCTGAGCTGTCCCCCCGGCTTAGCCCCAGTTACTTTCAGCCAGCGGGCCATCGAAAAGCTGAGGGAGAGGAAAGGGAGTGTCCAGTCCTGGTATCTCGATATGACCATGCTCGAAAAATACTGGGGACCTGAACGGGTCTATCACCACACCGCCCCCATCAGCATGATCTACGCACTCAGGGAATCACTCCGTCTGGTGCTCGAAGAGGGGCTGCAGGCGAGGTGGGAGAGACACCGAAAATACCATAACGAACTTGTTTCGGGACTTGAAAAACTCGGATTGTCGATGCTCGTGGAAGAGAAATACCGTACCCCGATGCTGAACTCCGTTATCATACCGGAGACAGCCGATGACGTCTCGGTGCGGCAGCAGCTTCTGAAGGAATACAACATTGAGGTGGGAAGCGGTCTGGGACCGCTCAAAGGGAAGATCTGGCGAATCGGCCTTATGGGTCATTCATGTACCAGAGAAAATGTGGAGGTAGTTCTTCATGCCTTGAAGAACTTACTCTAAGTATACAGTCAAAAAAGCATGGAAGGGAGTTTGATTACATGGATATATTAACAGGCGGTATATTAGAGCCCCTGATGCACAGGCAAATGGGGATATGTGTTTCGGTCTATATGCCGACGCGTCGAAAGGGGACGGAGATACAGCACAACCAGATTCAATATAAAAACCTTTTAAAGAAAGTTGAAGAAAGTCTCATTTCAAGTGACCTGCGTCCCTCCGAGGCAAAAGATCTTACGACGCCGGCACAGGAACTCCTGGGAGATGTTCCCTTCTGGCGGAACCAGAACGACGGACTCGCTCTCTTCATATCGGAGGAGGTATTCAGATATTACCGCTTACCCAGAAAGTTTGAGGAGCTGGTTGTAATAACCGACCGCTTTCACTTGAAGCCCCTCATCCCAATGATAAGCAGCAATATCGAGTTTTACATCCTCGCCATCAGTCAGAATAAAGTCAGATTTTTCGAATGTTCACGCTATCAGTCGAAAGAGATAACTCTCAGCGGAATTCCCGAAAATATTTCAGAGGCCCTCAATCTTGACGACTTTGAAAAACACTCACAGCTCCATACAGGATCGGAAGACACAAAGACTAATATTCTGCAATACTTTAAACGAGTCGACAGGGGACTGCGGGAATACCTTAAAGACAAAAAGGCGCCACTCGTCTTCGCCGGCGTCGACTATCTCTACCCTATTTACAGTGAGACAAATACCTACCCCTCTCTGGCTGAAAGAAGCGTTTCAGGAAATCCCGAAGGATTGAGTGCAGATGAACTGCACAGCCTGACCTGGCCAATCGTCGAACCGACTTTCGAGCAGAAAAAGGCCGACATGGTAGCGCAATATTCTCAAAATGCCGGTACGGGACTTGCGTCCGATAATATCGAAGAAATCGTGCGATCATCCTATCACGGAAGGGTCGGAGTACTGTTTGTCCCTGTCGGTGTGCAGCAATGGGGCAATTTTAATCCAGATACCGATGAAGTTCATGTAAGCGAGCATGCAAAAATAGGTTATGAGGATCTTTTGGACTTCGCAGCGATTGAAACTTTACTCAATGGAGGAACGGTATACGCCGTTGAACCGAAAGAGGTTCCTCATGGATCTATCGCGGCCGCCATATTCAGGTACTGATACAAACCGGCCAGGGAGGAGATGGGTTTCACGGTCAAGGTGAGAATTGAAACCGGAGTTCCTTTTACCGAGATACTGCGGGTGGAGGAAGAAGATGTCTCCGGTATGGCCATCGATCCTCATGGAGTCAGCAACATACAGGAAATGTTTCCTGGCTCCGTTTCGGAAAAGGTACTACGAAAAGCCAAAAAGCCCGTTCCTGTTATAAAGGGATAGACTGACAAGTATTACCTTACCCTATGAGAGGCTTAGGGGACGCTTCCCCTAAGCCTCTTTTTTTAAATAATCTGTACGCCGAGGCTGAAATAAAAATTGATCATTGATCCTCAACAGAGCAATTGAGATTTTTTTCAGCCAGTCAAGTTCGACTTTCAATTGGCCGATCTGCCGGTAGAGTTCTGCCTGAAGGACTTCGCCTTCCCTCTCTTTCTTCTTCTGACGGTCTGAAAACAGATTGGGCAGATCCTTGAAACGTTGTTTTCTCCATTGTCGAATCTGATTTGCGTGGACTCCAAACTTGCTGGATAGCTGAGCTATTGCCTTTTCTCCCTTCGCCACTTCTAATGCTACCTTTGCCTTGAACTTTGCATCTTACCGTTCCCGAATGCGCATTGAGCCTGTCTCCTTCATTCTTTTTTCAGGCTGGCATGCATCTTCTTGCACTCTCCAGTTTTTGGGGATAGTTATAGTGATAATGATGAAAGGAAGCAATGTTTTGTCGGAGGTTATTGGGTGTTTGAAGGGCAAAACTAAGGTACGTATACATAACAATGTACAGGGCAAGTTATTTGGTCGTACGTTTTGGGCATGGGGATACTGCCTAAATACAGAAGGACTGAATGAACATGAAATACAGCAATATTTCAGGGATCAGGAGAAACTGCAAAAAGAGCAGAATCAAAGAGAAGTAGAATTTACGAAGAGGTCTCTTCTCTCTTATTCTCCACTGCACACTTTCAAGTCATTCTTCTGTTATCTCTAACTTTTCGGTGTTTCCATCACGGTTAGGGTACTTCAAGGTGACATAATCATATTATAGTAACAAATTATGATGGCGTTGTTGACTTGGAATGCAAAAAGCATTATCGTTTTAATTTTAGAGGTAATAGATTTTCAAACGGACCTCATATTAAAGGTTATTATTATCATCTGGCCATTTGTAAAACAAAAGATTATGAAACTGTACGACAACCTAATACCATCACCTGAAGCTATTAGAATTATTTGGAATAAAAGAAAATATTGATAAAGTTAATGCTAAACAGAAAGAGGATTTTTGCATAATCATGAAAAAAAAGGGGTACATACAAAAAACGAGCATTAATAGTAATTTGAGAGAGATGTTGGGTTCTCTCCTAGTAAGTATTTGGGTTTTTGATAAGAAAGGTAAAATTATTGGGGTGAATGCTGCAGCCGAGCATAGTGGGTTTCAAGTGAAAGATATGATCGGGAAAGACCTCAAATATTTAGAAAAAGCTGATTTGTTTGACATTTTACTAGCTCCTACAGTGCTTAAAAATAAAAAACAGATTACGAAAATACAATATACAAGACACTCGAAAAAATATATGGTATCGACTGCTACGCCAATGTTTGATGAAAATGGAGACATACTTTTTGTAATAGTAAATGGTTATGATATAAGTCAATTACAAAGGCTACAAGAAAAATTAGATCTAACCCTGAACCAAGTGAAAAAGCTCAAGGATGAGATAGCTGAATTGAGCATGATAGAAACTACAGAAAAGGAGATTGTTGCATCTAGTGAAAAAATGAAACAGGCATTAAAGCTTGCTTTTAAGATTTCACGATTTGGTGCCACTGAGATTTTGATTCTCGGAGATTCAGGAACGGGAAAAGGCCTTCTATCAAAGTTTATACATAAGAGTTGCAAACTCAAAGGGGAACCATTTATACAAATTAATTGTGCCGCTCTTCCTGAAACTTTACTTGAGGCGGAACTCTTCGGATATGAGAAAGGAGCATTTACAGGTGCCAAGAACCATGGGAAGGTTGGATTATTCGAGTTAGCCCAAGGCGGAACTCTTTTTCTGGATGAAATAGGAGACCTTCCTTTTTCTATTCAGGCTAAACTCCTGAAGTGGTTAGACGATCACGAAATTATGCCCTTGGGTAGTGTTAAATCGAAACATATAACGTGTACGGTTATCGCGGCTACAAATCATGATTTAGAAAGCTTGGTAAAGAGAAATCTGTTTAGAAAAGATCTTCTCTATCGCTTGAATACTTTCACTATCCGAATTCCTCCTCTACGAGACAGACCCGAAGATATTTTAGGGTTGGTTGATTTTTTTCTCGTCAAATATAACAAAATGTACAAAATGAAAAAAAGAATAACAGAGGAGAGCTATAATTTACTACAGACATATAATTATCCTGGGAATGTAAGGGAATTGGAAAATATTATTAAGAACGCCATGGTTATGAGTGAGAACGATTCATTAGATTCGTTCATTAAGAAGACCCTTGATAGTCATGTTATGAAAACCTCGAGTTTGGATGATATACCATATCAGCACATTAACCTACCTAACGAGATACTGAAAACAGAAAAAAGTATTTTAAAAAAAGCTTTGGTGAACTTCAAATCAACAAGGGAGATGGCTCATTATCTTGGAGTAAGTCAACCTACTATTGTGCGCAAAATGAAAAAACACAACCTTTCACAAGGTGTGAATTAATCACGATTGCATTCCCCAAAAGTGATGAACACACCGAAAAGTTAGATATAAGGAAAGAAGGACTTGGAGGTGTGCGGTGCAGTATAAGAAAGAATGAAGGGGCTTTGACAAAGAATTCAAGCAAGAAGTAGCCCGTTTAGTTACAGAAAGAGGGCGAAAGGTTTCAGAAGTAGCACGAGATCTAGATATACATCCGAATGTCATACATCGATGGAAACGCGAGTATTTAGAAGATACTGCACATGCATTCCCCGGTAAAAGACATATGAAGCCCAAAGGTGGTCTGGGTTATTAGGACAGGGAACATTCATATTTGGAATATGTCTCTCCTGTTGACTTTGGCAAGTTGCCTATGGCAGCTTAACTGGGTGTCTATTATTTCGGGGGAAGATCAACCATCACACATAAACGTTGCCAATATCGCAGAAATAGACAGAATATATTTTCAACAATCCCACTTTTTCTCCTGACTATCAGCGTAAGCGTGGAGAGGCTTTTTCTTTGATTTTACGGCAGATTGTAAAAATAAAGCGGAAATAATGGCTGCACCATTTGCGATAATGCACATTACGATGACGTAATTATAGGATTGCGTAACGTCGTGAATAAAACCGGCGAGATAGGGACCGATCGCTACCCCAATTCCACATAAAACGACTATAAGGCCTAATATTTCGCCGATAGCCTTAAAACCGAAATAGTCAGCAGGAAATGCACCAACGATACCAGCCCAACCGCCATAGCTTATACCAAAAATAATTGCGAAGGCAAAAAGCATCCAGACGTTTGTTACAAAGAAAAGCCAAAGAAGGGTAAGAAGCTGGCAAAGAAAGGAGAATATATAAATACTCTTTCTATCAAAATTATCGGAGAGGTACCCTGAACATACTCTCCCAAGCAAACTGGCACCACCGATTACACCCGCTACGCTTCCCGCAACTATAAATGTTATTCCCCGCTCTAAGGCTAGCATGATAATGTGGGTCATAATAGTAAAAAGGGCAATATCAATGAAAAGCCAGGAAAAGGAAAAGGCCCAAAAGGTTCGTGTGCGAATTGCCTCAGCAAGAGAAAAACCCTTGAGGGCTTTTCCTGTAATATTGTCAGTTTGTTCATAGGGACTCTTTTTCACAAACACAATAATCGGTATGAAAATAATCCAGGCAATAATTCCAAGAATAGCATAGGCATTCCTCCAGCCGTAACAGGAAATTAAGAGCACACTCAGTGGATTGAAAACTAAGGCGCCACATCCAAGACCCGTTGCGGTAAGGCTGATTGCCAGCCCCCTTTTGTCGATAAACCACTTTGAAACGGTTGCTATTACCGGGATATAGGCGAAGGCAATTCCTATTGAAAAAAAGACACCATAGAAGATATACAACTGCCAGACACAACTGATTCGGCTCATAATGATCATTGAAAACCCAAGACAGACGCCAGCAACCGTTAATACTATTTTGGGGCCAAACTTATCTAAGAACCTTCCCGCGAAGAAGGCGATGATGTTATGCAAGATGGCATAGGTACTGAATGCTCCCGAGATGAGAGCCCTGCTCCACCCAAATTCCTCGGAGATAGGCTTAATAAAGGTTCCGAAGGAATATATAAAACCAAATCCGATAAAAGTGGTAAGAAAGGCGAGTGCAACAATTACCCATCCATAGTAGAAAATTGATGATTCGTTGTAATTTGCGATTTTCGGTGATCCATTCATGAATAGGTGATTCTCCTTCTATTGATACC
>Ga0272442_10005242_pt1 | contig 17415 bp, 13 predicted proteins | sample SSMForm2O_FD_200262 | JGI IMG/M metagenome (GOLD analysis project Ga0272442, IMG submission 200262) | Marine sediment archaeal communities from Little Sippewissett salt marsh, Falmouth, MA, United States - SSM-Form-2O | ecosystem: Environmental > Aquatic > Marine > Wetlands > Sediment ... | reverse complement strand
AATCTTAATTATCCTGAACAAGCTGAGGATGCTTTCGATTCAGATACCAAGAAAATGGCGACCTTCAATAAGAAAGAATCTGGTTACTGGGTTGCGGTTAAGGGGGCCATGGAAGCGATACTTGACGATTCGGCAAAAATAATGACAGCCGACGGAAGCGAGGAAATGACGGATACCTGGCGTCAGTACTGGCAGGAACAGAATTTGAAGCTTGCCGAAAAGGGCTATCGTGTGCTGGCATTTGCGATGAAACACGCCGACACGATTGATGCGAACCCGTATGATGGACTGGAATTTATCGGCCTTGGTGTGATGGAAGACCCTGCCCGTCAGGATGTGAAGGATGCCATCGAGCAGTGCAGAAGTGCCGGTATCCGGACAGTGATGATAACAGGCGACCACCCGAAGACCGCAGCGAGTATTGCCGCGTCGATTCGACTGACCGGCGACGAATTCCAGGATGCGATTATCGGCAAGGATATCATTGGCGCAGAGGAGATGTCCCCCGAAGATGAAGAACGATACCGAAACGCTTCGGTATTTGCACGCGTCAGTCCAAAGCAAAAGCTCGATCTTATCGCTGTTCATCAAAACGCCGGTGCGGTCGTTGCCATGACCGGTGACGGGGTCAATGATGCGCCCGCACTCAAAAAGGCCGACATTGGGGTTGCTATGGGCCGGCGGGGCACACAGGTCGCCCAGGAAGCGGCAGACATGGTCCTCAAGGACGATGCGTTCTCTACCATCATCGTTGCTGTCGAGCAGGGCAGGATCATTTTTGAGAATATTCGCAAGTTCGTCTTGTATTTGCTGTCATGCAATATCAGTGAAGTAATGATCGTCTTTGCTGCTTCGCTGGTAAGCGCTCCGCTGCCGCTGATACCACTACAGATACTGTTTTTGAATCTTGTAACGGATGTATTTCCCGCATTGGCGCTCGGTGCGGGCAAGGGCTCATCCGGTATTATGAAGCAAAAGCCCAGGTTCTCTGATGAGCCGATCCTGCACGCTGAGGGTTGGTTTAGCATTGTGGGGTACGGCGCGGTCATGTCGGTTGCTGTTCTTGTCGCGTTCTGGATGGGTTTCAGAACCCTCGGTTTGGATGAGCAGGGAGCAAGGACAATCTCGTTCCTGACGCTGGCGTTCGCTCAACTTTGGCATATATTCAATATGAGGAGTAAAGGCACTCACTGGGCGGATAACGAGGTGGTCAATAACAAATTCGTATGGGCGGCGATTGTGTTCTGTTCGGTGTTGCTGGTGGTTTCAGTGTACACCCCTATGGCAAGGGTATTGGATCTTACAAATCCGGGCCTTGGCGGGTGGCTGCTGGTGCTGACAGCAAGCGCAATGGTATATGCGATTGGACAGGTACTACGGGTGTTTACCGAAAAGAAGGTTTAGGAATTAGCCAAAAGCGAACGAAAAAGGGATGACACTTATCTTTTGAGGGCGGCTTTGGACAGCATGAACTGTGATCAGGTTAAGCGTAATAAGGCGCTGAAAATTAAACCGTATCTTTCGATTTTCAGATATTGTCGGCATCGGGCCGGTATTGGGAATCGGTTACCTTGTGACTGCGTCCAGTTAAAAAATGATAATACTTTCAACCTAAAATCGGAAGTGTTATTCCTACAACCAATGTACAACTCAAAACACGGATAACTCATAAAACTGAGCAGAAGCGGCCTTGTAAATTCTGTGATACAAATGCTTTAAAAAATTTCCAAAACCGCAAACATTTTTAATACCCAACGCCGTTTAGGCGTGCTGTTTGATGCTGTTGGTGAGGCGGTCCACATTGTCGCGGAAGTCGGGCTCTGCCTTGTACATCTGCTCGATTTTGCCGCATGCGTGAACGACGGTGGAGTGGTCGCGGCCGCCCATGTGGCCGCCGATTTCCTCCAAACTGTGGCGGGTCAGCGAGCGGGCCAGGTACATGCACACCTGCCGGGGCAGCGCGATGCTCTGGCTGCGTTTCTTGCTCTGGATATCGGTAATCCGCACGTCAAAATGGTCACTGACGGCGCGGATGATATCGCTGATAGACACATTTTTGGAGGATGTCACATCCTGAACGCCCAGCGCCTGCCTGGCCAGCGATACCGTGATCGGCACACCGACGGTCTGGGCGGTCGCGTAGATAATGGTCAGTGCTCCTTCCAACTCACGGATATTGGTCTTGACATGTTCGGCAATCAGTTCCGCCACGCCATCCGGCAGGTCTAATCCGCGCAAATTCGCCTTCTTTTTAACAATCGCAATCCGCGTTTCGTAGCTGGGAGCGTCCAGCCGAGCCACCAGCCCCCATTTGAACCGGCTGATGAGCCGCTCTTCCAGGGCGGCCAAATCCTGCGGGGCGCTGTCGGCGGTCAGGACAATCTGCCGGCGATTGTTATAAAGGGCGTTAAACGTGTGGAAAAACTCCTCCTGGCTTTGTTCCCGCTCGCGCAGAAACTGCACATCGTCAATAATCAGCACGTCAACCGTGCGGTACTGGTTTTGAAAGTCGTGCAGATTGCCTTTTTCAATCGCGCTGATAAAGCCGTTGACGAATTCTTCGCAACTGAGGAACTGAATGGAAACGTCCTGACGCTGTTTGCGAGTGTCGTGGCAGACGGCATGCAGCAAATGGGTTTTGCCTAATCCGACATTGCCGTACAGGAACAGCGGGTTATAGATCATGCCGGGATTCTGGCTGACGGCGATGCAGCTTGCGTGGGCCAGACGGTTGCAGGGTCCGACGACAAAACTTTCAAACGTGTAGTCCGGATGCAGCCGTACATGTTTGGGGATGTCGATGTGCTCGGGCAGCACCTGGGCGGATTGGCTGGCGGCGTCGAGAAAATGTACCGAAACCAAATGCCCCGTGATGTTCTGGGCGGCCTGAGTAAAGGTGGCCTGACAGTTGTCCTGCAAAAATTCGGCACAGGATTGATCGGGACAGGCGATTTGCATCAGCCCGTGGTCGAACGCAGCGATATGGAGATCGTCAAACCACTTACGCGTGTTAACGGGGTCAATCGCTTTGACCCGTTCGAGAATATCGCTCAGTATTTCCGTTGTGCTTTGCTTAACCACGCTGTTCCTTGTTGGCTGTCCGAAACGGCCTTTGTTTTGTTCAGAATCGTTGTCTGCAAGTATGAAACCCTCCTTGCGGGCAAGAGATTTCTACGCCGGACAAGGATACGAATGTACCGTCTCCGGCGGCGATTGTCAACGGCTTTTGCTGGACCGTTTTTGCTCGTCGCAACCGGTGCAGTGGTAAGTGTCCGGTATTTAAGGAGTTGCTGTTGGAAACCCGGTTACGCAATGGATCAAATAAAAAAGCGGCTCTGGGCCGCCTTCGTGGATTTAGGTTGAACCCCGTGTCAAGGCCGGTAGTCGCGTTTGGCCGGGTGGGCGGCAATGTATTCGACGATAAGCTTGACGGTATTGTCCATGTCCTTTGTCGAGATCACCTCAACCGGGGTATGCATATATCGATTCGGAATACTTATCAAAGCCGTGGCCGCCCCGCCGCGGGATAGTTGCATGGCGTTGGCATCGGTACCGGTACCGCGCGGTTCGGCGGTGACCTGGTATGCGATCTTTTTGGCTTTGGCAATTTTGAACAGTTCCGCTTCCATGACGGGGTTGATATTCGGGCCGCGATGCAGAACAGGGCCCTTTCCAAGTTTGACTTCGCCGGTTTTTTTGGGATTGGTGTCCGGATGATCGCTGGAGAAGGTGACATCGACAGCGAATCCGGCATCCGGGTTGATGTTGTAGCTGGAGGTGATTGCGCCGCGCAGACCGATTTCTTCCTGAACCGTCGCCACACCCATAACGCAGACATTCAGCTTGCGGCGGGCCAGTTGACGCATGACTTCAGCCACGACGAACGCACCGGCTTTGTCATCGGTGGCGCGGGAAACGATTTTGTCTCCATTGAGCTTGCGGCAGAGAACATCCACCACAATCGGATCCCCAATGGCGACGCGCTTTTCAGCGGTTTTTTTGCTGTCGGAACCGATATCGATCCAGATATTGTCCATCTCAACATTTTTCTTACGCTCTTCGGGAGTCATTTGGTGGATGGCCTTGCGGCCGATGACACCGAAGACATCGCCTTTTTGTGTTACAATCCGAACCCGCTGGCCTATCAGCAGTGCGGGGTCCATGCCGCCGATCTGGGCGGTATAGATATAGCCCTTGTCGTCAATATGGGTGATCATCAGGCCGATTTCGTCGATGTGCCCAGCGAGCATGAACTTAAATTCTGCTTTCGGATTCAGGACGGCAATGCTGTTGCCGTGAACATCGCCCGTCAGTTCGGCAACATGGGGCTTGACATATTCACGCCACACCTTCGCGGCGGGCTGCTCAAAACCAGACGGGCTGGGAGCCGCCAGCAGTTCCGTTAAGAAATCATAGGCCTGTTTATTCATCGAATCCCTTTCTGTTGCGTACGATTAAGCTTTCTGAAAAACACTCTCAAAACTTACACATGACTCCGGCCATGAGCCGGACCTGATATTGCTTATTGACGATGGGGCTATCGGAGATTTCGCTGTCGAGCCACTCATATTGAAGCATCACAAGTGAAGACCATTTTTCCGTGAAATAATATTGTGTTGTCAGGGAAACAAATGGATTCCATGCCTCCCCTGCTGAATAGTATGGTCGAGAGACGGCAACTTCATTCCGCTCAACGCCATAGTAGTAATCTGTCAGGTTATTGCTCTGCCAGGTGATTCCCGCGGACGGGGTCAGTACCCATGGTTCCCGGATAAACCGCTTCGCGTATCTGAAGGAAATTTCCTGCCCGTCATGCTCACCGAGAAGATCCGTGAGAAAACTGACGCTTGCAGTTCCCCACCCGTCATGGTAGGAGGCCGCCAGGCCGCCCTTGATGGACGAGTCCCGGTCGTCCATACCGTTTAAATGCCGACTGTCATCATCGTCATAACCCCGAAACGCCCACGCCGCCAGAACATCCAAGCTGAAAGCATCGTCTTTGTAAAACTGATAGCCCAAACGGCTGCCGCGGAAATACAGGTTCCCTTTCTGGTAAAAAATCATCGGGATCGGAAGCCCGTCGGCATCCTGCCCCCTGTAAACCGGACTTCGATAGATAAAGCCGGCACCGAGATTCAGGGTGGAGTCGGCTGCTTCGACAGCGTTTTCGTTGTCCGCAGATACATTATCCTGTGCGCGTCCCTGAGAAACACAAACGCCGCTCAGTACAATCAATACTAAAGCCCGAAGAGAATTTCGCATAACTGCTCCTGTTTATAAAATATCCGTTTCGATTCAGCCAAAAAAGCTCTTATACTCAGCATCGATATTGCAGTGATGATTCACGGACAGCAAGCCCGTGCCAACACTAAGTATTCTATCATTCAAACGATGCGCTTCAAGAGATAGTTTGTTCATTTCTCGTTACTTCACATCTTGAAATCGGACTTCGGCAGTCCTTTTCTATGAATTATCGGACATTTTCGGGTTCCTTGATACGGAATTGCCTTATTATAAGGAAGCCGCTTTTGTTTTTTTCTCTGCCCGATAAGTCCTTCATTCTGTCCAGGAGGGTTATAAAAGAAACCGTCTTGTTTCACGGACAACATAATTATCGGACAGTTGCGGGGCCTTGTCACTATATTTAACCGTCATTTTGACCCGGAGAGGGTTGTTATTTACATTTTACGTGTAACAACCTGTAAACCTGTAGCGACGACTTATCAATTGTATGGTTAATCCGGCGGCCAATATAGACGAAACAGCAAAGGATATACCTGAACGCCTGTACTTTTTCAGGACGGCAGGAAAAGGCCAGGGTCATGCAACCGGCGAAATAAGGGATTTTCTATGTTAGGGATGAACGGAAAAAAAATCTGCCCGATCGGAGTCGATCTTGGCAGCGGGTATCTGCGGATGGTCCAATTGGGCAAAAACGGCCAGGGACTGTTTCTGCATTCGGCGGCTCTGCGCCAAAAGCCCGCTGACATTGAATTTCACACGCCTGCCTGGCAGCACTGGGCGATTGAATCCATTCGTGAGGTTCTTCGCGACAATGCATTTAAGGGAAAAGCGGTTGTCACGGCGTTGCCATCGGATGATCTTTTCATTGACCCCATTAAAGTCCCGCGTTCGGCGATGGACCGTATCAGTACCATTCTTCCGCAAAAACTGCAAAAGCGTCTTCCCTTCCCGGTTGAAAACGCCTTGTTCCAGCATATCCCCATTGATTCCGGCGAGAAAAACGGCTCTGACATTGTCGATGTCCTGACCGTTTCCACCAACCGGGAACTGGTCAACCGGCATTTGGCCATTTATGAAAAAGCGGGCCTAGAGGTCAGCGGTATCAGTATCTGGCCGGTTGCGATGGTCAAAAGTTTTATGAATTTTTTCTGCCGGCGAAGCAACGAACAGGATATCGTCGCCATCCTGATTAATGTGGGAACCAATCACACCAATGTTGTCATTACCCGCGGGGTGAATCTGTTGTTTGCCCGGGTGGTGTCGATCGGATACACCCAACTCGAACAAGGCCAGATGGTACAGCGGCTGTTCTCCGAAATCGACGCTTGTGTGCGTTACTTTGAAGAGTGTCCGGCGACCGGTCAAATCGGCCGGATTGTCTTTTTGGCCGGCAGCGGCACCAGCCGGACCCTGTGCGACCGGCTTGCGGGGTTGGCTCAGAAAATGCAGGTACCGGCACAGATCGGCGATGTGATCAGTGCGATTGAAATCAATCATGGTCCGGAATGTATTATCGACCGCCGCAACTGTAAAGTTGACTGGGCGACCGCGTTCGGACTGAGTTTGGAAGGTTTAAATTAAAAGTAAAGGTGAACGATTATGGCTACCATTAATTTTGTTCCGGACGATTATGTACAGCAGCGGCAGGCCAGCCGTGCCAATGTCCTCTATTTAATGCTGCTGATGGCAATGCTTGGCGCGATCGGCATTACCTTCGGCTTCATTAAAATGCGGCAGCGCGCCGTGCAGACAGAACTGGTCCAACTGAATGAGCGCATGGCCAAAGCCCAACAGCAAATCGCTCAGTTGGAAGAACTGAAAGAAAAAAGCAAGACCATGATGAAGACCATGGTCATGACCGCCGAATTGCTCGAACCGGTTCCTCGCAGCATCGTCCTTGCCTCATTGACCAACAATCTTCCCTCCGGCGTTTCGTTACTGGAGTTTGGGTTAGAGGAAAAAGAGACCCAGATTGTGCGATCCGCATCCAAGTCCTCCGGCGGCAGCCAGTACAAAAACAAAGCCGCCGCCGCGAGCGTTCCGGCCGAACCCTTAAAAACGGTCTCCACGAACCTTCTGATAAAAGGCATTGCGCCCAGCGATATTCAGGTGGCCGGTTTTATTGCCAATTTAAGCAATTCCATCCTGTTTGACCAGGTTTCCCTGGTTGAATCCAAGGAGGTTGAAATCGAAAAAATCAAATATCGTGAATTTCGTCTGAGCGCCATGATTAAACCCAACCTGGCTCTGACCAAAGAGGATATTGACAGTATCCGTGAGCAGCGGCAACAGACCATATAATGTTCGGAGTCATTCATCGGTACTATCGAAAGGACCCTTAAAATGACCAGCAGTATTCGATATTTCATATTTTTTGTCCTGATCGTGGGGATGGCATACGTGTCATGGGCCTACATGATCAAACCCGCCAATGAACACCTGGCCCAGGAACGAGCCAAAATGGAAATCATGCGCGGTAAACTGGATGAACTGGAAAAAGCCACTGCCGCGGCGGAAGATCTGGCCGGCCAGCTCAAAAAGATTGAGCAGGCGATCGAGGCCTTTGAAAGCAAACTGCCTCCCAGCAGCGAGATTCACACCGTTCTTGAAGATGTCACCCTGATCGCCCAGCGTCACGGACTGACTCCCAAAAGCATCCGAACTCAAAAAAACAAGGACAACCGCGGTTACATCGAACAACCCCTCGAGATGGAACTGGACGGAAATTTCAACTCGTATTACGCGTTCCTGCTTGAGCTTGAAAAACTCGATCGTATTACCAAACTGCGGGAATTGAAATTGAAGAAAACAGAGCGGGAAGGTCAGACGGAAGCAACATTTGTCATGAGCATCTTCTTCCAGAGCGCCGTATAAACTAAATCTTAGAATTCATGGAGAATGATCATGTTGTCGTATCTTAAAAACAGCAATACATTGCCCGCCTCAGCCGATATGCCGGATCAGGAGTCCGCGGACGGTTCGACACAAGAGTATCTGACCGTATCCGGACAGAAGCAAAAAATACGCCAGAGTACGATGATTCTGGCCGTTCTTTTTGCCATCGCCGCCCTTGGGGTCTGGTTTATGGTAAAAAAGGCCACCCCTGCCACCGTCAGTGCCGCACCCAGCCAGGACCAGGTTCAGCTTGAAACCGCGCTGGCCCAACTCAGCACCATGCAAAACGAAGTGGATACTCAGATGAGCTCGGTTTCCGGGCGTTTCTACCAGTTTCACAATGTCGATCAGGTGGCGGTTGATGAACTGAAGAAAAATCCTTTTAAACGAGAGATGGATTATAATCCGGGATCCGGCAGTTCAAATCAATCTCAGAAACTGGAACAACTCCGTCAGGAAGCAGAGGTGATTTCCATGGGTTTTGAACTGTGGAGTATTACCGCAACACCCAAAGGCATGTGCTGCATGATTGATGATAAGGTCTTGTACCAGGGCGACACTTACAGAGACATGACCGTCCAATCAATCGCGGAAAAAACCGTGACACTGGAATATAAGGGAATCCCTGTTGAATTGAAGATGGACTAATGAAACGAATATTCGGAAAAAAACCAGAACAACAGCAGACGGATTATTCCGCAGTCCTGGAGATGGATGCAGGTCAGACTGACCTCGCGCCGGGCCTTCAGAATTTATACTGTCCGCAGGTCACAGCGCATGCCCGGGTTCAGGATATCGCAGATCTCCTTCTGGGCAGTCAGCAGCTTTCGACCGAGCAGATGGATCATATTCGAAGCCGACAGCAGAACAGCGGCAGCGATCTTGATCAATTGCTGACAGAAGAGGGACTCAGCGCCGAGCAGATTCTTCGAGCCAAAGCCGAACTGTATGGGTATGAATTCCAGCGGATCGCTCCGGAACATGTTGACCGTAAAGCGTTTTTGCTGATGGACGTGAAATATATCCGGACCAACCACGTAATGCCCGTCCGCATTAAAGAGGACGGCACGCTGCTGGTGGCGATGACGCAGCCGTCCAATGTTTTTGCGATTGATGATGTCAAGCGGCAGACCGGCATGGCGATTGACGTGGTGGTTTGCACCTCGGAGGATATTGAAGCGGCCTGCGAAGAATGCGACGACAGCAAGTTCGATTATAACGTTGACGATCTCATGACCGAGATGGAAGATATCGAACTGGTGCAGGACGACGAAGAAGATGTCGAGGACCTTGAGAAAAGCGCCGGTGAATCGCCTGTCATCAAATTTGTCAACTTTCTGCTCAGCAACGCCCTGCACGAGGGGGCGAGCGATATTCACATTGAACCCAAAGAAAAATACACGAAAATCCGCTACCGAATTGACGGGATTCTGTTCGATACCAAACAGGCGCCTTCGCGGATGCACGCGGCGATTGTGTCGCGTCTGAAGATCATGGCCAACCTGGACATCTCTGAGCGGCGCGTTCCCCAGGACGGTAAGATTGCCGTCATTATGGGCGGACGCGGCGTAGATCTTCGTGTGTCGGTGCTGCCCACCACGCATGGGGAAAAAGTGGTTATTCGACTGTTGGACAGCAGCAGCATTATGATCGGTCTGGACCAGTCGGGCATGGAAACCCGTATCATTGAAGCGTTTCAAAATCAGATTGCTCAACCCCACGGTATTCTTCTGGTGACAGGGCCAACCGGTTCCGGAAAAAGTACTACCCTGTATTCAGCACTCGCCCAGATGGACAGTGTCACCCTGAATGTTTCGACCGTCGAGGACCCTGTTGAATACAACCTGGAATTCTGCAATCAGGTGCAGGTCAATGAAAAAGCGGGCCTGACTTTCGCCGGGTCGCTTCGGTCCCTGCTGCGTCAGGACCCCGATATTATCATGGTGGGTGAAATCCGCGACCAGGAAACGGCCCGCATCGCGGTGCAGGCGGCTTTAACCGGGCACTTGGTTTTGTCCACCCTGCACACCAACGACGCTCCCAGCAGCGTCTCACGACTGGTGGATATCGGCATTGAGCCCTATTTGATTGCCGCGTCTCTGAACGGCATCCTTGCCCAGCGATTGGTTCGCCGGATCTGCAATAACTGCAAGGAGCAATTCACGGCTCCGGATAATCTGCGGAAATACCTGGATAGGGCACATATTGAATCACATGAATTGTTGCACGGCAAGGGGTGCGATCAGTGTCGTGAAAGCGGTTATGCCGGTCGATGCGGCATCCATGAACTGTTGGTGGTGGACGAGGAGTTCCGACAGATCATTAACTCCGACTCGTCCGTCAACAGCATGCGAAGGGCCTTTCGCAAGAGCGGGTGGCCCAACCTGTTCGAGGACGGTCTCCAAAAGGTCAAGAAAGGTATTACGACCATCGAGGAAATTTTACGCGTCGCGGAGGCGGACGATTCAGCCAACGGCGGATCGTCGCCTGAAGCATCCTAAGCAATACGGAAAAATCATTATCCGGAACATCACAGTCGAGCAGGATAAAACTAATTCAGGAGCAAAAGAATGATTGATACAAAACAAATGTTGGCGACAGCCATCGAAGCCGGGGCGTCGGACGTTCATATTAACATTGGGATGCCTCCGATTATGCGTATTAACACCGAACTGGTCATGATGGACCTGCCCGAAATGTCCAATGACGATACGGGTAAGATGATTCTTGAAATGATCGGCGAGGACAAGTTCAAGGCGTTCCTTGAAAAGCGTGATTGGGACTTTTCAACGATGATCGACGACGGCAGCCGGTTTCGTGTGAATGCACACTTTCAAAAAGAATCATTTGCACTGGCATTTCGTGCCATTTCCAACCATATTCCTGATATTGAAGAACTGCACCTGCCGGATGTCGTCAAGGAACTGACGGACCTGCCTCGCGGCCTGGTTGTTGTCACCGGGCATACGGGTTCCGGTAAAAGTACCTCTCTGGCATCCATGATCAATGTGATCAACCAAAAATACCGTAAGCGTATTATCACGCTGGAAGACCCCGTCGAATATCTCATGGAAAACAAGTCCTGTATGATCGAACAGCGCGAAATGGGATCAGACTGCACGTCATTCGCCTCCGGCCTTCGCCATGCCCTGCGTCAGGACCCCGACATTATCATGGTGGGTGAAATGCGCGACCTGGAAACCACCAGTTCAACGATTACCGCGGCCGAAACCGGTCACCTGGTTTTCTCGACGCTGCACACGGTCAACGCGTCCCAGACGGTCGAGCGTATTATTGATATTTATCCCGCCAGCCAGCAGAACCAGATTCGTGCCATGTTATCGAACACGCTGCAGGCGGTGATTTCACAAACGCTGTTCCGCCGTGTGGACCAGCCCGGGATGGTGCCCTGCTGTGAAATTCTGTTGTGTACGTCGGCGGTTCGAAACTGCATCCGTGAAAACCGTATTTATGAAATCCCCAATATCATCGAAACGTCGCGCCGACTGGGGATGCAGACCATGGATCACAGTATCCAGCAGAACTATATGAAGGGCTTTTTGGATCGTGAAGAGGCAATCATGCGTTCCAGCAACCCCGGTAAAATGGAAAAACTTCTGCCCGCAACGTCTCAGGGTGTTGTCAGTCAATCCGTGTAACGATTAGGGAGTCACGTATGTCACTTATAGATAAACTCAAATCACAGGATAGCGGATCGAAACCGGAGCAGCGCACTCAGCATGCTGCCGCTGCGATTGCTTCGACTTCAACGGGCACCTCTCGCAAGGGAGGGTTCCGCGTGGAATTCGGGCCCAGTAAAAAAGACATCCTGAATTTTACCAATCAATTGGCTGTGATGATTCGCGCGGGTATCAGCTTGCAGGATTCTTTGGAGTCGGTTGGTTCTCAGATTGAAAAAGAAAAGTTCCGCTTTGTAGTACTGGACTTAAAAGCCCGCATTGAGGGCGGCCAGAGTTTTTCTCAGGCGCTGGCTGAGCATCCCGATGTATTTAACAATCTGTACATCAACATGATTGCCGCCGCGGAAATTTCCGGTTCGATGAGTTCGATGCTGCAGCAGTTAGTGGAGTACCTCGATCAGGAAGCAGAGACACGCAGCCAGGTTATCAGTGCCATGGTCTATCCCGGCATTATTGCCACCATGGCGGTTACCTGTGTCACATTTCTGCTGACCTTCGTGCTGCCCCGGTTTCTGCAAGTCTTTGCCGGCAAAGAACATTTGTTGCCCGCCCCAACCAAAATACTCATGGCGTTGAGTGAAATCATGAGCAATTACTGGTTTATTGTTTTTCCGGCCATTGCCGCCGCCATCGGCGTTTTTTGGTATTTCACTAATAAAACAGCGCCTGGTAAGACCTGGTGGGATCTGATGAAACTGCGGCTGCCGTTGCTTAGGACGCTGTGCCGCAGTTTATACATCACACGAAGTATGCATACGATGGGTGTCTTGACAAACGCAGGCGTTCCCATTCTTGATACATTGTCAATCACGGCCCATATTACCGGCAATATGCTATACGAAAACATGTGGAAAGGCGTCTTCGAAGAAGTTCGCCAGGGTAAAAAGATTGCCGGCAGTTTATCCAACTACGGACTGATGCCCGGTAACGTTGTCCAGATGATCCAGTCCGGTGAAGAATCCGGAACGCTCGGGGAAGTCCTGCGGGACATTTCCGATTTTTACGCGCGCGAATTGAGAACCGTGATTAAGACCGTCACCAGTATGATCGAACCCATTATGATCGTTCTGATGGGTGTACTGGTCGGCTTTATCGCGATGAGCATCATTCTTCCCATCTTTAAGATGTCCAGCGTGGTTAGTTGATTCAATCAGAAAAGAGGTTCGTATGAATACAAAGCGGCAACGACAAAACAGCGGGTTTACTTTAATTGAGGCGCTTTTTGCATCAATGCTGCTCGGACTGGTGGTTGCCGCGCTTGTTGCCGCCAGCGGGGCGTTCACAATGGTCAACGGTTACGGCGTGGATCTGTCCACGGCGGAGTTTCTGATCGAAGAGGTCCGGGAACGCACTGCCAATGTCGATTTCGATACGCTGACAACGACGTATGACGGACAGACATTTTCCCCTCCTGTTGATCTCACGGGGGCCGTGATATCGGACTTCAGCGGATTCAGTCAACAGGTTCAAATTGATTATGTTGAATCCGGTAATTTTGCCAATACGGTGACCGGTCCCACGGATTTCGTGCGTGTGACCGTAACCGTAACAAAAAGCGGCACGACCGTCAGCAGTACAAGCTGGATTCGGGCACGGCTGAATTGACGAAAAATATTTGCCGCAGAGGACACAGAAAATCACAGAGAAAAATAATAATTATACTCTAAGTCCTCTGTGACAAAATAAGGAGTCACTTATGAAGAATCAATATAAACCCGGTTTCACACTGATTGAAGTGATGCTGTCGCTGGTGATTCTGGCGGTCCTCATGACGGCAGTGGCGTTTGCGTTTGATGCGTCTGTCACCAATTATCAGGCCAACAAGGGCATCTATCAGACCATCAATACCAGCCGGCAGGCCCTGCTGCGAATTACTAACGATCTGCGCTCGGCCCAAGCCGTCGCTCTCATCGGCGGCGGCGATCCCGACAATACCCAAGTCAGTCTTGTAACAAATACCGGTACCGATATCACGTACCGTTATGACAGCACCGATAACACGTTGTACTATGATGACAACGCAAGCGGCAGCAGCTATGTGCTCTGCGATCATGTCACCGGGGCCACCTTCAACCGGACCGAGCACGAAATTGAGCGAGATAACGGCGCCGGCGGCGTGGAAACCATCACAGCGATTCGCGATGTGCGGATCGTGTTGACCCTGACCGACGACAGCGGCGATATTTCACGCACACTGGCCGCAGCGACGTTAGTGCGAAAGAATCAATAAACAAAAAAAGCCCGGTCTTTTAAGCCGGGCTTTGAAAAGCATTCAACCGGGGACTAATCCCTGATCTGCAACACCACATACTGGGCATATCGACCGGTCTTCACTAACAACAGCGCTTTTTTGGTTTCTTCGGATTCTGCAATCGTTTCATTGAATTCACCGACGGTGCTAATCTCAATTCGGTTTACTTCGAGGATAACCATACCTTTCCGGATTCCGGCCCGTGCTGCGGGACTGCCGGATTTGACGTCGATAACGACAACGCCCACACCCTCGTCAGTGTTGTATTGATCGGCTATCTCCTCATCAATCGTACTGACTGTCAGGCCAAACTTTTTGCCGATATCCGATGTGTCTGCCAACTCGCTCTCGGCCATGGAGCCAACCTTCACGGTCACCTTCTTTTCCTTGCCGCCGCGTATAATGGTAAACTGAACCTCCGTGTCCGGAGCAGTGAAACCGATGATATTTTTCACGTCTTGTGGATCCTCGACCTTCTTGTTATCAATCAGGATCACCACATCATCTTTCTTGAGTCCGGCCTTATCCGCAGGGCTGCCTTCAGTCACACTGGTCACCAATACGCCCTTATTGTTCTCAAGCTTGAAAAATTCGACCATCTCGGGATCGATGTTCTGCATCCCGATTCCAACATAGCCGCGCTGCACCTTGCCGGTTTCGATAAGTTGGTCCTTGATGGCCTTGGCCATGTTGACCGGTACCGCCAAACCAATCCCCATATAGCCCCGGTCGCCGGTAATAATGGCCGAGTTAATGCCCACCACCTCCCCTTCCAGATTCAACAGGGGTCCGCCGGAGTTGCCGGGGTTAATCGCCGCATCGGTCTGGATGAAGTCCTGATAAACATCTTCTCCGCCAACCCTGCGACCCAAGGCGCTGACAACGCCGACGGTGAGTGTCTCGGTCAAACCAAATGGATTGCCGATAGCGATGACCCATTCGCCGATCTCCAGAACATCGGAATCACCCAATTCCAAATACGGCAGCATGTCAACATCCTCAATTTTCAGAAGCGCTACATCGGCTTTATCATCGGACCCAATCAGTTTGACTTTTTCATATTTTTGGCCGTCACCCATCACCACTGTAATTTCGTCCGCATCGGCAATCACGTGATGGTTTGTCAGCACATACCCATCGGCACTGATGACAAAACCGGAGGCCTGCCCCATCTGGTATTGCGGCTCTGAGGGTTGCTGGGAGCGTGGAAAACGGCGACCAAAAAACCGCTCAAAAAAATCCTCATCGAAAGGTGAACCGGACCCGAATCCCATGCTTTGTGTCTCAATTTTCGTGCGTACCTGCACAGCAACCACGGCAGGCGTTGCCTGCTTTGCCACCGCTGAAAACGCTTTGCTTGTTTTCCGGAGCGTTTCAATACCGTTGGTATCCACATCCGCCGCAAAAACGAGTCCGCAAAATGTTGAAACCAAGACAAAAACCATCACTTGATTGAATCCACTTAACTGCTTTGATTTCATAATTTTCCCTTTCTTATGTCTTTAAAATTCGCCAGCCCTTCGGAGCTTTGATTATATGTTTTCACACGTTTAGCTCCGGGAGGATGTGAAAAAATAATACGAAACCGCTCCGCAAAATACGGCATGAAATATGTACGTTTTGTTTGCTTTTTTTGTTCGGCCCTACCACAGCTTAAACACATTTCAACTATTGTTCCACGCGGTAAAGTTATTGTAAGTTTTTTCCTTAAAAGAAGATAGAAACTTTTACAGACCTGAATTATTTTTGAGCTTGTCCATGTCGCAATCGGCCCGGCACACCTTAGGCAGGCATCGAAAACAAAACAAAAAAGCCCCGCAAACCGATGCCCACAGAACGTTTTGCATGCCCTTTTCCACCGCTCAAATGATGTTATTGTTCAAGGTCGTCTTCCGAAACGGACGAACTGTCCTGCGGAGAATCATTTTTCGTTTCAGAGGCGGGATTATTCATCTCGGCGTTCTTTTTCGCGGTTTTTGCCTGTTCCAGCTTTAACAAGTCCGAAACAGTCGGTTTATCCAACATCTTGCCTTCAAGAATCATCTTGACTTCTTCGGCGTCCAGCGTTTCATATTTCAGCAGCGCCTTGGCCAGGGCTTCCATTTTGTCCCTGTTTGTCTCGATCAAATCGGTCACCTTGGTATAGGCATCATCGATCAGCCGCTTGACTTCCCGGTCGATTGCTTCGGCGGTCTTTTGAGAATAGTCCGGCCCCATCCCGTAATAGGTCTCCGGGCCGGTGTCCTGGGAATACTTGATCGGGCCCAGTTCTTCGCCCATGCCCCAGGTCATAATCATTTCCCGGGCGATCCTCGTGGCCTGGGTAATATCTGACTGGGCGCCGCTGGTGATATCATTGCAGAATAATTCCTCCGCCACACGACCGCCGAAGCATATCTGCAATTCCGCAAGGCAGTATTTTTTCGAGTAATATAAACGATCCTTTTCGGGCAGCGCAAAGGTCGCACCGCCCATCGGCCCGCGCGGAATGATACTGACTTTATGCAGCGGGTCGGCGTCCTCAATCAGCGACTGGACCAGTGCATGGCCGGCCTCATGGTAGGCGGTCATATTGCGATCATGCTCATCAACCTCTCGACTTCGTTTGGCCCGTCCCCAGCGAACCTTGTCGCGGGCTTCTTCAAAATCGGCCATTTCGACAAAATCCTTGTCCTGCATACTGGCGCTGATTGCCGCTTCATTGATAAGGGCCTCGAGTTCGGCGCCGCTGAACATCGGCGTACCGCGCGCCATGCGTTCAAAATCGGTATTGGGATCGTGCTTAATCTTACGGGCATGGATCTGCAAAATCTTCATCCGCCCTTTCAGGTCCGGCAAGGGAACGACCACCTGCCGGTCAAACCGGCCAGGGCGGGTCAATGCGTTATCCAGGATGTCTCCGCGGTTGGTCGCGGCGATGACAATGACCTGATCGTCCGTATCAAACCCGTCCATTTCGACTAAAATCGCATTGAGCGTCTGCTCGCGTTCATCATGGCCGCCGCTGACAAAACCAGGACCTCGTTTTCTGCCAATCGCATCCACTTCGTCCAGAAAAATAATGCACGGGGCATTTTCTTTGGCCTGTTTGAACAAGTCCCGCACCCGGCTGGCTCCCACGCCGACAAACATCTCCACAAAATCGCTTCCGGCAATACTGAAAAACGGCACATCCGCTTCACCGGCGATGGCCTTGGCCAGCAGCGTCTTGCCACACCCGGGAGGGCCGACCAGCAGAACGCCGCGCGGGATACGTCCGCCGAGTTTTTTGAACTTCTTCGGATTTTTCAGGAATTCGATAATCTCGGCGACTTCATCCTTGGC
>Ga0272442_10005239_pt1 | contig 17424 bp, 11 predicted proteins | sample SSMForm2O_FD_200262 | JGI IMG/M metagenome (GOLD analysis project Ga0272442, IMG submission 200262) | Marine sediment archaeal communities from Little Sippewissett salt marsh, Falmouth, MA, United States - SSM-Form-2O | ecosystem: Environmental > Aquatic > Marine > Wetlands > Sediment ... | reverse complement strand
AGCGGATATTGAAGTATTCTACTGGGGTCCTATGAGTGGTGGTGATTTAAACAAAGAGTCCGGCGTTAAAGTCGATGGCAACGAGAAGGTTTTCTGGCCCTACGAGTACAAAGCACTCGACATTTGCTCCATGCCGATCAAAATGGAAATCGGTATGTACGTCGATGTCAAGGACTGCAAGGACCGAAAGATCATCTTGAAGCAGGTCGATTGCGCCGAAATCAGCAAGGCCGCCAACGAATTCCCGTGCTACCTGGACTGTGAAACCATCAACGTCCGAGCCAACTTCGACGTGAAGCTCGGCACACGTATCGAAAAAGACGGTAGCGTGTTGAATAAGGTGGAAGGTTTCTATGATGGTGGCGACGTGGTTCCCGGCGACGGCAGCTACCACGCCATGAAGGTCTGTGTCAAAGCCTGGAAGACCAAGCTGTATAACGGTACCTATGGCGAAGAGGTGAAGGTCGGTACGCTGTTTATTACCGCCAAGCCCGACGTTTAATCGGAACTCTTCGTAAGAAGAGCGAAGTGAAACCGATGGGGAGGGATGAATTTATTCATCCCTCCCCTCGTTTTTTATATGGAGCCAACAAACCCGTACTTTGTCATGACAAGAATTGTGAAAGTGTCATTGCGAGCGAAGCGAAGCAATCTAAAACCTTTGCGATCCCCAAAAAGTTGAGATTGCTTCGTCGCTTGCCCCTGAGGGGCAAGCTCCTCGCAATGACAAGCTCCTTATTTGAGTTTTGACCTGGTACCCAAACAATGGTTCCGATAACTCATACCTTTCCATAGGCGAGACGGGAAGCACGATCTGACATTCGAAACGCCCTGTGACAGGGGCAATCCATGTGGATACTCTCAGTCACATCGGCCAGATTCTTATGGCAGGCAGAAGTTTGGTAAGATATGAATATCAAAATAGGAGGTCTGGGGATTTTAGGCTTGACATTGCATTGTAAAAGTGGTAAAATCTGAAATAGCTAATGAGGGACTAACATGGGAGCTGCAGATGCCTTTGTCGGAAGGGAGGGCAGCCGAGTGTCCGGAGAAATGAAGGATCACCGAGAGGGGAATTTTAAACGACGGATTTGAGGGGAACTGGAAGAAATAAAGGCATTGAATTGCCGAAAAAAGCTATCATCGGGGTGCTGGGGCAAGACTCACATATTAGCGGTACGATGACGTTCCGAAATCCTAACGTGGTCAGTATTTTACTACAGGTCAATTTTGGAATCTTATGGGCGGGAGGCAACAAATGGACAAGAGAAATGAAATCATGGAATTCGATATCCGAACAACAGGCAATCATACCGATCATAAGCTTATTCAAGTGGCCGAGACGATCGGCTCATTTCGACGATTCGGATTGCTCTGGATCATCGTGATGAGTACGGCTTTTCTTTTGTCCGCCGGATCCGCGTTCGGCCAATATGGAAACTTCACGGTCAGTCCGATGAAAGTTGAGGCCAAAATTACACCGGGCAAACAGATCGATACGATGGTGAATATTCAGAATCTCGATACCGAATCGAGCTACATCATCGATCTGACGCTCGTCGAGTTGACCCAATCCAAAGAAGGGGAATGGATGATTGTCGATCCCAACTTAGTCGGCGATCCGAACGCCCCCGAATTTGGTTTTGACGTGAGACGCCTTTCGTCATGTCGCAGTTGGGTCCGCCTGAGCGGAAACATGGTGAACATAGGGCCTTCCCAGCAGGTGCCCGTCGAGGTCACGATTCGCGTGCCGGGTCGTCAACACGGATTTCACACGGCGGGAATCCTCGCCACCGTTCGACCCAGGCCGGATATGGTGGATTTACCTCTGAGCGTGCGTTTTCTGATCCCCGTTGTTATTGAGATCGAAACGCGAGCGAGACGGCCCAAAATCGCAGCGACCCATGTCGGATTGGAGTTCAGAGAGGCCGGAGGCGCCGGGCCGGCAACGACCAACGCCACCATGCGGATTGAAAACACGGGAGGCACACTCTCAGAGCTCAGGCCCATTTCAAGGATCTACGCCTACTCGAAGAATCACTGGCATATTATCACAACAACCGACTTTGCTGCTATACGTATCATCCCCGGGGCTATCCTGGAGCTGAAGGCCGATATCGGCCGATCGCTTCCCACCGGGCGGTATAAGATACGAGGGGAACTGTACGTGGACGGCCGGCGTACCAAACCGGTGGAAACAGAATTTGAGTTCAAGGGCGATCCGTCGATTACCAAGGTCCTGGCGGATGCCCCGCTGGATCTCAAGCCGCTGGATATGACGATTGATTGTACCCCGGGGTCTCTTCGTTCCCAAACCATTACGGTCTATAACGCGTCCGACGAGGCGGTCCATATTCAAACGGCCTCCGGATTGCCGCCGGCACTCCAGTTGGTTGTCAAAGACGATGTCAACATCAAGGGGGCGGATCTGGATTGTACGAACTGGCTTCAGATTACCCCCCAGAATTTCACGCTCCCCGGCGGGGGCGGGCGACAGAACGTCCAGGTTGTGGCGAACCTGCCGGCCGGTGTCACGCATCCATGCTATTATTCCCTTCTGGCCCTGTGGGCGACCTATCCCGACGGCCAGAGAGCCGGCTTTAAAACCGCGAATATCTTTCTCAACAACAATCGGTTAACGGCGGAGCCGGAGGCGGCGGGTCTGTATGTCCAGCCCCAGGAATTGAGTGAATCGAACTATCTGATCACGGCGAAGTTCAGGAATCTCAAGGCGATCCACTTCAGCCCTCGCTCGGTCCGAGCCGGTTTGCTGCCGACCGAGGGGGCGGGCGCCCTGGCCATCCCGCGAACCAGCACGTACCTGAGCGGCGATCCATCGCCCATGCTGCCCTTTGAAGAGCGTACGTTCAGCGGGACATTGGGTTTAGCGACGGTCCCGGCCGGGCGATACTTTCTTACCGGACGTATGGAATACGCCGAGGGCAAACCGCCCGTCCGCGCCACACGACTCATCGATGTCTCCATTGAGGGAGACAGAAGAATCATACAAACCGTAGGAACACAAATTGGTCTCGGCGGCGCCGTGGAGGTGAATTGGTAATGGATCGGCACCGGGATTTTTTGCTAAAGAAAGAGGCTCAACTGCCGATAGAGGGCAAAGGAGCCGCAAGATTGCCAGTCCATGGCAACAGAAAGGGACGTTGACTTATGGCGAGGAAAAAAAGCGGAAAAATATTATCGGGCGGAGCGATTGTCCTTTGCGTTGTTCTGTTCTGCATGACGAACGTCAACGCCCAGATCATGGCGCAAAAGGTCACTTTCACCATCTCCGGCTCCACAGGGGGTGTGGGCGGTGTCACCCTGAAGGGGCTTAAAGACACGACGGGCCTGGACGTCATCAGTGATGCGAGCGGCTTCTACAGCGCGACGGTGGAATACGGCTGGTCGGCAACCGTCGTCCCGGAAAAACAAGGATACCGGTTCGAGCCGGCCACGAAGCCATATTCGCCCGTTACCGCCAATATAACCGACGACTACAGCGCGATTGCGATTACGTACACCGTGTCCGGGAAAGTCACGATCGACGGCGCGCCGATGGACGGTGTGCAGATGACCGGCCTGCCGGGCGATCCCGTTACCGGCGCGAACGGAGCGTTCACCGCGACGGTTCCCTGGGGGTGGGACGGCGTCATCATGCCGATGAAGGAAGGCTTTGAGTTCAAACCCAGCCAAATGCAGGATCCGCCCGCTAAAAGGGATAAGACGAACGCGAATTTCCTGGCCGAGCCCAAGATGATCCTGATCGCCGGTTCCATCGGCGTGGAGGGAGTAACTCTGGACGGTCTGCCGGGTAAACCCAAGACCGATGAGAACGGCAATTACCAAGTCAAAGTCCCGTATAACTGGACCGGTACGGCCACCCCTAAACTGGAGGGGTACCAGTTCAACCCGCCGGATACCTTCTATCCTCCTCTGACCGATACGCAATCGAATCAGAACTATCAGGCGACGATATTGACGTTTATCATCGCCGGGACGACCATGATTGACGGTGTGGAAATGAAGGGGCTTGTGGACATCTCGGGCCAACCCGTCATCAGCGACACGAGCGGCTATTATTCGGCCACCGTCAAGGCCGGATTCAGCGGGACGGTCGAACCGACGAAGCCCGGATATACCTTTAAGCCGGGCAGCATGATGTACACGAAGGTCAACAGCGACAAGATGGATGAAAACTACGACGGATCCCTGCAGCAGATGACCCTTTCCGGCCGGATTAGCGGCGCCAAGGACGTGGAAATCACCGGTCTGCCGGGGGTGATCATGGGCGATGACGGGACCTATACCGCCACGGTCGATTACGGGTGGCAAGGCGTTGTGATGCCGGTTAAAGAAGGCTATGAGTTTAAGCCGGAGAGCAAGCCGTACACCTCCGTCATACGAGATATGACAAACGAGAATTACGTGGCCTCCAAGCAGCAGTTTACCATCTCCGGCTCGACCGGGGTTTCGGGCGTACAGCTTCAGGTATCGCCGGCGGGCAGACGGCCGGTGACCAGCGGCCAGGATACGATGTATAACCTCACTGTCGAGTACGGCTGGAGCGGCACGATTACCCCGAAACGAGACGGCTACGATTTCGACCCGCCTCAACTGGAACTGGATAACGTCACCATGTCGATGACGAATCAGATCTTTACCGCGACGCTGAAAAAGATGAAGTTAACCGGTAAGGTCACCGATGAGAAGGGCGAGCCGGTTCCGGATATCTATATCAAGGCGGAGCCCGACGGTCCGACAACGACGACCGATCTCAATGGTGAATACGAAATCGAGGTGGATTATCGCTGGGCCGGGACTGTCACGCCGGAACGGGACGGATATACCTTCAGGTTGCCGAATCGACGCTATACAACCGTCATGCGCGACCAGGCGAATCAGAGCTTCACCGCCATCGTACAGAAATATACGATCAGCGACACCGTTTTGATCGGCAACATGCCGGTTGCGGGTGTGACCATCACGGCCAAAGACGAACAGGGACGGACGACGGACACGACGACCACGGATGCCCAGGGCCGGTTTCGTGTTACCGTACCCTACGGCTGGACGGGGGAGCTCGTTCCGACAAAGCCGGGTCTGCTTTTCCAATCCACGCATCCTTATACGAGCGTGACAACGAACATGAAGAACGGGGCGCCGGAAATTATCACGCCGCCGCCCGCGCCGCAACCGACGCAGCCGACGGTACCGACGCCGCAACCGACGCAGCCGACGATACCGACGCCGCAACCGACGCAGCCGACGATACCGACGCCGCAACCGACGCAGCCGACAATACCGACGCCGCAACCGACGCAGCCGACGATACCGACGCCGCAACCAACGCAGCCGACAATGCCGACGCCGCAACCAACGCAGCCGACAATGCCGACGATGCAACCGACGCAGCCGACACCGGGGATGGGCGGGCTGATTAATAACTCGTTTACTGATGACGATCTTATTATGACCGTCCTGCCGGCGCTGTCAACGCAGAGTGGCAAGACGATTATTGCAGAAGAAACCGTTCAGGGTTTGGTTTCCTGCCAACTCAGCAACGTTACGCTCGAAACGGCGCTCGATATCGTTTTGGCCGGAACGTCCTACATCTGGAAAGAGACGCCGTATTACATCCTGGTTTGTGCGGGCGGCGTTCGAGATATCAAGTTCCCGGTCATCAGTGAGACCGAACGTTTGCGACTCAATTATATCACTGCCCAGGCGGCGGTGGGGCTGCTCTCCGTGGCTTTCACCGATTACGTCAAGGCCGAAACGGGGCCCGCCGGAACCGATACGTATACGGTCGTGGTGACCGCTCCGCCCAGTATCAAGGAGCGTATCATCGCGGACCTGAGAATGGTCGACCGGCCCCGCGCCCAGGTCTTGCTGGACGCCCGCATCGTGGTCCTGGAAAAGGGCGATTTGCTGAACCTTGGCGTCGAGTGGGGCTGGCCGACAATCAGTGCCGGTATATTCGGCGGGGACAACAAGGGCAGAGGCGATGCGGAAAGCGATTTCGGCGGCGACTGGCCGTGGGGCGTACAGATCGGATACTCGCCCGACAATACGTTCACTAACGCCCTGCAAATGACGCTGAACCTTCTGATCGAGAACAGCGAGGCGAGCATCCTGGCCAAACCGCAAGTGATGGCCCAGGACGGCAAAGAATCGCAAATCCAGGTCATGCAAGAGGAATACTACATGCTGACCCCGCCTGTCGAGGGCGGCAACGTCTATGCCTATACGCGTTCCGAACTGGCAACGATCGAATCCGGTACGCGGTTGACGATTACACCTCACATCGGCGACAATAACGATATTACGTTGCAGATATCCGTTGAGGTCAGTGACAGCATTCCGCAGGGCCGAGGCAGCGAGTTGCCCGTGGTGACTCGACGCACGTCGGACAGCAACGTGACGGTGAAAGACGGTGGAACGGTGGCGCTGGCCGGCTTGTCGGAAAGCAAAATGCGTTCGAACAAGAAACGCGTTCCGGGTTTGAGCAACCTTCCCCTGGTGGGAGAGCTCTTCAAGAATTCAGACGACGATACGTCTTCCAGAGAGATCGCCGTGTTCATTACGGCGCACCTTGTACCTCAAGGTGGGCAAGCGATGTCCTATTCGCCCTCGGAACCGGCGCCGACGATTCAGGCACCGATGAACTATCCGACGGGACAGGGGCAGGGACAAGGACAAAGTTTCCGGGATGATCTCCGGCGAAGCTTATCCCGTCCGACGAGATAACAAAACAGTAAGATGGAGAAAAAAACGGTGAAGCCAATCAGGTACAAACCAGCAAGCAGCAGCGTCACAGCCTCAATCGGGCTGACGCTGCTGTTACTTCTCGCTTTGGGTGTGATTGGTTGTGGTGGATCAAACAGGTCAGGAATTCAGGTCATTCCCCTGAGCAGTCGGAGCGTACTTGAGCTGAACGCCGATGATGTGGTTCGGGTCATGCGACGGGCGGGCTTTTCAGACCAGCAGATCATGGAATACGGACCGGATCTGCGTGACGGACTGGCGCAATCAGGCGCCGTCCAGATCAAAGTCGGCAACAAAGTCGAAGCCGTCTTTGCCATCAACCTCGACCACGGCCCCTGCGTGTACATCACAACCCGATTGAGAGGTAGCTTTATATACAACACACAACTGGGCGGCTGGGCAGGCGGAGGATAATTCTTCCCTTGCCTTGCCATCGCAGACGAACCGGTTCCTGACGGGCCGGTAAACCTATGCTCAGCCCCGAGCCCCCTGCGGTCGTCGCGAGCGGCCGCACGGGCGAAGCGTTGACGTTACCGGCGATTCATTCTCACGTGATGATCGCTGTGCTCCCTAACGAAGAAAGGCCGGACTTGCCGCAAACACCCTGAGACGATTGGCCGGGGAGAGTCCGGACTTTACCTCTGCCAAATTGGCACGCGCCCCAAAACCCCTGAATCTCATAACTCCTTACTCAAAAAACAATTACATTTTTAGCTTCCTTAGGTATGCTTTTTGCGTGGATATTCAATGTAACGTTGAAATGTAATCTGCGCGAAAATGAGGTTCATTATGAAATTTGATAAATTCACGTTGAAAGCTCAAGAGGCCCTGGCGACCGCTCAACAGATCGTCATGGCGAAATCGCATATGGTTTTATCGCCGACGCATCTGCTCAGCGCAATTTGTAGCGAGGAATCCAGTGTCGCGATCGAGATACTCAAGAAAATCGGGGCGAATGTCTCGCGAATCAAGGAAATGACCGAAAGCGAATTGAGCCGGCTCCCGCAGGGCAAAGGCGACAGCCAGTTGATGCCCGATCCGGCCCTGAGCCAGGTCGTGCTGGACGCCCAGAACCGCGCCGATAAGATGGGCGATGAATATCTGAGTGTCGAGCATCTATTCATCTCGCTGGCTTCGGTTGAAAGCGACGCCCGGGAGATTTTGCGGTTAAACTCGGTGACGACGGAACAAATCGAGAGTGCGTTGAAAGAAATTCGCGGGCCGGATAAAATCACCGACCAGAATCCGGAGGATAAGTACAAGGTGCTGGAGCGCTACGGGATTGACCTGCTGGAGATGGCTCGAAAGGGTAAGCTCGATCCCGTGATCGGTCGGGGCGAAGAGATCCGGCGGTGTATGCAGGTTCTTAACCGGCGGACCAAGAACAATCCCGTGCTGATCGGCGAGCCGGGCGTGGGCAAGACGGCCATCGTCGAGGGCCTCGCTCAGCGGATCGTCGCGGGTGACGTGCCCGTGGGCCTGAAGAACAAACGAATCATTGCGCTGGATATGGGCGCGATGATCGCCGGGACGAAATTCAGGGGCGAGTTCGAGGACCGTTTCAAAGCCGTGCTCAAGGAAGTGATTGCCGCCGAGGGGCAGATCATCCTGTTCATCGACGAGCTGCATACCGTCGTCGGGGCCGGCAAGGCCGAAGGCTCCGTCGATGCGGGCAATCTTTTGAAGCCGTCGCTGGCCAGGGGCGAGTTGCGGTGTATCGGCGCGACGACGATTGACGAGTATCGAAAGTACGTGGAAAAGGACGCCGCATTCGAGCGACGTTTTCAGCCGATCCTGGTGGACCCGCCGAGCGTTGAAGAGACCCTTGCGATTCTTCGAGGACTCAAGGCCCGGTACGATGCCCATCACGGGGTTCGAATCACGGATTCGGCGCTGGTGGCCGCCGCGACACTATCCAACCGGTACATCACGGACCGCTGGCTTCCGGACAAGGCCATCGATTTGATCGACGAATCGGCGTCAAAGCTTCGCATCGAAAATGATTCCCTCCCGGGAGAGCTGGACAGCATTCGCCGGAAGATCGTCCAGCTTCAAATCGAAGGCGAGGCCCTGAAAAAGGAAACCGACGCGGCCAGCAAAGAGCGATTGCAGCACACTGAAAAGCAGTTAGCTCAACTGAAAAAGAAAGACAAGAAACTGACGGGGCAATGGGAAAGCGAAAAAGGGGACATCGACCAGATAAAAGACCTGAAGGGAAAAATTGAAGATGCTCATAACCAGTTCGACGAGGCCCAGCGAAAAGGGGATCTGGAGACGGCCGCCCGTTTGAAATACGAAACGATCGCCAACTTACAAAAGGAGCTGGAACAAAAGGAAACCCAGCTCGCCGAATCCGACAAGAAAATCATCCACAATGAAGTGACCGAAGAGCACATCGCCGGGGTGGTGTCGAAATGGACCGGTATCCCAATGGCGAGACTCCTGAGCGGGGAGCGCGAGCGCTTGATGAAAATGGAGGAGGCGATTCGCCACCGCGTGGTGGGCCAGGAGGAGGCTGTCATTGCCCTGAGCAACGCCGTTCGGCGCAGTCGCTCAGGATTGGGCGATCCGAACCGGCCGATCGGGACGTTTTTGTTCCTCGGGCCGACCGGCGTGGGCAAAACGGAACTCTCCAAAGCGCTGGCGGATTTCCTGTTCAACGATGAGCACGCGATGGTGCGGGTCGATATGAGCGAGTTCATGGAGCAGCATTCGGTCGCCCGGCTGATCGGCGCGCCGCCCGGCTACGTCGGCTACGAAGAAGGCGGCCGGCTCACCGAGGCCGTTCGGCGAAAGCCTTATTCCGTGATTCTACTGGACGAGATCGAAAAGGCCCACCCGGACGTCTTTAATGTCCTGCTGCAAGTCTTCGACGATGGCCGGCTGACCGACGGCAAGGGCCGAACCGTCGATTTCAAGAACACCGTGATCATCATGACCAGCAATATCGCCAGCCAGCAGATTCAACAGATCACCGAGGAATCCGGCGCCGACTGGGAAATCGAGGCCCACGTCAAAGACACGCTCAAGCAGATCTTCAAGCCGGAATTCTTGAATCGAATCGACGAGATCATCGTCTTCAATATGCTGGGCAAGGCCGATTTACGAAAGATCGTCGACATCCAATTGGATAATCTGGCCAGGCGTTTGAGCGACCGCAATATCACGCTCGAATTCACCGAGGCCGCCCGCGACCAGATCATGGACGAGGGTTACGACGCCGCCTTCGGCGCCCGGCCGCTCAAGCGAACCATCCAGCAGCGCCTGGAAAATCCGCTCGCAGGAGAGCTCCTGGCCGGACGATTCGTGGAAGGCGACACCGTTAAAGTCGATGCCGACACCCACAAATTCACCTTTGAGAAAATTGAGTGATAATGTGTTAACGCTTCACTGTTGGATCGATTGTTGAGGATGTACTGATGCAGGCCTGTGAAATTTGAATCCCGGAGAAGTTACTATCCTTCACTTCAACCTTACCGTGCTTGACATTGATAGATTTGTGGATTGATTCTAATATCGGATTGTTTTTCTCCAATACCACAATCCTTGAAATGGACAAAAGCTCATCGGGCTCAAGACGTTTCTGAATTTCCTTTGCCAAATATGATAAACCTTCCTTTTTATCAGCATCCAACCAAGGCGCCGCTACGAGCATGTCCCATTTATCCTCCTCCTGAGCATCTTCCCGAAGGAACAGACCGAATAAGGAAAAATCTCCCCTCTCGTTAGATATTTCACGCTCCAGTATTGTGAGTTTTTCACGTGTTTCGTTCTTCATAGCACTCTCAACAATTTTCTCGAAGATTCGATCATCAACTCTGCTCCCTGTCGAGTCGCACTTCCGATGGGTTTATATCGTATTTCAGGATCCCATTCGGTTACTGCTGACCACTCAGCAAGAAATTCTGTCCTGATCCTATGCTCACTGCCCGAAAGCCTTAATAGTACATCTAAGTTATGTGTTCTAAAACTTTGATAGTTTGTAAATTCCTTTGATGAAGAAGGATATCCGGACCAACCTAACGTTTTGCATATTCTCTCTTTCAAGGCAATCTCAACGGCATAGCCACACAAATAAATGGCTCCGTCGTATCGACCCGATTTGAGCAAAATTTCGCCATCTTCGATTCTTGCCCGGGCAATCTTTGTTAAATCGGATCTCTCAAGCATCGCCTTTGTCACTTTAGCAGCTTCTATCCTTGTATTCCGAATGCTATAACAGTACACCCGCAGATAATCGTTGTCAAGTTATTCATGGTAAATTAGCGTTCGGCGGGGATTGAAACAGTGTAAAAAAATTATCCAAACACCCTTAACGATGGCGACTGAATCGTGTATTCTATATCGGAGTATAGAACTTTGTACTGTGGTTAAGGGTGTTTTTATATGAATCGCAGGAGATTTATACAATCTATCGGTCTTGGGGCGGCGGCATTTGCGTTAAGACCTTTCGAGACGGAATCAATGGCGCGTCGTTCGTCCATGATGGACGCAAGAACCCGGCCGAATATTCTTTTCATTCTCGCGGATGATTTCGGCTGGTCGCAGTTGGGCTGTTACGGCAGTACGTTTTACGAGACACCCAATATCGACCGGCTGGCGCGCCGGGGGATGAGATTCACCGACGCCTACGCGGCGTGTCCCGTCTGCTCGCCGACGCGCGCCAGCATTATGACGGGGCGCTATCCCGCCCGCCTGCACCTGACCGACTTCATTGCCGGCGGCAACTACCCGAACGAAAGATACAGCCAACCGGAGTGGCAAAAATATCTGCCGCTGGAGGAAGTCACGATTGCAGAAATCGTCAAGACCGCGGGCTACGCGACGGCCAGTTTCGGGAAATGGCACCTGAGTATCACCAAGAAGCCGCCGGGCAGCTTGCCTTACAATCCTGACAAGCAGGGTTTCGACGAGTCGTTTGTCACCTATAAACCCTCATCGAAAGACGATCCGGAAAGCGATGCGCACAACGTCGATGCCATTACGGAAAAGTCGCTCGACTTCCTGGACAGGCATAAGGACGATCCCTTCCTCCTCTATGTCACGCACAACACCATCCACGCCCCCGTGCTGGGCAAGAAGAAGCGGGTTGATAAGTACAAGAACAAACCCGGCTCCGACCGCCCGGAGAACAACCCCGTCCTTGGGGCGATGATCGAGGAACTCGACGACAGCGTCGGCCGACTCCTGAAGAAACTGGATAACCTGAATATCGCCGATAAGACCCTCGTTGTTTTCTTCGGTGATAACGGCGGTCTGGAACGAGACGCCAAACAGACGCCCTTGCGAAGCGGCAAGGCGAATCTGTACGAAGGCGGCATCCGGGAACCCCTGATCGTTCGCTGGCCGGGCGTGGTCAAGCCGGCAAGCACGTGCAGCGAACCGGTTATCAGCGTGGATTTCTTCCCGACGTTCGTGGAAATTCTCGGTCTGAAGAACCAGGTAACGAATACCATCGACGGCGTTAGTTTACTGCCGTCTTTGACGCAGACAGGCACACTCAGTCCCCGTGCGCTTTACTGGCACTATCCGCACTATCACGGCAGCAGTATCGGCCCGTGCGGCGCCGTTCGCGCCGGCGACTATAAGCTGATCGAATGGTATGACGAGACCATTTGTGGGCATGGCAGGGAATTGGAACTCTACAATCTCAAGGAAGATATCGCCGAACGCAACAACCTCGCCGGGAAAATGCCGGACAAAACCCGGGAGCTTAAAAAAATGCTCGCCGCCTGGCGAAGCCATGTAAAGGCCCAGAGGCTCGCGCCGAATCCCCATTACGATCCCGTGAAAGCGAAGAAATCAGGAAAACCAGGAAGGTAGTTCTCCGTTTTCAACGTGTTGTAATAGTCTGGAATAAATGAGAGTATCAGAAGATCAAAACACCGGGTTGTGGAGATCAGCTTATCGTTTGATGAAAGGAGTCATCACATGTCAAAGCTCAAGCGAATGCGGAAAAAACGTGCCGCTCAGAAAAAGGCCAATACCCGGCAGATGGCCTTGGATAGCGAGTTCAAAGAGACCCTGGGAACTCGAAAATTATTGAAGCGAATGACCCGCGAGCACCTGGACGTCCTGCAAAATATCGAGTCTATTTTCACTTCGGCGTATCACGAGGATGGGAGTATTGACGATTGCGTTATCGCAGAGGCTCTGAAAGCTGCGATCCGGGGTGAGGAGCCGGTCAGCGCCCGCGCCCAATCCATCAGTGATGATTTAGACCAGGTCCGGACCCTCCGCGCCGACGTCACGGACGATGTCTGGCGGGATGCATTGAAAACCGTATTGCAGTCGGTACGACGGCATTCCGACTTGCGGCCGGGCGAACGGGAATACCTTGATTTCGTCTCTTATTGTATGTTAGCCTGAGGACCCAAACGTCTCCGGCGCACGTTTTACATCCTCCCGGGCAATACCGATGGACGGTTTTTATGAAATACATAGCCGTTCGTTACGACTATCCTCTTAGTAGAATGATCTGGAAATCCGTCCTGGATTAATATGGAGTCAATATGGTCATATGGCTTACTATTGCCCAATGGGGATATCTCGCCCTATGGGCGGCGTTGTTGATTCATTGCCTGGTGAAGAAAAAATTTTTCCCGATATTCGGACGGGGATTGGGAACAAAGGTCTTCTGGCTGATCACGTTTGTCTTTGTAAATCCCCTCTTGACGCTGTTGTACGTGATATTCGGACTCGTCTTCAAAGCCGACGAGACGAACGTACGGAAAATCCACGTCAGGGGAACGATATGCCTGGTGCTTGTATTAGCAGTGATCGGGGTCTTCGAAATCCCGAAGCCGGGCGGACCAGAGAACGAGATCACGATCCTCCGGGCCGGACAGGAGAAAGAAAAGGAAAAAGGATTCAACCTTCATGCCCAGGCAGGTGTGCTCGAAGCGAACAACAGCTATAGCACAACAACCTCGAGCAGCACGAGCGGCAGCGCGAAATTTTACGCCGAGTCGATTGTGATCCGGAACGAGAGCGACCATGCGTTGGTCGATAAGGTAGGCCGGTTCATGCAGGAGAAGATCGTTCAGCTTCCGTACGTTGAGCAGGTTCAATACTGGCCGTCCGGCGTCGAGATGAACGATCCGCTCAGCCGGGCGGATGTGATTGTCGTTCTCGACGCCCGGAAAATCAATGAGGGCGGATTCGGGATCAAACGCAAGCTGGAAGCGAATATATCGTGTTACGTGGGCACCGATCCGGTTGAGAAAAGCCATCATTCGCATTACCACAATTCACCGCCCATGATCCGTTTTGCGATGAACAGCCATCTCATGCACAGCAGTCATTTCACGGGATTCGAAAGCGGCCGGGCGAAGTACAAGCAGCAGTCGGAGAACATCGGTCAACAGTTCGTCGAAGCCATCACGAAGCAGTTCGACAAATGGGTCGAAAAACACGGCCTGCTGCCGGAGTTGCCGGAGTCTATGTATGGCCGGGGAGTACTCGATGTCGAGTTCGAGTTTCTTAAAGAAAGGAATGCAAAACGGATTCATCACAGCGGAGGGCTGTTGACCAACTACAATGCCGTGTGGAGCTATGAGGATGAGCGGGCGAATGATGAGGTGTTCAAGGAAGTTCGCGATATCCTGCGCGAGCAGGGGTGGTCCGGCGGAAACCATCTGGACAGGGAGGGCAAACACAAGCGCGAAAACTTCACCATGAGCAGGGACGATGAACATATGCAAATATTCCGCAAAAGGGGCCGGAGTGACAGCGGCGGGATTATCTCCGGTGATAGTGAGTCTTTGGAAAAGAAACTTCCGATCATCGTGGAATATGTGTCGCTGTTCACGGATGAGCAGATGAACGATGTTTTGGGTAAGCTTTTCGCGTCCGAGGCGGGTCTCGATGTCAAGCTGATGTTCGAGAATTTTGGCTCTGATGAAACTGTCAAGCAGCTTCTGTTCGATTCCGTGGAATCCCAGCAGGTCAAAACGATGGATGGATATCTGTTGATCGGTCAGCATTACGCCGACAGAGATGAAATGGCCAAGGCGAAGGAGGCTTTGATGATGGCGCGGGCCCTGGGCCGGGCGGAGCGCGAGCACAATCCGGCTGAGAATGAGATCAAGAAACTGGCCGAGAAGATCGGCGATGAATCGCTGGCCAAGGGAGAGGTCGCAGTGGAATACTACCGGCGCGCCGGATTTGTCGATTTCTCGACGGTGGAAAACGGCACCGTGTATGAACGGGCGACGGATCAGCCAATAATGTTTTATACCGTGCCGGCGGATGACGAGGGAAATGATAAGGCCTGGATTAAGACAATCGTTTTCCGAATCAGCAAACTGATCGGGACGGAAGGCGAGTATGAAATGGAGAAGATAACCAAGCAAGGGGGCGGTTCGAGTGTGGGAAAGAACGGATTGTCAGGAAGAATCTACCTTCATGATTCGTCGGGTCATAAAAAACTGTTGAGTTTGGGAATCGAGCAACTGGAAGGTGAAAGATTCAAACTTACCGTTCGTAAGGAATAATCGGCCGGCACGGTGGGCCTTTCCAGTCAGCAGGGTCATCGAGCATGGGTATTGCAGAGATCATTCAGGATAAGAAGGGGCAGATCCTGGCCTTCGCGGCCAGGCACGGCGCCTCGAACATTCGCGTGTTCGGGCCCGTGGCGCACGGTACGGCCGATCCGGATTGCGATATTGATTTCCTTGTCGATATGGAGAAGGGCCGAAGCCTCTTCGACCTGGGCGGCCTCCTTATGGACTTACAAGAGCTTTTCGAGAGGAACGTCAATATCGCCACCGAGAACGACCTGCACTGGTTTATCAGAGACCGTATCCTAAACGATGCCAAGCCAATCTAAAAAAGGGGTCGGGAGCCTTTTCCGGTTACGTCATATCGAAATGAATCATAACTGCTGAAAAGGCTTGAATTTCCGGATGTATTGTGGTAGGCTATCGGAGGATGATAATTAAGGATTCTCTTATGAAACAAATTTGGGTTTTACTCATGATCTCTGCGTCGCTCGCGGCGGTGGGTTGCGAGAAGAAGGAAGAAGCGGCGAGCGCTAAAACCATGGCGGCCTGTCCGACGTGCGCTCAGCAGATGCCCGAAGACGCCTATTGTGCCGGCTGCAACGCCGTGGCGACGACGGAAACGGCCCTTGTGCATTGTGACGTATGCGACAAGGACTTCGAGCCAGGTACCTATTGCGCCCATTGCAACCGCTTCATGCTGAACGCCAAGGTCCATTGCGGCAACTGCCGGGACATGGTTGTCAAAGGCCATTATTGTACGACCGAAAAACTGTTCAAAGGCCTGCCCGACGTCGCCTACTGCGAAGAACACGGCAAACCCCACGCCCAAACCCAAACCTGCCCTGACTGCCGAAAGCAAACCACCGCAACGGAAATGTAGCAAGGGGCTTTAGGCTTTGGCTTAGCCTCTTGCCCTCGACGGACTAAGACGGAGAAATCCATTGGAACCCGTCATTGCAAGCCTCTAAGCCGCTTCGCGGCTGGTATCGGAAAGAAAATCAACCGTAGGGTGTGCAACTATGTTGCACACGCGGTATTGGGAGGATTGTGGCGTACGTTGGCCTTTTCTGCGTGTGCAAAAACGGAATTTGCACACCCTACCGAGGCCTACAAGGCTTATTTTCTTAGGAGGGTAACGCAGCGAAGTCGAAACATCTGGTGACGAACGTGATATGATGTTCCTATGTAACCAGATTTCTCCATTTCGCCCGCCTTCGGCGGACTCCAGTCGAAATGACAGTTCTTACACGTCATTTTGTTAGGAGGTCCAGAGGACCGTAGCAATCTTAATTCGTCACCTGTCTGGAAAATGATTGAAGGATTCGGTTTTTAGGCCGTCATCAAGGGTTTTACTCAAGAAAAATACGTAGTTACCACAATTGTTTCATTCGCCTGAAATATGGTATCATAAATATCCGCCGGTCACCTAAGAATGCTTTAGAATAGAGCAGCTGTGAGTTTGCAAAGGGAAAACATAACTTTCTCAATATCTTACATGTGTAATGTTATGTTGTTAGTCAATCATGATATTTTAATCGTATTTCCTTATCAAAAATCACGTATATCGGTATTGTAGAGAACGACATAATATATGTTATATTCAAAGGAATCCTACTATTTATAGCGTCTCAGGGCTCAAATTGAGATGGTGAATAGTTCAATTGATTGGAGCAATACAGATGATACCACAATCTCCAGCTGATGTCGTTGAGCAGAGCTACCGCGAACGTCTGAAATCACTAGAACCGATTCTTTTGTTTTCTTGCACACCAGATGGCGAATTCAATGCATGTGTCAGAACGAAAGGAAGTGGCAAGACGAAATGGTTCATTGAATTTGATGCTGGCCTCATCCATTCTAGCCATCTCATATGCATGGCAGCGCTTGCAAGTCCAAACATCCTTCGATCAGTCGGCGACCCCGATGCTGAGACGGGGTGGTTCAAACAGTTATCCAAACCACTCCCGTGGTTGGATGCACTAAGTGCTTACATCCAAATAAAAGATGAGCTCGGGTCAATCCGTATACGTCCATCTTGTCCAGTTCGCGCTGATTTTTCAGATCGACTCCTTACGAACATGCTCGATTTCGTATTGTATCACGAGCTTGGCCATATTGCACACAGGCATCTCGGCCCACAGCAAAGTTTGTTCGA
>Ga0272442_10005238_pt1 | contig 17425 bp, 16 predicted proteins | sample SSMForm2O_FD_200262 | JGI IMG/M metagenome (GOLD analysis project Ga0272442, IMG submission 200262) | Marine sediment archaeal communities from Little Sippewissett salt marsh, Falmouth, MA, United States - SSM-Form-2O | ecosystem: Environmental > Aquatic > Marine > Wetlands > Sediment ... | reverse complement strand
CGAAACTGCTAGAGGTTGTGGCTGTGGGCTTGCTTGTATCCGGTTGTGGATTCATGGCTTGGCTTGACGACGGAAGCGCAGTCGCGCAGACGTCAGGTTTGAGTTATGCGATCGTCGACACGGGGCAGGAGTTGACGTATGACAACGTCGACTCCCTCGCTGTCGAGCCGCAGGCTGGACAGCCATTCTACGGTCAGGATGCTCAAGTTCACGGGAATCAGCCGGACTACATGGACAATGGGGACGGAACGGTGACCGATCTGGTCACGGGCCTGATGTGGCAGCAGGGCTACAGCGGAAAGATGAGTCAGAGTGAGGCGGCGGCGGCTGCGTCGAGCTTCAATCTGGCCGAATACACCGACTGGCGGCTGCCGACGATCAAGGAGCTGTACTCGCTGATCGACTTCAGCGGCGAGGACGTCGATCCGATGAGCAGTTCGGCGAACAACCCGTTCATCGACACCAGCTACTTCGAGTTCGAGTACGGGGACACAAGCGCCGGCGAGCGGATCATCGACTCGCAATGGGCGACAAGCACGCTCTACACGGGATCGAGCAACTTCGGACAGCTGATGTTCGGTGTCAACTTCGCCGACGGGCGGATCAAGGGCTACCCTGTCGGAACCAGCATGGGACCCGGGGGGCAGGAGAAGACCTACTTCGTCCGCTACGTCCGCGGGAACACGTCCTACGGCCAGAATGACTTTGTCGACAGCGGTAATGGCGGCAACGGCGCAAGCGCCGTTGCTATGGCGGAATCCGGAGAGTCGTCGATTCCGCTGGGCACTGGGGGGACCGTAACAGATCTGGCCACGGGCTTGATGTGGGCCAGAGATGATTCGGGGTTCGGGATGAGCTGGGAAGACGCGCTGGCGTACGTCCAGGATCTGAATGATCAGAACTATCTCGGCTACTCGGATTGGCATCTGCCGAACGCGAAGGAGCTGCAGTCGATCGTCGACTACACGCGATCACCGGACACCACGAATTCGGTGGCCATCGATCCGATGTTCAACGTAACGAGTATCACAAACGAAGCGGGCGAGTTGGATTGGGCGTATTACTGGACGAGTACGACGCACGCTTCGGCGCGTGGCGGTCAGGCGGCGGTGTACATCGCGTTCGGTCGAGGACTCGGGTACATGAACAACCAGTACGTCGACATTCACGGCGCCGGCTGCCAGCGCTCCGACCCCAAGACCGGCTCTGCCATCCCCACCGGCCGTGGCCCGCAGGGCGATGTGGTCAGGGTCGACAACCTTGTAAGGGTAGTAAGAAACGTCGACACGACAACGGGCCAGAGTTCTCCGCCGGAAACGGCGGGGAACTCTCAGGCAACCGGCGGCGCGTCGACGGTTGCCTGCGATAGTGGGACTAGTTTTGGCAATGAAGGCGAAGAGGACGTAGGCGCTGCCTACGTCCTCTTCGCGCCCCTAGGCGGGCAAACAGCCTACCTCATCGATCGGGCGGGAACCGTGGTCCATACCTGGTCGCTGTCCGGACAGCCGGGTAACAGCGTGTACCTGCTGGAGGGCGGGGATCTCTTGGCGACGTACACGATTGATGGGGCATTCACGGCCGGCGGGGTCGGGGGCGGCGTGGAGTGCCTCGCCGGGGACGGGACGACGATTTGGTCATTCGAGCTGGCGGCCGCGAATGCGCAGCTCCACCACGACATCGAGCCCCTGCCGAGCGGCAACGTACTCCTGATTGCGTGGGAGCGGAAGACGCGCGCCGAAGCGCTTGCTGCCGGGCTGTCGGCGGATCAGCTGCCCCGCTCGGGCGACGTGTGGAGCGAGATATTGCTCGAGTACGACCCGATCGCGGGGCGGATCGTGTGGTCCTGGCACCTGTGGGATCACCGCTTGCACGCGGGGCAGATTGCGGCCGAACACCCGGAGAAGATCGACCTTGCCTACGCAGCACGGCAGAACACCGGCGACTGGTTTCACATGAACTCCGTCGACTACGACGAGGAGGCAGATCACATCCTGGTGTCGCTGCGGCACACGTCGGAGATCTGGATCATCGATCACGGCCTATCGACGGCGCAGGCGGCGGGGCCGGCCGGCGACCTTCTGTACCGCTACGGCAACCCGGCGGCGTATGGCGGCACGGGCGAGCAGGTCTTCTACGGACAGCACGATGCGGGATTCGTCACGGGCGATTCCGATGGAGTTGCGTCCAGTTCCTCCGGGACATCGCCGTCGAAACGGATCCTGCTGTTCGACAACGGCGATGCGCAAGAGCGTCCGTACTCCCGCGTCGTCGAACTCGCTCTCCCCGACTACGAGAACGGCCTGTTCGAGGCGGCCGAGATCGTCTGGCAATACCCGGCCGAACAGAACGACGCACAAGCTGTCCTGTTCGCCGAACAGAACGCGAATCAGCCTGTTCTGTTCGCCGGACACATATCCGGCGCGCAGCGGTTGGCCAGCGGAAACACGCTGGTCTGCGTGGGCACCGAAGGCCGCTTCTTCGAGGTCACGCCGTCCGGCGAGATCGTCTGGGAGTACGTCAATCCGTTCACCACGGTCGTGAACGGCAACGTGTCGAACGAGGTATTCAGAGCTCTGGCCTACTCTTCGGACTGCATAGGCCAGAGCTTGGCGAGTTCGCCTACGCCAAACTCGTAGTTGGCGCAGCATCCGAAGGCTGTTGCTCATGTAGCGAGCTGTAACGGGACGTATTTCGGACAGTGAAGAGGCCCGGAACCCACAGTGGAATGGAGTGTGAGGCGGGATGATCGTGCGGGATCGTTTCACCCGCCGAGTCGGCAGCTCAGCCGTCGCCTCCCAACGCGCGGTCGATCGCCTCTCGGATGCCCTCCTTCGGCGCCTCGTACCCCCAGCCGATTTCCTGCCCGTTGACGTAGATCGCGCGCGGGATCTGGTAGCGAAGGAGCGTATCGCGATCCTCGGCCTCGTATTCCCGAAGGATCACCCGATCGCCGTACTCGCCGGCGACCTCGCGGACGCGCTGTGCCTCGATCGCGCTCGTCGGGCAGAAGCCGTTCCAGAACAGATCAACGGCGACCCGGCCGGGAACCGGCTCGTAGGTGTAGTCGGGCTGGAGAAAACGGGGTGGTTCCGCGGAGTCGTGGAACGGCTTCCACAACAGGACCTCGCGGCCGCGTTCGTCAACGACTTGGTACTCGAGCTGCTCGAAGTACGCCGCCGGCATGAACCACTCCGCCCCCGGGATGTCGCGATAGGCGGCGATCGTGACGCCGTTGAACCCGGCGCTGCGGGCGTCGGCCTCGATCGATTCGAGTAGCTTCGTTCCGATCCCGCGTCCGGCGGCGGTGCGGAGCACGTAGAGACACGGGATCGCCATCAGGTTTGTGCCAAGCGGCCCCCACGATGCAACGTCGATCGGCAATCCGTACGCAAACCCGGCGTGTTCGCCTTCCAGCAGGGCAACCTTGAGTCGAGCCCCGTCCGCGCGGAGGGATCGAAACAGGACACACCGTCTCTTGCCACACGCGTCGGCCTCCTCGGACTCACTCACGTGAGAACAGGTGGAAACAAAGTACTCGTCCTCCGGCTGCATGTCGCGGATCTGAATCGTCTCATCGATCATCGGAACCTCCGCGCACAGTGTAGGGAACGGGTGCAACGAGAAACAGCCCGCGGCGAGCCGCCATGTTGCGGCAGCGCGGGTGAACGCGGCGTACTGTGCGTTGGTGACCGGATCGCTGCCGATGGCGAATGTGGGACGGTGCATGGACTCGGGCGTCTTGCTGTACAGGAACGGTCCGGCCGGGATCGCTGCGTTGAATAGTGAGTTTCAGGTATATAGACTATGACATAGTATGCGTCCCGCGATTGCCTGAGGTCTCAGGGTTCCGGATGAACGGATTGGGAGGTTCCATGATGAAGAAGGTTGCCCACTTCGTCGGCATGGTGGGCCTGCTTGCAGCGACCGTGGGTGCACCGTGCCTTGGCCAAGTGCAGACATCATCGTGCTGCGCCGCGCTGCTCGTCATCGACGTACAAAGCGGTTGGCTCGGTCCGGGAGCGGTTACCGTCGACCAAGTGCGAGTACAGGACAAGATCGCGGAGATCCTCGATGTTGCCCGGCCATCCGGAATACCGATCCTCTTCATCGTCGACGTCTCGACGCGTGCGGTCCACAGCGAGTACTACCTCGCCCTCGCCGATCCGCTGGAAGTACTCGAGGGTGACCTGTTGATCGAGAAGCAGCACCCAAACGCATTCACACAGACAACCCTCGATGAGCGGCTGCGTGCAATGGGGATCTCTACGCTGATCGTTACCGGCTTTGCGAGTGATGCCTGCGTGCGGGCGACGGTGAACGGCGCGAGATACAAGCACTACGACATCATCATTGTGGAAGACGGGCACAGCGGCGGGGACGGCGGCCAGACGGCCGCACGGCAGAACGATGCGTGGCGCGAGATGGATCTAGTCGTAATGCCCAGTGCGGAGATCGACTTCGCCGCCTTGTGCAGCACACGAGAGGACGCAGAGTAGCCGGACGATGCGTGAGGCCGGTCGGTGGACGGATACAATGCCTCTGCTGTAGAAGGGGGCACTGTGGTCGTAGAGGTTTCCGCCGTCCTGCGAAATGCGCTGATTCCGCTGTTCGCCGAGCACCGTCGCGATCGCGCATTCATCGACTGTGTGTTGGAGGGTCGCCACGGTACTGCGTACGCCGACGACGAAACGCATCCGACGGTGGCTCGTGTCGACTGCGGACCGTTCACCGCATTCGCGGGCGATCCTACGTCGCCGTGCGTCGCAGGCCTGATTGGCCGCAGGCAGATCGAGTGGGTCACGCCGGAAACCGACGCGTGGGCGTCGGTTCTGGAGACAGCGTTCGCGCAACGGATTCGCCGGATCCCGTTCACGGCATTCTCCGCCGAATCGCTCGACATCACCCATCTGAATCGGCTTGCCGCGGCGATTCCACCGGAGTACAGCGTGCATCGCGTGGATGCGTCGCGCGTCGAGCGCTGGCTCGCCGATCTCGAGAAGGCGTGGGTGCTCGAAGCCTACGGATCGGTCGACGAGTACCTGCGGCGCGGGCTGGCGTACATCGCCGTCCGCGCCGGCCGTGTCGTGTGCGCAGCGGCATCGGCGGTCACCAGTTCGCGCGCGATCGACATCGACGTCGAGACGGCAGCCGAGCATCGCAACCGTGGCCTGGCGACCTGTGTCGCAGCGACGTTGGCGATCGAGAGCCTCGTGCGTGGGTTGGAACCGCAGTGGTATGCGGCAAACGAGGCGTCATGCCGGCTGGCGGAGCGGCTGGGATACGTTCGGCAGGACACGTACGACACGTTTGAGATCTCGTCGCAGTAGAGGATCTCCGTGCTAGCGGCGGGCAGCGATCCACGAGGGGACGTACGACCACGCGGAACGCATCTCGGCACGAAGCGCGTCTGCGTGCGGAACGTGCGCGGCGACCAGGCGCCAGAACGCGGGCGAGTGATCGAGGTGCACGGCGTGGCACAACTCATGGACGATCACGTACTCCGCGAGGCGGCGCGGAAGGAATAGAAGCTGTGCGTTGAGACTCAGCGTGCCGCGGATGGAGTAGCTGCCCCAACGACTCCGTTGACAGCGCACGCGAACGGTGGACACCGGCATGGCGAGCCGGTCGGCACGCTCCTCGGTCCAGGGGATCAGACGGTGCTTGGCGCGATCGACGAGCCATGCGCGAAGTGCTCCGGCCCAGGAGTCGAGGGACTCAACGTCGGCGACTGCGTGCAAGCGGCCGGTTCCGGCAAGGGCAAGGCGCGCGGGCCGAGCCGGATCATGGGTCCACGCAATCGTCCAGTCCTCGTCGAGTGCACGGAGCAGAAGCCGCGCCGGTGGTGCGCTCGTGTCATCGGCGGTGCCGACCGCGAGCCGCTGCGCGTGGATGCGCGCACGGGCCGCGGCGATCGACGGCTCGTGTCGCGCCACGATCGAGGGGATTCGAGATCGGTCGAACCCAGCCGGGACGACGACTTCGACGTCTCCGGTGACCGAAATCCGAACGCGAACGGAGCGCGCTCGCTCGCTCCCCCGTACGCTGTATTCGAAGTCGGATGAATACGATTCGCGGGTCACGCCGCGCATGGTACCTTGCACGCAGGCGCTTTCCCATCTACGGAGCGACGTGCTGTACAATGGGGATCATCACAGGGGGAGGTGAGTCGGGTAATGGCACAGTATCCAACCAGGCCTGTAGTTCCGGAGACGCTGAAGTGTCTCGATTGGATGAACGGGACATGGATCGAGGATCAGGAGGATCGCCGGTGTGAAGAGATATGGTCCACGCCCGACGCGCACGCGCTGATGGGGATGTTCCGCTGGATCAGCGACGAGGATGTCAGTTTCTACGAGTTCATGGTCGTCCAAGAGGCCGATGACGGAATCGAGATGCATGTCAAGCACTTCCATCCGTCGCTGGTTGCGTGGGAAGAGCGAGAACGGTTCCAGGGATTCGTGCTGACCGACGTGGCAGAACGCCGGGCGACGTTCGCCTCCCGAACGAAGGACGACGCGCCGGACGGATCACTCGGATGGCTCACGTACGAACTGACGTCTGAGGATCGGCTGCTCGTTCAACTGATCGAGCCCGACGGGAACGTGAAACTCACCTTCCACTTCCTTCGCTCCCTGTAGCCGATCGCACGCATCTCTGCTTGTCTTCGCTGCTCTTGTATTCGGCGGTATCTCATGCATACTGGAATCGGAGGGGGGGCGAGAATGGCGTACGAGATGACGGTCGACCACTTGCCGGATGTGCTGCATGTGACGCGTACCGGACAGGATACGCTGGAGGCGGCAAAGGAGTACTGGACGCGCATCGCCGAGATCCTCAAGAGTGGTTCACAGCGCCGCCTTCTGATGGAAGAGCACCTCACCGGCACGATCCCTGACCTGGCAATCCCATCACTGGGGCGAGTTCATGAAGACGCTTGAGATCCCTCTTGGAACAAAGATAGCGTTTATCCACCGGCCTGAACGGTGTAGCGAGTACGCGTACGCGGAGGCGCTCCTTGTCAATCGGGGGTTCATCGCACGCGTCTTTACGCGGATCGCCGACGCGGAGGAGTGGCTGCGTACGACGCCGGCATGCGGCAACTGATCGTCGCCGCGCTACGCCTTCCACACCGTCCATATCCCCACGAGGATGAACAGCACTCCGGCCACCCGGTGGAGGATGTGAACCGCGCTGTCCGGGATCACGCGCGATAGCGCGCAGCCGAGAAGCACGGCAAGGCCTGCGGATGCAACCAAGGCCGCTGCCGCACCGGCGAAGACGACCCACGGCGGGCGTCCGCTGCTCGCAAGCGCAACGACGGCCAGTTGGGTCTTGTCCCCGAGTTCCGCCAGGAAGATCATGAAGAACGTCGAAAAGAAAGTCTGCAGCATTGTAACCTCCGCCTAGAGAGCTTCGATGATCGTACAGCAGGCGACTCAGCATTGCCCAGGCGCTCTGTGAGATGTGCTTCCATTTGTGTTTAGATGCGCTGTATGATACGTGGGGGATTGCAGTGGCAACCAGGGGGTGATTGCCATGGCGGAGGCGTGGAGTCGAACGGTACACCTGCTTGCGTTCAACGGGTTGGCGGATTGGGAAATCGGTCTGGTCGCCTACGAACTGAACACACGCGTCGGAATGCCGGTGGTCACGATCGGGTTCACGGCAGACGCAACGCGAAGCGGTGGGGGCCTGCGGATCGTACCGGACGTGGCGCTGGGCGATGTCGATCCTGCAGCGATTTCGCTGCTGATCCTGCCCGGCGGGGAGATGTGGCACGTGCTGGACAATCAACCGCTTCGCGAACTGCTCCGCTCGCTGCGGGCTCGCGGTGTGCCAATCGCGGCAATCTGCGGTGCGACCACGTTTCTAGCGCGCATGGGGGTGCTCGACGGTGTGATGCACACCAGCAACTCGCTCGAGTACTTGCTGGAAATGGCTCCGGGATATATGGGATGGGAGAAATACAGTGATACGCCGGCGGTGAGCGACGCGGGCATCATCACGGCCGGCGGTGACGCCGCAGTGGAGTTTGCGTACCAGATCCTACGTGAATTGCGGGTGTACGATCCGAAACAGCTTGACGAGTTCGCGGAGTTCTGGCGTTGCCGCAAAACATAGGATGGAGATCATCGAAAGGAAGGACGACTGATGTCGGCACATCGGTGGTGGGCGCGGCGGATTTCCCTGGTCGTGGTGAGTTTGGTCGTCGTGGTTGGGTGTTGGGCCACAGTGTTCGGCGAGCATGACATCGTCGCGACAACGACAATCGTCGGTGATGTGGTGCAGCAGATCGTTGGGGATCTCGCTCACGTATCGATTCTTCTCCCGACGGACAGCGACCCGCACGCGTTTCAGCCGACGCCGCAGGACCTGGTTGCGGTAACCCGGGCGGACATTGTGTTCGCAAACGGTGCGGGGCTGGAGACGGAGCTATCGACGCTGCTTGAGAATGCTACCGGTCCAGTGGTTGCACTCTCCGACGGACTGCCGCTACGTACGTTGGCGGAAGAGGGGGAACCGGATCCGCACGTGTGGTTCGACCCAACGTACGTGATGGTGTGGACGCGCCGAATTGCCGAAGCACTGGCCGAACTCTGGCCCGATGAGGCTTCTGCATTCATCGGCAACGCCGCCGCATACCGTGAACGGCTGGCGGACCTGGACCTGTGGATCTGGCAGCGCACGGCGGAGATCCCACGTTCGAATCGTGGCGTGGTTGCGGACCACGAGGTTCTGGCGTACTTCGCGGTACGCTACAGTTTCGACCTGCTCGGATCGCTGTCACCGGGATTCAGCCCATCGGCCGAACCGTCTGCCCGCGAACTGGCGGGAATCGAACAGGTGATCGGTGTGCTCGATGTGCCGGCGATCTTCGTAAGCAGTACGGTGAACCCGGTGTTGGCGGAAGCGGTGGCCGCAGACACGGGAACCCGGATTGTCATGCTGTACACCGGCTCGTTGACCAACGCGGACGGTCCGGCCGCGGATTACATCAGTCTGATGCGATACGACGTCGAAGCGATCGTGGGTGCCCTCACGCCGTGACCGGGTTCTCGTTCATCCGGTGGCGGGATTGGACATGGAACTTCGGACGCGGTGCACAAGGGGTTGACACGCGTGGAAATCGAGTCTAGACTGCACATAGGATGATTCGTGCGAAGAGTGCAATCGGAGGTAGTGTTGTAGCCGCCTCGGCATTCTTTGGCACGACGACGCAGAACGAGCCTTGCTAAACTTCCGGATCGGCCGGAAGGTGGCGGGGTTCGCGACAACGACTGCAGGGATACCTGCGGTCGTTTCTCTTTGCCAACAGGAGGTGAAGAATGGCGGACCTCGAACGAAGGATCATGGTGACAGGCGCTGTCGGACAGATCGGTTCCGAACTGACGGCGGCGCTACGGGAGCGGCGCGGCGGAGACAACGTCGTTGCGGTCGGGCATAGTACGGAGCCATCCGAGACGCTACGAAACGGTGGACCGTTCACGACGTGCGACGTGCGCGACGCGGCGGCGTTGGCTCACATAGTGGATGCGTACCAGGTGGACACGATCTACCACATGGCCGCCATTCTGTCGGCGGCCGGAGAGCGCGTCCCGCTCCTCGCGTGGGATGTGAATGTCAACGGGCTGATCAGCGTACTGGAAGTGGCGCGCATTCGCGGGCTGGCGCAGGTGTTCGTTCCCAGCTCGATTGCCGTTTTCGGACCGGACGCACCGCGCGAGCTTGCCCCGCAGGACATCGCGCTTCATCCCACCACGATGTACGGTGTCAGCAAAGTCGTCGGCGAATCGTTGGCCGACTACTACGTGCACGAGTTCGGGATGGACGTTCGCGGGATCCGCTATCCCGGGATCGTGTCTCACGAGACGTTGCCGGGCGGAGGAACGACCGACTACGCGGTCGAGATCTTCTATGCGGCGGACGCTGGCGGGCAGTACCAGTGTTTCGTACGGGAGGATACCGTGCTCCCGATGATGTACATGCCCGACTGCATCCGCGCGACGTTGGATCTGATGGACGCGCCGGCCGATCGTCTGTCGGCTCCGACGCGATACAACGTGGCGGGCTTGAGTTTCTCCGCCGGAGAGCTGGCCGCGGAGATTCAGGAGCATCTGCCGGGGTTCGTCTGTTCGTATGTGCCGGACGCGCGGCAGGAGATTGCCGACAGCTGGCCGCAGAGCTTGGATGACCGTCGTGCACGGATCGACTGGGGATGGTGTCCGTCATTCGGCGTCAAGGAGATGGTCGCCGACATGATCGAGAAGATCTCCGGGCCGATGCTCGATGCCGAGCGGGTGGCGAGCGAGGAGCCCGTCGAGGTGTCAGTTCGCGCGTAAGCGTCTTGCCGGCCTCAAGCGGAGGTCCACTATGCGCTGCGGGCGGTCTGGTTGTTTGGCAGGTCGCCCGCGTTCCCCTATGATCGATACCGAGGAGAACCCGTTCGCGCGTTTGCGACGAACGGGCTTCACCTCGGAAAGGACTGCGGTGTTCGAGTACGTTCGACCGAACACAGTGGAGGATGCTTGCCGAGCGCTTGCCGAGGGGGGCGGCGGCGCACGAATCCTCGCCGGAGGCACGGATCTGTTGGTTGAGATCCGAAATCGCCTCCGCATGCCCAATCTGCTGATCGACATCAAGCGCGTTCCGGTTCTCAACGTGGTGGAGACGGACTCGTCCGGAACGCTGTCAATCGGGGCGGCGGTTTCGCTCGGCTGTGTCATGGAGACTGCGGCGATCCGCGATCGTTATCCGGGTCTTGCCCAAGCCGCCGGCAGCATTGCCACCTATCAGCTGCGAAATCGCGCGACCGTCGCCGGAAACTTGTGCAATGCGTCACCGGCGGCCGACATGGCGCCGATCCTGCTTGCGCTGTCGGCGCGCCTGCTTGCGCGGAGCCCGGCCGGCGAGCGGGAGATTCCGATGACGCAGTTCTTCACCGGCGTGAAGCAAACGTGTCTCACGGCAGACGAGATGGTCTGCCGAGTGATCGTCCCGCCGCACTCTGAAGGGCTGCGGACCGCGTTCGTGAAGCAGCAGCGCATTCGCGGACATGATCTGGCGATTGTCAACGCCGCCGGCGCCTACGATCCGGGGTCGGGTGTTCTGTGCGTCGCGATCGGAAGCTGCGCGCCGACGCCTGTGTTGCTCGAGCCGGTCGACGTGCATGAATCACGGGGGACCGACGCGGCCGACACTGTGATCGACCGGGCCGGTGCTGCGACGGCGCCGATTTCGGACGTGCGCGCGTCGGCCGAGTACCGGCGGGCGGTCTTGCCGGTGCTACTGACCCGATTGCTGGACGAGTTGCTCGGAGAGGAGGGGCGGCGATGACGTACGCAATCCGTCTGACGGTGAACGGACACGTCGAGACGGCGGACGTCCCGGCGTCGATGACGCTGCTCGAGCTTCTCCGGGAGCGCCTCCACCTGACGGGAACGAAGGAAGGATGCGGAATCGGCGAGTGTGGCGCGTGCACCGTACTGCTCGACGGCAAACCGGTTACGTCGTGTCTAGTGCTTGCGGTCGAGGTGGACGGGTGCACGGTGGAGACGATCGAGGGCGAGGCAAGCGACGGCGAACTGTCGACCCTTCAGCAGGCGTTCGTGGACGGCGGGGCAATCCAGTGCGGCTTCTGTACACCGGGAATGATCATGTCCGCGCGCGCGTTGCTGCGGCGGAACCCGGATCCTTCCGACAAGGAAATCGTCGAGGCAATCGCCGGAAACCTATGCCGCTGCACGGGGTACGAGGCGATCGTGGCCGCGATTCGCACGGCGGCGGAGCGACAGCGCGGCACAGGAGGCGGGTCGCATGACTAAGCGCGCTGCGTACGTGGGAGCGCCGGTGGGACGCGAAGACGCCGTCGATAAGGTCACCGGCGCGTCGCGCTACACGCACGACCTCGCGTTTCCCGGAATGCTGCACGCGGCGATCGGTACGTCTCCGCACGCGTCGGCGCGGATCGTCTCGGTCGATACGGACGAAGCGGAGAGGATGCCCGGCGTTCGCGTGGTGCTGATCGGCGAGACGTTGTGCTATCAGCTAGGGCTGTACATGCAGGACAAATGCATTCTGGCTCGTCGCGTAGTTCGCTACCAAGGGGAACCGGTGGTGGCGGTGGCGGCGGACACGCTCCGGCAGGCGGAGGACGCGTGCCGGGCGGTTCCCATAACGTACGAGCCGATGGACGGGGTGTTCGATCCGCGGGTTGCCATGGACTACGGCGCACCGCTCGTCCACCCGGACCTGCACACGTACGCACACATGGACGGCGTGTTCTTCCCGAAACCCCACTCCAACATCGCACATCACCAGAAGGTGCGGAAGGGAGATTTCGACGCCGCATGGGCCGCGGCGGCCGTAACGCTCAAGAGCGCGTTTTACAATCCGCCGGTGCAGCATGTTCCAATGGAAACGCACGCGACGATCGCACAGGCGATGCCGAACAAGCGGGTCGAGCTGTGGACGAGCAGCCAGTCTCCGTACACGGTGCGACACCTGATGTCGGTCGCGTTCGGACTGCCCCACGCCAGCGTGCGGGTCCACGTGCCGTCAGTCGGCGGTGGGTTCGGCGGGAAGGCGGGGCTCAACCTTGAGCCGCTGGCGTACGTGCTATCCAAAGCAGCCGGCGGTCGACCGGTGAAGGTCGTTGCGACACGCGAACAGGAATTCAATACCCTGCCTTCGCGGCAGGGGCTTCATTCGACGATCGGAATCGGCGCCGCCGAGGACGGGCGGATCGTCGCGTTCAAGGCGACATACGTGTGGGACGCCGGAGCGTACGCAGACTACGGGGTCAATATCGGACGGGCGGCAGCGTACTCGGGCGCGGGCCCGTATGCGATTGACAACTGCTGGATCGACTCGTACGTCGTATATACGAACAAGGTATTCGGGACAGCGTACCGGGGGTTCGGACACCTCGAGGTGCTGTGGGGGGTTGAACGGGCGATGGATCAGATGGCTCGGAAGCTCGGCCTCGATCCGGTTGCATTCCGCCGCAAGAATCTGCTGCGACCGGGAACGACCACAATTACCGGCGAGCGGGTGACCGAAGGCCACGGGAGTCCGGAGCAGTGCGTCGACGCCGCTGCAGACGCAATCGAGTGGGGGACGACAGTGCAGCCGACGTCGCCCGGCAGAGTTCGCGGCAAGGGCATCGCTGCACTGCACAAAGCGCCGGCGATGCCAACGTTCACATCCTGCGCGGCCGTGATCAAGCTCGATGAGGACGGTGCAGCCGACGTCTTGATCTCGGGCGTCGACTACGGCCAAGGGACGTACACCGTGCTTCGCCAGATCGCTGCGGATGAGTTGGGAATCCCCATTGAGAAGGTGCACGTGACCTGGGAGTGCGACACCGCGTTCTCGCCGTACGACTGGCAAACGGTGGCCAGCCGTTTTGCGTACATGGGGGGGAACGCTGTGATCGAGGCGGCGGCCGATTGCCTGCGCCAGATTCGAAACGTTGCCGCGCAGGCGCTTAGCGCTGACGTGAGTGAGATTGAGTGCGAGAACGAGACGGCATTTGTCCGGGGAGAGCCGGTCCGCTCCATCGCGTACGCAGACCTCGCCCTCGGCTACACGTACAGGAACGGGAATTCGATTGGCGGGCCGGTGATCGGGCACGGGCGGTTCATCGCTACCGGGTTGACCCACCTTGATCCGAACACCGGGCAGGGGCTGCCGGCGCAGTACTGGACGTACGGAGCACAGGCGGTTGAGATCGAAGTCGATACAGGAACGGGGGAGATCGAGATCGTCCGTATCGCGACAGCAATCGATGCCGGCAAGGTGCTGAACCCGAAGTTGTGCGTAGGACAGGTCGTCGGCGGCGTGCTGCAGGGGCTCGGCTCGGCGCTGTGGGAAGGATTCTCGTTTGACTCCAATGGGCGGCTGCTCAATCCGAGCTTCGTCGACTACAAGATTCCGACGGCCAAGGATGTACCGACGGAGACCAAACAGATTCTGCTCGAGAATCCGCAACCCGGAGGACCGTACGGAGCTCGCGGCGTGGCCGAACACCCAATGATCAGTGTGCCGTCGGCAATCGGAAACGCGCTGTACGACGCGCTGGGGATTGAGTTCGACACGCTGCCGCTGACTCGGGAGCGTGTTCTGCTAGCGCTGCGCGCGGCCGGCACGGGAAAGCACAAGCGATGAAGCAGGTTCGGATCGAACGCAATCGCTACTTCGACTCGGTGTTCCTGATGCGGATCAGCGCACAGCTCGAGGCGCTGCCCGATACGAATCAGGCAATCGTGGCGATGGCCACGCCGGTGAACGTCGGCAGTATGAAGAGTGCCGGCTTTCGGCTCCCCGAAGGGATTCCGACGCCGAACGACCTGATGATCGCCGTCGACGCGGCGACGCAGACCGGGCTGGACACGGCGTTGGCGCGGCTTGATGAGATGCTGGCGGGGTCCGCGTCGGTGGATCGCGACAGCCCCAAGCCCACATCGCTTGCCGAGGCAAGCGACGCGAATCCAGACGCGAACGTCGTACTAATTTCCGTTCCCGGTCGATACGCCGCGCGCGAAGCGCGCCGCGCGCTGGAGCGTGGACTGCACGTGATGCTCTTCTCCGACAACGTGTCGGTGGAGAACGAGATTGCGCTCAAAGACAAGGCCGTCGGCCGCGGACTGTTGATGATGGGACCGGACTGCGGTACAGCGATCCTAAACGGCGCGCCGCTGGGCTTCGCCAACGCGGTACGGCGGGGACGGATCGGTCTGGTCGGTGCATCGGGAACGGGAATCCAGGAGATCAGCACGCGCGTTCACGCGCTCGGCGGGGGCATCTCGCAGGCGATCGGAACCGGAGGACGCGATCTGTCCGAGGCAGTTGACGGACGCATGACGCGGTTTGCGATCGACGCGCTGGCGGAGGAACCGGAAACTGACGTAATCGTGGTGGTGTCGAAGGCGCCGGGTCGGGCGGTTGCCCCGAAGGTCCTGGAGCGGTTGGAGGCGGCAGGGAAGCCGGGTGTGGTGTGCTTCGTCGGTTGGCATCCGGCGGAGGAACGCGTGTCGTTCGCGGGAGAGGCGATTCAGCGAGCCCGCACGCTGGCGGAGGCGGCTGAGCGTGCGTGTGTCGCCGGTGGGATCGACGTGCGTGCGGGAGATGACGCTGCGCCGTCGGAGGAGGAAGCGGTCGCGAACGGTCGGCGGATCGTCGGCTTATTCTGTGGCGGCACACTGTGCCAGGAAGCATGGAGCCTGATGCGAAGCGCCGGAATCGCGGTATCGTCGAACGTGGCGTTCGATCCTGTACACAAAGTGGCCGCAGGCACATCGGTCGCGGGCCACGTGCTGTGGGATCTGGGGGACGACGCGTTCACCGTCGGGAAACCGCATCCGATGATCGAACCGGCACTACGAGACGCGCACGTGGCGGCAGCGGGTGAGGATGTACCGGTCGCGGTGGTTCTCGTCGACTGCGTGATCGGGTACGGCGCGCATGCGGATCCGGCGGCGAGTCTGGCGCAAGCGATTGCGGAGGCAAGGCGCGCGGCACGGGCGGCGGGCCGAACGCCGCCGGTCGTGATTGGCTCGGTCATCGGGACGGAGCGCGATCCACAGAATGCCAACCGGCAACGCGCCACGCTGCAGGCGGCCGGGATGCAGGTGGCGGCGAGCAACGCGCAGGCCGTGCGATGGGCGATCCGCGCTGTGAAAGGTGGTGCGGGCGAATGAGCGGCTCTACGACGTTGTTCGGCGAACCGCTGCACGTAATCAACCTTGGGCTGGCGTCGTTTGCACAGCCGATCCGCGATGCCGGAGCGCGCGTCACCGAAGTGGATTGGCGCCCGCCGGCGGGTGGTGACGTCGAGTTAGCTGACCTGTTCGATCGCTATGCGGCACGCGCCGACTGCGTTGCTGTAGTGAATGCGGCAAACGAGACGGCGGTGCAGAAGCTTCTGGCCGCGCAGCCGACGGTGATCGGGATTGCGCATGCCGGCGATGTGATTCCGGGGATGACGAAGACGATGATCCTCCACGCGGGGCCGCCGGTGCCGTGGGAGCGAATGTGCGGACCGATGCGGGGCGCCGTGCTCGGCGCACTGCTGTTCGAGGGCGTCGCAGCGTGTCCGGAGGAGGCGGAGGAACTCGCCGCGGGCGGTGGGATCGCCTTCGATCCGTGTCACCATCACGACGCGGTTGGGCCGATGGCCGGGGTTGTGAGCGCATCAATGCCGGTGTGGATCGTCGAGAACGCTGCGTTCGGGAACCGCGCCTACTGCACGCTGAACGAGGGGCTTGGCAAGGTGTTGCGATACGGTGCATATAGCAAGGAGGTCATTGACCGGCTGCGGTGGATGAGCGACGTGCTGGCTCCGGTGCTTTGCGCAGCGATCGACGTGCACGGTCCGGTCGATCTGCGAAGTCTGATTGCGCAGGCGCTGCAGATGGGCGACGAAGGACACAACCGGAATCGGGCCGGCACGTCGCTTCTGATCCGAGAGCTGGCACCGACCCTGGTTCGCCTGAACGAACAGCGAGAGGTGATCGGCGATGTTCTGGGATTTCTCCACGGCAACGATCACTTCTTCTTGAATCTCACCATGCCGGCGGGCAAGTGCGCGCTTGATGCGGCGGCCGCGATCGACGGCAGCTCACTGATCACGGTGATGGCGCGGAACGGAACGGAATTCGGCATCCGCGTATCGGGGACCGGCGACCGCTGGTTCGTGGCACCCGCACCGACGGTTGACGGCCTGTACCTGCCGGGGTTCTCGGCGCAGGATGCGGCGCCCGATATTGGGGACTCGGCGATCACCGAAACGGCCGGATACGGCGGATTCGCGATGGCTGCGTCGCCGGCGATCGTCCAGTTCGTCGGGGGGTCTCCGGAGCGGGCACTGGAGACAACGAAGCGCATGCGGCGGATCACGCTGGCCGAGAGCACAGCGTACCGGATCCCGGCGCTCGGGTTCCGCGGGTCGCCGACGGGAATCGACGTTCTCCGTGTGATCGAAACGGGGATCGTTCCTGCGATCAATACGGGAATCGCCCACAAGGACGCGGGAGTCGGAATGGTCGGCGCCGGCCTGGTTTCGCCGCCGTTCGCCTGTTTCGCGGAAGCAGGGCGCGCACTGATCGAAACGGTGGAGCGGCGCACGTACTCCACAGCTCGGGAGAGAAAGGAAGACAAGACATGAAGCTGATTGACCTAACGATACCGCTATCGATCGCCACGCCACCGTGGCCGACGTACGAGCCGCTGCAGGTGAAGTACTTCAAGCGGCTGGCACCGAACGGCGCGAACGGACAACTGGTCACACATTCAAACCATGTGGGCACGCACCTGGACGGCGAGATCCACTTCTACACGCCGGGAAAGGATATCGCCTCGTTGGACTTTGACTTCCTCGTGCACGAGGGTGTGATCGTCGATCTGTCCGACGCAGTGGAGGACTATG
>Ga0272442_10005237_pt1 | contig 17426 bp, 14 predicted proteins | sample SSMForm2O_FD_200262 | JGI IMG/M metagenome (GOLD analysis project Ga0272442, IMG submission 200262) | Marine sediment archaeal communities from Little Sippewissett salt marsh, Falmouth, MA, United States - SSM-Form-2O | ecosystem: Environmental > Aquatic > Marine > Wetlands > Sediment ... | reverse complement strand
GACCTGAGTTTTTATAAGTTTTATTCTTTCAATTTGTTTTAACTTTTTATCATGTTCAATTTGTTTTAACTTTTGTTTCTCTTCAAGTTCCTTTTGTGCATTATCCTTATGGAATATCAACTGTTTTTCATAACTATCTTTTAAATTGGAATGATATAATATCCTTTCATTACATTCTTCAATTAATGTATTAAGTTCTGCCTCTGTACTATCTTTAATTCTAAAATATCTTTCAAGTGCATTATTGACTGTTTTTGACTTATCTCCTGGTTTTACTGAGTTTAATTTATCAAGAATTTCTTGATCTATTCTAAAAGAACATACAATGGTTTTCTTATTGGACGGAGGTCTACCCATAAAAAATAACCTCCGTTCTCTGTATAGTATAATAATAAATAATAAATGTAATATTACGTAATATTACAAAAACTCGTTCTATATTACAATATACCCTTTTTTCGTCATGTCGTTGTTGTTGTTTCTCCTGTTGGAATTTTATTGTAGAATTGTAATATTTATTTCCAATGTTCAAAAAATGGTCAATTTTAGTCGTTTTTAGTATTACAAAAACGAGTTTATGTAATACTTTATTATAAATAGTACCATTGTATTTATTGTATTCAGTATGTGGCATTGGATCAACCTCTTTTTTTACAAAAACAGTTTATTTTCTGTTTTGTAGTTCTTTTAAAAGAAATTGGGTTAATTCAATGCCTTTAAGACCACTTTTGTCTTTAAAGCTCTCGTAGTCCTTACTCAAGAACTATCACCTTTCTTAAGTGGTCTTATAATTAATTCCTTGTCAGAAATAAGCTCTAACGAGTCCCCAGCCTTAATTTCAAAATACCTACAAAAGCCTATGGGCAACGTAATAGCCAATGACGACCCATGGGTTTGTACTTTCCTCTTTGTTCTGTCTTGACGTAACATGTGGTTCATATTCCTGAACTTAACCCATTGTTCTCCCACATATCTTACGTCAGAATTTTTTTTACATTTTGGTTTAAGTTCAATAACAAGTATGCACATTTATGTATAAATAAATTTATGTATATGTATTATTTTTTACCCTTCAATTTTTGTAACTGTTCGTATAGATATACATTAACGCCCTGGTCTAATTTTTTGTTTATTTCTTCAATTTGTGCCTTAAGTTTCTTATTTTCTTCCTCTAAGTCTATAAGTCTTTCATCTGTTACATTGCTTTGAAAGATAAGTAAATGCTGTAAACCTTTTTCATATTCCCCTGCCAATTCGTCAATAGTCTTTTTGTTGTATATCTTATCCAGTTCTGTCCTCTCCTGGTTAGCAAGGTATTTTGCAAGATCGTTGTTGTATTTACTGAACTGTGTCACAAAGTATTTTCTTAGGCAGTGAGGGTGTATCTTATCCCTTTCGATATAATTACTTGAGGTATCCTTTAAGTCAAGGTTGGCCTTTTCAAGTGCATCCTTGAACATTCTCCTTATGTTCTTTGTTGTACCGCCAAAAAGTTTATCGTTGTTGGACTCGTCCCAGTATTTGGGTTTTGTCCTCTTCCGTTGTGTTTTCATCCATCCTTCCCTTATTTTCATCCATTCCAGGATAGCCTCCTTTGCCTCTGGAGAACAGAAGGTCTTTGCCTTTGTCCTGTTCTTTGTATCCCTCAATGTTATCATGGGATATTCTGCATCAAGGTCAATGTCCGATAGTTTTAGGTTGCATACTTCCCCAATCCTCATTCCAGAACTTGCCATTAACAAGAACATTGCCCTTGGTTTTGTGGTTGAATGTGTAAGTATCTGCTGTACTTGTTTTTGTGTTGGTACTATGTCTTCGCTTATCGCCTGGGCTACCTTATCCGTCCCCCGTCCTCTTAATTTCTTCCAATAGGAGTTTGAAAGGTCAATTTTATAGTGTTCCAAGAACATTTTAACACTTGATATTGCATTGTGTATCATTTTTGGGGAATATTCCTCTTTTACCAGCCAGTTCCTGAACTTGCTTATATCCTGTTCGTAACCGTCAAGTGTTTTGAACTTCTCCCCGTTCTCCAACATCCTTACATCCTTTATGTAAGTATCTGGGTTCTTTTTATTGAATGTAAAATACTTTGATAGCATATTCTTATGCTGCCGTATAGTATTTCGTGTAGTATATTCTGATAAGAAGGCATTTACCTTATTTGTTTCTAAAATTTGTTTTCTATTCATTTTTCATCATTGTACCATAACACAAATTCCTTTATATATTTTACTATCAACCAGTAATATATTTGTTAACACCTTCTATCCAACAATTACGCTAAAAACCTCTTGTGGCGTACATCCTTTCTCCTCGCCCCCTCTCTCTCAATATTATTATTTTTTGCAATAAAAATTACATATATTGGAAATCTCAAGGTATTTATACTTATAAAGCATTAAAAAAAGGGGTAGAAACATAACTTCCAAAAAACCCTCATTAAAAACCATTGCTGGAAAGAAGATTGAAGAGATTGAGAAATATGCTATTCAGAGTATAACTGCCCGTAAAATATTTACAAAAATATATAGGTCAGGATTTTATAATTTTCTATCAAGAAAATTAGGACAATTTAGGGATTTTAAACTAATGGAGGATATTAAAAAAAAGCCAGTGCCAAAACATATTGCTATAATAATGGATGGTAATCGTAGGTTTGCAAAAAGTTTTGGTTTAAATCCAAAAGCAGGACACTTTTTTGGAAGTGACAAAATAGAAGATGTTTTAGATTGGTGCTTTGAAATAGGAATAGATATTCTTACAGTTTATGCATTTTCAAAAGAGAATTTTAATAGAAGTGATGATGAAGTAACAACGCTTATGAATTTATGTAAAGAGGAACTAGACAAAGCATCAAAGGATTCTCGAATTCATAAAAATAAAGTGAGGGTTAAAATAATAGGTGATTTGGATTATCTACCTGATAATATAAAACAATCTGCCCAAGAGATAGCTGAATCTACAAAAGATTATGATAATCATTTTTTCAATATCGCAATGGCATATGGTGGTAGAGAGGAAATTCTTGAAGCAATCCAAAAAATCGCAGGTGATGTAAAACAAGGAAAACTAGAAATTGATGATATCTCACAAAATACCGTTTCTTCTTATCTTTATACAAATGGCATACCTGATCCAGACCTAATTTTAAGAACATCTGGTGAAGAAAGAATTTCTAATTTTCTTTTATGGCAACTTGCATACTCGGAATTATACTTCTCAGATGTTTATTGGCCAGCATTTCAAAAAAGAGATTTTCTAAAAGCGATAAAGACTTATCAAAATAGAATAAGAAGATATGGAAAATAATCTATTTTTTTTCCATGGTATCTGATTCACATCCTTTTTCTATTTCTTCTGCTATTTTGGCTAATTTTGCAAATTGACACTGGAAGAAGAATAGTATTACTCCTAAACCTAAAAAAATAATTGAAAAAGATAAAACTATTCCTGATATTTGGTCTCCAATACCTAAACTAGGAATCAACAATTGTACAAAATATATTACAAGCAAAATTATCCCTAAAAATATACATAGTTTACTAAAAAACCCTGTTTTTAAATCACTGTAAATAGATATATTTCTTCTTTTTGCCATTAATTTTCCTTGCCACTAAGTTTTAGAGAATTTTGAATTTTACTTTGTAATTCGTTTAATTTTTCTTGGCTTCTTCCTTCTTGTTTTTCTAATGACATTTTTCTTAACTCAAGAGATTCTTTGTTTGATATAAGTTCTTTTTTAACCTCGTTTTTTGATTTTGTTTTTATAAGTAAAGCACCAATGCTTTTGTAAACTGGAGTATCTGAAGATATATTCTCAATTTCCTTTAATGCGTCCTCAGTTTCTCTTAGCTGAATCTCTATTTGTTGACGTTGTTGCGAAATTACTTGAACTTGTGCTTTTAATTGTTGAAAACGATTTATTTGGTCCTGTAATTGTATTGACATGCCATTTTCTACCATTTTTTACCGCCTTTTAACCGTAATATCGGGCAATATTATTAAAATTATTCCTAGTTTTTTCAAAAAGAATATTTTTTATTAATTTACATCAAGATATTTTTTCTTACAACAGTTGGCTTGAGTGTTTATTCTTATTTTAATATAATTATAATAGAAAATATTATATAGAAAGATACAAATATACTAGAATTGAATAGAGGCGACAGTTTATACCTGGGGATAAATTATGAAAAAAAACGATAAAGTTATTGTTGTAATTGGAGTGATAATTCTTATTACTTCTTCAATAGGTATTTTTGTGTGGGACGATAAGCAAACAACTGTAGCTGCCTCATCTATTGAAGATTTTTATTTAATTACAGGTACTCTTTCCAAGGCCCCTAATGCAATTGCAGTATCTGATACAAACCCTTTTTATCCTTTGATTGCAACGCCTTTAGCGGTTCATTATGATTTTGATGGAAAACAGGAGATAATTCCATTATACATTCAAAATTTCAGCGATACCTCAAGATCAGTTGAAAGAGCGATTAGTCAAATTGGTAAAACTGTTAACGAATTTATTGATTGTTCAATGAGTGCAGAACAATGGTCAATAGAAATCGCAGAAGAATATTGGAAAGAAAGTGAAGCTGCTTTATTAATAGAGAATAACAAACAAGGTTATTGCCTGGGAGTTATTGCAACACCACTAGCATCATACTTGCAAATACCTGTTATTGTTGCTGATGAAATAAGTCCAAATGTAAGAAATGTTTTAAACAAATTAGGTGTTAAAAAAACGTTAGTGTGTGGTAAAAATCTTACTGGATTTGGTGATGTTTTAAAATTTGAAAATGTAGATGAAATAGTAAATGCAACTATTATGTGTGTTAAACAAAAATTTGGAGTTATTGATTATCTTACTTTAACAAATCCTATTGACGCTTGGCCCCCCAAAGTTCTGGATAGAAAGGAGTTTTATTTTGGACCAGATACAATTTCTTCCAGTGCTACAACTCATTTATTACAAGCTGTTCTTGGTGGACCCCAACAAATAGAGGGTTGGAGTTTTACTATACCTGAAAACTATAAATATGCATTAATAAAGTTTGAAGGTATAAATTTAGATTCTGAAGACGTTGATGAACTTGGAGATGCGGTTAGTTTTCAAGCAGGGCCTAATCTACCAGATTTACCTGCTGATCTTCAAAATTATGAATTGTTTGTTGGAAGCACTGCAGCAGGTGGTAATCCTATTAGAGATGATTCAGGTAGAATAACAACTGATAGATTGTACATGGAATCTGTTGTTTATGATAGAGGTGGGGTAGAATATATTATTAAGACATATGGAAATTGGTTGGTAAAATCAGAGGGAGAAGTATCAGCAAAGGTTGTTGTTGAAAAGCTTGAAGATCCAGTTTACCCAATGATGCAAGGTATCTCTTCAATAGCCCCATATATTACGGCATATCATAAAGGCATATTATTTGGAAAACCAGAGTTTGCTTTTACCGCTGATGATGATGCATTAACTAGAATGGGATACCCCTCACCTGGATTCTATTTACCCCGAAGAAACCCATTATTGACAGAGACAAGCAACAATCATATTTTTGACAAAATACATGATCCTCTAAATAATTTATTAGCAAAACTTGCAGATATTGATATTTTAAAGGATAAAGATATTGAAAATCTGCAAAAATATTATGCACATAATCCAATTAATATTGCACTTGTTGGTGGTGCAACAGTTCTTCCTCAATTTATTTATCAAAATGATATTGAACCAATGGATGTTGAAGAAACACCATATTACTTTGGTGGAGGAACTCCAAGTGATACAATATATGGAAATGTTGACCCAGTTAGATACGATTGGGAGAATTTGGCAAACGATAAATACACTGAATATCCGATGCAAGAAAATATTGTCGGAAGAATAACTGGTTGGGATGCTCAAGATGCAAGTGCATTGGTTGCAAGAACTGTGTTTTATAATGATATTATTGACAATTCTGAAACTTGGAAAAATAATTTTGGTCTATTAATTGGTTCAGGTCAAGATTTTCAAAAACCCCTAGTTAGATATTTAATTTTTGGAGATATTCTAAAACTTACACCTAGAGGAGAACCAATGAAATTTACAACTGGCTATGGTAAAATCAGCGGAATGAGAACCGAGGTGGAAGTTGTAGAACCTTTGGGATTCAATATTTTAGCAGCCTATGATGAACAAGCAATGAGACAAGGTTATAGTAAAGAATCTATAAACAAACTCAAATCAGCATCCATTCTTAGTAAATTTTTCCTACGAAAATCACAATTAAACAGATTAGTAGGAGAAGGAGCAGTTGAAGGAGGGGAGATAATGAAAAATAGTAATTTTATTTGGGCAAATGCCCATGGTAATCAAAATTTATTTGGTATGTCGGGAATTGATTTAACTGCAGCTGGTCTAGGAGGTCCTTTTATTCATTCGATTATGAAAGAATTTCTACCAGTTATGTTTGGTGGATTTTTTGGACCGGGGTTCTCATATGGAATCCAAGGCGATTATAATACAAGAGGGGTTGAGAACATGGAATTAGGCCCTTCCTTTATGTGGTTAGAAAGTTGTATATGTGGTAAAATCGATGGAATGTTCCCCCAAGCAAACATTGGACAAACTCTATTACATGCTGGAATTACTTCTTTGGTTGCCTCACCAACTGGTTCCAATATTGCAGGTGGATATATAGAACCAAAAAACAGAATGTACGACACTCCCCTATCTGTATTACGAGCAAAAATAGGAGCCTTCCTTGATGCTAGACAGGGAGTATATCCTGAACCACATTTTGGATACAAAATGTATACTGATTTATGTGAAGATTTAAGAATTAACAATGTTAGTGTAGGACTTGCTTTTAGAAATGCCAGAAATAAATATTTACCTGAAGATGCAGAGTGGGAACTTTGGTGGTCACCACCACTAGTTACAACTGGTAATTATATACTTGACAATGAAATAATGAACAACATTTATCAAAAAATAAAAAGCACCGCTAATGGTGGTAAGGGTCCAATGCTTGAAAATAAATACATAACTTATCAAGAATATTTATTATTTGGCGATCCTGCATTTAATCCATATGAACCTGTTAATGAAGGTAGCTAAAATTACTGCTCTCAGTTAACTTTGAATTTTTTTATAGTGATTTGTTTTAATTAGATGTTTAATAATGATCTATTTTTCAAAATAAGCTTTAATTGATTGTTTATACGAAAAATTAAAAAAGAATAATAGTATATTTACATATAATAATCATATACTTCTAAGATTAATAATATCACATATGCCAATGTTGAGGAGGGTTATGTGAGATGCATTACTTCCAAAGAGGAAGGTTTGGACATGGAAACGACCACAAATAATGAAATTGAAAAAATAAAATTTGAATTTGAAAATGTAAAATCAGAATTAATGGCAAAACAGGATGAAATTAATTCATTAAATGTCGATTTGCAGACAAAAAATACAATTATTCAAAATCTCTCGGAGCAGATAACAAGCTTAAATACAAATTTTTTATTAGATTCAGTTGGAGGGGGAAGAATGAACACTGAATTTACACAACCAGTAATTAAGATGGAGGAAATAAAAAACGATATGGACATTAGAATTAATAAAACCCCATCGATAACCAGTGAAGTTGATTTATCAAAATTTCCTTTTATATCCGAGTTGAAGAGGCAGGAAAATAAAACTAGAGTTGAAGAAATCGATATCCTAAATCATAGAATATCAAAAATAACTACTGATGTGATACAATTACAAAATGATTTAACAGAGCTTCAAGAGAACATGGATGAAAATCAAAGCGATATTAGCACTAACAGAGTTGATAATGAAGAGTTAATAAGTGAGCTTAAAGCAAGAACTTCTGCAATTAATTGGCTTAATGGCGAGTTAGAGAAAAAACATAATGAATTAAAGATAAAGGATAATGATATTGCTGAAAAAAATCTTGAAATTGACGGGTTTAAAAATCACATTCATAAACTTGAATCCAGTTTAGCTATTAAATCAGAGTTAATCGAAAAACTAAAAGATGAAATTAAAACTAAAAATGAATTTCAAGATGTAAATAAATTAGATATAATTCAACAAAAACAACAGGAAATTGATTCATTAATTGAAACAGTTGATACTAAAAATGAAATAATATCACAAATGAGTAAAGATCTAGTTGAGAAACAAGATGTTATATTTGAAAAAATGAAAATATCAAGTGATTTACAAAGACAGTTAAATGAAAGTGAACATGAACTAATTAGAAGGATGAATATTATTTCACAGTTACAAAAAGAAGTTGATCAGGATAAGGAAAATATTCAAACAGTTTCAACTTCACTGCAAAATAAAGACATGTTGATAAAACAACTACAAGAACAATTAAATCATTTTAACCAAATAGAAACACACACCAATCATGAAACTGAGATACCAGATAATATTGCTTGGGATAAACATCTAGAAAATGTTTGTAATGAAATTGATGAGAATATAAAAACTAAAAAAATAACAGATAAAGAGATTCAATAAATACTACCAAAGACTCACAATATTTTTCATTGGTAGTGGTGCTATAATATTAATAGTTCTGGAAATTCCATTTGATAAGAAAAAATTGATGGTCATAGTTTCGTCTTTTTTCATCATGAATTCTTCGGGTAATTTAATAATTATATACATGGCATCTGTATTATCATTAATTGTATAATAATCAATAATGGATTTATCTTTATCTTGTAGAACCAATACACTATAATTTAAAAACAATGTATCATCCCATATGGGATGTTTAAACAGTGAGTAAGTGTGAATAAAATCTGCTTTCTGTCCAAAATATAGTATTTTTATATCATTTCCATTACAGAGTTTAATCATCAAATCTGAAATATTTAAATTAATAGAAAATAAAGGAGTCACCAAAATTAAAATCTTATCGATTTGGTGTTTACCTTCAAAAAATGAATATTCACCATATACATCTTCAATTTTAATATATGTTGAAATTTCATTAACTATGGTATCAACCATATCTTGAATATCTTCTTCTGAAATCTCTTCCGAACCATCTGACAAAACCGATGAAACAGTAGAACCAATCAATATAAAACTGATTAAAAGAATTGCAGGTGCAATTGCACTACTTCCCTTGTTATTCATAATATCACAAATCATTATGAAAATAAGGTCGAATTGAAGGATATATAAAGCTTGTTTTACAATCATTATCTATAGTTAAAAAAATTCCTTTTTTTAAGATAAAAAAGTGAAAAAACTAGGAGGAATAATTGACTATTGATTTTCAAAATTATTAGATTAAATCTAAGAGAAAATTGTCAGCTTGTAATTTTTACACTTTGATTTTCTGCCAGCATACCTTTATATATTGTCATTTGGGAACATTTAACGTGTTATATACTACCATGATTTTATGAATCATGGGGAATGGACAGAAGGTGAAATGAATGGAAAAAAAGTATATGGAAAGGCTGGTTGGAAAATACTGTAAAATCGTAACAAAAGAACCTGGCGAAGAAAGAGCTAGTGTTATTACTGGTACAATTGAAAATATTGACTACAAAGATGGTTTTGTTTTAGTTGATTCTAAACAAGGTCTAGGATGTCTTAGGATAAATACGATAATTGCAATTAAACCAAAATCAACAACTGAAAATATAAATCATCATAAGAAATCTATAGTAAAAGAAGAAAAGGCAATGGTTGGAATTGGTACTCTCATTGTTTTTATTGCAATGGTATTAATTGCAGCTGTTGCAGCGAGTGTATTGATTACAACTAGTGAAACACTTCAACAAAGAGCAAGAAGTGTGGGAACACAAACAATTAGAGAAGTCTCTTCAGGTATAGCAATTGATGATATAACAGGTTATACAAATCATAACAAAACAAGAATAGAATATCTAGCAATTTCACTACGACCTCGAGCAGGTTCTCGAGATATTGATTTGAGTTTAATTACTTTAACCGTTTTATACGATGAATTAAATGTTCTTACAATTAATGAATCTTTAGTTGTAATGGTAAATACAGATAACAAGAGTGTATTTGAAACACCAATTTACTCAGGTTCCTCTTATACAATACTTGACAATACTACTTCAATTAATTTCGGAGTAATTGCAATACATGACCCTGATAATACCGTGGTAAATACAACAGGTATGAATGCTGGAGATAGAGTAATGCTGATTGTAAATCTAACAGCAATAATCACAAATCAAGGTGGTCTACCTACAAGGGAAACCATTTCGGGAAAGGTACAACCTGAAATTGGAGCACCAGCAGTATACGATATTACTTCACCAGCAGTATATTCAAGACAGATTGTTGACCTTTGGTAAAAAATCATAAATAATAAAATATCTTACTTTTTTATTTTTATTTTTTATTAATTTTGAATATTGCTAATTCTGCTTTTTTTCCCTCATATACTATTAGAGATATTTTAACCTCTGCAACTATTTTTTCTTTATTTTTTGTCAATAATTTTACGAAATAACCTGAGGTTTCTTCTCCTTTTAATTTTGAGAGGTAATATTTTCCAATTTCATATAAAGAATCAGAAGAAATAAACTCAATCATCTTTTTATCGACAATTTCATTTACATCATAACCTATTAGTTCTGCCATAGACTTTTTAACTTGTTTAAATATTCCATCTTGAATAACTGCAGCATAATCTTTAATTTCCTCAAATGATTTTTTAAAATCATCTTTATATTTTTCATTATTATTACGTTTAGAAGTTGTTGATATTTTGTAAACATTATTAACAGGTGTAGATTTTTCTCTTTTAAAATTTGAAAGAATGTGTCTGGCAATCTTCCTCTCTGTATCATCTAAATATTTCCTAGTACTTTTTATTTCTTTTTCAAGAACTAAAAGTTTGTCCGTTTTTTCTTCAATTTCACTAATTTTGATTTCTGCTTTTGATAATCTTTTTTTATCAAGATCTATTAATTCCTTAGAAATAGGTTGGAAAAATTTTTCTTCTCTTTTGGGAATTTCTTTTAATTGCGATTTTGGAGTAGTTGATGTTTTATTTTGAATTGGTTTTATTTTATTGGGATGTCTAGATTTTATTAATCCTCTTAAGGGCAACAAATTATACAATTTGTTTAGGAATTTTTTAGGAGAAATACCTAAAAATCTAGCTATTATCCCTTTATTCAGCTTGTTGGTCCTTTTTATTGTTTTATCAACTAATTTTGTATGTTCAATACCTTCCTCCACAAAAACCTCTTTACTTCCAGGCATTGATAAAATGTATCTATGATCAATTAATATTACAATTAAAACACAGCCAAAAATAAGATAATGATAAATATCTGAAATTGCTGGTTCTCTAGAAGAAATACCTAATATAATTCCTGAACAAATTGTTGCTGTAACTAAAAAAGAATAAGTCAGATTTTTCTTTGTCCCGTTTATATGAAGATACATATCCAAAGATATTATAATCAATGACATAAACAATAATTGCAAGTTGTTAATACCAGATAAAACATGTAAAGGTGTTAGTTCAAATAGAATTCTTGGTTCATATGCTGCCCTAAAAAAGAAGATAAATATGAATTTTACAAATGTAAAAATTGTTAGAAAAATAAAGAAATACGATGGAAATTTCCATATAAATTTAATGTTTTTTAACATAAGCTAATCTTTTTTTCTTTTCTATTTTTCTAATTATATAAATTGTTCCAATAACCGCAAGAATTATTGCAATTATGTTTAGCAAGTAAGATGGCATAACAATAACTATTGGTTCAAAAGGTCCTGGAATGATAATTATATTTCCTCCCCTAATTATTTCTTCAGAGGTATAATCTATACTGGTGGTAGCTGTAGAGCCCTCTAAATCAGTTGCAATAATTTTTATTTTTGAAAACCAAGTTGTATGAAAAACAAATAATAAATCCATATTGCATTTTTCATCTACAGTGTCTTTTTTTGTTGAAAAGGCATAAGAACATTTTTCATCGATAAGTAGGTTAGAACCCGAATAAGATTCGCTAAACTCATATATCTTTTGATAAGATGTTGTATCTTGGTACTGTTTGAACACGAAACTAGAAATTTGTGTATCAGTATCCTCCAAAGTAATATTTACAGCGTACAAATCTTCCCATGAGTTATAATCAGATATCGTAAGATAAACTCGAATGTTTTTTTCTTGTTGTACAATTTGAATAATTCCAAATTTTGGTGGAACATTTAATACGCCTACCCCCGCTTGATCAGCGTTTACTGTTATAAATAATGAAAAAATAAGTAAAATAAATAATGAAATTATAAATAGTCGGATTGTTTTTTTATTCCCCATATTTTTTACTTTTTCCTCCTATGTTTTAAATGTGTAATTACAATATAGCCAATTACTGCTAATAAACAGATTATAACAATTATTGTTGTAAAAGGACTAATGGTTAAATCTGATTGTGTATTTAATGGAGGTAATATACTAATTTGTGTAATGAAGGTCTTGGTTGTATTTTCAGTGGTTAATTCAAAATACAAATTACCAATTTTATTTTCTCTTAGAGCTTCTACTGTCAATATCACCTCATATTCATCATCTTCAGTTGAGAAAATTTTTAAAGGTGTTGATTTATCAACATTTTCGCTTTTAATATTTAAAATTGTAATATTTTTCTCATCACTCCAAATATCTAAGGAAACCGTTCCTTCTCCAGATATGTAAACATGAATATCCTCAATTTCACCTTCATACATCTCAAGGTTTTTTTCATGCTGAAAAACAATATTTGAATTTTCAATCTCAATTATCTCATAATTGTTGTGACCCACATATATTTTTAAAAGAGGTGCTGTAACCTGATATGCAGATTGGAATGACAGTTCTGAAGTTGGAATAATAAATGTACTTGAAATTTTACCTTGTAATATACTGCTGGAGGTGCTCTTAGCAATTCCAGGTTTCCATACTTCTGAAATTAAATTTAAATTGAAATTCTTGCCTTCATAGGGAGAAACCCTAATATCATTTTCAATTATTTCTATAAAATCATTATACTCAAGATAATCTAAAGATACATCTAACGGAAGGTTTCCACTATTTATAATTGTGATATAATCATCACTTTGATTGATCATCTCTGTAAATGGTTCAATATAAAAATTCAATATATCGCCATGGCTTTTTGCAAAAGCAAGGGTTGGTTTTTCTACAACAATTCTTTCTGAGTAAATATTTTTCTCCTGATGAATAATATCTAATGTCCAATTTTCGTGGTAAAATAGAGGGGTATTTGGAAAAATATCTTTTATTCCAATAATAAAACTAAATTTGTTCCCGTTTTTTAGACAATTATCTGAATCGATATAAGTTCTTCCTCCATATTTTAATAAATCATCCCAAATATTTTCGCTATTTTCATTATATCCCCATTCATAATAATTTGTAGCATTTCTTTCTCCAATAGGCATAATTTCTCCTTTATAGAATTTTATTGAAATGCTGCTTACATCATCTTCTTCCAAGCTCATGTTTAATTGATGCCAAATGCCTGCAACAATTTTTGATAATCCATATCTTTTTTGTTCATTCTCTCCAATTATATGAATATCTATCAAGGTTAGTTCATCAGCTGAGACTGAAACAAAGACAGGAAATAATATTAGACAAAAAATCACTAACGCTATAACATAAGCCCCACATTTCATCCCTTCACCTCTTAGTAATTTTAATATTAAGTTGTATCACTTATAATTCAGAGTCTATTAAAGTTTTTCTTTAAAAATAATTTTTCTAGAAAAATATATAAACAAAAAAATTTTTGTAATTAAAATTAACTATTATGTTTCTGTTCTTAGATTATAATATATTGTCGCGTTATAATCCCCTGGGAATTGACCTAATGGAATATTCACAGCCCATTCGACATTACTTGTTGTCAAACTATTACTATCGTTCTCTGCTGCTTTATACGAGCTTGTGCCGCCATAGTAGTACTGTGGAGCATTACCGGTAAACAATGTAAGAGGATTTAGATCTCCTCCAGCAGTAAAAATTGAGGTGTTTTGAATATAGTAAGTTGGAGAAGTTTTATGGGTTAAATTTGTTATATTAACTGAGAGACTGTAATTATTATTTGACCTTGTTTCAATATCTATATAACTATCATTATAGGCTGGTGAATCACCAGGGTTACCAGTAATACTTGGCCAGCCAGCACCAACTATTTCAGTATAGCTATAGACTCCAAATTCGTTAATTGTTTCACCAATTATCGGATTACTATAAGAATGATATCCAGATGAATCATCACACGTAATATTAAAATTCCACGACCAAGTGTCATTGTATCCTACAGCAGAATCAGTGGGATCTGGAGCATATCTAAATTGGTACCCAGGAATCCATACAAATGTAAGATTATGACATTCGGTATTACCTGGACTGCCCGTTGCATCGTTAACAATTATATCCGTACAGCTTCCAACAACAAAGGTTACTTCACTGCTGGGCCATATAAGATTCCAGTTGGGTGTTCCTGTAGTATTTTCATACTGTAAAAACATGTTTAAGTTTCCTCCCAAAGTACTGTTGTAACTGCTTGCTTCGTTTCCAAGATCATGCCAAGCTGTGATATTTATGTATTGTATGTCTGCCCAACCTTGATCACTACTGATATTCACAATAAAATAATACTGTAGATTTACATCTATTTGTCCATTTAACATAGATGCACCTGTTGTATTTTGTAAATCATACCAATTAATTCTAGGTTGTAATTGCAATACAGTTACATTTAATGTAGTATCATTATGCCAGCTTTCACTAATATCTCCAGGGTCTGCTTTAACAATTACATTGTATGAATTAATAAAATAAGAATTTGAAAATGATAAAATTACAAATGCACTAATTAGCATTATTGTTAATATTTTTCTTTTTCCCATCCTGCATCCTCCTAACAGGAGATTACTAATAATTTATATTAGTAGAGTGCCCGACTATGAATAACCTTTTTCTTCCTTATAAATCTTTTGTTAATTTTTAAATCTTTTTTTTATTATTATTAATTTTGGGGACATTTGGTAAATATTAAGGTAATTTTTAATATTGTTTATTTTTGAAAAATCTTTGTGGTAACCCTGGCTGTATATTTTCCCGCTTGTGTTCCAAATGGAATATATACATCAAATTGTACATATACAACCTGATTGACATTATTATAATGAAAAATTCCCGATTCATTAAAAATATCTATCTTATTTGTCTCACCAACTCCTAAAAAGGTAATATCTGAAATTATATCATCAGTAAAATCAGCATCAGCTAGAATATCAACATTATTTGCAATAGAAATAAAATCTCCTCTTGTAAAATTAGTTAGATTCTCTTCAAAAAATACAGTCATATTAAATTCATGATTCGAAGAATAAATTATATTTACAATATTAGAAGAATCATTAAATCCGGGAAGGGCATAAACATCAACCCAATCCTGACCAGGTGAAATTGAAGTAAATTTGTATATACCATATTCGTTTATTTTCCAACTTTTTCTATTAGTTGAATCTTCAACAGTAATATTAAAATTCCACGAATATGGGTCGTTGTAAACACCCTCTGTAAAATTCCATGTGTTATTACTGCAAGCCCATCTAACCTGACTTAATGGTTTAAATGTAATATTAATAAGTCTTGTGTTTCCGCTGATAATTGTTTCGCTACAGTTAGAAATAATTACCTGAGCTTCACGATTGGGCCACAATTTCTTATAATTAGATGTTCCAGATGTATTTTCATATTGTAAGAACATGTTCAAGTTTCCACCTAAAGTTTGATTATAAAAAGAACTATCACTACCCCAATCAAACCAAGATGTAATATTTATATAATCTATGTCTTCCCATCCATTTTCATCTGTTATGTTTATAAAAAAACAATATTCATTATTCACATCTATAAGCCCACTTGCATTATTTAATTTTGACCCAGTTATATTAACTAAATCATAACTATTAATTACTGGAGTTGTTGGAGGAATGTAACCAAAATAACATTTTGCATCAGCACTTACTGGAGAAGTCTCATTTGGAGAACCTGTTTTATTTCCAAGACTGTAGAATTCATAGTAACCAGTGCTATTTGGAAAATCAAAACTCCAATTCCACGGATAAACATAATCTGGGTTACTTGAATTATACCATTCAATCCAATCTGTACCATTGTTATTAGTTGATGAAAAGTTAATAAAAATATCATCCCACATACGACCATCCCAATCTGCTCCAAGATTTATTTGGTAGTTGTCATATTGTTGGAATTTAATGGCAAAGTTACTTGTTACCACGGGGTTAAAATTTGGATGATTGCTTATATTGTAGGTATAATGAGTCCACAAATCATCCTGATCTAATGTTGTTGCATCAATAATTTCATACCATGTATTTCCATCATTGGTAAATGATACTGCATCATAGTTACCGTGGTTTACCCAGCTAGAAGGTGCATTGCTTTCTTCATCATCTGCATCATATTGCCAAAAATCAAGTATAATATTACTGGCTCCTGTAAAATCATAAACTGAATATAGTTCATTTAGAGAACTGTCAGTAGTTTGAGTATCAAAATCGTCCATTGCACATGAATAACTACCACTACGAGTAGTTCCACTATAATCAAACTGTATACGAGCATCACCTCCAGACTGATATGTGGCCCATAGACTTGCATTTATACTTCCAGTTTCAAAACCATCAAAAATAGAAACAGATTTTTTACCCCAGCTTATGTTATCGGAACTCCAACGGTAATACAATTTCACATTGTCTAAATCAGAACTACCACTGGCGTGAAGATCTTTCAGATAAGAAGTAACAATATATGGAATTATTGTACCAATAGATGTTATTATTGATCCGGTTGTAAAAAAATATACCGAAGAAGTGTTCCATCTACTATCATTAACAATAACCTTCCACCAATATGTAGCTGAATAGTTACTAAATTCAGAAAAGGTGTAACTTACAATTGAACTTGCATTAACATTATTATTTGTATTTCTTAAAACCCATTCACCAGTTGTATTTTCATACCAATATACAGTTAGTTCGTCGTTGTTGATATCATTTGCCCTAATCCGGCAAATTGTTGGTATTGCAACATTTGTAGTACCATTTGGAGAAGGAGTTATTAATTCTATTGTAGGGGGACTACCTATTGAATTATAATAACATCGCGTGTCAGCTGAATCTGGTGATGTTTCATTGATTTCACCTAATTTACTACCGATACTGTAAAATTCATAGTAACCAGTGCTATTTGGAAAATCAAAACTCCAATTCCACGGATAAACATAATCTGGGTTACTTGAATTATACCATTCAATCCAATCTGTACCATTGTTATTAGTTGATGAAAAGTTAA
>Ga0272442_10005236_pt1 | contig 17428 bp, 16 predicted proteins | sample SSMForm2O_FD_200262 | JGI IMG/M metagenome (GOLD analysis project Ga0272442, IMG submission 200262) | Marine sediment archaeal communities from Little Sippewissett salt marsh, Falmouth, MA, United States - SSM-Form-2O | ecosystem: Environmental > Aquatic > Marine > Wetlands > Sediment ... | reverse complement strand
TCGCTGACAACCTCTCATCGAAAGTAGATTCGGATGAAAACTCAATCCACATAAGGTTGTAAAACATGTTTGAGAGAATCGTAGCATATATGGCAAACTTAATAATTAACCTTATATCTAGGGCCATTTCCAGGCCCATCAAGAAGGTCGAGACAGAGGATGTTGCAAGGGTGGACCTTGAGAGATTGATTGATTGGACAAGGGCGATCATTTACAAGGGCCTGGGAGTATTGGACAAGGAGATATCAAACAGCCGATTCGCATCTGCCAGCCTCAGGGCGTTAGGGAAGGCAGGATCGCTTACCCCTAGCTTCCCATTCAAGCTTAACCTGCCTTTTTTGAAGGATCAACACGCAAAGTCCCTGATCTCGCCATTGATATTCATAGTGGGATTCATTGCTTTCATGGGGCTTAGCGACCATGGGATATCCGCATTTGCCCTCTGGTCCATAGTGGCATCGCTTGGCGCATATTTCATAGGCACAAGATTGGCCAGGATGAGGTTCAGGAGCATTCCCGGAAAATATGACCCTCTTTTGCTTTTGGCGCTGGCCGCATGCGTGATAGGTTATTTTCTAGTAGGGGAGACCGCCTCAAAAATCGGGCTCGTGCCCCTTTTCCTCCTCATCCTCTCAAATAGGCATGGGGGGAGGATCTCGATATGCGCCCTGTTTGCAGGATACCTCCTCTTTAGGCAGGGAAACATGAGCGTGGGTTTCCCATACGCGCTAATTGGGACACTGGGGGTCGCGAGAAACCTGCGGACTGAAAAGCTTGCTTTGCTGTTGGAGAGGAACGCATACACCATCTCGATCATGCTGATGCTGGTCGGCGTTCTCTACTGGGTGCTGGACATTGCCCTTGTGGGCAGGATACCCCTCTTCACAACAAGGGAGGGCCTGGACCCCACATATACCATGAGGTCGCATTTGCTACCCATAGGCTCCATACTCATGATATCATTATTGGGAGAATGGGGGAAAAGGACAGGGAACGCTGGCAAGGCTAGGACGGCATCCATATTGCTCATTCTTTTCTCGGCATTGCTAATGGCGCTTTTGGGATATAGGACGCAGGTGCTGATAACCCTTGTCGCTTCCATCATCGTGGCGATAATATGGGACCTGATAACGGTGACAGAGCTATTTGCGGCAGGCAGCCTAGTCGTTGTTGCATTTGCCTTCATGACAGTGATGAGGACGTATACCACAGGTGCAAACGTTGGATTCCTGGAGTCGGTGTACCTTCGTTCAGGGCTGACTCTCGACATATACGACATGATGGCGAACCTGGGCGGTTATATGGGGTTCACAAAGGGGCAGACCCTTGTGGCGAGCATCTCGTCGTTTGCATCACTCATGCCAGGGATAGCGTATTCACCGAGGCGATACATCGCAGTCTTCGCAGGCGGCAGCGGGATATCCATGACATCGACGATACTTGGCCCGTTCGCGCTTGACTTTGGCCTTGTGGGCACCATAATCATCATAGGGGCATTTGGGTACTTCATACAAAAGGAGAGATCGTTGATATGGGGGACCACAGGCAAGAGGAAGAGCATAATGAGCACGATGTACGGCCTCACATTGGGTTATATGCTCATAGGAATAGAAACTGGACTGGTGGATTATGAGGTCCTTATGCTTTTCGCATTCGCTTTTCTATATAGCATATACCTGTCACACTTGCACAAAGTTAAATAATTGCGAGCCCATAATATTCCTCAATTCAAACATCTTTGGGGAACAGTATGACAAAACTTCTGTTAATAGTGGGCATGCCTGGTTGTGGGAAAGGCGAATTTATCAATATAGCCAATGGATTCGGTTACACCCCCGTCGTGATGGGTGACATCGTTAGGGAAGAGACGGTAAAGAGAGGAAGGGAAATAAAGGAATCCGGCATGGTCGCGCAGCAGCTCAGGATGGAGAACGGGAACTCTGCAATAGCAATGCTCACCATACCGAGATTGAAGGATGGCAGGAAGTACATAATAGATGGGATCAGGGGCTACAGCGAAGTATTGGAATTCAAAAAGCAGTTTGATTCTGTAATAGTGGGCATACACTGCGCCCCTTCGCTAAGATTCCAGAGATTGTACGACAGGGAGCGAGAGGATGACCCTAGCGACTATGAGGAGTTCACCGAACGTGACCACAGGGAACTGGGATTTGGAATAGGTGACGCGATAGCTCTATCTGACATGATGATCATCAATGAGGACGGATTGGATGACTTCCAGGATAGATGCAAAGAAGTGTTGAGGAAGTTGGAGAAAGATGAATATTAAGAGGATTGGGGATTTTCTGTGGGAAGTTCCCAGAGAAGGCGAGATGAACGTTCCCGTAAGGATCGTGGCCAGCGAAGAGCTCTTAGAAATGATGAAGATGGACATGACCATAAAGCAGGCCGTGAACGTGTCCATGCTTCCCGGGATCGAGGAGGCAAGCTATGTCATGCCCGATGGCCATCAGGGATATGGATTCCCCATTGGGGGTGTGGCCGCATTCAATATCGATACTGGCGTAATATCGCCAGGAGGCGTCGGATACGACATCAACTGTGGGGTCAGGCTGCTCAAGTCAGACCTCTCCCTTGAGGAGGTCGAGGGAAAAAAGCACGATCTCCTAAAGACCATGTTCAAAAACATTCCCTCCGGCCTTGGCTCCAAGGGCAGGATAAGGCTCATGGGAAATGACATGGACAACGTGCTGGAGCTGGGGGCCAGATGGGCAGTTGAGAACGATTACGGAGAACCTGAGGACCTCAAGAGGATCGAGGAGGGCGGGCGAATGCAGTCCGACCCCAGGATAATAAGCCCTCAGGCAAAGAAAAGGGGCGCTTCCCAGCTTGGGAGCCTTGGGTCCGGGAATCACTTCCTGGAACTGCAGTACGTCTCAGACATATATGATGAAAAGGCTGCCAAGTCGTTCGGGCTTTACAAGGGGCAAGTTGCAGTAATGGTGCACACGGGCTCCAGGGGATGTGGCCACCAAGTGTGCTCAGACCATCTCAGGAACATGGAAAGGGCGATAAAAAAGTACGACCTGCGCCTTCCCGACAGGGAGCTTGCTTGCGCACCGATATCTTCAGTTGAGGGAAAAGAGTACTTCAGGGGCATGTGCGGGGCAGCTAACTTCGCATGGGCGAACAGGCAGATGATAACCCATTGGACCAGGGAGTCCTTCGAATCGACCTATGGCCCATCCGAGATGGAGCTTCTTTATGACGTGGCACATAACATAGCAAAGAGGGAGGAGCACAAGGGCAAGGAGTACGTAGTCCACAGGAAGGGGGCGACCCGCGCGCTCTGGAAGGACAGGAAGGAGATATGCAGCAAGTACAGGAAGGTCGGGCAGCCCGTCATAATACCGGGAAGCATGGGCACGTCATCATACGTGCTCTGCGGCAGCAAGAGCGCCTCGGATTTCTTTGGTTCAACGGCCCATGGGGCTGGAAGGGTGCTCTCAAGGTCAAAGGCCATAAAGAGATTCAGCGGCGAGAAGATACGCGAAGAGCTTGGAAAGAGGGGAATAGACGTTGTCGCAGACAAGATGAGGACGGTGGCCGAAGAGGCCCCTGAGGCGTACAAGGACATAGATAACGTTGTCGGTGTCTCCCACAATGTGGGGATCGCCACCAAGGTGGCAAGGCTTGTGCCCATCGGGGTCGTGAAGGGATAAGAAACGGATTTTACACGAGATAAAGTTTTAATTATGAGAAAATATAGTCCTGTAGGTGACAACCTTGTTCGAATGGCATGAGTATAGGCCTGGTGAATCAAGTTACACGAAGGTCCTTGGGCCCTTGGAAACCGAGATAATGGAAATACTGTGGGATAAGGGAACAGAGACTGCCAGGGGGGTGTATGATTCCCTGAACGATGGTAGGCGGGATCTAAGGAGGTCAACGATCTCCATAATGATGAGCAGGTTGTGCGAAAGGGGGCTCATTGGCAAGAACATTGAGAAGGGAAGAGGCGGCCTCAAGTATGTTTATAACATCAGGGTCACAAAAGAGCAGTTCGAGAGGGAAATTGTCAATAAGATTATGGATTCCCTCCAGGAAACGTTTGATAAAGAATTAAGATATTATATTCAAAATAGTATGACGCAAAAAGAGGTGTGATGATTGAGTTTTGAAAAACCATGGACGGAGAAGTACAGACCGGTCAAGCTGGATGATGTCGTTGGCAGGCCATATATTGTCGAAAGGCTCAAATCCTATGTCAGCAGGAACAACATGCCGCACCTCCTGTTTGCCGGGCCTGCTGGGGTGGGCAAGACCACATGCGCCCTGGCGCTGGCAAGGGAGATGTTCGGGGAGAGCTGGCACCAGAACTTCCAGGAGACCAACGCCTCCGATGAGAGGGGGATCAATGTTGTCAGGGAGAGGATCAAGGATTTTGCGCGGACCATGTCCATGGGGGGAAACTTCAAGATAATATTCCTTGATGAGTCAGACGCCCTAACTCCGGATGCCCAAAACGCTCTCAGGAGGACCATGGAGATATACACCTCGACGTGCAGATTCATTCTTTCATGCAATTACTCATCCAAGATAATACCGCCCATACAGTCCAGGTGCGCCATATTCAGATTTGGCCCATTGCCAGAGGATGCGATCCTCGAAAAGCTGGCAAGGATAGCGGAGAACGAGAATATAATCATCAAGGATGACGGGATGGATGCCATCAAGTACATAGCCGACGGCGACATGAGAAAGGCAGAGAACACCCTGCAGGCAGCTGCCTTCCTTGGAAAGGAGATCAATGGGGAGCTCGTTTACCAGGTGTCATCAAGGGCAAGGCCGGAGGAGATAGAGGACATGATCAATGCGTCCCTGGGCGGAAATTTCCTTGCGTCTAGAAAGCTGCTCGACAGCCTGCTGATAGAGAAGGGCCTCTCAGGCCAGGACATCATAACACAGATGCACAGGCAGATAATGGACCTTGACATACCCGAGGAGAGGAAAGTGGACCTTGTTGACAAGATAGGGGAGCATGAGTTCCGATTGGTGGAGGGATCCAACGAGAGGATCCAGCTAGAGGCGCTCCTGGCAAGGCTTTCAAAGAAATAGGGATATTATGTTCAACGATGATCATCGTCCCAGGGGATTCAAGGACATTCACGGGCAAAAGAAGCCCCTGAAGGACATCATTGCCTGGATAAACACATGGCCCAGCTCAAAGAGGGCCCTTTTGATCCATGGCCCGCCAGGGATAGGCAAGACACTCTCTATTTATGTCCTAAAGGATGAGATGAATCTTGACCTTATAGAATTAAACACATCAGATGTCAGGGACTCGGACACCATATCAAGGATCGTGGGGAACGCCGCCAGCTCCCAGGCCCTGTTCTCCTCAAAGAAGGTCATCCTGGTCGACGAGGTGGACAATATAAAGGGGAGGTCGGACACTGGCGGCATGAGGACCCTTGCCAAGACCATAGACGAGACGCAAAACCCCATAATCCTTATTGCTAACGACCCTTACAAGCTTCCTGCATCCATCAGGGGTAAGGCGGACATCATAAGATTCAACTCACTTCGCTCAGCGAGCATCAGGAACAGGCTCAAGGAGATATCAGGCATGGAGGGGATCACTGTGTCCGACAGCGGCCTTGATGCCATCGCCCAGAGGTCCGGAGGGGACATGAGGGCGGCCATAAACGACCTTGAGTCGCTTGGAAGGGACATAAGCGGACCTGATGTTGAGAGGCTTTCGTTCAGGGACTCAGAGAACTCGATATTCGAGGGGCTCACATCCGTATTCAAGCTAAAGAGCATGAAGGCCAGGGAAGTGTTCTTCGACGTTGACAAACCCCCAGATGAGATCATATTCTGGATAGACGAGAACATGCCAAGGATCTACCATCCCGACGATGTCTCATGCGCATACTATTACCTGTCGCGCTCCGATGTGTTCCTGGGCAGGGTAAGGAGAAGGCAGTACTACAGATTCTGGGCATATGCCATGGACTTAATGACCGGCGGCGTTTCAATCTGCCACAACAACAAGCTTGAGTTCTCAAGGTATGAGTCCCCCTCATACTTCAAATATCTTGGTAGGACAAAGGCAAAAAGGAATCTCACCAAGGGGCTTTTGAGAAAGATCGGAGAGAAGACCCACACATCAAGCTACGACGCAAAGGGTTACTTCCACCTGCTCGAGCTTGCCTGCAACGAGCTTGAGGGCGGCATCAATGTCTACAGGTACTTCAATCTGGACCAAGACGAACTGGAGCTTCTTTGCCCTTCCAACGCAAAAAAGATAGTCAAGGACGTTGAAGGGACGAAAAAGAAGAAAGAGAAAAAAGAGAAGGTCGAGGAGAAGGAAGATCAAAAAACGAAAAGGAAGCCAAGGGAAAAGCCATCGAAGGGAAATCAGACCTCCCTTTTCCAATTCTAGAACAGCGATGTTATGTTCTTGCCCAGTATTGATATCAGGCCCGGCGATGTCAGCAATACCCTCAGCGCCGACGAGTGCCTCTCAAAATTGGCATCCCTCTCGATCATGCACTTCTTTTGGGATAAAATTTCAAATGCCTTCTCCAGGTCGCTTTGCGACATTGCCTCGTATATCTTCCTGGCCCTCATGGAAGTGCCTATCTCCTTGCCGAACTTGTCACACCACAGCTTTTCGTATGTGTGGGGCTCACCGTTCCCTATTGCCTCTGCAAGCATTGAGGCGCCCCTGATGCCATAGTAAAGCCCCCCTCCGGTCAGCGGTTTCGTCTGCGCGGCGGCATCCCCGACCAGGAACGCATTGCCCTTGCATAGGTCCGAGCGGCCTATGGGTATCGGGGCCTTTATGGTGGAGATGGTCTCACCCTGGACGCCGAATCTCCTTTTCATCCTCGAGATGTTCTCCCTGTCCCCGACCGTGCCCAAGCGCACGATACCGTTACCTTCTGGAATGATCCATGAGAAGAAGGGGCGGACCACGTCAATGGTCACCATGCCCTCATCCTCTGGAGAGAATCTCACCCTCTCCTGATATGCAGGGTAAAGCCGGATGTCGGAATTGAACCGTAGGTCCCTCCCTACAATGGAGTTCGGACCGTCAGCCCCAATCACAATGTCGGCCGAATGATCTACTGACGCTGACCTTATGGTATATTCATTTCCATGGGCGTCAACGCCCAAGACCCGGGAATTGTAAAATATATCCAGGCCTTCTCCCAGTGACCTGTCAAAAGAGCACCTGTCCAGCACATAGGCAACATCCTTTCGCTCCAGGGTGAAGTGCCTGTCGCCCAAGTGAATATTGGCCCCATCTATCTTGTTGATGACATGCTCGTCGCCTATTATGTCTATCAGCTTCTTGCCGACCAGGCCGGCACACTGCACAGGTTCCCCCACAGTGGAATGCTCCTCCAAGAGCGTGACCTCGTGACCCATGTCGGACAAAAGCCTTGATGCGTACAATCCGCAAGGGCCTGCGCCAACGGTGACGACCTTCATAGAACAAAGACTAAAACAATAGTATAAAACTTATTCGCCATTATCACATAATGGCGTTATACCTCATTGTAGCGGAAGCACCATGTAAGGTGGTCGTTCACCATCCCAACTGCCTGCATGAACGAATAGCATATCGTCGGCCCCACGAACTTGAATCCCCTCTTCTTCAATGCCTTGCTCATCTGTTCCGCCTCATCAGTGAAGACGGGCATGTCCTCAAATCTCTCAAATCGGTGCCTTATAGTCTGCCCCCCTACAAAGCCCCATATGTAGGTGTCAAAGGAGCCGAACTCGTCTATCACCTGCATTGTGCACCTAGCATTGTTAACCGCTGAGCGTATCTTGAGCCTATTGCGGATTATGCCTGGGTCTGATAGGAGCCTCTTTATGTCACCCTCATCGTAATCAGCCACGGTCGACGGTTCGAAGTTGTCAAACGCCCTTCTGAAGTTCTCCCTCTTCCTGAGGACTGTAAGCCAGTTCAGTCCTGCCTGCACGCCCTCAAGTATCAGGTATTCAAAAAGCAATCTGTCATCATGGGCAGGCACCCCCCATTCCTTGTCATGGTAATCTATGTAAATCTGTTCCTTTACGTTCCAGCATCTCTTTTTCATTTTATCGACCTATCATATCTTGACTATCTCCCTTATATGGCCCTCCATCTCCTTCACAGCCTGCTTGTCAGGCAGCTTGACATCGATGGCATTCTCGGGGCATATGTCCACACACCTTGCGCATCCCCTGCACTGGGGCCCTATGGCCGCCTTCTTTTCATTGATCACTATGGCATCCACAAAGCATGAATCCACGCAGAAGCCACACCCCGTGCAATCCGCATTGACGCTTATCTCCACGCCAGGCATCCTCTGCACCTTGCTTGAAAGGTCCTCCCTCATCTTGGGCAGCATCATCCACAGGCAGCAGCAGGGACAGCAATTGCAGATGGTCAGGAGCCTGTCGTCAGGCCTCGCCGATAACCAGGCGCTGTCCAGCTTGTTCCTTCCCACAAGATGCACCAGTCCAGCTTCCCTGCACTTCTTCAGGTGTTCCAATGCCTCCTCCTTATTTACCTGCCGTCCAAAGCGGCTGTCAATCGTCGTTGTGGCCTCGCCAAGGAAAAGGCACCCAAGCTCCATTGGATAGTCCTTGCACTCGTTCGACCTCCTGCATATGCAGTAGTTCATCAAAAAGTGGTGCTCCGCCTCATCCACAAGCCTTTCAAGGACCTGGGAAGGCAGGACCAAGGAACCAGGTTCGCTCATCTCACGATTGACCTCAAGCACACTTTCCTTTGGAAGGTAATATATCTCGTCCTTCTCAAAATACAGCTTGTCGAATATGTGGCCCAGTGGGGGCACTTTTGTCAACCTTGCAAGGAAGAATCTATACCTGAATGCTCTTTTTATAAAGCCCACGATCATCGGGTCCTTTCCCATGTTAACACCACTTCTCTGGAATGACAAACATTGCCATTATGGATATTTATCGTTTTTCCAAAAATGCTTTCACCGCCCATATGCCTGATATTTTCAAATAAAAATTGGAAAACCGAAAATTATTTATAATTTACATCTTTCCTATCATTGATTAAAATGGACGCGAGTGCTAATACTGGTGAATGTTTTTTGGCTTTGTTGCAATAAAACGCTCATTGAAAAGTCCTATACTAATTTTATCAAACCTGCAATGGTGGTCAGATGACACTAAATTTTAAAGATATCGAAAATAAGTGGCAATCACGATGGGCTAGTGAAAATATATTTGAGGCAGATCCAGATGACAGGGAAAAGTTCTTCCTTAACATACCTTACCCATACATGAACGGATTCCTCCATATAGGGAGGCTTTACACATATCTCAGGGGCGAGGTCCTTGCAAGGTACAAGAGGATGATGGGTTACAACGTGCTCTTTCCCTTTTCGTTCCATTGCACTGGCAGCCCGATCGTGAACGCTGCCAAGAGGATTGCCGAGGGCGAGGAAAAGCAGACCAGCATACTTAGGAACATGGGTGTGGACGAGGAACTTATTGGAAAGTTCGCCGACCCTGAGTACTGGACCGATTATTTTCCCAAGATGACAAAGCTGCACCTGCAGGAAATTGGGGCGTCCATAGACTGGAGACGCTCATTCATCACCACATCACTAAATCCGCATTATGACAGATTCATATCCTGGCAGTTCAGGACACTTAAAGAAAAGGGGTATGTCGTGAAGGGGGCGCACCCTGTGATATGGTGCTCAAAGTGCGAGAACGCCGTGAGCGACCACAGCAGGCTTGAGGGAGAGGGAGAGACACCCCAAGAGTTCACGCTGCTCAAGTTCAAGTTCGGTGATGACTTCATAATAGCCGCCACCCTGAGGCCAGAGACAGTATACGGCCAGACAAATCTCTGGGTAGACCCTGATGAGACCTATGTGAGGACAAGGGTGGACGGCGAGGTCTGGATAGTGTCAGAGCAATGCGCAAACAAGCTTGCTGACCAGGAAAAGGCAATAGAGATCATAGAGAAGGTGGAAGGCAGCTCCCTGATAGGCAAGAGCGCCGTTGCCCCGGCAATAAACAGGCCGCTGCCTATACTGCCATCCAAGTTTTGCGACCTCAACAAGGGGACAGGGATCGTGACTAGCGTTCCATCAGACGCGCCTGACGACTGGATGGGCCTCTACGACCTGATGAACGATGAATCGCTCAGGGAGAGATACGGAGTATGCAAGGAAGATGTCGACTGCATCGAGGTGATCCCCATAATCGATTCAAAGGGTTGGGGAGAATGCCCGGCAGTTGAGATCTGCGAAAAGATGGGCATAAGGGACCAGCATGACAGGGAGAAGCTCACCAAGGCAAAGAAGGAGATCTACAAGTCCGGATTCTACACTGGCGTGATGAATGACAACTGCGGAGAGTACGCGGGAATGACCGTGGAGGAGGCAAAGGAAAAGGTCAAGGAAATGATGATCGAGTGCGGCCAGGCAGGCATAATGTTCGAGCCCTCAGGCAAGATCACATGCAGGTGCCTCACCGAATGCACTGTCAAGATCGTCAGGGACCAGTACTTCCTCGCATATGGTGACCAGAAGTGGAAGGACCTGGTGCATGAGGCCCTCGACAACATGACGTTCTATCCGGAGCTCATAAGGAAGCAGTTCGAATATGTGGCGGATTGGCTGAACAATTGGGCCTGCACGAGGAAGGTGGGACTTGGGACCAAGCTCCCTTGGGACGAGAACTGGATGATAGAGTCGCTCTCAGACTCCACGATATACATGGCGTTCTACACCATAGCCCACAAGATCAGGGAAATAGACCCTTCGAATGTAGAGGATGGACTTTTCGATTATATTTTCCTGGGCATCGGCGATGCCGCAAGCGCCGCTAAGCCGACAGGCAAGGACCCAGCTTTCATTGAGTCCATGAGAAACGAGTTCCTTTACTGGTATCCATTTGACATAAGGTCGTCCGGGAAGGACCTGATCCAAAATCACCTCTCGTTCTGCCTTTTCAATCATGTTGCACTGTTTCCCAAGGAGCTATGGCCAAGGGGATTTGGCGTCAATGGATGGCTTATGATCGACAAGGAAAAGATGAGCTCCTCAAAAGGGAATGTTTTCACCACTTCCGAGATACATGAAAAGTACGGTGCCGATGTCACAAGATTCGGCCTGATGTACAGCGGCGAGGGCGTTGACGACCCCAACTGGGAAACTAACTTCGTGGAGACCATGGGCGACAGGCTCATTGCGTGGCATGACTTTGCGATAGAGAACTATGGCAAGGGAAGGGATGACATGCAGTACATAGACAGGTGGTTCGAGGCGGTGATGCTCAACCTTCTGCAAGAGGTCACAAGCAATTACGATGAGATGATGTTCAGGTCGGCCATCCAGAAGGGATACTTCGACATGCAAAGGTCCCTCAAGTGGTATCTCAAGAGGACCGACAAGCCAAACAGGGAGGTCATGGACAGATTCATAGAGGCCCAGACAAAGATCATCTCACCATTCTGCCCCCATCTGACCGAGGAGATATGGGAAAGGATCGGGAAGGATGGATTCATATCGCTCTCCAAGTGGCCTGAACCATGGGCCGAAGCGGACCAGGGGATGATAAGGTCGGAAGAGCACCTCAAAAGCGCGATCGATGACATCAGGGAGATACTTCGTGTGGCAAAGATAGAGGACCCAAAGGCCATATACATATACACCACGCCAGAGTGGAAGTGGAAGGTCGTTGAGGTGGCGTCCGAGGAGAAGGACATCAAGAGGTCGATGCCACGGCTGATGAAGGACGAGGAGATGAGAAAGCAGGGCAAGAAGGTATCCAAGTTCCTGACAGCGGTCGTTAAGGACAGGCTTTTCATGGAAAGGATAGATGAGAAGGGAATCCTCAGTGAGGCGACAGACTTCATATCCAGTGAAGTTGGGGCAAATGTCAAGGTCGATGATGAGTATGACCCAGAGAACAAGAGAGACATTGCAATCCCCGGACGTGTGGCAATCTACATAGAATGAGCATCAGGAAAAGGGTGTTGATTATTAATAAACACCTTTACCAAACCTTTTTTAATTTCCCATATTCTATTGTAGCATATGTATGATGTAATAATAATAGGTGGCGGACCAGGAGGGATCACCGCCGCCCTGTACACCGTTCGCGCCAATCTCAAGACACTCCTTTTAGAAAGCACATTTCTAGGTGGAAATGCGGGATACGCCGACTTGATCGAGAACTATCCGGGATTCCCCGACGGGATAAAGGGGTTCGAGCTAACCCAAAAGATGGGAAAGCAAATGGAAAATGTCGGCGCAGACCTAAAGATGGCAGAGGTCAAGGGGATCGATTTTGAAAAGATGACAGTATCGACAGATAGCGAGGATTATGAGACAAAGACCATCATACTCGCCATGGGGCTGAAGCACAAGGAGCTAAAGGCGCCGGGAGAGGAAGAGTTCAAGGGCAAGGGTGTAGTTTACTGCACAGTATGCGACGGACCTCTCTACACAGGCAAGAAGACCGTTGTCGCGGGTGTGGGCATCCCGGGGATTACATCTTCGCTCTATCTTGACAAGATAGCAAAAAGCGTGGTCCTGGTAACCCCATCAAGCGAGCTCAAGGCCAAGGAGAGCATATTCCTCGACAGGATAAGGGAAAGCAACGTGAAGGTCATTACAAGCTCGATCGTCAAGGAGCTGAGGGGGAGCGAGAGGCTCGAAACTGTCATCATAGAGGACAAGGAAACTGGAAAGACCACGGAATTGGAAGCGGATGGCGTCTTTGTAAACATAGGCAAGGTCCCGAACACACATTTTCTCAGGGAGTCGGGAATAGACATGACCAAGAGGGGATTTGTAAGGGTAAATGACAAGCAAGAGACATCCATGGAGAACGTGTATGCCATCGGTGATGTCACCAACGCCCCCTACAAGCAGATATCCACTGCGGTAGGCGACGGATGCAGGGCTGCCCTGAACGTATCCAAGCTTTTGGGTTCAAGGTGAAATGATGAGAAGATGGACACTAGTGATACTGGTAATAGTTACAATTGGAATGCTGTCCGGATGCGTATCCGACGGAGGGGAAGAACAGGTAAGCACCGCTCCACCAACAACCACTGCAGCACCCACGACCGCTGCGCCTACGACTGCCACCCCCACAACAACAAGCCCGCCGCCAGTTGACGTAAAGGAACCTGTTTCACTCGGCCTGGTTGAGTGGCAGTACTATGATTACGCAGTATCGGCGCTTAGAACAGATGGGAAACATATATTGCTCTACTTTTGGCGAGACCAGTGCCCCTGGTGCGTGGCCATGGACGACAACACTTTCTCAGACCCGGAAGTACTTGCGTACATGGAAGAGAACTTCCACCCAGTGGAAGTGGACATATGGTCCAATGATAGCATGTCGGCAGTGGATCCCTCGGTAACCGGAATGTCGCTAGGAAATCTATTCAAGCTTGGGGGCGTTTCCCCCGCCTACGGTTTTATTAACGATGAGGAGAACATACTGCTACCAATGCCTGGTTACATGGATGCAGAGAAGTTCTTGCTCTTCCTGGAGTACATATCCAGTAATTCATACAAGGACATGAAGTTCCAGGAATATCTGGACTCCTTATGACTGGTGAAATATGAAGAAAGATAACAAGAAAGGAGATAAAGATTAAAAAAAAGAAAAAAGAAAAAAGATAAAAATTATTTTTTAGCTTTTTTCAAGAAGTTATCTACTATATCCCGACTACGTTCCTTTAGGCCAAAACCAAAGACTATCGCTATTGCAGCGCCGATGCCTATGCCTACTCCCCAAGCCACCGGCTCAATGAAAGTATATACGATCTCGAGATCTATCTTGAGTTGGGTCAGTGCAAGAATTGATATGACAAAGTAGAAGAATATGCGCATCAATGTCATGAGGGGAGACATCATTTCAACCTTAGAGGCGGAACTGAACTTTTCCATGAAGTCCACAAACACATCCACCAGGACGAAACCTCCAACTAGCACTATCAAGAATGCTGCGATATTTGGTATGTATGATACAAGCTTATCCATGAAGTTACTGAGAAACTCAATCTCTAGGACGTTGGTGGCCCCCATGATGGCTATGAGGTAGACAAACCATCGAATTAACAAATCGAAGAGCTTGACAAGATTCAGACCCGACTTCTCAATGTTCTGGCCGAGGGAGGTCTTGCGAATGATATCATCTAAACCAACCTTGTCCAATACTTTGGAAACAAACTTTCCAAACATTCGGCCAACAATCCAACCGATCAGAAGTATTACTATTGCGCCCACTATCTTAGGCAAAAAAGTTACTGTGTCACCAATTGTGTCCTCTATATAAGTTTCTATTTCTATCATTTTTCCACCAGACATTAGTATTAATTCCTAATAATAAGAATTCTTGGTACGATTTAAATATGATTAATAAGAATAATATATGATATTATTTTAGGGCAGGTTTGAACACTGCAAGGCAAGGACGGAAAGTACCGCTTTAGAACAAACTTCAACAAACAATCAATTTTTCTGATTTCAGAATACCATTTCTTTATAAATAAACTATGCATTTCAAGAATTAATTCTGTTAATATCGATAACAGAAATGATAAGGACTTCAACGAAAAAAACTGGATTTTTAATATAATCTAAAGAATTATAAATTTAGAGTATTGCTTTCTTGATTTTTATGGGTGCGATCGGCAGTTAATTCATACTGGGGTCTCTGAGCTTCACCTTGAAAAAGATGTTTTTTCATTCATTTTGATCATATATCTCATTTTATATTTCTATTATTAAATAAAAAGCGCATCTCTTTCTATTTTATGACAAGGGCTGAAAATCTTTTTAAATCAATATGGATATTTTATCCATATGCCCCTTATTTATTTCCTTAGGCACATAAAGACAGAGGCAAACGGAAAGAACATCTTCTGCGGCAGGTCCGAGTCGGAACCAGTTCCAGAAGATCTTGAGTCCCTGTGCAGTATAATGGCCCCTAAAGTGGATGAGGTCTTTTGCTCGCCAATGAAAAGGTGTGTCAAAACAGCAGAGGCGGCAGGTTATCGTGATCTGAAGTTGCGTGACGATCTCAAGGAAATAGATTTTGGAGACTGGGAAGAGAAAAGCTTTCAGAACGTGAGTGATGAGGATCCTGAGATGGCAAAGGATTACTTGTCCAAGCCCCTCCTATTCAAGTTCCCAAACGGCGAAAGCCTAGGTGATGTCAGGAAAAGGTCCGGGGATTTTTTGAACAATGACCTCATGCCGCTGGTAAAACTTGACAAGGACATAATGATAGTTGGGCACTCAGGTTCATTGAGGCTGCTTATCATGGAGATAATGGGCCTTGACGACAACTTCTTCTGGAAGTTCTCCCTAGATCCTGCGAAGCTGACGACCCTGCAATACGATAATCATTCGGGTGGTACAAGCTTCTTCATCAAGGGCATGAACACAACTTAACGGTGATCCAATGGAAAGCAAACTCCAAAAATACATTGATGATATTGAAGAAATTGACACTTCATTGCTGCCTGACCTCCAGTCGAGGATGGACAATCTTACAAAACCGAAGGGGTCCCTGGGGAGATTGGAGGAACTTGCCCTCCACATATGCCTGATCGTTGGCAGGCCAGACCCGCCGCTGAAGAACAGAGAGGTCTTTGTCATGGCAGGGGACAGCGGAGTGGTGGAAGAGGGGGTCAGCGCATACCCTCAGGAAGTCACCCCTCAGATGATACATAACTTCCTCAACGGTGGTGCGGCCATCAACGCCATAGCAGCCACGACAGGATTTGACATCAACGTGGTGGATGTCGGGGTCAAGTCTGACATAGGCGCAGACAGCCCAAGCCTATACAAAAGAAAGGTCAGGCGGGGGACCAGGAACTTCAGGAAAGAGAGGGCCATGACGATTGAAGATGCCATGCAGTCCATTGTTACTGGGATAGAGATGGTCCTCGAAAGGAATAAGGAGAGGGGGCTTGACATCTTGGCAACTGGGGACATGGGCATTGGCAACACGACCCCGTCCAGCGCCATCACGTCAGTGATAACGGGCAGCCCAGTGAAGAATGTCACAGGGTACGGGACAGGCATAGATCCAAACGGTTTTGTGACAAAGGTAAAGGCCATTGAAGAGAGCATAGCCCTCCATAAGCCCGACCCTTCCAATGCATTGGATGTGCTGTCATCTGTCGGGAGCTTAGAGATCGGAGCAATCGCCGGTGTCATTCTTGGTGCCGCCATCATCAAGAGGCCAGTGCTTGTGGATGGCTTCGTCTCACAGGCAGGGGCCTTGATAGCATGCTCCCTGAAGCCTGAGGTCGCAGCTTACATCATACCGTCCCACCAATCATTCGAAAGGGGATCCAACGCGATCTGGAGGCATCTGGGCCTCAGGCCCTACCTGTACCTTGACATGAGATTGGGCGAGGGCACCGGGGCACTTCTTATGGGAAACCTCATCGAGGCATCCTTAAACGTGTTCAATAACATGGCAACATTCCAAGATGCGGGAGTGTCGGGTAAGAGATGAATCCAGTGCTGGGCAGCGCCAAACTGATGGTTGTGGCATTGCAGTTCCTGACCAGGATACCAGTGTTCCCGAACATGGAGGTCACGAGAAAGGAGCTTGGCAGATGCCTGGCGTTCTTTCCATTGGTGGGTGCGCTGATAGCCATGATACTGGCATTTATCGTTGTAGTGCTGGGAGAATACCTGTCATTTCCAATCAATGTCACTGCAGCATTGCTATTGTTGGTCGAGGCCCTAATGACAGGCGCGTTCCACTGGGACGGCCTTGCGGACACATTCGATGGATTCTATTCCACCCACAAGTCCAAGGAGGAGATGCTGAAGATCATGCATGACAGCAGGATAGGCGTAATGGGCGCCATGTCCCTTGTCATCATTGCGCTAGTGCAGTATTCCTCGCTCAGCAACATACTCGTTTTCTCTTCAAAAGATGTAATCCCCATACTCCTGTCAGTGTACATGATGAGCAAATGGGGTTGCGTATATCTTTCCGTGTCCTCGTCGTATGGACGGAAGGAGGGCAAGGGCCTTGTGTTCCTGGAGGAGGCAAAGTGGCCTGTGCTGCTTGTGGCCACATTGTTTGTGCTGCCGTTGCTCTTGTTCGGATACATGTATGCCATGCTGTTCTTGGTGAACGCATGCTTCGTTATTTTTTGGGGCAAATACTCCCAAAGAAAGGTGGGAGGCATTACAGGGGACATCCTAGGGGCATCGGCAAGGCTATCAGAAACTTTGATTATGATATGCAGCCTATTGTTTTTTAAATATTTTTAACAATAAGTTTTAGATATCTTTTATATATAAAAATGAGAAAATTATATATTATAAATATCCAATCTAAAGATAAGTGAAATCTCATGGCTCCCCGATGCAAGTTATGTAATAGGCAGATTGATCCCAGGGACATGGTTTATTGCAGGTAC